>QLAH01000089.1_pt1 | contig 88232 bp, 76 predicted proteins | sample 4693081 | NCBI WGS metagenome assembly QLAH01 (sample SAMN09425401, study PRJNA476045) | Lake water metagenome, whole genome shotgun sequencing project.
TGGTGTACTTCTTCGCCACGCTCACCACCAGCCGCAGGTTCGCCGCCACCATCCGCTCCTTCGCCCGCCGGCCCGCCTGGATCCGTCGGCGCAGCAGCGGCGGCGTGAGGCCGGCGGCCTCGGCCAGAAGCTCCTCGGAGGGACTCTCGCCACCGGAGCGCAGGGTGAGCTCCTCGCGCAGCTCCTCAATCACCATCAGCTCCTGCACCTGGCGGCCCAGGGTGATCTCCTGCTCGTGGCTGAGCAGCGGTACCCGGCCGATGTCACGCAGGTAGGAGCGGAGCGAATCGCCGGTGCCGGCCAGGGCCGCAGCGGAGGTCGCGACGGTGATCGAAGGCATCGTTTCGCGTTACGAAACTGATTGGTTTCGTAAACATACCACCCTTTCCCGGAACGGATCCGCCCTGGCGGCAGAATTCCGCCGCCCCCTCCACCGCGTCCCAACCCCGCCGATGGCCGCGGAACGCCTGCAGAAACTGATGGCCGCCGCCGGCTTCTGCTCCCGCCGCCGGGGCGAGGAGCTGCTGCGCGAGGGGCGGGTGCAGGTGAACGGCCGGATGGCGGCCCTGGGCGACCGGGCCGATGCCGAGCGCGACGACATCCGCATCGACGGCCGCCCCCTGCGGGCCGCCCCCGCGCCCCTCACCCTGCTGCTGAACAAGCCGCCGGGGGTGCTGAGCACCTGCCACGATCCCCGCGGTCGCCCTACGGTGCTCGATCTGCTTCCCCCCGAGCTGCAGCGGGGCCAGGGCCTCCATCCCGTGGGCCGGCTCGACGCCGACAGCCGCGGTGCCCTGCTGCTGAGCAACGCCGGCAGCCTGACCCTGCGGCTCACCCACCCCCGCTACGGCCACCGCAAGACCTACCGGGCGTGGGTGAAGGGCCGTCCCGGCGCGGAGGTGCTGGAGCGCTGGCGCCGCGGCGTGCCGCTCGACGGGATCGCCAGCCTGCCGGTGCAGCTGCGGGTCCTGGAGGAACGCGCCGACATCACCCGGCTGGAGCTGGTCCTGCGGGAGGGCAGGAACCGACAGATCCGGCGCACCGGCGAACGGCTCGGTCATCCGGTGCTCGATCTGGAGCGGGTCGCCATCGGGCCATTGGCACTGGGGGCGCTGCCGGAGGGGCACTGGCGTCGGCTCGAGCCGCAAGAATGGCAGGCCCTCCTGGCCCCGTCCCCCTGAGCCTCCCGCCCCCCCTTCCGGCCCTGCGGCAGCTCGTGGGACGCCTGCGTGGGCGTTTCGGCCGCGCGGTGCCCGCCGCCGGAGGCAGCAGAACGGCGCCTCCGCAGGATCCGCTCCAGGCCGCAGGCCGTACCCTGCGGGAAGCGCGCGAGGCCCGCGGCCTGGGTCTGCGGGATCTGGCCCGCGAGACGCGCATCAGCACCACCGTGCTCGAAGCGCTGGAGAAGGGCTGGCGCGACCGCCTCCCCGAAGCCGCGTACCTGCGCACGATGCTGCCCCTGCTGGAGCATGTCCTGCAGATCCCCGGCGGCAGCCTGGACGGGGCGCTGCCTCCCGGGGGCCTGCGCGCGTCGGGAGCCCGGCGCAGCGGTCCCCTGCGGCGGTTCGATCCCGCCAGCATCGATGCCCTCGGCACCTGGCCGGGCAGCCTGCTCTACGCCGCACTCACCCTCGTCCTGATCCATCTCCTCAACCTGCAGCAGCAGCGCCTGGCGGCCGCCGGCCTGCTCAGCAGCCGCCCAATCCCGCCGCTGCCGGCGGATGCACCGGCGGGGAAGGAGCGGGAAACCGAGGTGCTGCGAGCCTTCCCCGAACTGAGGCCCCTGGAGCGGGCGGACGCCGGTCAGGCCCTGGCCCGGCTGCGGCGCGAAGGGGAAGGGGGCCAGCGCCCCGACCTGTCCCTGGGTCCGTTGGAGCTCAACCTCGAACGTCCCACGCGGCTGCAGCTCCAGAGCGGCACGGGAGCGCCGACCGTACTGACGAACCTCGAAGGCCGGCTCACCCTGCCGGTGCTGCCCCCCTTCCGGCTCTCGCTGGAGCCCGCGCCGTCGGGGGGCAGCGCCGCCGTTCGCTGGCGGGGGGCTCCGCTGGCGGCCGGCCGCGACGGCAGCTGGCGCTATCCGGCGGCGGCCCCGGCCCCGCGACCGAAGCGGGACGCCATCGTGCCGTAGCCCTGCAGGGGCCCCGCCAGGGCCGCCACCGGCCGATCGAGCCGCCAGCGCCAGTTGCCTTCGGTGGTGCCGGGCGTGTTGAAGCGGGCCTCATCGCCCAGTTCCAGCAAATCCTGGAGCGGCACCACCGCCAGCTCGGCCGAGGAGGCCAGGGCCAGCTCCAGCAGCTGCCAGGCAGGCGCGCGCACATCGGCGCCCACCGCCTGCGCCACGCGATGGCGAGCCCCGTCGTCGAGGGAGTGCCACCAGCCCTGGCTGGTGGCGTTGTCGTGGGTGCCGGTGTACACCACCCAGCGGCTGCCGCTGTAGTTGGCCGGCAGATAGGGGTTGTCGTCGTTGCCGTCGAAGGCGAACTGCAGGATCTTCATGCCCGGCAGGGCGAAGCGATCCCGCAGGGCCTCCACCGGCGGCGTGATCACCCCGAGGTCCTCGGCGATCAGGGGCAGGCGCCCATCCGGGAGCAGCAGGCCACGGCGGCGGCAGCGGCGGCGGAGCAGGGCCAGCAGGGGACCGCCCGGCGAAGGTTTCCAGCGACCGTTCTCGGCGGTGGCCTCCCCCCCGGGGACGGCCCAGTAGGCCTCGAGGGCGCGGAAGTGATCGAGCCGGAGCAGGTCGAACAGCTGGAGCTGGCGCTCCAGCCGGTCGAGCCACCAGCGGAAACCCCCGAGCCAGTGGCGCGACCAGCGGTAGACCGGCGTGCCCCAGAGCTGGCCGGTGGCGGAGAAGTAATCGGGCGGAACGCCGCTCTGGAGCTCTAGGCTGCCTTCGAGGCGCAGCGAGAACAGGCCGCGATGGCTCCAGACGTCGGCGCTGTCGTGGGCTACATAGAAGGGCAGATCCCCCACCAGGCGAACGCCGCAACGGTGGGCCAGCTGCCGCAGCCGGTCCCACTGCACCTGGAGCTGCCACTGCAGCAGCGCCTCCTCCAGCAGGGCAGGGGCCTGGCTGTCCGCCAGCGCCCGCAGGGCCCGGGGCTGGCGCTGGGCCAGCGACCCGGGCCACTCCCACCAGGGCCGGCCGTCCTGAAGGCGCCGCAGCACCATGAAGCGGCAGTGGTCCACAAGCCAGCCGCGCTGCCCGCGGCTCCAGCGCTCGTACGCCTGGCGCCGCTCGGCCGGCTGGACCGACCAGCGTTGGCGCAGGGCCACACCCACAGCGGCGACCCTGCGGCTGGCGGCAGCCGGATCCAGCCGGCCGGCGTCACCCTCCTGCGGCAGGGCGGCCCGGTCGTCGGGGAGCAGCAGCCCGTCGTCGACCAGATCGTCGACGTCGATCAGCCAGGGGTTGAGGGCGGAGCCGCTGGGGGAGCTGTAGGGCGAGCCGGTGCCATCGGTGGGGGCCAGGGGCAGCAGCTGCCATACCCCCACGCCCTCGCGGGCGAGCAGTTCGATCCATTCCCGGGCCCCTGCCCCCAGAGTGCCGCAGGGGGGAGGCCCCGGCAGGGCCGTGGGGTGCAGCAACACGCCGCAGGCGCGGGTCATGAAGGAATCCTCACGGGGAGGGAAGCCGGTAGCGGCTGACGATCCGGCGGGCGAAGGCGGGGGTGTGGCGCTCGGCGATCCCGGGGTGGTGGCGGCGCAGCCAGAGGGCGTTGCGGGTGAAGTGGGAATCGATCGAGAAGCGGCCGTACTCCAGACCGGCCGGGCCGAAGCGCTGCACCACCCAGCCCAGGGCCTCCGCCAGCCACAGCGGCAGCTTGAGGGCCTTGTCGTAGGCGTCGATCCCCTGCTGCACGGCCTGGCGGCGGTCGCCGCGGCTGGTCACCGGCGCCTGGTCGAGCTCCACCTCCACCAGATCGAGCAACCGCTGGCCGCGGGGATTGCGCACGGTGACCCACTGCCGCCCGAAGGTGGCTCCCATGTAGCCCACCACCAGGTCGGCGCCGGCGTTGGTGTAATCGAAACAGCTCAGGCAGCTGGGGGCGAACACATCCTTGAGCTTGGGGGTATCGAGCCCGAAGAAGGGCACGGTCTCCTCGCTGCCGTCCTCGTGGCGGAAGTGGATGCGGAAATCCTGCATGAACTCGTAGTGCACCACCGTGGCCGGCGAGCGGCTGGCGCTCTCGAGGAAGGTCTGCAGACCCTGGCGGCTGACGTTGTCGACGCAGGGCAGGCCGAGCACGTAGAGCTCGTCGAGGGGGAGGGTGTCCTGCACGGCCCGCAGGGCCTGGATCTGGCAGCCCACCCCGATCGCCAGCAGACGCCGGATGCCGCTCCCCGGCAGCTGCTCCAGCACCGCCAGGTTGGGGGAGAGGGTGGGCTTGTTCACCCGCGCCGCCAGCACCTGCTCGGGAGTGCGGGCGAGCACGGGCACCGGGGTGAAGCGATCGTCGGGGCTCTGGCCCACGCACAGCACCGCATCCACCAGGCCCGTCTCCAGGGCCCGCACGCCGATCCGCGACACGATCCCGGTCCACTGGGCGCCGGGGATCGGCTGCTTCAGCCGGGCGGTGAACATCCGCTGGTGCACCCCGAAGTAGAGCTCGTTCTCGTCGTCGAGATCGCGGCTGCGGCCGTGGGCCGCCGTTTCCATCGCCTCGAAGCGCTGCTCGAGGAAGGCGCAGGCCCGCCGCACATAGGCCACCCAGCGGCTGTCGCACAGGCCGCAGTCGCTGCAGAGATCCTTCGCCGGCCGCACGGTGCCGCGGGCCATCGGCCGGGCCCGCTCGTGGGGGGCAAGGGAGGTGGCGGAAGGGTTGGGTGGGGTGGTGGTCATGGTCGGCGGCACGGTCACCACGCGGGGCCAAGCTATCGGTCACCGTTCCCCGCCGTCGGCCGGCGCGGGCGGATCCGCACGGGCCGCCGCGGGCCTGGGAGCAGAGTGGACGGCAATCCGCTCGCCCGCCGGCACCGATGCCCCCCCGCTGGGATCCCCGACACCCCATGCCCCGCAAGCGTTCGAAAGGCGATTCCGCCGCCCCTGCGGGCCGGAAACCCCGCCTGCGCCTGCCTTCGCTGCGGGATCCCCGCTTCCGCCGCGACCTGGGTCTGCTGGCGGTGGCGATCGGCGGCGCCCTGGTGGGCGGCACCCTGTTCGGGCTGATCTGGCCGGAGCCCGACCGCTCCCTGGCCACCCAGCTGGAGGTGACGCCGGCCACCCTGGCGGAGAAACCCCGGCGGCCGATCACGGTGCTGGTGATCGGCAGCGACGCCGACACTCTGGGCGCCAGCGACAACGGCGCCGCACCACGGGGCCCCGCCCAGTCGGACACGCTGCTGCTGGTGCGGGTGAACCCGAAGGGCCCGCTGCAGGTGCTCCAGCTGCCGCTGGAACTGGCGGTGAACCTGCCCGGAAGCGCCCAGCCGGTGCGGCTGGGCGATCTCTACCGGCGCGGCGGTCCGATGCTCACCGCCGACGTGGTGCGCGAGCTGGTGGGGCTGGAGCCGGGCCGGCCCGATCGCTACCTCGTGCTGCCGCGGGGGGCGCTGCGCAACCTGGTGAGCGAGGTGGGGGGTCTGGAGGTGAGCCCCCCCACCACCATGAAATACGAGGACAAGAGCCGGAAGTACAAAATCGACCTGCAGAGCGGCCTGCAGCGTCTCGACGGCCGCCAGGTGGAGCAGCTGGTGCGCTACCGCGACAAGTGGCTGGGGGAGCAGAGCCGGCGCATCAACCAGAAACTGGTGGTGACCAGCCTGCGGGAGCGGCTGGAGCAGCCCGAGGTGCTGGCGCGGCTGCCGGGCCTGCTGGCCGGCCTACAGGGCCAGGTGGAGACCAACCTCACCGCCCGGGAGGCCCTGAGCGTGCTGGCGGCGGGGCTCGACAACGACCGCCCGATCCAGTTCGCGGCGCTGCCACTGGCCCCGCAGAAGAAGGAGCACGGCGGCCTGCGTCAGCTGGAGGCGGAGGCCACCGGCCCGCTCTGGAAGGCCCCCTGAGGCCCGGCGGCCTGCAGGGGCACCGGATCGAGGGCCTGCAGCCGGCGGCCCACCAACAGCTGCAGCTCCCCCTCTTCCAGCTCGCCGGCGGCGCCGAGCCAGGGAAGTCCGTCGGCGCGCCGCCGTTCCGGGTTCCAGGGGCCGTCCCATTGCAGCAGGCCCACCAGCGGCACGCCCCACTGGCGCAACAGGGCGGTAGCCGCCGCCGGCAGGCCGCTGTCCAGCTGATCGCCCGGCACCAGCAGCAGAACCGGCTGGCACCAGGCCCCCAGGGCCTCGGCCCAGCTGCCGCCCCCGTCCAGGGGGAGACCCGGATCGCAGGGGAGCGCCGCGATCCAGGGCCTGCCGTCCGAGCGGAGCCGGGCCAGGACTTGCTGCGGGAGCTCGTCGGCGGGAAGCCCCACCAGCTCAGCATCGAGCCAGCAGGCCAGCTCCGGTGCTGCCTCGGCCGGCAGGTCGCGACCGCCCGCCGGCCTCAGGGCCGCCAGCACCAGCGGGAAAGGAAGCGTCATCCTTCTTCAACCGTGGGGGACCAACCCGCTTCTACCATCGAAACACCGCCGGACCGCTCACGCCGCCCGTGACCAGTTTTTCAACCGCCGCACGGGTGGAAGCGAGCGGGGAAGCCCCCCATGCGTCCAACGATGCCCGCCGGCTGCGGTTGTTCAGTGGCACCTCCAACCCGGATCTGGCACGGGAGATCGGCGCCTACCTGGGGGTGCCCGACGGGCCGCGGGTGATCAAGCGCTTCGCCGACGGCGAGCTCTACATCCAGATCCAGGAATCGATCCGCGGCTGCGACGTCTTCCTGATCCAGCCCACCTGCGCCCCGGTCAACGATCACCTGATGGAGCTGCTGATCATGGTGGATGCCTGCCGGCGGGCCTCCGCCCGGCAGATCACCGCGGTGATCCCTTACTACGGCTACGCCCGGGCCGATCGCAAGACGGCGGGGCGGGAATCGATCACCGCCAAGCTGGTGGCCAACCTGCTGGTGAAGTCGGGGGTGGAGCGGGTGCTGGCGATGGATCTGCACTCTTCGCAGATCCAGGGCTACTTCGACATTCCCTGCGACCACATCTACGGCTCGCCGGTGCTGGTCGACTACCTGGGCACCCGCCAGCTGGGGGAGGTGGTGGTGGTATCACCGGACGTGGGCGGGGTGGCCCGGGCCCGCGCCTTCGCCAAGCAGATGAACGACGCCCCCCTGGCGATCATCGACAAGCGTCGCTCCGGCCACAACGTGGCCGAGAGCCTCACCGTGATCGGTGACGTGGCCGGCAAGACGGCCGTGCTGATCGACGACATGATCGACACCGGCGGCACGATCTGTGCCGGAGCCCGCCTGCTGCGCCAGCGCGGCGCCGCCCGGGTTCTTTGCTGCGCCACCCACGCGGTGTTCTCCCCCCCGGCGATCGAGCGCCTCTCCGAAGAAGGCCTGTTCGAGGAGGTGGTGGTCACCAACAGCATCCCCCTGCCGCCGGACCGGCGCTTCCCCCAGCTGAGGGTGCTGTCGGTGGCCAACATGCTGGGGGAGGCGATCTGGCGCATCCATGAGGAGAGCTCGGTCAGCTCGATGTTCCGCTGAACGCACCGCAATGGTCCCCTCCCGCTTGACACGCCGGCTGGGCGCACTCCTGGGCGCCCTGCTGATCCCGCTCGTCAGCGTGGGGCTCACGGGCGAGGCCCTGGCCCAGAGCCGCAGCCGCCTGCCCAAGCCCATGGGCCCGCGCATCGGCGTCTGGCTCACCAACAGCCCCAGCCCCCTGTACTACGACCCCGCCCGGATCGAAACGGCGGTGCAGCAGCTGGCCGATACCGGCTTCAACACCCTCTATCCCAACGTGTGGAGCCGCGGCACCACCTTCCACCGCAGCCGCCATGCGCCGATCGAGCCGGCCCTGGCCCGCCAGGCCCCCAACCTCGACCCGATCTGTCGCATCACCCAGGCGGCCCACCGCCAGGGCATGCAGGTGGTGCCGTGGTTCGAGTACGGCCTGATGGAGCCGGGCGATGCCGAGGTGGTGAAGCGCAATCCCCAGTGGATCCTGCGCCGTCCGGATGGCAGCGCCCTCTACGCCATGCACGGCGCCAACCTCAAGACCTCGCCGCTGAAGGATCTGCGGGTGTGGCTGAACCCGGCCCACCCCGGCGTGCGGGCCCGCTTCATCGGCCTGATCACCGAGATCGTCCAGCGCTGCGGGGTCGACGGCATCCAGCTCGACGACCACTTCGCCTGGCCGGTGGATCTCGGCTACGACGACTACACCCGGGCGCTGTACCGGGCCGAAACGGGGCGGGAGCCGCCGCGGGACAGCACCGATCGCTTCTGGATGCGCTGGCGCCGCCAGCAGCTCACGGGCCTGCTGCGGGAACTGAGAGCTGCCCTGCAGAAGGCGGGCGGTCCGCGGCGCACCGTGATCAGCCTTTCGCCCGGCCCCTTCCGCTTCGCCTACAACCACTGGCTGCAGGACTGGGAGCTCTGGGCCCTGGGCGGCCTGATCGACGACGTGGTGGTGCAGAACTACGCCTACTCGGTGAAGGGCTTTGAGAAAGACCTCAACCAGCCGGCCCTGATCAAGGCCCGCAGCTGGGGGTTGCCCGTGGAGATCGGCATCCTGGCCGGCTTCGGCAGTCGCACCCCCGACATGGCCACCCTCTCCCAGAAGGTGCGGCTGGCGGCGGAACGGGGCCACGGGGTGATCTACTTCTACTGGGAGGGGTTATGGGGCCGCTATGCCGGTCCGGAGGGAGGCCCCTACCGCCAGGCGATCTTCCGGCAGCTCCATGCCGAAGCCTTCGGCAGCGACGTGGGTCCAGCCCCGGCCCGCCGCCCGGTACGGGGCACCGCAACGTCAACCCCAGGACGGGGCCGCAGGAGCACCCCCGCGGGTGTCCTGCTGCCGCCGCCACCGCCACCTTCGGTGCGCTGAGCGGGCCAGGGCTCACCCCACCCCCAGACACTGCTCCACCACCTCGCGGGTGTTGGTGGACAGGTTCAGCCCGGCCAGTTCCCGCAGCGCCGTTTCCATCTGCCTGGCACGGGCAGGCCCGTAGCTGCGCCAGCGGCTGAACACCTTGGCCAGGCGTGAAGCCGTGATCGGGTTGCGGCCATCGAGTGCGGCGATGCGGGCAGCCAGGAAGCGGTAACCCGCGCCACCTGTGGCATGGAACACCGGTGCGTTGCCCGCCAGGCCGCCCAGCACCGCCCGTACGGAATTGGGAGCGGCAGGGTCGTAGCGGGGATGGCTGAGCAGGCCCTCCACCCGCGCCAGGCCATCACCGAACGGTGTGCCGGCCTCCAGGGAGAACCAGGCATCGAGGATCACCGGCTTCTCCAGCCAGCGGTCGTGGAAGGCGGCCAGGGCTGCGCTCCGCTCCGGGATATCGAGGGGTTGCAAGGCCCACAGGCCGGCGCGGGCCAGGGTCATCGAGGGCCCATGCACCGCCTCACAGGCTTCGGCCCGCACGGCCGCGTCCCCGGCGGCGGCGCGCCAGCGCCAGATGGTGGCGGTGAGCCGGCGGGCGCCGCTTCCCCGGGGCCACACTTCCCCCCACTGGGGGCGGCAGCGCTCAAGGGCGTCGGTCAGCGGTGCTGCCAGCGCCTCGCCGAACAGGGCCTTCAGGGACTGCAGGGCGGCGAACAGCGCCGGAGGATCCGGTTCGGCCACCGCGTCTTCGAGTTCGGCCATGCCGGGCAGGTCGAGCAGCACGCTGCGGCTCGCCTCCGAGAGGGAGGGGTCGGCCAGGATCCGGCCGAAGGCATCCACCAGCTCCTCCTCCAGGGCCCCGTCCGGGGTGCCGGCCGCCCGGGCCAGCACCGCCTGGCGCAGCAGCACCTGGCCCGCATCCCAGCGGGCGAAGGGATCGCTGTCGCAGGCGAGCAGATGCACCAGCTCGGCCGTGGGTCGACCCATCTCCAGCCGCACCGGGGCGGAGAAGCCCCGCAGCAGCGAGAGGGCCGGCGGCGTGGCCTGAGGCGGCAGCCCCTCGAAGCGGAACGTCTGCTCCTCGTGCTCCAGCACCAGCAGCCGGCTGGCCTCGCCCCAGCGGCGCGGCAGCAGGGCCTCCGCCAGCTGCACCGGCGACTCGCCAGCCAACCGCGGCGCCAGGGGCTGACCGGCCTGGCCCACCAAGCCCAGCACCAGCGGCACCACCAGCGGCTGCTTCACCGGCTGCCCGGGGGTCGGTGGGGTGTGCTGACGCACCGTCAGCTGCAGTTCGCCCCGCTCCCCGTCCCAGTGGCGGCGGATCTCCAGCACCGGCGTACCCGCCTGGTGGTACCAGCGCCGAAAGCGATCGAAGTCGAACGGCGGCCGCTCTGGCACCCCGTCGGAGCGCCGCTGGCGCTCCGCGGCGTCCTGCATCGCCCGCACGAAGTCCTCGCAGGTGGCGGCGGTGCCGTCGTGGCGCTGCACGTACAGCGCCATGCCGCGCTGGAAGGTCTCCTCGCCCAGCAGGGTGTGCAGGCAGCGGATCACCTCCGAGCCCTTTTCGTAGATCGTGGTGGTGTAGAAGTTGTCGATCGCCTGGTAGGCGTCCGGCTGCACCGGATGGGCCGTCGGTCCAGCGTCCTCGCGGAACTGGGTGTTGCGCAGCAGCGCTACGTTCTCGATCCGGTTCAGTGCCTGGCCGTGCTGGTCGGCGCTGAAGCACTGGTCGCGGAACACGGTGAGCCCTTCCTTGAGCGACAGCTGGAACCAGTCGCGGCAGGTGATGCGGTTGCCGGTCCAGTTATGGAAGTACTCGTGGGCGATCACGCTCTCGATCCGCTCCAGTTCGCCATCGGTGGCGGTGGCGGCATCGGCGAGCACCAGCTTGGAGTTGAAGATATTGAGGCTCTTGTTCTCCATCGCGCCCATGTTGAAGTGGCGCACGGCAACGATGTTGAACTCGTCGAGGTCGTAGCTGAGCCCGTACACCTGCTCATCCCATACCAATGCGCGCTTCAGCGAGTCCATCGCGTGGGCGGTGAACGGCGCATCGCCGGGCTCCACGTGCAGGCGCAGCTGCACCGTGCGGCCGTCGGCGGTGGTGAAGGTGTCGCGGACCTCCTCCAGCCGGCCCGCCACCAGGGCGAACAGATAGGAGGGCTTCGGAAACGGGTCGTCCCACACCGCGTAGTGACGCGCCCGGCCGTCCGCTCCCGGCGGCAGCGGCCCCGCCTCGATGCCGTTGCCGTTGGAGAGCAGCACCGGGCAGCTTTCGCAGTCGGCCTCGATCCGCACCCGGAAGCGGCTGAGCAGGTCGGGGCGGTCGGGATGGAAGGTGATGCGGCGGAAGCCCTCGGCCTCGCACTGGGTGGTGAACAACCCGCCGCTCACATAGAGCCCCTCCAGGGTGGTGTTGGCCTGGGGGACGATCCGCACCCGGCTGCCGAAGCGGAAAGGAACGGCCGGCGGCTGGTGCAGCACCAGGCGATCCGGCTCGAGGGTGTAGGCGTCGGGCGCGAGCGGCACACCGTCGAGGGTGAGTTCCAGCAGATCGAGCTCCACCCCCTTCAGCTCCAGGGGCTCCGGAGCCACGAGCCCGGGGTCGTCCCCGGGATCCGGTCCGATCGTGAGCTTGGCGGTCACCAGGGCGTGATCGTCGAACAGCTGCACCGTCAGGTCGGTGCGCTCGAGGCGGAAAGGAGCCGGCCGGTAATCGGCGAGCCGCACGGTGGCCATCGTGGTCCTACTTGGGCTTGGCCGCGCCGCCGGCCTGCTTGAGGGCCGCGTCCACCTTGGCCTTCACATCAGCCGGCACCTGCTTCGGGCAGATCTCCACCGCACCGATCACGGCGGAATTGATCGAACCCCTACGCAGTTCCTCGATCGTGAGAGCCTTCGCACCCACCTGCTGGATCTGGCTCTGATGCTGACCCTGGATCAACTGGGCGATCGTTTCACCGGCCACCCCCACGGCCTTGTCGAATTCGATCCCGGCCGAGCGGGCGATGCACACGTTCACGGCGGCGATCCGGGTGTAAAGGCTCATCTCCGCCGGCGTGGCCGGGGCCGCCAGGGCCGCTGCAGGAGCCAGCAGCAGCGGAGCCAGGGCAAGCGGTGCCAGCAGCAGCTGCCGGGTGCGGCGATGCCGGGAGGAACGGATCGGTGAAGACAAAGCAGTCGGTGGCCGGACCTTCCCATGCTGCTGCATCAGCGCCCCTCAGGCCCGTGGGGCGCGGGCGGCTCAGACCGGTTCGGCGAGCGGCTCGCTCGGGAACTCCAGCCGCGCTTCATGGTGGATCTCCACCAGCTCCAGCACGCCGTCGCGCCACGAATAGATGGAGCGGGCACGGAAGCGGTCCTGATCCACCAGCCTGATGTGCTCGAGGATGTCCCACTCCTGGTAATGGGATTCGAAGATCAGTTCGTGCTCATCCACCTGGCGGATCTGGCTCTTGGTGGGCGAGCCGCACAGGTAGCCGCGGCTGCGGCGCAGCTGGTGGCCGCAGAGGTAGGCCTCCATCGTGCCTTCACGCACATAGCGAGGCTTCTTTTCGAAGAAGCCGTACTCCTTCTCCGGCCACCAGGTGAAGCGGTAGGCCGCCTCCCCCTCGATCGGCTCGCTGAAGCTCTCCACCCGCAGCAGCATGTCCACCCGCAGGGCCTCGTCGTCGGCGAAGAAATAGAGGCGGCGCGAGCGCCACAGGCCCAGGTTGCGGGAGAACCAGCGCCGCAGGCTGCTGTCGAGCTGGATGCGGCTGGGGGACCCTCCCTGCACCTGCGCTGGATGGGGAAGGAACACCGGCACGCGGTGCATGCCGTGCTCCAGGGGGAAGCCCGAGGGCTGGATGGCGCCGGATCCGGACGGGATCGTCATGAGGCACGGGGCAGAACGGAGGACACGCCTGGGCACGGCTCCCTACCGTCCTAGCCACTGGGCTGCGCTTCGCCCAGTGCCGCCATAGGGTGAGTGCCGCCGATGCTCGCCGGCCGTTGCCCACCGCGGGAGATGCCCAACCCATCGGCCCTTCGCCGGCTGCCGTGGGGAACGGGCCGGTGAGCGAAGGGCCGGCCCGTCAGGCCTTGCGCCTGCTGCTGGTGGCGTCCCGCCACCACATGGCCACCCCAGATCTGCGCAGCCTGCTGGCCTTCCTGCGCAGCGAGGACAGCGGCTTCGAGGTGAGCCTGGAGGTGGCCGATCCCGCCGATCAGCCCGAGTTGCTCGAACTGCATCGGCTGGTGGCCACCCCCGCGCTGGTCAAGCTCGACCCCCTGCCCAAGCAGGTGTTCGCGGGCAACACCCTCTCGCTGCAGCTGCGCAGCTGGCTGCCCCGCTGGCAGCAGATGGAGGTGGTCACGAGCCTGGGCATGAGCCTGCGCCCCGCCGAGATCGATGGCAGCCGTACCCGGCGGGAGGTTCAGCTCGAAGATCAGCTGCTGGTGCTGCGTCAGGAGAACGAAACGCTGATCGAGCGGCTGGGGGTGCAGGAACGGCTGCTGCGGATGGTGGCCCACGAGCTGCGCACTCCCCTCACCGCCGCCAAGCTCGCCCTGCAGAGCCACAACCTCGGCCAGATCGACGAATCCCGCTTCCGTGACGTGCTGGGCCGTCGCCTCGACGACATCGAGGAGCTCTCCCGCGACCTGCTGGAGGTGGGCACCACCCGCTGGGAGGCCCTGTTCAACCCCCAGCGCCTCGCCCTCGGGCAGGTGGCGGCCGAAGCGATCCTGGAGCTGGAGAAGCTCTGGATCGGTCGCGACCTGGAACTGGTCACCGACATCCCCGCCGACCTGCCGGATGTGTACGCCGACCAGCGGCGCATGCGCCAGGTGCTGCTCAACCTGCTGGAGAACGCCCTCAAGTTCACGCCGGAGGGCGGCCGGGTGAGCCTCACCCTGCTGCACCGCACCAGCCAGTGGCTGCAGGTGAGCGTCTGCGACAGCGGGCCCGGCATTCCCCGCGAGGAGCAGCAGCGCATCTTCCAGGACCGGGTGCGACTGCCCCAGACCTCCGGCAACACCTCCGGCTTCGGCGTGGGTCTGTCGGTCTGCCGCCGGATCGCCGAGGTGCATGGCGGCCGGATCTGGGTGGTCTCGGAGCCGGGGGAGGGAGCCTGCTTCCACTTCACCGTGCCGGTGTGGACGGGCCAGATCCCCTCCGATGCCGGTTCCGCCACTGGGAGGGAGCCCCCCCATCTGCCTTGACGAAGGGTCCCTCCGACCCGTAATTTCCTTTCAGCAGCGGCGGCACATCGCCACCACGGCTCTCATCTGCCAGCTGCGGCCTCGCCCCCATCGTCTAGAGGCCTAGGACACCTCCCTTTCACGGAGGCGACAGGGGTTCGAATCCCCTTGGGGGTATAACCAACCACAAGAAAAAGGCTCTCAGAAGTGAGCCTTTTTTGGTTTCAACCCATCAACTCTGTTTGGCAAATTCAAGGAGAGGGAATACGGGATGTCGAGGAGTCAGACCATCCGGCTGGCGCGACGCTGCGCCTCCTGTTGCACGCCACGCACGTTGCAGGCCAGATCGTGCTGCAGGCGCTGCTCGATCAACCCGATCGGCATCCCCGGCTTGCCCTGCACGGTGAGTTCGTAGAGCAGCCAGCTGCCGGCGGCGTCCCGGCCCACCTGCCAGGCCCCCTGGAAGCAGCGGAAGTCGCCCTCGAGCATCTCGAAGGCCAACCGCCCCTGCTGCCGCTCCTCGGTGAGCACCAGCTGGACCCGGGCCGAAAAGCGCATGCCGCAGAAGGTCTGCACTCCCACCTGCTCCACCGCCACCTGCGGGCCCCGCCGCCAGAGCTGGCGCGAGCTGGCGAGATTGGGAATGAAGCGATCCAGCTGCTCGTAGTCGGTGAGAACCACCCACAGCCACTGGGGATCGACTGGAAGGCGCAGCTGCACCGCAAGACGGCGCTTCCCGTGGGGAAGCCGTTCCATCTCCTGCTGGATCGTGTCGAGGGAGCAGCTGGTCTCCACCTCGGGAGGCGCGGAGGGAAAGACCAGGGGAATCACATCGGCGGGGCTCCCGTCGGATGTGGTGTCGGGAAGAAGATCGGCGGACGGGACCAGAAGCTGCGCCAAGGCGTTTCGGGGCTCGGACGGGCCGTAGGTGGGGGGATGGAGCGCGTGCCGGGGGCGACACGGAACCGGTGGCGGCAGGCACCACTTGGGCAAACCTAGCCGCCATCGCCGGAATCCGACGCAAAAGCCGGCAACGGCCCATGGATCGGGGGTCTCTATGATCAGCGCGCTTTAAGGGGAATTCCTCCAGATGCGCGTATCCACCGGCCGTGCCAGCCAGTCCGACAGTCGGATGTTCACCGTTGTGGTGGAGAGTTTCGGCATCGGTCGGCAGCGCCGGGCGGAGCGCCGCCTCACGGTTCCCTTCTCCCAGTTGCAGTCGTTGATGCAGACGATCGCCGCCAACGGTGGTCGCATCAGGGTGGTGAGCAGCGAACTCGCCACAGCCGAAGCCGTGGCCTCCACCCCTGTTCCCTCCGCCGAAGCGGCCCCTGAGGCCGCCCCATCCGCCCCCGCCCCTCGAGCTGCCGTGAGCCACGCCGACGTCCCGGTGAACCTGTACAAGCCGAAGGATCCCTTCCTCGGCACCGTCACAGAGAACTACAGCCTCGTCGGCGAAGGCGCCATCGGCCGGGTGAATCACATCACCTTCGATCTGGCCGGCGGCACCCCCCAGCTCCACTACGTGGAGGGCCAGTCGATCGGCATCATCCCCGACGGCACCGACGCCAACGGCAAACCCCACAAGCTGCGCCTCTACTCGATCGCCAGCACCCGCCACGGCGACAACCTTGAGGACCACACCGTCTCCCTCTGCGTGCGCCAGCTCCAGTACGAGAAGGATGGCGAGACGATCAACGGCGTCTGCTCCACCTTCTTGTGCGACATCGAACCGGGAGCCAAGGTGAAGATCACCGGCCCCGTGGGCAAGGAGATGCTCCTGCCCCCCGATGAGGACGCCACGGTCATCATGCTGGCCACCGGCACCGGCATCGCGCCGATGCGCACCTACCTCCGCCGCATGTTCGAACCCGCCGAGCGGGCCAAGAATCCCGAGTACCAGTTCCGCGGCATGGCCTGGCTGTTCATGGGTGCCCCCAAGACCCCCAACCTCCTCTACGACGAAGACTTCAAGCGCTACCAGGCCGAGTTCCCCGACAACTTCCGCTACACCACGGCCATCAGCCGCGAGCAGCAGAACGCCAAGGGCGGCCGCATGTACATCCAGGACCGGGTGCTCGAGCACGCCGACGAGATCTTCTCCCTGATCGAGAACCCCAAGACCCACGTCTACATGTGCGGTCTGCGCGGCATGGAGCCCGGCATCGACGAGGCGATGACGGCCGCCGCCGCCGCCAAGGGTCTCGACTGGTCGGAGCTGCGGCCCCAGCTCAAGAAGGCCGAGCGCTGGCACGTGGAAACCTACTGAGCCCCCGGCCTCCGCTCTCCCTGGCCCGCCTCCGGCGGGCCTTTTTCATGGCCATCCCCGGACCCGGGGGCAGCCAGAGGGGGCGCCAGCCGTTAAACCAGGAGGCACCCACCCCGTTGTCATGACCGCCATCCTCACCAACCCCCTGAGGGTCGGGCTGCGCCAGGAGCGGGTGATCCCCCCTCAGTGTCTGGTGATCTTCGGGGCCAGCGGTGACCTCACCCACCGCAAGCTGATCCCCGCCCTGTTCGAGCTGTTCCGCCAGCGCCGCCTGCCGAGTGAGTTCGCCGTGCTCGGCTGCGCCCGCCGCCCCTGGAGCGACGAGGAGTTCCGCACCCGCATGGCCGAGGCCCTGGGAGATGAGGCCCAGCAGCACGCCACCGCCTGGGACGCCTTCGCCCAGGGCCTCTTCTACGAGCCGGTGGATCTGCAGCAGCCGGAGCACCTGGTGCGGCTGGGCACCCGGCTGGAGGCGGTGGACCGGCTGCGGGCCACCCGCGGCAACCGCACCTTCTACCTTTCGGTGTCGCCGGAGTTCTACGGCAGCGGCTGCCGCGCCCTCGCCGGCGCCGGCCTGCTGGCGGATCCGGAGCGGAGCCGGGTGGTGATCGAGAAACCCTTTGGCCGCGACTACGCCAGCGCCCAGGCCCTCAACAAGGTGGTGCAGGCCTGCGCCAAGGAGAGCCAGGTCTTCCGCATCGACCACTACCTGGGCAAGGAGACGGTCCAGAACATCCTGGTGCTGCGCTTCGCCAACACCATCTTCGAGCCGATCTGGAACCGGAACTACATCGCCAACGTGCAGATCACCGCCGCCGAAACGGTGGGGGTGGAGGAGCGGGCGGGCTACTACGAGAGCTCCGGGGCCCTGCGCGACATGGTGCAGAACCACCTCACCCAGATCCTGGCCCTCACCGCGATGGAACCTCCCGGCCGCTTCGATCCGGAGGCGATCCGCAACGAGAAGGCCAAGGTGCTGCAGTCGGCCCACCTGGCCCGGGAGGACGAACCCTGGAAGTGCTGCGTGCGCGGCCAGTACGCCGCCGGCGGCAGCCGCAGCCAGCCGCTGAGCGGCTACCGGCAGGAGCCGGGGGTGAATCCCAACAGCACCACCGAAACCTATGTGGCGATGAAGGTGTTCATCGACAACTGGCGCTGGCAGGGGGTGCCCTTCTACCTGCGCACCGGCAAGCGCCTGCCCAAGCGCCTCAGTGAAGTGGTGCTCACCTTCCGCGAGGCGCCGGTGCATCTGTTCGACGCCGCCGGCGGCGCCCCCACCCCCAACCAGCTGATCCTGCGCATCCAGCCCGACGAAGGCGCCGACATCAAGTTCGAGGTGAAGGCCCCCGGTTCGGGGATGCGCAGCCGCCCGGTGGACATGGCCTTTTCCTACGACGAATCGTTCGGAGAACCCTCCGACGAGGGCTACGTGCGCCTGCTGGCCGACGCCATGCTGGGGGAACCCACGCTGTTCACCCGCAGCGACGAGGTGGAGGCGGCGTGGCGGCTCTACACCCCCCTGCTGGAACTGATCGAGGAGGCGCCCTGGCAGCTGCCGGTCCATCCCTACGAGGCCCGCACCTGGGGCCCGGCCGCCTCCGACAACCTGCTGGCCGAAGACGGCCTGATCTGGCGTCGCCCGTAGGCCCAGCTCTCCCATGCTGCCCCAACCCTTGCGCCTCTCCCGTTCCGCCCCTCCCGCTCCCCACCCCCCGCGCGCCATGTCCACCCAGCTCACCCTCCAGGCGCCCCTCGAGGTGCCACCCGCGGAGGTCACCCCCTACCTGGAGCGTCTCTGGCACGACGGTCTCGAGGGTTCGACCGGCGCCGCCACCTTCACCCTGCTGGTGTGGGATCCGGCCTGGCTGGAGCAGCAGCTGGTGCGCATCGGCCGGGTCGACGGCCCGATCACCGGGCTCGACCGCGCGGATGTGCTCGACGCCGCGCGCGAGGTCGTGTCGCTCGTGGGCCTTCCCCACAGCACCGCGCCGATGGATCCGCGGCTTGCCTGGGCGGTGGGTCAGCAGCCCGGCAGCCACACGGCCAGCGATCTGCGCGGCCGCACGATCGAAAGCGCCATCAGCAGCCTCACCCCGCGCCGGCTGATCACCCTGGCGCCCACACTGGAGGATGGCCGCCCCCTGGAAACCCTGGTAGCGGCCTACTGCCCCCTGCCCGAGGACGGCGGCACCGGTGGGGCCGCCTGCGGTGACGTGGTGGTGCTGCGGGGCGGCATGGGGGCGATCAGGGAGGGCCTGGGGTTGCTGCAGGGCCTCGTCGGCGACGATCTCCCCTGCTGGGTGTGGTGGAACAGCAGCCTCGATGAGCCGCCCGAGATGCTGGAGGCCCTGGCCCCGCCGCCCCGTCGGCTGGTGATCGACACCTCCCTCGGCGATCCGCGCCGCTGCCTGGAGGTGCTGGTGGATCGCATCGACCGCGGCCAGGCCCTCAACGACCTCAACTGGCTGCGGTTGCGCAGCTGGCGCGAATCGCTGGCGATGGTCTTCGATCCACCCTCCCGCCGCGATGCCCTGAGCCGGGTGGTGCAGCTCGACATCGACGTGGAGGGGGAGCACCCGGTGAAGGGACTGCTGCTGGCGGCCTGGATCGCCGACCGGCTGGGCTGGCACCTGGTGGCCAGCGAGAGCGTGGAGGCCGATGTGGGCCACGGCATCGCCGCCGAGTTCCAGCGCACCGACGGCGCCAATGTGCGCTTCCGGCTGATGCCCGTGCCGGTGGGAGTGCCCAAGGCCCACCCCGGGGCGATCGTGGGCCTGCGCCTGATCTGCGAACCCGCGGGCCGACCGCCCCTGTGCGTGATCCTCTGCTCGGAATCCGGCGGCTGCATGCGGCTGGAATCGGGCGGCATGGCCTCGATGGAACTGGCCGAGGAGGTGGTGCCCCTGCCGGAGGAGAGCGAGGAGCGGGAGCTGGCCCGGCTGCTCGGCGGCGGCCACGACACCACCAATCCGCTGCTGGCCGCCGCCGCCCCCCTGGCGGCCGAACTGCTGCCGGCATGAGGGCGCAGGCTGGCAGGCTGGGCCCGATCCCCCCGCCCGTCGCCGCCCCTTGAGCTGCCTGATCGCGGCGCCCTGCAGCGGCAGTGGCAAGACCCTGCTCACCCTGATGCTCACGGCCCTGGCCCGCCGGCGGGGCAGCGGCATCCAGCCGTTCAAGGTGGGCCCTGATTACCTCGATCCCCAGCTGCTGAGCGCGGTGGCGGGGCGCCCTTGCCGCAATCTCGATCCCCTGCTCTGCGGCGACGACTGGGTGCGGCGCTGCTTCCACTGGCACGGCAGCCGTGCCGATCGCGTGGTGGTGGAAGGAGTGATGGGCCTGTTCGACGGCCGGGGCGCCGGCAGCGAGGGCAGCTCCGCCGCCGTGGCCGCCCTGCTGGATCTGCCGGTGGTGCTGGTGGTGGAGGCCTCCCGCCAGGCCGGCTCGCTCGCGGCCCTGGTGCGGGGCTTCCGCGACCACGGCCCCCCGCAGGTGCGGCTGGCGGGGGTGGTGCTCAACCGCGTAGGCAGCGAACGGCATCGCACCCTGCTGCGCGAGGCCCTGGAGGCGATCGCGGTGCCGCTGCTCGGCGTGCTGCCCAGCCATCCGGCCCTGGATCTGCCCTCCCGCCATCTCGGCCTGCTCCCCCCCCGGGAAGTGGAGGATCTGGAGAGCCGCCAGCGGATCTGGGCATCCCTGGCGGAGGAACATCTCGATCTCGAGCGCCTCTGGCCCCTGCTGGCGCCGCCGCAAGCCCGACCGGGAGAGAAGGATCCCATAGCCTGCGTTCTCGCAGCCCGAGACGGCGCTGGGTGCACCTGGACTCCCCCGCCGCCGGGAGCCGCACTGCCGGTTGCCGTGGCCGCTGATGCCGCGTTTCACTTCCGCTACCCGGAAGCGGCCGAACTGCTGCGGGCCTGCGGGCTGGAGCCCCTGACCTGGAGCCCCCTGGCGGATGAGCCGCTGCCGGCCGGCAGCCGGGCGGTGCTGCTGCCCGGGGGTTACCCCGAACTGCACGCGGGCACCCTTGCCGCCGCACACCGCAGCCTCGCCGATCTGCGCGCCGCCGTGCGCGGCGGACTGCCGGTGGTGGCCGAGTGCGGCGGACTGCTGCTGCTGGGTCGCCGGCTGGAGGATCCGGCGGGTCACAGCCACTCCATGGCCGGCCTCCTGCCCTTCTGCGCCCGGCGCGGGAGCTCCCTCAACCTCGGCTACCGGCAGATGCGGGCCAGCGGCGATGGTCTGCTGGTGCGCCGCGGCGAGCAGCTCAGCGGCCATGAGTTCCACCGCTGGGAGCTGGAGGTCGCTTCGGGAGGAACGGCCGCCGACGGCGGTTCTTTCCTGGCCGAACAGGAAGAGCTGTGGCAGGTTGAAGGCTGGGGAAGCCCCATGAGGAGCGAAGGATGGACAGCGAGCAACGTGCACGCCAGCTGGATTCATCTCCACTGGGCTGGATGCTCGGCGATCCCACGGCGTCTGGCCGCGTCAGCCGGGCGCGCCGTGCCGCTGCCGACGAGCGCCGCTTCCTCCAGCCCTCCGACCCCCGTCCCACCCCGACCCGCGAACGCTGGCGCCTGATCGTGCACGGCGTGGTGCAGGGAGTGGGCTACCGGGCCAGCTGCCACCGCCAAGCGATCGCACTGGGGCTGAGCGGCTGGGTGCGCAACCGACCGGATGGTTCGGTGGAGGTGGAGGCGGAAGGGGCACCCCAGCGGCTGACCGAGCTGCAGCTCTGGTGCGAGAAGGGGCCCGAGGCCGCGCAGGTGCGCAGCGTCGCCAGTGCCACGATTCCACCCACTGGGGAAGACTGGTTTGAAGTGCGTCGCTGAGCAGGCTGATGGCTGGAGCCGGCTTCTGGGGAGAGATGGTGGGCTTTGCCCTGGCCATCGCCTGCAGCCCCGTTCACATCGGGCTCCTGCTCCTCTTGCTGCTCGGGCCACGGCCCCTGCGCCGGGGCGGCTGGTTCGTCGCGGCCTGGCTGCTCACCGCCTGGCTGGAGCTGGCCCTGCTGCTGGGAGTGGGTCATGGCCTGGTGCTCGACATGAGCAAGGGAGCCAGCCATCGCACCGGCCTCGACCTGTTGGCGGCCGGCGGGCTGCTGGCACTGGGGCTCAATGCCCTGCTGACCGGGCAGGCCGATGAGGACCCGGTCTGGGAGCGGCGCCTCGACAAAGTTTCCGCCCTGGGCCTGCTGCCGCTGATCGGCCTGAGCATCCTGCTGCAGGTGATCACGCCCGACGATCTCTTCCTCTACGCCAAAGCGGCTGGCTCGATGCTGGCGGCCGGGCTGGACAGGGCGCAGGAATGGCTGGTGGCAGCCCTGTTCGGGCTGGGAACGGCCACCCTGCTGCTGCTGCCCCTGCTGGCTCTGCTCCTGCTCGGCAGCGAGCGGATGGTGCCTCGGTTGCAGCGGGCCCGCAGCTGGCTGGTGGCCCGCGGCGAACTGCTGGTTGGCCTCGTGAGCCTGGCCCTGGCGGTGTACCTCGGCTGGCAGGGCATCGAGGGGCTGCGGGCCTGAGCAGGGATCAGGGGGGAGGGGGGACGTCGTCCGAGAGGATCCGGCTCAGATACTTGCGGTCGTGGATCTGCCGATGGGGCGAGGCCGGGGGGAACAGCGGCTCGTCCGGCAGGCCGGGCCGGGAGTTGGCCCGTCGGCGCCAGGTGTACCAACCCATCAGCACCACCAGACCCACGCCTGCCATCAGAAGCAGGAAGGCGAACGTGCCTTCCGGACGCACAGGGCGCAGGGCGCCGGGGGGGTAGGGGTTCACCGCTTCGGTGCTCTGGGCTGGCACGGAGGCGAACACTGCTTTGGGGGCGAGGAGGAAAGGCACCACAACAACCCAAGCAGTTTTCACTCTAAAGATTGACAGGCAAATCCACGCCGCACAGCAGGGAAAGCGGAAAAGCTCTTTACCAAGGATTGGTGTGTGCGTCTGTGAAAGTTTTGCGCGGCACAGCATCGCCATCTCTAGGAGGCTGCCGTCCGTCGTCGCCGTTCTCCCCATCGCCACCGACCAGCCATTCGCCCCACCGCCGCCGCTCCGGTGCCGTGCCGGACCCGGCCGCCAGCACCACCCCCCGCCGGGCCCGACTCACGGCCACGTACACCAGCTGGCGGCGCAGTCGCTCGTCGGAGGGTCGGAACACATCCGCCTCCACGAACACCTCACCGAAGGTGCTCCCCTGGCTGCGATGCACGGTCAGCACCGCAGCCGGCCCCAGGGAGGCGAAGGCGTCGCGCACCAGGAAGAACCGTCGCCACAACGCCTTACCCTCCTGGCGCCCTGCCGCGCGCGCCTGCTCCCGCAGGCGCTGCAGCACGGCCTCCAGCTCCTGCCGCGGCCTCGAGCCGATCGGCGGCAGCAGCCTCAGCTCGAAACGGGCCTCGCCCGCCTCCACCACGGCCGTGAGCGTCTCGATCACCGGTGGAGAAGGTTCACTCCCACCACCTACCCCGAAGTCGGCCAGATCGCAGCGCTCCGGGGTCACATCCCGCACCACCAGCTCCCGGTTGGAGCCCAGCAGCAGATCGGGTTCCTCGCCCTGCTCCTCCCCGCGGCGGCAGGCGGGCGCCATCACCGCCGCCCGGGTGATCAGCACCTCACCCGGGAGCACGGGAAGCTGGTCGGCCATCGCACCGTGCAGAGCCCTCCGGGCGATCGGCACCAGCCGCTCGAGCGAGCGGTTGGTGTAGCAGAGAAGCCGGGCCCGGTCGGGATCCTCGCTGACGGCAGCCTCCCGCAGGGCCGCCTGGGCCTCCGCCAGCCAGGCGCTCCGCTCCAGCAGCGCCACCCTTCCCAGGGCGGTGGCCACCGGCGGCAGAACCGGCGGCAGGCGGCAGGGCAGCTGTCCTCCCCTGAGCCCAGCAGCCAGCCGCAGCACCGGCCCCTGATGGCGGACCACCTGGTGGAGCTTGGAGCTGCAGGCCCGGCCCAGGGTGAACACCGGACTTTCGGGCTCCCCCACCGGCGGCAGCTGGGCCGGATCGCCCACGAACACCAGGCGGGTGCGGAAGGGATGGGCGCAGCGCAGGGCGATCTCCAGCAGGGCGCTGTCCACCATGGAGGCCTCGTCGATCAGCACCAGGGCGAGATGCTCAAGGGCCGCGGCGGTCTGGGCGGTCTCCTCGCAACGCTCCTGATCGCGCTCCCGGCGCAGCTTGAGCCGCAACAGCCGATGGATCGTGGAGGGGTACCAGGTGGGGCGCAGACCGGCTGCCTCCAGGTAGCCCCGCAGCACGCCCACCGCCTTGTGGGTGGGGGCGGCCACGGTCCAGCACAGCCCTTTCGCCTCCGCGAGGGCCAGGAAGCGCATCGACAGGAAGGTCTTGCCGGTGCCGGCGTACCCGCTGAGCACGAAGGGGGTGCCGTCGGCCGGAGCCGACAGCCAGCCGGCGAAGGCGGCATCGGCCGTCTCCTGATCAGCAGTGAGGGGGTTCGCGGGGATGGCCGGACCTCAGCCCAGATGACCCGAAACCAGCTGGGCCAGGTGCAGGGGGGAACCGGCGAAGGTGAGACCGGGCAAGGCCACCGCCGGACCGATCAAGCTGCCGATCAGCACCTCGAGCCGGGTGTGGCCCAGGTTCTCCTTCAGGGGCCGGAGCACCAACTCCGCCGGGGATGGCTCGGCCTGGGAACCGGACGGCCACAGCCCGTCCGGCAAGCCATTGACCCGTGCGGCTGTGAGGCCAGCGGCACGGCGCACCCCGGCGGCGTCATAGAGCACCACGAAGCTGAGGGCGGCCGCCAGAGCGAACAGGGGGCTCTGGAAGCCCTCGTACCAGCCCACTCCTGCGGCGGTGCCGGTCATCAATGCCGAGTGGCTGGAGGGCATGCCGCCGGTCTCGAACAGCACGGCCGGGCGCCAGCGACGATGGACCACCAACTCGATCAGCAGCTTGGAGAGCTGGGCCACACCGCAGGCCGCCAGACCCCACCACAGCACGGCGTTGTCGGCGAGGTCACGAGCCATCAGCAGCCAGTGCCCCGCATCGCCGGAAACGGGGACGCTCATCGATCGCGGCTCGTGATGTAATCGGCCAAGGCAAGCAGAGGGGCGGCGCGGTCGGCCCCCGCTCCCGCACTCCAGGGGGCCAGGGCCTCCTTGGCTTCGGCCACCAGGGCATCGGCCCGGCGCCGCGATTCCTCCAGGCCCAGCAGCTTGGGATAGGTGGTCTTGTCGGCGGTGAGATCCTTGCCGGCGGTTTTGCCCAGCACCTCGCTGCTGGCGGTCACATCGAGGATGTCGTCAATGATCTGGAAGGCCAGGCCGATCCCGCGCGCGTAGGTGGTGAGCGCCGCCAGCAGCGGTTCGGAGGCTCCCGCGATCAGGGCGCCGCTGAGCACGCAGGCCCGCAGCAGGGCGCCGGTCTTGTGGAGGTGGATGTACTCGAGTGTGTCGAGATCCACCTGGCGGCCCTCGCATTCCAGATCCACCACCTGGCCGCCCACCAGCCCCGGAGCTCCCGAAGCCAGGGAGAGTTCGCCCACCACCGCCAGCATCCGCTCCGCCGGCACGCCGGGGCTGCGCAGCGCCACCATCTCGAAGGCGCGGGTGAGCAGGGCGTCGCCGGCCAGGATCGCGTTGGCCTCGCCGTACACCTTGTGGTTGGTGGGCCGGCCGCGGCGCAGATCGTCGTTGTCCATCGCCGGCAGATCGTCGTGGATCAGCGACATGGTGTGGATCATCTCCAGCGCCACCGCCGTGGGCATCGCCAGGGCGGCGTCGCCGCCCGCCAGTTCGCAGGCGGCCAGGCAGAGAATGGGTCGCAGCCGTTTGCCGCCCGCCAGCAGCGAGTAGCGCATCGCCTCTCGCAGGGATTCGGGTCGCTCCGGGCCGAGGGACGCATCGAGAGCCCCCTCCACCCGCAGGCGGGAGGCCTCCAGGTACGCGGCGAAATCGAAGCCGGTGCTCACCGCCGCGGTCATGGCAGGACTCAGGTTCGCGGGGATTCTCTCAGGTGGTCGCCAGGGCTGCCGGGTGGAGGCCCCGGCACTGAACAGTTCTTGAGATCAGGTCTTGTCTTGGGATCAGGCCTTGAGAGCAGCGCCGCTCAGGGCAGCAGGTCGTCGAGACCGTGGGCGATCCCATGACGCCGACACCAGGCCACCACGGTGTTCACCAGCAGCAGGGTCACGGTCATCGGACCCACCCCGCCGGGCACCGGTGAGATCGCGCTAGCGAGCGGCTCCACCTCCTCGAAGCGCACATCGCCGCAGAGCCCCCCCTCCGGCCGCCGGTGGATGCCCACATCCACCACCACCGCTCCGGGGCTCACGTGCTCGGCACCGACCATGAGGGGCCGGCCGGCGGCCACCACCAGCACATCCGCCTGCCGGGTGAGGGCCGGCAGGTCGATGGTGCGCGAGTGGGCCACGCTCACGGTGGCATGGGCGGCCTGCAGCATCAGGGCCATCGGCTGGCCCACCAGGATGCTGCGGCCCACCACCACGGCCCGCCGGCCGGCCAGCGGCACACCAGCCGCCGCCAGCAGCGCCATCACGCCCGCCGGGGTGCAGCTGCGGGGTCCGGGCTCCCCCTTGAGCAGGCGCCCGAGATTGAGGGTGTGAAGGCCATCCGCATCCTTCTCCGGATCGATCGCCGCCAGCAGCGGACCCTCCTCGAGGCCCGCCGGCAGGGGCAGCTGCAGCAGGATGCCGTCCACCGATGGGTCGGCGTTCAGGCGCTCGATCGTGGCCAGCACCTCCGCGGCCGGGGTGTCGGCGGCCAGGTGAGAGCCCAGGTTGATCACGCCGATCCGGCTGCAGGCCTTCTCCTTGTTGGCCACGTACACCCCGCTGGCGGGATCGTCGCCCACCCGCAGCACCGCCAGCCCGGGGGGGCGCCCCACCCGTGGGCGGTGTTCCGCGATCACCGCCTGCAGACGCTTCTCGATCGTGGCGGCCAGCAGGCGACCGTCGAGGAGGGTGGCCATGGCAGGGCGGAGGGTTCGCAAACCAGCATGCAACCCGGAGGGTCGCGAAACGGGCCCGTGGGCAGCACGGCTAGCGTTTGGCCATGCGGAACGGATGGCGCCGGATCCAGGTGCTGTGGCGCCGGCTGCTGCGCCTCGAACGTCCCCGCCAGGCCCTGGTGGCCTGGCGGACGGGGGCCATGGCCGGCGTGGCCCTGGCTTGCGTGCTGGTGGCGCTGCTGAGCAGCTGGCCCTGGCTGGTGGAGCCGAGCCTGCGGCCCGGCGTTCCAGCCCCGTTCACCCTGCGGGCCCCCCGCGACGCCACGGTGGTCAACAGCATGGCCCTGGAGCAGCGCCGCAGCCAGGCCGGACCGCGCGCCCAGATCCAGGTGGTGGATGAGCGGAGCAGCCTCCAGCTCCAGGCCCAGCTCGATCGGCGGCTGCAGCAGCTCCAGCTGATGGTGGCGAGCGGCCAGCCTCGGGTGGATCCCCTCAACGTCACACCCGAGGAACGCCTCTGGCTGAGCTCGCTCACGCCGGAGCAGCTGGTCTCTTGGCAGCGGGCGGTGCGTCAGAGCCAGCTGCGCATGCTGACCCAGGGGATCGTTGCCAATGTGGCCGATGCCCCCCTCCTGCAGGCCGCCAGCCTCCAGCTGGACGACCAGCCTCCGCCCGGGCGCAGCCTTGGCAGCCGCCTGGTGGCGGGAACCCTGCAGGGCCGCAGCAACCTGCGCGGTGATGCCTTCCTGAGCCAGCGGCGCATCGAGGAGCTGGTGACCCTTCAGGGCATCCCCACGATCCGGGTGCGCAAAGGCGATCTGGTGGTGCGCCAGGGGGAGACGATCACGCCCCAGGCGTTCGACGTGCTCGACAGCTTCGGCCTGATCAACCGCCGGCCCCGGCCGCTGGCCTGGTTCGGCCACTTCGCCGAGGCCCTGGCGGGGGTGACGGTGATGCTGCTGGTGATGCGCCGCTGGCGCGCCAGCCTGGAGGCCCGCCAGGCCGTGCTCGCCCTGGGGATGCTGGTGGTGGTGCAGGGGCTGAAGCTCTGGCTCGGCAGCCACGCCAGCCCCCTGGCGCTGCTGGTGCCGGCCACCCTGCTGCTGGCCCAGGGGCTGGGCACGATGGCGGGCCTGGCCTGGCTGGCGATCGCCAGCCTGCTGTGGCCGTTCCCGCTGGATCGGGTGCTGGAGATGCGGCTGGTGGTGGCGGCCCTTGTGGGCACCCTGGCAGCGGTGCTGGCGGGGAGGCAGCGCAACCGGGCCCAGCTGCTGCAGCTGGCAGTGCTGCTGCCGGTGGGAGCCCTGCTGCTGCAGGGACTGGCCCTGCAGCTGCCCAGGGTGGCGGAGGGACTGGAGTCGCCGGTGCCCACCACCGCCGACCTGCTGAGCGAGGCCTTGCTCGTGGGCGGCCTGCTCCTCGGCGGTCTGCTGCTGGCCCCTCTGGTGGAGAGCTTCTTCGGCCTGCTCACGCGGGCCCGGCTGCTGGAGCTGGCCGACCTTGAGCGCCCTCTGCTGCGCCGCCTCTCCACCGAAGCGCCGGGAACGTTCGAGCACACCCTGATGATCTGCGGACTGGCGGAAGAGGGAGCCCGGGCCATCCACGCCGACATCGACCTGATCCGCACCGGCGCGCTCTATCACGACGTCGGCAAGCTGCATGCGCCGAACTGGTTCATCGAGAACCAGGAGGAGGGACTGAATCCCCACGACGCCCTCAACGACCCCTACGGCAGCGCCGCGATCCTCCAGGCCCACGTGGATGAGGGTCTCAAGCTGGCCCGGCGCTACCGGCTGCCCCGTCCCCTGGCCGATTTCATCCCCGAGCACCAAGGGACGCTGAAGATGGGGTACTTCCTGCACCAGGCCCGCGCCCAGGATCCCTCGGTGCCCGAAGAGCGGTTCCGCTACCGAGGGCCGATCCCCCGCAGCCGCGAGACGGCGATCCTGATGCTCGCCGACGGCTGCGAGGCCGCCCTGCGCTCCCTGCCCCCCGGCACGCGCGAAGAGGAGGCCCGCGCGATGGTGCGACGGATCGTCGAAGCGCGCATGCGCGACGGCCAGCTGGCGGGCAGCGGCATCGGCCGCGCCGAGCTGGAACTGGTGATCCGTGCCTTCGTGCGGGTGTGGCGGCGCATGCGCCACCGGCGCATCCCCTATCCCATCCCCGCCGGCAAGGCCTTCAGCGCCTGAAGCGGACGGCAAAATCGCGGCGATGGAGGCCGGCCAGCCGCCGGCCGATCGCCAGGCCCGCCGCCGCCGCGCCCACCCCCGCCGGCACGGCCGCCAGCACGCCCGCCGCCGCTCCCGCTCCCCCTGAGCGCAGGGCCTGCTCCAGATCGAGAATCCAGGTGCTGTAGCTGGTGAGGGAACCACAGAAACCCACGGCACCGAGCAGCACGACGCGAGGGAAGCGCCCGCCCGCCGCCACGATCAGGCCGATCAGCAGGCTTCCCAGCAGGTTGGCCACCAGCAGATCTCCAAGGCGCCAGCGCAGCAGGGCCCCCGGCACGGCCCCAGCGGCCACCAGCAGCAGGGACGCGGCACCCCTGGGGGAGGTGGGCTGCGGGGACCGGACTCGCCCCACCACTCAGGCCCCCAGGGCAAGGCCTGTGCGCAGGGCCAGCCATCCGCCCGCCAGCGACACCAGCAGGAGCACCATCGCCTGGCCCGGCCGGCGGTGGCGGAGGTCGTCGAGGAGTTCGGCCATCAGGGTGGAGAAGGTGCTGAAACTGCCGAGGAAGCCGGTGCCCAGCAGCAGCAGCCACGGACGGTCCACCGCACCGGGTCCGAGACGAGCCACCAGGACCCCCAGGCTGAGACAGGCCAGCAGGTTGACGGCGAGGGTGGCCCAGGGGCGACGGGGAAGGCGGGGGGCCAGGTGGTTCACCATCGCGAAGCGCAGCCAGGCCCCCGGCACCGCCCCCACCGCCACGAGCAGCGTGTCGATGGCGGCCGCGTCAGGGGCGCCGCTCACCAGCCCCGCCAAAGCTTGAGGCCTGCACCGGCGCGACGGGCGCGCAGGGTGCGCTCCAGTACCACCAGGGCCGGCACCAGGGTGATGGCATTGGCCACCACCAGCGGTCCGTCGCCGGTGATCAGACCGTAGAGGCCCCAGAGCGTGATCCCGATGGTGAACAGCACATACATCGGCAGCGAAATGCCGCTGGTGTTCCCGGTGCGCACCGTGTGCAGGGCCTGAGGGAAGAAGCTCAAGGTGGTGAGGGTGGCTGCGGTGTAGCCCAGCAGCATCACAGGCAGGGGCCGGGCCATCGACGAACCACCAGCGTGGAGACCTCACTCTGGCCTGCCGGCGGCGGCGGCGTAAGGGGGCAGTTGCCGGGAGAGGCCGGGGGGAAGATGGCAACCATGGGCCGCCCTTCCGTCTCGCCATGGCACTGAGCTTCGCCGACCTCCAGGCGACCCTGCAGCCGGAGTGGGCCCAGGACCAGGGAGGGCTGGGGCCCGACCTGGATCTGCTGATGGTGCCGTCGCTCACGATGGACCGGGCCCAGATGCAGCTGGTGACCGGCGCCCACCACTACGAGGAGCGCCAGCTGTTCTCCCTGGTGCGGCTGCGGGATCCCGGCGTGCGGATGATCTATGTCACCAGCAAGCTGCTGCCGGATCTGGTGGTGGATGCCGTGCTGGAACTGCTGCCGGGCGTTCCCACCTCCCATGCCCGCCGTCGTCTGCACCTGTTCGATGCCGACGACGCGTCCGACCGGCCGCTCACGGCCAAGCTGCTGGAGCGGCCGGCACTGCTGGGCCGGATCGCCGAGCTGCTGCGGCCGGGGCGCAGCTATCTCGCCTGCTTCGTGGTGACGGAACTGGAGAAGGAACTCTCCGAGCGCCTGCAGGTGCCGCTGCTGGGTACGGACCCGGCCCTCGGCTGGTGGGGCAGCAAGGCCGGCAGCCGCAGCCTGTTCGCTCGCTGCGGCGTACCCCACCCCCCTGGCAGCGCCCTGGTGCACGATCTCGACGGGCTGGCCGAGGCGGCGGCCGACCTCTGGGAGGCGGATCCCGCCCTGGAGCGGATCGTGGTGAAGCTGAACGAAGGCTTCAGCGGTGAGGGCAACGCTCCGCTTGACCTGCGGCCCCTGGACCTGCCAGGGGCGAGCGGTGCGGAACGGCGGCGGCGCCTGCGGCAGGCCCTCGAGACCCTGCCGATGCCCGCCCTGGGGTGGCGAGACCTGCTGGCCCGGCAGGGCTCCCTGGTGGAGGCCTGGCTGCAGGGCGGACAGGAGCTCCGCTCCCCCAGCGTGCAGGGGACGATCCATCCGGGTGGACAGGTGGAGGTGCTCTCCACCCATGAGCAGATCCTCGGCGGCCCCAGCGGCCAGACCTATCTGGGCTGCCGCTTTCCGGCCGAGAGCGAATACCGGATGGAACTCATGCGCCACGGGCGGGCGGTGGGCGAGGCCCTGGCCGCCGAAGGGGCGCTGGAGCGCTACGCGGTCGACTTCATCGCCCGCCGCTTCGGGGAGGCGTGGGATCTGCAGGCGATCGAAGTGAACCTGCGCCAGGGCGGCACCACCCACCCGTTCATGGCGCTGCGGGCGATCACCACCGGCTGGCTCGATCCCGCCAGCGGCCTGTTCCTCTCCCCCACCGGCGAGCCCCTGCACTACATGGCCACCGACAACCTCTGCGATCCGCGGCTGCAGGGGCTGCTGCCGGTGGACCTGATCGACATCGTGGCCGAGGCGGGCCTCCATTACGACCCCGCCAAGCTGCAGGGCAGTGTGTTCCATCTGCTGGGGTGCCTGTCGGAGTACGGCAAGCTCGGCATGACCTGCATCGGGCGCTCGGCCGAGCAGGCCGTCGCCGTGTACCGGGCCACCGAGCAGCGGCTGCTGGCCGGGGGCGAAGCCCGCCGGGGCCAGGGAGCGGCACTGATCGTGTAAGCCCGTCAGAATCAGCCCACTTCGTTTCTGCCTAAGGGCAATGGCCTTCGGGTTCGATTCCGATGCCGAGGGGCCCGTCTGGCTGCCCTGGCTTCAGATCGGTGTCAGCACCCTGCTGGCGGTGCTGTTCGTGATGCTGCTGATCAAGAGCCGCGACCAGAACCAGCGCCTGCAGCAGCTGGAGATGCGGCTGCAGGGTGTCGAGAACAGCCGTTCCCTCGATCGCACCGCAGCCCTGGAGCAGCAACTGCGCACCCTTGCCGAGCGGATGCAGGGGCTCGATGGACAGCGCGAGGAGCTCGAGAGCACCCGGCGGGAGCGCGATGAGATGCGCTCGGAGCTGCAGCAGCTGCGCCAGGCAACCCCGCCACCGGGCCAGAGTCCCACCGCAGGAATGCCTCCAGCCGTCCTACCGGAGCCTCCTGGGCCGAGCTATCTGCTGCCCCAGGCCCGGCCGTTCACCCCGGCCCAGCGGAGCGGCAGCGGGGTGCTTCGGCCCGGCCCGGCCGACACCCGCTGAAAACCGGTAGCAACCGACAGGACGAAGACAAGGCCGCGGCCATGCCCTGCGCTAGAGGCGCCGCAACCCTGTCAGCCCTTCACGGCATCGCCGCTGGCGCTGGGCAGGATGAAACGCTGCAGCAGCACGAACAGCAGAAGCACCGGCAGGATCGACACCACCGAACCGGCCGCCACCAACCGCCAGTCGAGCGAGAAGCTGCTGGCGAGCTGCTGCAGGCCCAGCGGCAGGGTGAACAGGCCTGGATCGTCGAGGATGATCAGCGGCCACAGGAAATCGCTCCAGGTGCCGATGAACACGAACATCGCCAGGGTGATCAGATCGGCCCGGGCCGCCGGCAGCATCACGTTCCACCACTCCCCCAGCGGCGAGCAGCCGTCGATCCGGGCCGCCTCCTCCAGCTCCACCGGCACCGCCAGGAAGCTCTGGCGCAGCAGAAAGATGCCGAAGGCGGTGGCAGCCTGGGGCAGGATCAGGGCCCAGAGGGTGTTGCGCAACCCGATCTCCACCATCAGCAGATAGAGGGGAATCATCACCACCTGGAAGGGGATCAGGATCGTGGCCACCACCAGGGCCAGCACCAGGCCGCGGCCGGCGAAGCGCAGCCGGGCCAGGGGGTAGGCCGCCAGAGAGCAGAACAGCAGGTTGGCCGCCACGGCCAGGGCGCTGACGATGGTGCTGTTGAGCAGATAGGTGCCGATCGGATGGTCGGCGAACAGACGCCCGTAGGCCTCCAGGCTCGGCTGGGCGGGCAGCAGCGCCGGCGGGCTGGTGAAGATGTCTTCGGCGGGCCCCTTGAGCGAAGTGCTCACCAGCCACAGCAGCGGCAGCAGCATCAGCACGGCCACCAGCAGCAGGGCCGCCAGCTGCAGCGCGGCGGCCAGGGGCGGGCGGGGCGTTGCAGTGGCGGTCGGGGCCATGGCGCAGGAAGGATGGACAGGGGGGGACTGGGCGGCTGGCGCCGGCCCAAGGAGGCCGCGCGGGCCAGTCTGCTGCCAGCTGGAGGTGGGAGGGGCGAGGGCGGGGTGACCCGGGTGGCAGCGCTGATCAGCATGGGTTGTCGCTTCGCCACCATGCTCAGCCCATCCCGCGGCCCCGAACGGCTGGTGCGCGCCGGTCAGTGGACGATCGCCGTGCTGTTCGCCTGGTTCCTGATCCAGGTGGGCGCCAGCCTGATCGCCGATCTGCCCCTGCTCAGCCGGGCCCCGCAGATCTCCCAGTTCCGCCAGGAATCAGCCCTGCGGAGCGTGCAGGAGGCGATCGCGCCGCTGCAGGAGCAGCGGCAGCGGCTGCAGGTGGAGATCGGCGCGTTGAGGCGCCGGCGTGGCGTCGCCCAGGAGAATCTGCGGCGCGAGCGGCAGAGCTTCGAGACCTGGCAGGCGGCCCGGGCCGTGACCGCCCAGAGCGATCAGAACCCCGAGGTGCTGCAGCGGGCCCGCCAGCTCGATGCCTGGCTGGAGCAGGAACGCCAGCTGGCCGAGCAGCAGCGACAGCTGGAGCAGCGGCAGCAGGCGCTCCAGACCCGTCTGGAGCCGCTGCAACGAAAGCGCTCCGATCTGGAGCGGCGCGCTCAGCAGGCGTATGCCGTGGCCCTCAGCCGCCATCAATGGATCGCTTTCCTGATCCGTCTGGGATTCGTGCTGCCCGTGCTGGCGCTGTCGGTGCACCTGTTCCGCCGCCATCGCGGCGGTGAACAGTGGCCCTTCGTCTGGGGCTTCCTGCTGTTCGCCCTGTTCGCCTTCTTCGTGGAACTGGTCCCCTACCTGCCCAGCTTCGGCGCCTATATCCGCTACGGCATCGGCGCGTTGCTCACCTACCTGGGCGGCCGGGGGCTGATGCGCTGGCTGCGGACCTATCTGCAGCGCAAGCAATCGGAACAGCAGGCCCCGCAGGAGGAACGCCTGCAGCAGATCCGCTATGAGAAGGCGCTGCAGAGCCTGGCCCGGCGCCAGTGCCCCAGTTGTGAACGCTCGCTCGCCGCGGCAGGTGCCCCGCTGCCCGATTACTGCATGCACTGCGGACTGCGCATCCAGACCCACTGCCAGCGCTGCGAGCACCACCACCCGGCCTTCTATCCCTACTGCCCCGCTTGCGGCGCGGCGACGGAACTGGCTGAGCTGGCAGCCCCAGGAGGCTGACAATGGGCGCACGGCAGGGACTCCCATGCTCCACGCCCTCTGAGAGGCTTGCGGCTGCTCACGCTCCCGGCCCAGCACCGAGCACGTCTCGACCAGACCCTCCCAGTGGTGCGGCATCTCCTGGTTCAGGGCCGCATCGGCCTGCATGCGCGTGCGGTTTCAGAAGCGGGCGATCAGACGGCGCAGCGTGGCGAGGAACAACTCGATCGAGGCAAGGGCGAGAACCATGCAGGCAAGATTGACGGCCCAGTTCAGGAGATGCAGGAGAGGCGCAGCACTGCCCGCTGCGCCGGCGGGCAGCAAGACGAAAATCTGATCGAGGGCGCCGTCGAGAACCGAGAACAGCGAGGCGGCGAACATCGCCAAGGCGCTCTGCAGGACGGTCGGGGCCTCGCCTGCATCAGGCCCCGTCACCAGGAACCGCGCCGTGCTGAGCTGGAAGCTCGCCACCAGGAACAGCACCGCGAAGACCGTGATCTGCGTCAGTTGCCGCTGTGCCGTGAGCTCGCGCGCCTCGAGCAACAGAAAGCCCAGGGCCACGAGCCAGATCAGCCAGCGCAGCAGGCCAAAGCCCCAGAGCAGCAGCTGACGCAATCCACGGCTCATGGTCACACCCGCGGCATCTCAGCCAGGGGCAGGGGGGTCTTCTGGGGATGCAGGGGCGAGCGCTGGCTGCCGGTCACCAGGCGGTTGAGGGCGTTGACGAAGGCCTGGGCCGCCGCCACCACGATGTCGGTGTCGGCGGAATGGCCCGAATAGAGCACTCCATCGGCCCGCAGGCGGATCGTGACTTCGCCCATGGCGTCGATCCCCTCGGTGACCGACTTGACGCTGAACTCGATCAGTTCGTTGGGCACGCCGGCCAGGCGGTTGAGGGCCTGGCAGACGGCATCCACCGGGCCGGTGCCGAGGGCTGCCTCGGTGCGCTCCTCCCCGTCGGGGCCGGCGAGGGTGACGGTGGCGGTGGGCCGCAGGCCGGTGCCGCAGCTCACCTGCACGCCCTTGAGCACGAAGGTGGCCTCACCCTGCTGCTGCACCTGTTCGCTCACGATCGCCTCGAGATCCCGGTCGGTGATCTCCCGCTTGCGGTCGGCGAGTTCCTTGAAGCGGATGAAGGCGTCGTTGAGGTCCTCGCCCTCGAGGGTGTAGCCGAGCTCCTCCAGCCGGGCGCGGAAGGCGCTGCGGCCGGAGAGCTTGCCCAGGGAGATGCGGTTGTCGGTGAGGCCGACGGTGCGGGCGTCGATGATCTCGTAGGTCAGGCGGTTCTTGAGCACACCGTCCTGGTGGATGCCCGACTCGTGGGCGAAGGCGTTGGCCCCCACGATCGCCTTGTTGGGCTGCACCGCCATGCCGGTGAGGTTGCTCACCAGTCGCGAGGTCTTGGTGATCTCCTCGGTGCGCACGCCAGTGAGCGGCTCGCTGCTGCCTGCGGGCCGGCCGAGGAAGGGATTGAAGTAGCTGCGGCGCACGTGCAGCGCCATCACCAGCTCCTCGAGCGAGGCGTTGCCGGCCCGCTCGCCGATGCCGTTGACCGTGCACTCGAGCTGGCGGGCACCGTTCTTGACGGCCTCCAGGAAGTTGGCCACCGCCAGGCCGAGGTCGTTGTGGCCGTGAACCGAGATCACGGCACGGTCGATGTTGGGCACGGACCGGTTGATGCCGGCGATCAGCTCGCCGAACTCGGCCGGGGTGGCATAGCCGACGGTGTCGGGGATGTTGATGGTGGTGGCGCCGGCCTCGATCGCCGCCTCGATCACCTGGTGCATGTACTCCGGATCGCTGCGACCGGCGTCCTCGCAGGAGAACTCCACGTCGTCGACGAGGGAGCGGGCATAGGCGACCATCTCGCGGGTGATGGTGAGCACCTCGGCGCGGCTCTTGCGCAGCTTGTGCTCGAGATGGATGTCGCTGGTGGCGATGAAGGTGTGGATGCGGCGGCGGGCGGCGGGGGCCACGGCCTCGGCGCAGGCCTTGATGTCACCGGCGGCGGCGCGGGCGAGGCCGCAGATCACCGGACCGTCGGGGGTTCCGACGCTGGCCGCGATGCGCTGCACGGCGTTGAAATCGCCGGAGCTGGCAAAGGGGAAGCCGGCTTCAATGATGTCGACGCCGAGACGGGCCAGCTGCTGGGCGATGGCCAGCTTCTCCTCGAGGTTCAGACTGGCGCCGGGCGACTGCTCGCCATCGCGGAGCGTGGTGTCGAAGATCAGTACCCGACCGGGATCGCGGGCCATCGGAATGCCTAAGCGAAGTGACTATGAGTAAGAGCCATCCTAGGGCCAGCCCCGCCCCGGGTCCGCGCTTCAGTGGTTGCGGCTGAACACCGGGGCCTGCAGGGCCTCGGAGCGCTCCAGCCGCGGCCGCAGGGAAGTCAGATCCACGAAGCGATCGGCAGCGTTGCGCAGCTCCCGGGCCACCATGCCATCGGTGCTCAGCACCACGATCCGCAGGCCCCGGGCCCGCAGCACCTCCACCAGCCGTTCGAGATCGCGGCTGCCGCTGAGCAGCCACACCTCCTGGCAGCGATGGGCCACCGCCATCAGATCGATGGCGATCTCCACGTCGAGGTTGGCGCGGGCGAACTGGCGCCCTTCGCCCTCGGTCTGCGGACTGCCGGAGGCGGGCGGCAGTTCCCGCAGGGGACGGGTGCGCACCGTGAAGCCCAGGCTGGTGAGCGCATCACGGAACGGCCGCTGGTCGGAGGGGTCCTTCAGGCCCGCGTACCAGAAGGCGCTGGCCAGCTCCACAGCCTCCGGCTCGGCGGCCAGTTCCAGCAGCCGCCTGGGATCGAAGAACCAGCCCATCTTCTGCTGGGCATAGAACATGCTGTGGCCATCGACCGCCAGAACCCGCTGCATTCGGAAGGGGGCCATCGGATCTTTCGAGCACCCTAGAAGCTGCCCTTACAGTGCGCCCACCGCTGGAGGGCCATGGCTTCGGGCGATCTGGCCCTTGTGCTGCACGCCCACCTCCCCTACGTACGCAGCGGGGAACCAGGGTCGCTCGAGGAGGACTGGTACTTCCAGGCCCTTCAGGAGTGTTATCTGCCCCTGCTGGAGGTTCTGGAGGCCGCCGCGGCCGATCCCGCCCAGCGGCCGCGGCTCACCCTCGGCCTCTCCCCCACCCTGCTGTCGCTGCTGAGCGACGCCGACCTCAACCGCCGCTTCGCTCCCTGGCTGGAGCTGCGCATCGGCCTGCTCGCCCTGGCCCCGGCGGAGCTGGCCCCGGCGGCCCGCCACCTGGAAACCCAGCTGGGCCGTGTGCTGGCCCGCTGGCAGGCCGTCGGTGGCGACCTGCTGCCCCGCTTCCAGCGCCTGCAGCGCTCCGGGGTCGTCGATCTGATCACCTGCGCCGCCACCCACGGCTACCTGCCCCTCCTGCGCGACTGCCCGGAGGCGGTGCGGGCCCAGCTGCTCACGGCGATCCGGGAACACCGGCGGCTGCTCGGGGAGCGTCCCCTGGGCATCTGGCTGCCGGAGTGCGCCTACTACGAGGGCCTCGATCGCACCCTCGCCAGCTGCGGGCTGCGTTACTCCCTGCTCGATGGCCACGGCCTGCTCCACGCCCTGCCGCGGCCCCGCTACGGCGTCTATGCCCCGATCTGCTCGCCGGCCGGTGTGGCCTTCTTCGGCCGCGACAGCACCTCCACCCTGCCGGTATGGAGTGCCAGCCAGGGGTATCCGGGAGACCCGGCCTACCGGGAGTTCCACCGGGACCAGGGCTGGGATCTGCCCGAGGACATCCTGCTGGCGAAGGGGATCCGCAGCCGCCGCCCCCTCGGCCTGAAACTGCATCGTGTGAGCGCACCGGGATCACCGCTGGATGCCAAGCGGCCCTACGAACCAGCCGTGGCCGCGGAGCGGATCCAGGAGCATGCCGCCGACTATCTGGCAGGCCGCAGCCAGCAGTTGCAGACCCTGGCGGCCACGATCGAGAGGCCGCCGCTGCTGGTGGCCCCGTTCGATGCCGAGCTGTTCGGCCACTGGTGGTTCGAGGGGCCGACCTTCCTGGCGGAGCTGTTCCGCCAGGGCCCAGCCTGCGGGGTGACTTTCACCCACCTGCGCGATGTGCTCGACGGGGTGGGTTCGCTGCAGGTATGCCATCCCTCCCCTTCCAGCTGGGGCAGTGGCGGCTACCACGACTACTGGCTGAATGAAACGAACGCCTGGGTGGTGCCGGAATGGCAGCGGGCCGCCCGGGCGATGGTGCGCCGCGTGAACCGCGGCGTGGGCAGCACGGAACAGCGGGGCTGGCTCACCCAGGCGGGCCGGGAACTGCTGCTGGCCCAGAGCTCCGACTGGAGCTTCATCCTGCGGGCCGGCACCACCACCGAGCTGGCCCGGGAGCGCATCCACCGGCATCTCGACCGCTTCTGGCGGCTGATGCAGGCCATCGAGAACGGCACGCCCCTGCGGGACGACTGGCTGGCGGCGGTGCGCCGCGAGGACGGGCTGTTCCCGGAACTCAACGCCGCCGACTGGGCCACCCTTTCCTGACCGCCAGCCCAACCTTGATGCGTTTCGCATCAACTTCCAGCAAAGTGCAGCAACGAGCTCCCCGCCCCCCATGGACGAGCCTGATCCCCGAACCATTCCCGGATACGCTCCACCGCGGCAGCGCGGACCGTTGGGCTGGTTCCGGCGCTTCGGTGAAGCCCTGGAGGATCTCGATCGCGGCCTGCAGCGCTGGCTCACCCAGCGCCGCTGGCAGCGCCACGAGAAGGTGCGGCGGCAAGTGCAGCGGCTGCAGCAGCAGAACGATCGACGCGACTGACAGGAACTGCGACCAGCGCAGCCCGCCTCAGGATTCCGCCCGGATCCAGCGGCGGAACAGCGACTCGGTGAGTCCGCGGGCCTGGGCCCGGGCCAGCCAGGTGTCGAGATAGGTGCTCAACGCGTGGTCCTCCCCGGCCACCCCCACCACCATCTCACTGCCCAGACGATCGCGGAAGACGGCCAGAAGGGAGGTGCGGGGGTGCAGCACCGCCCAGGCCGATCCCCCCTCAGCGGTGGTCAGCAGGGCATCGAAGCGCTGCACACCGGCGGCAGTGAAGAACACATCCTTGGACTCCACGGACAGGAGCTCCACCACCGGCCGGGTGCCGCTGCCTCCCAGCTCCCGGGCGATGCGATCCCGCAGCTCCGGGCCGGTGCTGTCGGCATCGGCGACCGCGATCCGCAGCGGTCGCCCCAGGGGCTGCTTGGGCAGGTTCTGCACCAGTGCCACCTTGTCATCCGGCACCACCAGGCCCAGATGCACCGCCTGATAGCCCCGACTGAGGTGCTGGCGGATCGCCCGCTGGGGGCTGGCCTGAATGCCGCCCACCGCCAGGTCGATGGTGCGGAGCTGCAGCCACCGCTCCAGCTCCGCCAGCGAACCCTCCCTCACCTCCAGCCTCACCTCAAGGTCGCGGGCCAGGGAGGCCATCAGATCGATGTCGAAGCCCACCAGCCGCCCCTGACGGTTGCGGAAGGCCCAGGGCAGCCCGTCGCGGCGCACCCCCACCCGCAGCACCCGCCGAGCCAGGATCGCCTGCAGGGTCACCGGCTCGGGACGCAGGGCCGGCAGGGGAGCGGGCACCGGGGACGGCACCACCGGGCGCAGAGCCATCAAGCGGGCGTCGTTGCGATAGGAATCCCGCAGCAGATGGGCCAGCAGGGCGCGGTTGGCGCTGCCAAGCCCCAGCACCAGGGCGGCGGCCGTGCCGGCACCACCCACCAGGGGCAGCAGGCGGATGCGGCGCGCCGTGCCTCCGAAATGCACGAGCAGCGCCAGCACCACCAGACCCTCGAGGGCCAGAACCTTCTCCAGGCGGTAGAGCCATTCGCCGCTCACGTACACCAGCTGCAGCAGATCGAGGGGGAGCCCCTGGCTGAGCAGCTCCTGGCGGACCACTGCCTTCATGCCGGCCACGGACGCGGGCACGGCGGTGACGAGCATGCGGGCGATCGCCAGGGGCGTCATCGCCCGGTCGACGCTCCAGGCGGCGAAGGGGATGAACAGCAGCGAGACCACCTGTCCCACGGTGGGCAGGGCATAGCCGAGCGAGATCAGGGGCGAGAGATCCTCGGCACGCCCCGGCGCCAGCTCCAGCTCCTCGCGCAGGCCCGCGATCAGCAGCGGCAGGGCGATCAGCAGGTTGGCGCTGCTGGCGGTGAGCGCCAGGGGCCCCCGCACGATCCGCCAGAGGGAGCCCGCGCCCAGCGGCGTGAAGGCCAGCACGATGCCGCTGAAGAGCACGGTGAGCGCCAGCAGAGCGATCAGGCCGAGCTGGAACAGAGCCTGGATCCGCACGAGCTGGGCCAGATCCAGGCGGGAGAAGGTGATCGTGCTGAGGGCGAGGATGCCGTAGGGAATGATGTGGGTCACCAGCCGATTCAGCCGGGCGAACAACAGGCGCATCGCCTCCAGCACCGGCAGCAGGTCGCGGCGCTCACCCATCCCCTGCAGCAGGATCCCCAGCACCGAGCTGAACAGCACCACGGCCGGGAAGTTGTCGGCCGCCAGGGCGGCAAAGATGTTGTCCGGCAGATAGGTGCGGAGCAGATCCGGGGTCTCGGGCTCCAGGAAGATGTCGGAGCGGAAGAAGCCCGAATACACCAACGACGGCAGGAACGAAGGCAGCACGATCACCACCAGGGCCGCCACCAGCCAGAGCGCCAGCAGCACCAGGACACCGCCCCGCAACAGAGCGCGGCGGGCCTCGGCACTCAGCCCCCCGAAGCCGGCGATCAGCTCACAGATCAGGAAGGGCATCACCACCACCTGGGAGGCCTGCAGAAAGGCCAGTCCCAGCGGTTGCAGCAGCGCCGCCGCCCCTGGCAGCGTGAGCCCCAGCACCGCGCCGGCCGCCAGCATCAGCAGGCACTGATTGCCGATCGGCAGGGCATCGAAACGCAGCCAGCCGGGGATGCGCCGGCCCTCAATCATCGCCGTGCACCACCCACCGCGCCCGGTTGTCGTCCCGAAGGTCACCGGGCTCGAGGATGCGGCGCTCCGGATCCACCACCACCTCCAGCTCATGGCACCCCGCCGGCAGTGGCAGGGGCATGGCGAACCGTTCGCGTCCGCCGGCCTCCAGCCAGGGCAGGCAGAGATGGCGGTGATCGCTGAATCGATCGTCGATCACCACCACCACGTCCACGTCGCTGGCATCGAGGCTGCCGTGGTTGATCACCGTGAAGCGGAGCTCGCCGGCGTGCCAGTGGGCCTCGCTCACCGCCAGATCGCTGGCGAGATGCTGCAGGTGCTGCAGGGGGTAGAGCACCAGATGCTCCAGATCCGCGAGCACGCTGTCGGGGTGCTCGTGGTGTAGATGGCCGCCGTGGCGCAGATCGGTGCTGCAGCCATGCAGATGGAGGTGGGCGCCGGCCACCGGCACGGTCACCCGGCCGCTCTCGGGACGGGTGTCCCAGAAGCCGCAGCCCTCCCAGTGGAGGCTGGCGCCGAGCCAGCGCACAGGATCGGCCGGATCAGCGGGATCCTGGGCGGACAGGCGGAAATGGGGCAGCCGCTCGTAGATCGAAGCCCCCACCGCCCGGGCAGCGGCGCCACCCGGCAGGAGCCGGGCCACACCCTCATTGCGGCGCAGTTCGCCAAGGCAGAGCTTGGAGGCCACGGTGATCACCAACGACTGCCAGCGGGCCCGCAGCCGCATGCCATAGATCGGCGCCGCCTCCAGCACGCCCTCCGCCTGGAGGAAGGCCATGGCTTCGGCGATCCGCTCCTGCAGGGGTACCCCTGGCCGGGGTCCGAGGCAGGCGGGCGGCGCCGGACGCCGCAGGGCCGTGGCATCGCCGCTGAAGCAGACATAGGGAAAGTGCTGGAGGCCGCTGCCGGGCTCGAGCGCCACCACGCGGCCATCGGCCGGCTGGCTCTTCCAGATGCGTGTGTCGCCCGCATCGCCCTCCTGGAGGAAGGTGAGTTCACCGTTGTCCCAGCCGCTGGTGGTGCCCAGGCCGAGCACGTCGCCCCGCAGCGGGATCCGCTCGAGCGGCAGATGCTCGCGCACGTCGCCCTGGATCAGATCGGTGACCGTGTTGGCGATCTGCAGCGAAACGGACATGGCGCCGGCGTGCCCACGCTCTCCAGGGTGGCAGCAGACGCCCGGGCAATCACGGCCGTTAGGTTGCGTGATCTTCCGCCCGCGCCGATGGACGCCTCCCTCGTCACCCAGTCGTCGCTGTTCGGGATGGGCATCGCCTTCTCGCCGCTGCACATCGGGGTGGTGACCCTGCTGCTGCTGGGCCGGGCGCCACTGCTCCGCTCCTTCGCCTACGTGCTGGGGTGGACCCTGGCCAACCTGCTCGCGGTGGCGGTGCTGATGCTGCTGGGGCAGCACTTCTCCCTGAGCCTCAGCCACGGAGAGCGGGAACAGGTGCTGATCGACCTGCTGGGAGCGGGGGGCCTGCTGGCCCTGGGCCTGTATCAGCTCACCCCCCAGGCCCTGATCGGGGAGGAGGGCATGGCGCTGCGGCTGATGAACCGGCTACCCGGGCTCGACACGTGGCTGCTGGTGCCGATCGGGGCCGCCGGCGCGCTGCTGACGCCGGAGAACCTGGTTTTCTATCTCAAGGAAGCGGGGCTGCTGCTGATCAACCATCCCGGCATCCCCGCCGATCTTGAGGTGAGCGGCCTGTTCGCCCTGATGGCCAGCTCGCTGCTGCTGTTGCCACCTCTGGCCTGGATCGCCAGTTCCGGTTCGATCCGCGAACCGATCGCCCGCCTGGAGGAATGGCTCCAGCACAAGGCTGAATGGCTGGTGGGCGTGCTCGCTCTGGTGTTCGCCGTCTGGCTCCTCTATGAGGGCCTGCACGGGCTGGAGGCGATGACGGTGACAGCTGGATGACGGCGGGAGGCATCACTGAAGCAGAAGCAGATCAGATGCCAGCCCTCACAACATTCCTCAAGGCCCGGTAAACACCTGAATCAATCGCCGCAGAATCTTGTCAGGATAGTAGAGAGGATCTGCCTGAATAACAGCAAGCTTATGCCGGAGAGGACCCGACTCAGGATGATCTTTTTGCCATAGATTGATGCGGTGCGAGAGGATGGAAGCCTTCTCACGACGACGGATCAGCTTCCAATCGGGGACCACATCAGCTTCCTTGACGTAGATCGTGGCGTGGTCGTCCTTTGTCTTGCCCTCAACCCTCAAGCCAAGCAGCTGGCAAAATTCATCGAAGGTATGAATGAGGTGAAAAGTGGATGGAAGATGACATTGGATCACTCTGTAGAAACAGTTATAGATGATCAATACACCTCCAACCCTCACCTTCTGCACCATGGTGGCGAGCAGAGCCAGAGGATCGTGCACATGCTCTAACACATCCGTACACACAAGTGCATCATAAGAATCATCCAGCGGGGACGAAACAAAGCGGATCGAAGCATAGGCAGCACACGCTTCGATGCCGTGCTGAGGAGGGAATGGGTCCCAGATATCCACCGAACAATCAGGATTCGCCGTGGCAATCATCCTGGCCAAGGTGCCGAATCCACCGCCAAAATCAAGCACCTTGGCGGACTTCCTCTCTCCAATTGTGCCTGCAATGACCAAGCGGTGGCTCAATGATTCTTCGTGCTGCTCAATAAAGATACCATTGAGAAGCCAGACGGGATGACGATAGAAAGCATTATACTTCTCCTCATCGTAATGATTTGGGTCGCAGCCAAAGTCGTACCAGACCTCATCCATCAGTTGATAGAGGTCTTGCAAGCTTACGTTTCGGCCCGTCTTAGCGAGGAGCTCCTCGATTGTGGCAAGATCCTCGCTGGATAGCGAATACTTTTCCAGGTTAATCATGGAAGCTTTCTCCCAGGTTGTCCAGGTAAATCACAGAATCTGATCGAGGAACCGGCGGGTGCGCTCGTGAGCCGGGTTGGTGAAGAAGGTTTCTGGGGGCGCTTCCTCCACGACCACCCCATCGGCCATCAGCACCACGCGATGGGCCACATGGCGGGCGAACTTCACCTCGTGGGTGACCACCACCATCGTGATGTCGTCGGCGGCGAGGTTCTGCATCACCTCCAGCACCTCACGCACCATCTCCGGATCGAGGGCGCTGGTGGGTTCGTCGAACAGCAGGATGCGCGGCTCCATGCACAACGCCCGGGCGATCGCCACCCGCTGCTGCTGGCCGCCCGAAAGCTGGCCGGGGAACTTGTCGGCCTGCTCGGCGATGCCGACACGCTCCAGAAGCGCCCGCGCCTGCTCCGAAACCTCCGCCTTCGGGCGCTTGCGCACCAGCACCGGCGCCAGGGTGAGGTTGTCCATCACCGAGAGGTGCGGGAAAAGGTTGAACTGCTGGAACACCATGCCCACCTCGCGGCGGATCGCATCGATGTTGCGCAGGTCGTTGGAGAGGGCGATGCCATCGACGGTGATGCTGCCCTTCTGGAAATCCTCCAGGGCATTGAAGGTGCGGATGAAGGTGCTCTTGCCCGAACCCGAAGGGCCCATGATCACCACCACCTCGCCGCGCCGCACGGTGAGGTCGGCACCGCGCAGGGCGTGGAAACCGTTGGGGTACCACTTCTCGACCCCGCGGGCCTCGATCATCGTCTCACTGGTGGGATGGCTCATCGGTGGATGGAGGAGGGGGTCAGACGCGTGACGGCACGGCATGGGGGTCGAGGCGGCGCTCCAGCGCCCGGCTGCCCAGGCCCAGGGCCGCGCAGCAGCACCAGAACAGGATCGCCAGGGTGAGGTACACCTCGGCGTTGCGCCCCAGGAAGGCCGGGTTGGCCATCACGGTGCGGGCCACGCCGAGCAGATCGAGCAGGCCGATCAGCGACAGCAGCGTGGTGTCCTGCAGCAGGGAGATGAACTGCCCCACCATCGCCGGCAGGGCCACCCGCAGGGCCTGGGGCAGCACCACCAGCCGCAGCGCCTGGGCCGAAGAGAGGCCGAGGGAGCGGGCCGCCTCCAGCTGGCCCCGGGGCACCGCCGCCAGGCCGGAGCGCACCGCCTCGGCCAGGTAAGCGGCAGCGAAGAAGGTGAGCACCCAGGCCGCCCGCCACACCCGATCCGGCGCCAGACCGCCGGGCAGCAGGAAGCCGAGGATGTTCTGGCCGAGGAACAGCAGGGTGATCAGCGGGGCGCCGCGGATGAACTCGATGTAGAGCACCGAACCCCAGCGCAGCAGGGGCAGGTCGCTGCGGCGGCCCAGGGCCAGCAGCACACCGATCGGCAGGCAGAGCAGGATCGCGAAGCTCGACGCCAGCAGGGTGAGCAGCAGACCGCCCCACTCGGCGGGGGCCACCCGGGCCAGCCCCAGGCCGCCACCGATCAGCACCATGCCCACCAGGTAGAGCACGGGCCAGACGATCGGCAGCACTTTCTTGACGGCAGGAGACAGGCCGGCCCCGAACCGGCCCGCCAGCCAGCGGGCCACCACCAGCAGGGCCGTCAGGCCCCACCAGCGCAGCTGGATCGCAGGGGTGAGCCCCAAGGTGAAGGGAACCCAGAGGGCGACCGCGATCAGCACGGCCACCGCGAGCCGGTCGTTGCGGGGCCAGAGCTGGCCGCTGCGGTCGCGCCGGGGATGGGCCCGCAGCATGCCCCAGGTGGCCCCGGTGGCGGCGGCGAGCAGGGCGGTGAGCAACCACAGGCGCCACTGCTGCTCGATCGGGTAGCGGCCTACGGCGAACAGGGTGCTGTTCACCTGCACCACGGCCCACTCGGCCTGACGGAGCGCCCAGTGCAGGAAGCCGGCCGCAGCCGCCGCCAGGATCGTGAGCAGGGTGACGCTGATCACAGCGTCGGCCGGTGTGGCGAACAGCTCGCTGCGCAGGCGGCGGATCAGGGCTTGCATCTCAGCGCTCCTTGATCTGCACGAGATGGTTGAGGCCGTTCATCAGCAGCGAGATCAGCAGATCGAGAGTGAGGTAGGCGGCCAGCAGCACCAGCACCACCTCCACCGCACGGCCGGTCTGGTTGAGGGTGGTTTCGGCCACGGAATAGAGATCGGTGTAGCCCACCGCCACCGCCAGGGAGGAGTTCTTGGCCAGGGAGATGTACTGGGTGTTGAGGCCGGGCACGATCACCCGCAGCGACTGGGGCAGCACGATGTGGCGCAGGGTGGCGAACCAGCCCAGGCCCAGGGAGGAGGCCGCCTCCCACTGCCCCTTGGGCACCGCCGCCAGGCCGCCGCGCACCACTTCGGCGATGAAGGCGCCGGAATACACGATCAGGCCGGTGAGCAGGGCCGCGAATTCCACCGTGAGCCGGATCGGGGCCTGCCAGACGCCATTCACCAGCTGTGGACCCAGCCAACGCAGACCCTCTCCCAGCCCGGCCAAGTAGAGGCCCGACTTGGCCAGTACGATCCCCGGCAGCTGCAGGGCAGCCGCCCCGTTGGGGAGGGTGAGGAACACCACGAAATACCAGAACACCAGCTGCAGGAGCAGCGGGATGTTGCGCACCACCTCCACGTAGATGCGGGCAAGGCGCTTGAGCAGGCCGTTGTGGCTGAAGGAGGCCATGCCCACCAGGGTTCCCAGCAGAGTGGCGCCCACCAGACCCACCAGCACGGCCCGGATCGTGTTCACCAGGCCCGCCGCCAGAGCACGCCAGTAGGGCAGCTGAGCGTTGAAGGGGATCAGCGATTCGGAGATGTCGAAGCCGGCGGGCTGGTTCAGCCAGCGCCAGCTCAGCAGCAGACCGGCGGCGGTGAGGTTGCGCACCAGGTTGCCCAGCAGGAAGGCGATCGCCAGCAGCACCACCAGACCCACGGCAGCCTGCACGACCCAGGGCACAACCCGGCGGTCGCGCCACCAGGGAGTGACGCCCCCGGAGGCTTCCGGGCGGGGGGGAGACGGCTCGACGGCCATCAGCGGAAGGGAGGCGAGTAGATCAGGCCGCCGTCCTTCCACTGCCGGTTGAGGCCCCGGTCGAGCTTGAGGGCCGACTTCGGACCGACGTTGCGATCGAAGATCTCGCCGTAGTTGCCGGCGGCCTTCACCGCCTTGACGACGAAGTCGGCGGGAAGCCCGAGCTGCTTGCCGAAATCACCTTCGACGCCGAGGAAGCGGCGCAGGTCGGCCTGGTTGGTGTTGGCCTTGGCCTCGGCCACCTTGGCGTCGATGTTGGCCTGGGTGATCCCGCTCTCCTCGGCCTGGAAGAGGCCGTTGACGATCCAGCGGACCGCATCGGCCCAGGCGGGATCGGCATTGGTGGTGGCCGGGGTGAGCGGCTCCTTGCTCATCACGTCGGGCAGGAGGGTGTGCTCATCCGGCTTGGGGAAGCTGGTGCGCTTGCCCGCCAGCTGGGAGCGGTCGCTGGTGACGGCGACGCAGCGGCCGCCGAGATAGGCGGCGAAGGTCTGGTCGCTGGTCTGGAACTTGAGCGGCGTGTAGGGGATGTTCTGCTCGCGCATCCGGTCCGCCAGGTTGAGCTCGGTGGTGGTGCCGCTCTCTACGCAGATCGGCTTGCCGGCGAGACCCTTCAGGTCCTTGATGCCGCTGGCCACCGGCACCAGCACGCCCTGGCCGTCATAGAAGGTGGTGGGAGCGAAGCTCAGGCCGTTGCCACCGGCCGCGTCGCGGCTGAGGGTCATGGTGGTGTTGCGCGAGAGCAGATCCACCTCGCCGCTGGCCAGGGCGGCGAAGCGCTCGCTGGAGTTGAGGTCGCGGTATTCCACCTTCGAGGGATCCCCCAGAACCGCGGCCGCCACCGCCTTGCACACGTCCACGTCGAGGCCTGCGTACTGGCCGGAGGGCAGGACAAAGCTGAAACCGGGGAGCTTGCCCTCCACGCCGCAGATCAGCTTGCCCCGGCTCTGGATCGCAGCCATCTTGGTGCTCTGCAAGCCACCACCCTCGGGCGCGCAGCCGGCGAGCAGGCCGAGGCCGAGAAGGGAGACCGGCAGAGCGCGGATCCAGTGACGGGACATCCGGGGGGGCTAGAGGTGGCCGCATTGTTGCAGGTGTCCGCGGCCGGCGGCGCTCCCCGGGTCGGAGCGCCGGGCGGCCTCAGCGGAAGGGGGGCGGGAAGTGGAGCCCGCCCTGGTTCCAGAGGCGATTGGGGCCCCGCTCCAGGCCCAGCCGCGAGGCGGGGCCCACGTGGCGGTCGAACAGCTCGCCGTAGGAGCCCACGGCCTTCACCACCCGCACCACGAAGTCGTCGGGCAGCCCCAGCTGGCGGCCCAGATCCCCCTCCACCCCCAGCAGCCGGCGCAACTCCGCCTGCTCCGGCCGGGCCCGGGCCTCTGCCACTCGCGCGGCGACCGTGGCCCGGGTGAGGCCGCTCTCCTCGGCCTGGAACAGGGCAAAGGTGATCCAGCGGATCGCATCGGCCCACACCGGATCACCCTGCACCGTGACCTTGGCGCTGGGTTCCTTGCTCAGCAACTCCGGCAGCAGCACGTGGGCGGCGGGGTTGCGGAAGCCGGTGCGCTTGCCCGCCAGCAGCGAACGGTCGCTGGTGATTGCCGCGCAGCGGCCCTGCTCGTAGGCCGGGTAGGCCTGCTCCCCCGACTGGAAACGCAGGGGCTGGTAGCTGAGCCCCAGTTCGCGCATGCGGTCGGCCAGGTTGAGCTCGGTGTTGGTGCCGCTCTCCACGCAGATCGGCTTGCCCGCCAGGTCGGCCAGGCGACGCACGGCGGAGACGGCCGGCACCATCACCCCCTGGCCGTCATAGAAGAAGGTGGGCCCGAAGCTCAGCGCATTCCCGCCCGGCGCATCGCGGGAGAGGGTGTGGGTGGAGCTGATCGAGAGCAGATCCACCTCGCCGCTGTTGAGAGCGACGAACCGCTCGGCTGGGGTGACGGGGCGGAAGTCGACCTTCTCGGGATCGCCCAGCAGCGCCGCCGCGACGGCCCGGCAGAAGTCGACATCGATCCCCTCATAGCGACCGGAGGCGGCAACGCTGCTGAACCCCGGCACAGCCCCGTCCACGGCGCAGATCAGGCGGTCACGCTCGCGAATCCTGCCCATCGTGGAGCTCTGCACTCCGTCCGCCTCGGGACGGCAACCCACCGCCAGCAGACCAACGCCAAGGGCCGCCAGCAGCCTGCCGATGCAGCGAAGCGGAGCCGTGGCGGTGCAGAGGCGGTTGCGCCCGCCGCGCTTGGCGCAGTAGAGGGCCTCATCGACCCGTTGCAGCAGCTCGGCACTGGATTCTTCTGATCGGTGCACACTCAGACCGATGCTGATGGTCACCGGCAGCAGATCAGGCCGGAGCTGGTCGGAGGATGGTGGCACCGTTTTCTGGTGGAGCAGGGACACGGGCTGATCGTGCAGATCCCTGCGGATCCTCTCGAGCAGCTCCTTGGCGCGGGGGATGGCACAGCCCGGCAGGAGCAGCAGGAATTCCTCGCCGCCCCAACGGAAGAGCAGATCAACAACGCGGATGTGGTGCACGATCCGGCGGCCCACCTGACAGATCACATGATCGCCCTGGGGATGGCCGAAGTGATCATTCACCTGCTTGAAGCGATCGATGTCGATCAGAGCCACCGCCAGGGGTTCGCGGCGGTTTCGGGCCTCAGCGACCTGGCGTAGGAACAGGGGCTCGAAGGCGGAACGGTTGAGCAGGCCCGTGAGGCTGTCGGTGCTGGCCAGTCGCTCCAGCTCACGCTGCTGCCTGCCCACCGTGAGCTGGGCGAGGGACAGCAGCACCAGGCTGACCAGCACCGCGGCGATCAGATTCTGGGCCAGCAGATTTTCCAGTCTGCGCTGGGCGAGGCTGCTCGACTGCTGCACCACCAGCAGCCAGTCCAGTTCGGGGATGCGGCGACTGCTGACGTAGGAGTCGCTCCCCGTGCGCTCGAGATGCAGAGTATGGGAAGGGGCCGAGAGGATCTGCTTTCGATGCGGGGCCAGGCCCTTGATGTCCTCCAGGCTGCCGGTCGTGCGGTCGGCGGCCAGCTTGATCCGCCCCTGCTGGTCCAGCAGCAGGATGCGGCCGCCGTAGCGCTCTTGGTAGCGCTGCAGCTGGGCCATGAGCGAGCGCATGTCGAGACCCAGGCCCACAACCCCGAGGAAGCCGCCCTCGGTATCGAGCAACCGCACGTTGATGAAGGCTGTGGTGCGCTGGAGGTCGGCCGTGTCACGGTCGATGTTGATCTCGAAATTGCGCCCGGAGTCGCGGAAGCGGTAGTACCAGCGATCCTGGGGATCGGTAGGTGAGACCTGCTTGAGAACGCCGCTCGGGTGGTGGTAGCTGCGGCTGCGGTCGGACACCAGAAACGCCGTGACCGCCCCGGTGCGCTCCTGGACGCCGCGCAGGTAGGCCGCGATCCTTTCGGGATCGCTCTGGCCGCGGGCCAGCTTTTCGGCCAGCAGGGTGTTGCGAGCCATCAGGCCGGAGGCGAGGACCGGCTGGAGCAGATCGTTCTCCACCCCGGCATAGATCGTGTCGGAGGTGAGCGGCAGTGTGGTTTCGCTGATCTGTCGGTGCAGGAAATTGCGGGCCCGCAGATAGCTGATCAGGGCGATACCGACCAACCCTGCCAGCGTCAGGGCTCCGAAGATGGCCAGGATGCTGTGTCGGCGAGCGGCCTGCAACTTCATGGTTCCCGGTAGGTCCCGATCATCGCTGGCGGCGACCGCGGCGATGATGCTGTCATAGGGGCTGCGACAGCTGCGCTCGGATCAGGCTTCGCTCAGCCGGGCAGGATCACCCGGTCGATCACATGCACCACGCCGTTGTCGCAAGCGATGTCGGCGCTCACCACGGTGGCGTTCTTCACCTCGAAGGGATCGGCTCGCCGGATGGCCACAGGCGCGCCCTCCAGGCTCTGCCACTCCGGCCGGGTCACCAGCTCGCTGCGGTGGTGGGCTCCGGCAAGCACGTGGAACTTGAGGATCCTGGCCAGCTGGGGCGGGTTGTCCACCAGGGTCTGGACCGTGCCTGGAGGCAGGGCCGCGAAGGCGTCGTCGACGGGAGCGAAGACGGTGAAGGGACCTGGGCTCTCGAGGGCTCCGGTGAGCCCCGCCACCTCCACGGCGGTGAGCAGGGTGGCGAAGCAGCCCGCTCCCTTCGCGGTTTCGATGATGTTGGCCATGGCGTTGGGGTGAGGGGCGGGATCAGCGGTAGTCCTGGGTCTGGACCTGGGGCAGACGGGCTTCCGGCCGCAGGAAGCGGTCCATCTGGGCCTCGAAGAAGCGGCGGTTCGCCATCAGGTGCTCGGGATCGGTGTCATCGAGCGGATAGAGCAGGGCGCAGCGCAGGGCCTGGATCACCGCCGAGGTGACGTTGTACATCGAGCGCTGGAAGGTGATGCCCAGCTGGATGAGCTTGTCCTCATCGCCACGCTTGTGCTGTTTGTAGAGATCCTCCAGATAGGGGGGGAGGAAGTGCAGCATGTCCTGCATCAGCAGGGTGGGAGGGATGCCGGCCGACCCCACCGGGAACACGTCGGCATAGAGGATGCCGTAGTGGAAATCGGCCTGATCGGAGGGCACCTGGTAGGCCTGGGCGTTGTAGCTCTTGGTGCCGCGGAAGGGTGCCGTGCGGTAGAACACGGCCTCCACATAGGGCAGGGCCGCTTCGTAGAGCCAGGTGAAACCTTCGCTCTTGGGGATGATCTCGAAACACTCCCCCTTGATGTACACGTGGTGGTAGATCGGCCGGCCCGCTACGGCGAAGATGCCGTTCACCAGGAAGTTCATGGCGTCGGGAACACCCTTGAACCCTCCCTCGTCGTAGATGTCACTCATCTCGAAGAACACCGGTGCCATCACCTCCCAGAACAGGCCGAGGTTGGCGTAGTAGCTCATCTTCTTCACCTGCTCCATGAACATCTCAGGGAACAGCTTGTACAGGCCGAGCATCAGCGGATTGCCGCGGAAGTAGGCCTTGATCGCCCGGTCCGCGTTGGTGCGATAGGCGTCGCAATCGAGATAGTCGTAGAAGCGCCCGCCCATGCCCTGGTGCCAGAGCATCGCCTCCATGCAGGCCTCGGCGAACTCCATGTTGATCCGGTCGTGCCAGAGGTGATGGAGCAGCTTCGGCATCCTGCCCGACTCCCCCTTGGCCATGAACTCCAGCAGTTCGGGGTGGGCCTTCTCGCCACCGCGCCAGATCCGCAGCTTCGACTGATCGCCGGCGTAGGAATTGGGCAGATCGAGGTACTCCTGGCTGATGAAGTACTTGAAGGCCGGCAGGGGATCGAGGAACACCTGCTCGGCGATGTAGAGCAGATCGCGCCAGTAGAAGTCCATCGGCACGGCATAGGCCTTGTAGATGCCGATGATCTGCATCAGGTTCTCCGGCGTGTCCGGCAGCATCGAGCCGCCGGCCTCGAGCCGGTGGATCACATCGGCGTAGCGATGGGTGGAGGGCGGGATCAGGGGAGCGGTGACGGTCTCGGGGGCCGTGGCGGTGGGTGGGGTCATGAGATGCTCAGCTCCGAGGCGGCAGGGAAGGCGGCGGCGACGAGGTCGGTGGACCGGCTCAGGAAGGGCTGGGAGCGCAGGGCCAGACCCGTGGATTCCGCCTCACTCCAGCCGGTGAGGGCCGTGGGCCAGAGGCCCGCTGCGATCACCAGCAGGGTGAGAGCCATGGCCGGCGCCCGCTCGCTCCATCCGGTGGACACCCAGTCGGCACGGTCGTTGTCCAGGCGGCCGAAGCCCACCCGGTTGAACAGGCGGATGGCATAGACAGCGGTGAAGCCCGAGGCGATCAAGCTCACCAAGGTGGCTCTCGGGAACGTGGACCAGCTGCCCTCGAACACCATCAGCTCGGCCGGGAAACCCGCCAGACCTGGAATCCCGGCTGCGGCCATCAGAGCCAGCAGCAGCATGCCCATGGTGAACGGCAAGCCCCGCAACGGGTTCAGCAGGCCAGAGAGCTCCGGGATGGCGGTGGTGCCGGTTTTGCGTTCGATCAGCCCCACGCAGGCGAACAACAGGGCCACAATCATGCCGTGGGCCAGCATCTGGGCCACCGCCCCCTGCAGGCTCAGAGGGGTGGCGGCAGACAGCCCGAGCACCAGCAGTCCCATGTGCCCAAGGGAGCTGAAGGCCATGAGGCGACGGATATCGCTCTCGGCGATGGCGTTGAGGGCGCCGTACACCGCACTGATGGCGCCGGCGGCGGCGATCCACGGTGACCAGACAGCCCAGACATCCGGCAGGAAGCCCACCCCGAAGCGCAGCAGGCCGTAGGCCCCCAGCTTGGAGACGGCGCCGGCCAGAAGCATCACGACCGGGGTGGGTGCCTGGCTGTAGGTGAAGGGTTGCCAGCCGTGCAGGGGCACGACCGGCAGCTTCAGGCCGAAGGCGAGCAGCAGGAGAGCCAGGATCCAGCGCTGGGCCACAGGCGGGATCTGGGCCTTGTGGAGATCATCAAACCCGAAGGCTGGACCGGCGGGGTTGAACCAGGCGAAGGCGAGGACGGCCGCCAACAGCGCCAGGCCGGAAACGGCGCTGTAGAGCAGGAAGCGCACGGCGGCACCCGCCCGCTTTTCCCCGCCCCAGATGGCCACCAGCAGGGTGATCGGGATCAGCACCAACTCGAAAGCCAGCAGGAACAGCAGGGCGTTGCGGGCCAGGAATCCGCCCACCACGCCGAGGTTGGTGGCAAGCATCAGGGCGAAGAACAACCGCGGGCGGCTCTGATCCGCCGGTGCCGAGAGGATGGCGAGCACCGAGATCAGTGCCGTGAGCACAACGAGCGGCAGGGAGAGACCATCCAGACCGAGGTCGAGGCGGAGTCCGAGCTTCGGTAGCCAGTTCACGTGGAGCTCAGCAGGAGGCAGGCGCCAGCAGCCCAGGGCCAGCAGCAGGGGCACAGCAGCGCTGGAGGCTGCCAGCGGTTGCACCCAGCGCAGACGATCGGCGGGCACCAGCTGGATGAGCCCCATGCCCATCAGCGGGAGCAGCAGCAGCAGGACCAGGACAAAGGAGGGCATCAGCGCATGGAGCCGGCCAGCCGGCCGAAGCGATCAGGAGCCGACGGAGCGCCGGCATTCGCGGGAAGCTACTGGATGTCTGTGTCTGCTGACGGCCTTGGCACAAAGGCAGTTGCGATCGTGCCGGAAAGAATCACTGATCGGTCGCTGTCCGACCGGGGGATGGGAGCGACCTGGGCACGGCAGCTTCAGCGTCGGCGCTGCCGGCTCAGTCGGTGCTGCGACGACCGCCCTGAAAGGGCAGGCGAAACACGGAGCGCAGTCGACGTCGCCGTAAGGCCTGGATGCGGGCTGGCTCCACCGGGATCGCCCTGGGCCGGTAATTCAGATTCTGCAGGTAGGCAATCGCGTCGCTGAGCGACATCGGTTGGGCGAACAGATATCCCTGTGCCTTGTGGGCGCCATTGGCAAGCAACCACTCGCGCTGCTCCTGGGTTTCCACACCCTCTGCCGTGATCTCCAGCCCGAGATCCGCCAGCATCGTGAACATGGTGCGCAGCAACGTTTGCGGAGACCCCTCGCCACCATCGAGTTTGGCCACAAAAGCCCGATCCACCTTCACCGCCTGAATCGGCAGGGAGATCAGGCGGGCCAGGGAGGAGTAGCCCGTGCCGAAGTCGTCAATCGCAATGCGCACCTCGCGGCTCGCCAGCGCATCGAGAAAGAGGCTGAAGTCGCTGCTGGAATCCCGGAAGACGTCCTCCACCAACTCCAGCTGCAACTGCCAGCCCGGGGGACAGGGGTTGTCGTCGATCAGAGAAAGCAGGCGCCTGCGCATCTCCTCATCCTCCAAAAGAAGTCCGGAGAGATTCATACTGATCATCATCGGCCGTTGCGGCACGGGCCGAGCGAGCAGCGGCATCGCCGCCAGGGTCTTCTCGATGATGAGGAGATCGAGATCACCAGTAATCCCACACTCCGTTGCAAGCGGAAGAAAGACGCCAGGCCCCGCGATGCCGCCATGTCGGGGCCAGCGCGCAAGGGATTCAAACCCAATCGGCTCGCCGCTAGTGAGATTCACGATCGGCTGCAGGAAAGGCTCCATCACCTTCTCGGCCACAGCTTCGCGGATCTCCGATTCCAGGCGGTAGTTTTCGCGGGCGGCAACGCGCGACTCAGCATCGATGAAGCGAACTGCACTTGCACTCGATCGGCGCGCCATGCGTACCGCAATACTGGTATCAGCTAGAATCGCTTCAGCATTATCATAGTTATGATGATGGATTGCAACACCAATGGAAAGCGCCATCGACAGCGTTTCGCTACCACACCGATAGAAATGATTAGCAAAAGAAAGGATACGCTCTGCCACCTTTTGCGCATCCCTCTCCGCCGCCGAAAAGGGCAGAAGCACCACGAATTCAGCATCAGCAAAGCGTGCCACCGAAGCGGAGCGAGGGATGGCAGCCAACACCCTTCGGGCCGCCTCATTCATATACTCTTCTGCCACAAGTCCGCCCAGGCTGGAATTGACCCGTTCATAGTCACGGAAGGAGCAGCGCAACAATGAGAAGGAGGATCCAAGCTCCATACCAAACATCAGATCCATCATCCGCACCAGCTGATCGCGATTGATCAGACGTCCTAGCGAGGTCATTCGCTCGCTGGCAAGGCCGCGAAGCCGTTCCACCGCAAGCCCACTTTCACTGGCAGATAGAAAAGCAGAATTACGCAGATACTCCAATTGCTGAACAGTGAGCAAAGCCATTCGGCCAAGAGCATCAATCTGCTGGTGATTCAGCTGATGCGGCTGACGGCTGATCGCGCAAAGACTGCCCACTGTGAAGCCATTAGGAGTGATCAGGGGGAAGCCGGCATAGAAACGCACATGGGGCGAGCCGAGAACGAGAGGATTATCAGCAAATCGCTCATCTTCAAGGGCATCATTGATGATCAGGGGCTGACGCTGCAAGATGGTGTGGCCGCAGAAGGAAATATCTCGCGCAGTTTGCTGCTGACCTAACGGCGCCCCCACACAACTCTTGAACCACTGCCGGTTGCTGTCTACCAAACTCACAATACCGATTTCTGTGCCGGCGATATAACGGGTCAGTTCGCTGATGTCATCAAATCTTGGATCCTGATCAGTATCAAGAACACTATAGCTGCGCAGTTCGAGCAATCTGGCCGCCTCATCATCGGGAATCCTGGGAGGTTGCATCGAATCAGTTGCTCGTTGCAGCAGAGGGTGCATCTGAAATGGACAGGCGGCTCATCAGCTCTCCATCATTCCACTGAACAAGGTTACGGCCGGCATTCTTGGCTACGTAGAGGGCCTTGTCAGCTGCGTTATAGAGAAAGTCGATGTTGTAGCCGCAGTCAGAAGTAGCTGCAGCTCCTATGCTTGCGGTAAGGGGAACTTGCTGACCACTGTAGAGGATGCGATTCATCTCAAGCTGTAGGCGCAGCCGCTCCAAAGCCTTGGCTCCTCCCAGGCGGGGCATCGAAAGCAGCAGAGCAAATTCCTCACCACCCATGCGGCACACCAGGTCGTCAGGCCTGGTAACGGCAAGCAGCAAGGCGCCCACCGCAGCAAGGGCTGCATCGCCACAACCGTGACCGTAGGTATCATTAATCCGCTTGAAGTGGTCGATATCGAGGATGGCAAACACAAATTCGGCACGCCGCTCTTCTGCCTCGGCAAGAACATCGACAGCCTTCTCCATGAATGACGTGCGGTTGATCAGCTGGGTAAGGGAATCGGTCTGGCTAGCCGCGATCAACTGGGGCAGAAATTGGCGGGTAGCGCAAAACCATAGGGCCAGCACAAGCAAGGAAGACACCAGACACACCCACACAATTAAAACGGGTAAATCCTGCAGCAAGTCACTGATCATCGTGCCGGAATCAAAGTTAACGAGCACCAGGAACGGCCGGCGCGGCAAGCCAAGATCCAATGCAGGCATCGAAACAGGGCGCACCACCGTGATTCCGGAAAGAGGGAGATGCCAGTTCAAACTTCTGATCTCCATGCATTCTTTAGGCCTGTCGCGAAAACACTCGACAACGTTACCAAAGTCGAAATCGTTGAGAGCGAGCTTGTAAAACAGGGGATCACTGATCAGCAGAGAGCGCCATGCTGGCTGCGAGGTGTAGACAACCTGTCCGGTAAGATCAACCACCAGCAACAGATTCATCCGATCGAATCGCTCGGCTTGATACATCTGGCCATAGGCCTGAAGCAACTGCTGACGTTGCTGATTGGTGAGATTCGTCCGCAAACTGGCACTGACAACCTGGGCGGCTTGCTCACCTTCCTTCACGATCTGCCTCTGGTGCTCCCAGAGATCAAACAGAGCTAAACCAACAGCAAGCAATAAACTGCAACCCAGCCAGTAGCTGAAGAGCAACCGCCTCAGAAGTCTTGGAGACTGCCTCAATGAAGGGGGCGGCACCATCACGAATTGCTGATGTAGCGCTGAATCAGCCCAGAGATTCGGGAGAGCCTCTCGGCCAGGTCTTGGTGCGCTTTTTGTTCGGAGAGCAGAAAAGCCTCATGCTCCACCGCGCACTGACCGCTGTTCTGGAGATTCTGTTGAAGGGCCTCAGCGAAGCGTCGTGCGTTGGCGAGAGCCTCCTGAGCTGAATCAACATCGTTTTCCAGGTTGGTGAGCTCCCGAACGGGCACACCTCGTTCAACCTTGAGATGGGTGATGTCCACCTGGTTAGCCACGAAAAAATCGGGCTTGCCGCCACTTCCGCCCACGGGTGAGAGGGTCAGGCGATTCCAGAAGCGACTGCCGTCGTGACGATAGTTGATCAGCTCGCCGCTGTAGAACTGGCCCTGCTCCAAGGCCTGGCGGATACGCAACACCTCGGCCGGATCCGTATCGGGCCCCTGAAGAAAGCGGCAGTTGAAGCCAATCGCCAACTGCTTCGTGTAACCGGTGATTCTGGTGAAGGCATCATTGACATAAACAAGCGGAGCATCTGGCTTGCGCATATCAGCAATCGCGATGCCGACGATCGAGTTGTCCACAGCAGTGCCGAAAAGCGAGAGCTCCTGTAGCTGGTCGCTCATTCGGGCAGCAAGATCTGACTCGCGCTCATGCACGCTCTCCAGCTTTCTATTGATGGTCCGGAGATTACGGCTCTGACGCTGAAAGACACCTGCGGAAACGACCGACAGAACGCCGAGCAAGGAAACGTAACCAAAAAGACCATTGAGGTTGCCGAAGCTGTTCACGAGCAAACCCCTGACCGTAACCTCCTGAATGCCACGGATGTCACCCACCTTCCAATCGCGCTTGGGCGAATCAGGATGGGCGTTGTGGCAGGTGACACAGGCTTGCCGCATGATCACCGGTGTAGCCAGACGGTAGGAGGATCGACCTAACCCATTGCCGGAAAGCTCGGTGAAGGTTGTGCGGCTGGGATCATCACGGAATGCACGTATTGCATTCACCTCAAAATCATCCAAAGAACGAAGAACCCTCTTGGCGAAAGGATAGTCGGAGATAAATTCATAGGAGATACGTCCATCACTGTGGGCATTATCGAACAGGGCTCCAAGCTCAATCGACAGAGTGGCCGGAATCGGGATACCTCCATGCACATCACGATAGTTCTCGGAATACACAGCCTTGCCATCGGCAGCCTGAAGCCGCGCAATCACGTTGTCTGCATAGTAGGAGCGGATATCGGTAGCAAGAGTGGAAACTTCCTCCGCATGCATCTTCATCTGGGCCAAGGTGGCGTTGGAGATGGCACGGATCATTACCAGCGGCAATAAAAGCAGAGCCGCAAGCAGAAGCCAAAGAACGGTTTCCGGCCGCAGAATGAGTTTGAGAAGCCGTTGAAGCCTGCTCCACAAGCCGTGCGCGAGCCGGCCAGGGGTCAACGAATTTTTATTGCGGGTATGGGGAGCCAAGCCGGTCAACAACCCTTTCTGCCATGCCTGCCAGGGTAGCTCTGTGAAGGAGCCCACCGCTTCCCCGCGTGGGGAAACGGTCTGGTAACCGTCGCTTTCGCTTAGATCCTGGTTGGTGCGGCTGCAAGCTCGCGGAAGAGGTTCAGAAGCCGGTGAGCAGCCAGGCGGCCATCAGCAGAACCCCCAGAACCACGGTGAGGGCATAGGCCTGGGAGCGTCCGGAGGTGGTGAAGCTCAGACGCCTGGCCCCCTGGAGGGCAACGGAACCGGTGGCGCTGCTGAAGCCGTCGACCAGACGCTCATCCATCCAGGCACTGAGCCGAGCCAGGCCTACCACCAGGCCTACCACGGTGCGGTGGTAGAAGCTCTCAGTCTGCATATCGTGGGCGAGCCAGTCCTGGAGGCCGCCGAGAGCTGCCGGCAAGTGGGCCAGGGGATGGGGCCTGAGATAGAACACAGCGGAAAGGCCGCCACCCACGAGGGTGGAGATCAGCAGGGGAACCGCCAGCGGGCCCCACCCCGGCAGGGGGGAGAGGGCGAAGACCCCGTTGATCACCAGCAGCTGGGGCATGTGCAGCACCAGGCCCATCAGCACGAAGGTGGGCAGGGCCATCAGCCACAGCACCTCCGGGGAGCGGGTGGTGAACACCGAAGGGCGTCCGCCCCAGATCAGGCCGAACACCCGGATCAGACCGGCACTGATGAGGGCATTGGTGAACAGCACAAGGACGCCGAGCAGCAGGGGATGGGAGCTCTCGGCCGTCAGCTCCATGAGCTCGCTCAGGGCGGCGAAACCACCGAACGGAGGCAGGGCCATCAGACCGGCGGCGCCGGTGAGGAAAGCCAGGCCCATCAGCGGTCGCTTGCTCCAGAGGCCACCCAGCTGGGTGAGGTCCTGGGTGACGTTGGTGATCACGATGGCGCCGATCACCATCAGCATGAGCGCCATCGGCAGGGGGTACACCAGCATCAGGTGATCGGCCACGCTGATGCCGCCCAGACCCACCGCCACGAACAGCAGGCCGAGCCAGCTGCTCACCAGGAAGGAGAGGGCCCGTTTCACATCGATCTGGGCCAGGGCGATCAGAGAGGCCACCAGAGCCGTGGTGCCGCCCACGATCACCAGCACGGTCTGCACCAGCGGGCTCAACTCGATCAGGGGTTCGAGGCGCAGAAGCACCCAGGCGCCACCCACCACCACCACGGAGTTGCGCAGCACGGTGGAGGGCAGAGGGCTCTCCATCGCCTCATCCAGCCAGAGGTGCAGGGGGATCTGGGCGCACTTGCCCATCGGCCCGGCGATCAGGGCCAGCAGGATCAACGGCAGAATCTGGGGGAGGGGGTTGCCGTTGTTTACCTGATCGGCCGCCCAGGCCTGCAGCCCGTGGAAATTCCAGGTGCCGGTGATGGGCAGCAGGGCGATCACCCCGGCCAGAAGGATGAGGTCGCCGATTCGCTTGGTGAGGAAAGCGTCCCTCGCCCCCTTCACCACCAGCGGCTGGTTGTACCAGGTGCCCACGATCAGGTAGGTGCCGAGGGTGAGCAGCTCGAGGATCACGTAGCTGAAGAACAGCGAATCCGTGAGCACCAGGGCGCAGAGGCCGGCCTCGAAGAAGCTCAGCGAGCCGAAGAAGCGGGGCCAGCCCCAGTCCATCTCCAGATAGCCGATCGCATAGATCTGCACCAGCACATGCAGGCCGGTGATCACCGTCATCGCGATCAGAGCCGGCTCGGTGATCAGGCCATCGAAGCCCACCCGCAGGCCGGCGGTGTCCAGCCAGGTCCAGCCGAAGGTGAGCGGCTTGTAGAGGGCGGCGGCACCGGCGGCGGAATTGGAGTGCAGCGCCATCAGGGCGGAGGCGCTGTGCACGAACGCCACGCTCACCAGGGTGAGGTTGAGATAGCCGCAGGGCCGGGGCCCCGTGCGCGAGATCAGCCCCGGCGACCACAGCAGCGAAAGCAGCGACGCCACCAGGGGATAGAGGGGGACCAGCCAGGCCGTCTGGGCGGGAAGGAGGGTCATGCAGGCAGGAGAGGACGCCGCCGGATGGCGAGCCATTGATGGGGAACCCTAAAGAGGGGGCAGCGGCCCTGGGGGCGCCAGAGGAGCGGAACTCCCAATGGGCCTGCCAAGCACGGCTTATCGATCCCGGCTGGACTGCGAAGATGAAGCAATTCCGAGACTTCGCCGCCCTTGGCCTGTCCGAAATGCGGCTGCCGGATGGTGACCAAGGTGGGGAGCGGCAGCAAAGCGAAACTCGTGTGCTCCGACTGCGGCCGCTCCCTGGACACCACCGTGCTGGTGGAGGAAAGGCGGCGCAGTTGGCAAGCGGCCCTGTTCCTCGGGCTCCTGGCCCTGGGGGGAGCGTTGCTGTTTGTGCTGGGGTCGATGACGGAACGGATCGATGGCGGGCCTGGCACGCGGGAGGCCAGCCCGGGCCTGGGCGAGGAGAAGGAGTCCGGGGGCGAATGAGGGCTCAGCGGCGCCCGCTGCGGCGCCCCCGGGCCCGCCGCCAAAGCCAGACGCCCATCGCCAGCAATGCTGCTGCCCCGAGAATCTGGCCGAAACGGGCGAGGGGCTCACTGCCCTCCACCCCATGGCGCCAGCCGGCTCCGAGCCCCTGGCCGGCAAGGGTGAGGGCGCTCAGCCACACCAGGCTGCCGGCGCCGCTCCAGAGCAGGAAGGCGGGCTGGGGCATCAGCTCGATGCCCGCCGGCAGGGAGACGAACGGGCGAATGCCCGGGATCAACCGACCCCAGAACACCACCGCTCCGCCATGGCGGGAGAACCAGCGGCGGCTGGCGGCCAGATCCTCGGCGCGCAGGCCCATCCAGCCGCCGTGACGCGCGAGCAGCCTCTCCAGGCGGCGTTCATCCACCAGCCGACCCACGCCATACCAGAACCAGGCGCCGGCGAGGGTGCCCACCAACCCGGCCAGGATCACCGGCACGAAGGAGAGATGCCCCTGGTGGATCAGGAATCCACACAGGGGCATCACCATCTCGGAGGGGATGGGCGGAAACAGGTTCTCGAGCAGCATCAACCCTGCGATCAGCAGGTAGGCCCGGCGGGGGTCGCTGCGCACCGCCGCCTCGAGGGCGGCGGTGAAGTCGTCGGCGATCAGGGAGAGATCCAAGGCTGGAAGCTAAGGGCCCTGGCTCAGGTGTCGGCGGAAACCCGCCGGCGCCTGAGCCGCACCAGCTTCTCGATCTCCAGATAGAAGAAGAACAGCACGCTCACCCCCACACAGATGCTCAGGTCACGGCCGGAGAGCGGCACGGTGCCGAAGAAGGAGGCCAGCGGAGGCACGTAAAGCAGCACGAGCTGGAGCGCGGCGGTGACCAGAACGGCCCACAGCAGCCAGGGGTTGGAGAAGGGGGCCACCCGGATCAGGGGCAGCTCGCTGCGGGCCGAGAGCGCATGGCCCATCTGGGCGAGGCAGAGGGTGGTGAACACGATCGTGCGCCAGGGGCCCTCGGGGCCGTAGGTGCGGTAGGCCCACACCATCAGGGAGATCACGAAAATGGCGAACACCACGCCGATGCGCAGGATGTAGGAGCCCACGCCGCGGGCGAAGATCGATTCCCCGGGCTGGGCCGGTCTGCGCTGCATCAGACCCTCCTCCCCGGGCTCGAGGGCCAGGGCCAGGGCCGGCACGCCATCAGTGACCAGGTTCATCCACAGGATCTGAAGCGGCGTCATCGGCACCCCCACCAGCCCCACCAGAGGGGCGGCGGCGATCGTGATCAGCTCACCGACATTGCTGCCGAGGATGTACTTCACGAAGCGGCGGATGTTGGCATACACGAGCCTTCCCTCCTCCACCGCGTTCACGATCGTGGCGAAGTTGTCGTCGAGCAGCACCATGGAGGAGGCCTCCTTGCTCACCTCGGTGCCGGTGATGCCCATCGCCACGCCGATGTGGGCCTGCTTGAGGGCAGGTGCGTCGTTGACGCCGTCGCCGGTCATGGCCACCACTTCCTTGCGGGCCTGCAGCGCCTTGACGATCCGCAGCTTCTGCTCGGGCGCCACCCGGGCATAGATGTTGCAATGCCCCACCAGCTCCTGAAGCCCGGCATCGTCGAGCTGCTCGAGTTCCCGGCCGAGCACCACTTCGCCATCGGTGGCCACCAGGCCGATACTGGCGCCGATCGCCCGGGCGGTGAGGGGATGGTCGCCGGTGATCATCACCGGCCGGATACCGGCCTCACGGCAGCGGGCCACCGCCAGCGGCACCTCCGGCCGCGCCGGATCCAGCTGGGCCATCAGGCCGAGCAGCACCTGGTGCTCCAGCTCATGCTCGGGGCTGGGATGGTGGGGGGCGCAGGCGAACGCCAGCACCCTCAGACCGCCGGCCGCAAGTTCGCGGGCCTGGTCGAGCCACCACTGGCGCTCGGCCTCGCCCATCCCCACCACGCCGGCACCATCGAGCCAGCGGTCGCAGGTGGCGAGGATCACTTCCGGGGCCCCCTTGCTGATCATCAGGGTGCGGGACCCCTCAGCCACGGTTCCAAGGGGGGCCTGGAGCTTGCCATCCGTGTCGCGCACCCACACCGCCATGAGCTGACGCTCGGAGCTGAAGGGAATCTCCGCCTCACGCAGGTAGTGCTCCCGCAGGCCGAAGCCGTCAATGCCGGCCTTGGCCCCCACCACCACGAGGGCCCCCTCGGTGGGATCGCCCAGCACCTCCCAGTCGCCCTGCTCGTCCCGGCGGAGTTCGGCATCACTGCAGAGCACACCGGCCTGCAGCAGCAGCTCCCGGGCGCCGGCCACACTGCCGGCGCGGGCGCCGGACGGCGGGGCCAGGGGCGAGGGGGTGAAGCTGCCCGTGGGGACATAGCCATGGCCACCCACCGCCACCGCTTCGGTGCCGCAGCGCAGTTCCTGCACGACCTGGCGGTTCTGGGTGAGGGTGCCGGTCTTGTCGGTGCAGATCACGGTGACCGATCCGAGCGCTTCCACCGCCGGCAGGCGGCGGATCAGGGCGGCGCGCTTCACCATCCGCTGGGTGCCGATGGCCAGGGTCACGGTGATCACCGCCGGCAGGCCCTCGGGAACGATGGCCACCGCCATCGAAAGGGCCACCTCGAGCAGATCGAGCAGGCTCTGGCCCATCGCCCAGCCGCCCAGCACCACCAGCGCCACGAGCGACAGGGCGGACACCACCAGCACGTTGGCCAGGCCGTCGAGCCGTTCCTGCAGCGGCGTGGCCTCACCGCCGGCGCTGCTGATCAGGCCGGCGATCTGGCCGAGCTCAGTGCCCATGCCGGTGGCCGTCACCACCGCGGTGCCGCGGCCGCGGGCCACCTCGGTGCCCTGGAACAGGCAGTTGCTGCGCTCGAGCACCGGGGTGGACTCCTCCAGCACGAGGTCGGCCCGCTTTGCCACCGCCTCGGCCTCACCGGTGAGCGCCGCCTCGCGCACCCCCAGCTCGGCCACCTCCAGCAGCCGCGCATCGGCCGGCACGCGGTCGCCCGCCTCCAGTCGGATCAGGTCGCCGGGAACGAGCTGCTCGCTGTCGAGGCGCTGCCATTCGGAGTCCCGGCGCACCTGCACCATGGGCACCGCCATCTCGCGCAGGGCCTGCAGGGCCTTCTGGGCCTGGCTCTCCTGCAGATAGCCCAGCAGGGCATTCAGGCCCACGATCAGCACGATCGCGATCGCGTCCTTGGGGAAGCGCTGGTTGACGTGGGCGATCACCGCCGACACCGCCGCCACCGCCAGCAGCATGATCAGCATCACGTTGCTGAGCTGGTCCCAGAGGATGCGCAGATTGCTACGTCCGGGGTCGAGCTCAAGGCGGTTGGGGCCCTGACGGGCCAGCCGCTCGGCCGCCTGGGCGGTGGTGAGGCCCTCGCTGCCGCTTTCGAGCCTCCTGCGGCATTCCTGGGGATCCAGCGCGTGCCAGGGCGTCAGAGGAGCCTTCGTGGCGGCGGGAGTGGAGGTCAAGGCGGGGGGCCGTTCTGGGCCGAAGGTAAGCCCAGTGGAGCAGGGGGGGTAGGTTTTCGTTCCTGACCCTGCGCCGCTTCGATGGTGCGCTTTCCCGATCCGGAAGCCCTGCGCCGGGCCGTGATCGGCAATCCCCTGCCCACCAGCGCCCACCATGAAGAGCGCTACAGCAACGCCGAGGCGTTGGCGATCCTCAGTTCCGATGCCCTCTCCTCGGTGGCCTACGCCACCCAGGAGATCGTGCTGGTGCTGGGCATGGCGGGCGCGGCGGCCCTGCGCTTCTCCCTGCCGATCACCGCCCTGATCGTGGGACTGATGGTGATCGTGGCCACCAGCTACCGCCAGACGATCCGGGCCTATCCCAAGGGCGGCGGCTCCTACCGGGTGTCGCAGGAGAACCTCACCCCCCTCACCGGGCTGGTGGCCGGCGCCTCGCTCTCGATCGACTATGTGCTCACCGTGGCGGTGAGCATCGCCGCCGGCATCGCCGCCCTCACCTCGTACATCCCCGACCTGGAAGCCCAACGGGTACCGCTGTGCCTGCTGGCGGTGCTGCTGGTGATGGTGGCCAACCTGCGGGGGGTGAGTTCCAGCGCCCGGCTGCTGAGCGTGCCCACCTATGCCTTCATGGCCGTGGTGATGACGCTGCTGGTGGCGGGGGCCGTGAAGACCGGGCTGGGCCAGCTGGACGCCGTGCCGCTGGCGGCGCAGCAGCGGCTGCTGGAGCAGGGAAACGAGAGCGGGATGATGGCCATCGGCCCGGTGCTGCTGATGCGGGCCTTCAGCTCCGGCTGCGCCGCCCTCACCGGCATCGAGGCGATCAGCGACAGCGTGATGGCCTTCCGGCCGGTGGAATGGCGCAACGCCCGACGGGTGTTGGTGGTGATGACGGTGATGCTGGCCGTGATGTTCGGCGGCATCAGCGCCCTGGCCCACCAGAGCGGCGTGGTGTATCTGGAGAACGGCCCCACCCTGCTTTACCAGCTGGGGGAGAGAGTGTTCGGCAACGGTCTGCTGCTGGCGCTGCTGCAGCTGGCCACCCTGATGATCCTGCTGCTGGCCGCCAACACCGCCTACGCCGATTTCCCGCGGCTGGCAGCATTCCTGGCCCAGGACGGCTACCTCCCCCGCCAGCTCTGCACCCTGGGTGATCGGCTGGTGTTCAGCAATGGCATCTTCGCCCTGAGCGCCTTCGCCGCTCTGCTGCTGGTGATCTTCCAGGGCAGCGTCAGCCGCCTGATCCCGCTCTACGCGGTGGGGGTGTTCCTGAGCTTCACCCTCTCCCAGGCCGGCATGGTGAGGCACTGGTGGCGGCTGAAGGGCCCGGCCTGGCGGCACAAGGCCCTGATCAACGGCCTGGGCGCCCTGATCACCGGCGTGGTGATGGTGGTGCTGCTGATCAGCAAGTTCAGGCATGGCGCCTGGGTGGTGGTGGTGGCGATCCCGATCCTGGTGAGCCTGTTCCTGCGCATCCGCCGCCACTACGACCACGTGGCCCGGCGGCTGCGGATGTCCGCTGACGTGAAGCTGATGCTGCCGCCACCGCCGGGAGCCGGGGGCACCGCCACCGTAGTGCTGGTGGGCCAGCTGCACCGGGGCACCTTCGAAGCGCTCTGCTTCGCCCGCTCCGTGGCGAGCGAACTCGTGGCCGTGCACGTGGACCTGGGAGACGGCAAAGCCGCCACGTTCCGGGAGCAGTGGCTGCGCCAGCTGCCCGAGGTGCCGCTGGTGATCCTCGAGTCCCCGTACCGATCGCTGGTGGAACCTGTGGTGAACTTCGTGAAGCAGTTCGAGTCCGACCACCACAAGGATCGGCAGCGGTTCTGCATGATCGTGCTGCCGGTGTTCGTGACCCGGCATCGCTGGGAGAACCTGTTGCACAACCAGTCCACGATCCTGCTGCGCCAGGCGCTGCGCGCGCGGGGCACCCGGGTCGTGACCACGGTGGGGTTCTACCTCTGATGAGCGCGTTTCTGCAGGTGGCCGCCACCGCTCCCGGGCTGCTCACCCTGGCGGTGTTCGGCGGCTCGATCGTGCTGTTCGTGACGGGCTGGCTGGCTCCGGAGGTGACGGGGTTGCTGGCCGCGGCCCTGCTGGTGACCTTCCGGGTGCTCGATCCCGACGAGGCGGTGCAGGGTTTCGGCAGCCCCGCCCTGATCACCCTGATGGGGCTGTTCGCCGTGTCGGCGGGCCTGTTCCGGAGCGGTGGCCTCGACCGGCTGCGGGCCCTGATCGGCTCCGACTCCGTCCGCACCCCCCAGCGCATGATCGCCCTGCTGGTGGGGGTGGTGGGGCCCATCTCCGGCTTCATCCCCAACACACCGATCGTGGCCACCCTGCTGCCGGTGCTGGAGGGCTGGTGCCAGCGGCGGCGGATCTCGCCCTCGAAGGTGCTGCTGCCCCTCTCGTTTGCCACGGTGCTGGGGGGCACGATCTCCCTGCTGGGCACCTCCACCAACCTGCTGGCCAGCGACGTGAGCCGCCAGCTGGGCTTTGGCTCGCTCGAACTGTTCAGTTTCACCTCGATCGGCATCCCCATCTGGCTGCTGGGGAGCCTCTACCTGCTGTGGGCTTCCGAGCGGCTGCTTCCCGACCGGGGCAGCGGCGACGACGACCTGCTGGCCGGGCTGGCCCGGGAGGGGTATCTCACCGACGTTCTGATTCCTCAGGGGTCGGGGCTGATCGGCCAGTCGCTGCACAACAGCCGCCTGCAGCGCCGCTTCGATGTCGACGTGCTGGAGCTGCACCGGGGCGATCGCAGCTTCGGCGCTCCCCTGGCCGACGTGACGCTGGAGGCCGGCGACCGGCTGCTGCTGCGCTGCAATCGTGAAAACCTCCTGCGGCTGCAGCAGGAGCACACCGTGACCCTGGCTCCGGTGGACGACACCGAGGACGATCTGCGCGAGCTGGCCGGCCAGCCCGGTTCCCCCCAGCGGGTTGTGGAAGTGCTGCTGCCGAACGGGTCGACGATCGCGGGCACGAGCATGCGCGAGCAGCGCTTCCGCCAGCGCTACAACGCCACCGTGCTGGCGGTGCGGCGCGGCAACCAGGTGCTGCGGGAACGGCTGGGGAGAGTGGTACTCCAGCCCGGCGATGTGCTCCTGCTCCAGGCCCCGCTGGACGCCATCCGCGGCATGCAGTCGAACAACGACCTGGTGCTGCTGGAAGAACTGGAGAAAGACCTTCCCACCACCGATCGCAAGTGGGTGGCGGTGGTGGTGGCGGCCCTGGTGATCCTGCTGCCGCTGTTCAAGGTGATCAACCTGATGGCGGCCGTGCTGCTGGCGGTGGCCGTGATGGTGGCCACCGGCTGCCTGCGGCCGGGGGAACTGCAGCGGGCCGTGCGCTGGGACGTGATCCTGCTGCTGGGCTCCCTGTCGTGCTTCAGCGCCGCCATGCAAAAGACAGGCCTGGCGGAGGCGATGGCCACCGACCTGCTCCGCTCCCTGCAGGACTGGCCGCCCTACGCGGTGCTGCTGGTGGTGTTCGTGCTGGCTCAGGTGTTCACCGAAGCCCTCAGCAACGGCACCACCGTGGTGCTGCTGATGCCGATCGCCACCGAACTGGCCAAGGGGCTGGGGCTGCCGCCGATGGCCTTCATCTTCGCGATCGTGTTCGCTGCCAGCCAGAGCTTCCTCACCCCGATCGGGTATCAGACCAACCTGATGGTGTTCGGCCCGGGCCGCTACCGCTTCCTCGACATGACCCGCTACGGGGCCCCGCTCACCCTGGGGCTGGCGGTAGTGGTGCCCTGGCTGATCTGCCGGCGTTTCGGTCTCTGAGCCGATGCCACCGGTCGTTCGCCCGCACCGAGCCCTGCTGGCCCTCGCCCTGCTGCTGGCGGTGCCCGGTGCGGGCACGGCGGGGCCGGTGCTCTACCTGGACACCTTCGTGGTGAGCACCTCCCGGGAGGAATGCCTGCGGGACATGCGGCGGATGCTCGAGGATGCTGGCCTGACGGGGCGCATCACACCGGTCACCTTCACCGATGCCCGCGGGAGAGGGATTCAGGATGGCTGGGATGCCCACCATCCCCGGCTGGATCTCAGCGCCTCCGTGAAGTGCGTGCCCACCGACGAGACCGGCGCCCTGGGGGTGTCGGGCCGGGATCCGCAGGCCACCTGGCGCTTGTACAGCGAACTGCACCGGCGGCTGCAGGCCTTCTGACGAGCTGGCCGGGCGGGGGCGTCCCTCCCCATCCCTCAAGGCCGCTCTCAGGGATGCAGGGAGCCCTCATCGGGGATCGCCGGCTCCCGCTCGAACCGCTCTTCCGCTCGGGACAGCAGTCGGGGCAACACCAGCAGCACCACCACCAGCAGCAGGGCGCCCAGGCCGAACTCCACCACCCCCTTCACCATCCGATCGAAGGGGATCCAGCGCCCGCCCACCCAGGCCAGGCTCACCATGGTGCCGGCCCAGAGCACGGCACCCGCGGCATTGAAGAAGGCGAAGCGTGGCCAGGGCATCCCCACGGCCCCGGCCATCGGGCCGGCGATCACCCGCAGCACGGCCACGAAGCGGCCGAGCAGCACCGAGGTGCCGGCATGGCGCAGGAAACGGGCGCGCAGCCTCTCCAGCTGGTCGGGTGACTGGCGCAGCAGCCCACCCACCCGCAGGATCAACCCCCAGCCGGCTCGGCGCCCCACCCAGTAGCCGAGGTTGTCGCCGAGCATCGCTCCGCCCGCCGCGGCACCCATCACCCCGGCCAGGCCGAGCTGACCGCTCCCGGCGGCATAGCCCCCCAGCAGCGTCACCGTCTCGCCCGGGATCGGCAGGCCGGCGTTCTCCAGCAGCATCGCCAGGAAGATCAGGCCGTAGCCCCAGCGCCGCAGGAGTTCGCCGAGAGCATCGGGGTCGACACCGCCGTGAAGGAAGGGAAGTTCGATCACGGTGAAGAAAGACCCGGCGCAGCGCAACCGAGCAACCCTATCGGGCTGGGCGGATCAGCCGGAGGGCTGGATTCCCGTCAGAGACGGCCCCGCCAGAGCCAGCGACGGCAGTGCAGCGGGGAGCGGTGCGGGCCCGGCCAGGTGAAACGGGGAAGCGCCAGGGAGGAACTGGCCCGGGTGATCGGCTGGCCCGCCACCGTGGCCACCTGACGGACGTGGCGGGCGCAGATCTCGGCATCGCCGGGCAGGCGGCTGTCGAAGGGATAGGAAAACGAGGTGGGCCGGGTCCCCAGGACGATCTGCAGCGTGTCGAGGGAGCGCACCAGCTCCCGCTCGAAGCCGGCGGCGTCGATCGCCCGTCGGGGAAGGTGCTGGTGGCCGTGGCTGCCGATCTCGTGACCGCCGCCATGGGCGCGCCGCACATCTGCGGCCGTGGGGTAGTGGGGGCAGAGATCGGCGGCGGCGGCCTCCGCATCCCCCAGGTGCGCGAGCAGCGGTTCAAGCTCCGCCCAGGAGCAGCACTCCCGCAGAAAAACCACCATCTCCGCCTCCGGCACCGCCGCCGCGGCCGGCAGGCGGCGCCGCGCCGCCGCGGCCAGGGCGGCGGCCCGCCGGGGCTCGGCCCCATGCCAGTAGAGAAGGTGCTCCCAGATCGGCCGGTCGGCATCGATCAGGGCAGTGGACTGGAAGAAAGTGGCGGGGATGCCCAGGCGCTCCAGCACCCCCAGGCCGTGGGTGTAGTTGTCGCGCAGGCCATCGTCGAAGCAGACGATCACCCCCAGTTGATGCGGCGCCGGGAAGGTGCCCGCCAGCAGATCAGCGAAGGTGAGGAACAAGGCACCCTGACGCCGGAGAAAGTCGAGTTCCGCCTCCAGGGCGGCGGGGGGGATCGGCGGCACCCCGAAGCGATCGAGCACCGGCGCCCGTCCCGGTTCATCCACCCGGTGGTAGAGCAGACAGTGGATGCGGCCGGAGCACTGCCGACGCCAGAGCGGATCGAAGGGAGGCAGGAACAGCAGATCGAGGCTGCGGTTCCCCAACCGCCCCAGCTGACGCCTCAGGCCGCCGCTCATGCCGCGCTCCCCCCAGCGGGTCCCACCACCCGCACGGCCGCATCACGGCGTGCTCGGTCGGCCAGGTAGTCCCGCACCAGGCCCGCCTCCATGCGGCGGCTGGCGGCGAGCCGCTGCCAGAGCTCGTAGTCGTAGCCGGTGCGGCGCAGGAACAGCTTGCCCTTCTCCCACTGGGGCACGCGCTGCGCCCGGCCCTGGGCGAGGAGATGGGCGGCTTCGATCAGCCGTTCGATGCCGACGTGGAAGGTGCGCAGGTCGAGGGTCTCGAAGTCGTCGTCGGGCTCGGGCGGCACCTGGGCCGAAAGGATGATGTCGCCGCTGTCGATGCCGGCGTCGATGTGGTGCACGGTCACCCCCACGAGCTCGGGGTGGCCCTCCAGCACCATGTAGAGGTTGCAGTTGGCGCCGCGGGAGTAGGGCGAGAGGCCGGTGTGGAGGTTGACGATCCCCAGGCGGATCGTGGGCAGCAGCTCAAGAACCGGAGCCCGCAGCAGCTGGGTACCGTTCACCAGTACCAGCTCGGGGCGGAGGTTGCGGAGGAAGGCCACCACCTCCGGAGCATTGATCGCGCTGGTGCGCAGCAGGGGGGCGCCGGCGGGCGGGAACGGGGAGGAGTCGTGGGAGGGGAAGAGCCGCTGGCGCAGGGCCTCGGCACGGCGCTCCCTCCGCGGCAGGAACAGCCGGGCCGCCAGGTAGCGGAGCAGGGTGCGGGGCCGGCGGTAGCGCCCCAGGCGGGAGCGCAGGCTGCCGCGGGCCTGTGGAGGAGGCTCCTGCAGAACCACGCCCACCAGCTGGAACTCCTCGGCCGCCCGCCGGACGAGGTGGCGCTGATAGAGGCCCTCGCAGCAGAGCACAACCACCCGTAGACCCCGGGCCTCGGCGCTGGGCGACGGATGCTCTGGCAACGGAACGGACGAGGTCGTTGCCGCCACCTTATGGCGCAACTCTCCTCAGTCGGCGCCAACGCACGGTCTGCCACACCAGGAAACTCAGGAGCAGCGGCAGGGCTCCGGCCAGGATCACAAGCCGATACTCGTCGGTCCAGGTGGAGGCAGAGGTGAGCAGCAGTTGCTCGCCCAGATAGAGCACGTAGAGGCCCACGAGAATGCCGCCTTCAAGCCGGGAGATCACCCCGCCGGTCCAGAAGATCGGCAGGCAGGCGATGGTGGTGAGCACCATGATCGGCAGGTCGCGGCTGATCAACACCGGATCCACGCTGAGCCCGCGGGGGCCGGACACGGTGGCGCAGAGGCCGAGGATCACCAGCTGGTTGAGCAGGTTGCTGCCCACCACGTTGCCGATCGCCAGATCGGCCTTGCCGCGGTACGCGGCCACCAGCGAGGTCACCAGCTCGGGCATGGAAGTACCGGCGGCCACGATCGTGAGGCCGATCACGGTTTCGCTCACCCCGAGCATCTGGGCGGCGGCGATGGCGCCCTTCACCAGCATCTGTGAACCCACCACCAGCAGGACGAGGCCGCCGGCGAGCTTGAGGGCCGCGATCGGTGGGGTGGCCGCGTCGCCCTCGTCCAGGTCCTCGCTCTCGTCGGGGTTCTCGCCGGCCGTGCGCATCTCCCAGATCACGTTCATCACCGTGGCGGTGAGCAGCGCGACCCCGGCCTGCCAGGTGACGCGACCGCCGGAGGCCATGCCCCACACCGCCATCGACACGCCGAGCAGCAGGGGCACATCACGCTTCACCAGCCGGCTCTTCACCCGCAGCGGCACCACCAGCGCGCTCATGCCGAGCACGATCATCACGTTGAAGATGTTGCTGCCCACGATGTTGCTCATGGCGATCGCATCGCCGCCGGCACTTCCCTGCAGGGTTGAGAGCAGGCTCACGAAGAGTTCGGGGGCGCTGGTTCCCAGGGACACCACCGTGAGGCCGATCACGATCTGGGGGATGCCGAGCAGCAGGGCCAGGGCCACGGAGCCGGCCACGAACAGCTCGCCGCCAGCGAAGAGCAGGCCGATGCCGACAAGAATCAGAACGGCGCTGATGAGGAAAGTCATGCCCGCAGGTGATTGAGTCGGATTCTGGTCCACGCCGTGGACCGGCGCCGTCAACCAGGGGCCTTTGCGCCCCCAGAATTCCCCCCAGCCGCTGCCACCCATGGCCATCCGTCCGGTGCTGCGACTCGGCGATCCCCGCCTGCGCCTGCCCTCGGCGCCGGTGGAGCGCTTCGACACCCCGGAGCTCCAGGCCCTGGTGGCCGACCTGCGCGACACGATGGCGGCCACAGGCGGCGCCGGCCTCGCGGACCCCCAGATCGGCGTGCCCCTGAGGGTGGTGATCTATGGCATCACGGCCAATCCCCGCTACCCCGAGGCGCCACCGATCCCCGAAACCGTGCTGGTCAACCCCCGGCTCACGCCCCTGGGGGAGGAGCAGCAGCTGGGCTGATTCCCTGAAGGCTCAAAGGAGGGCTCAAGCTGCGGTCGGCGGCGGATCAGGGTTGCCGCGGCGGGCCCGGGCCACCAGCAGCAGTCCCGCCAGCATGAACCCCAGGAAGCTGAGCAGCATCAGATCCTGATGACCCAGCTCGCTGGCGGTGTAAGCGATCGCCACCGCGCTCACCGCCACCAGGCTGGCCGACGCCACCCCCCGCCGCCGCCCGCGGCCGGATCCGGGCAGGGGTGTTTGCAGGGCTGCGATCGCTACCAGCCCGTACACCAGCAGGAACGCAAGGACCGCGAAACCGCCAAGGGCGGCGAAGAGCTGGTCAGGGGTTCGTCCGAGCAGCTCGAAGGTGCCGCCGATCAGCAGCAGAGGAATGGTGCAGCAGAGCAGGGCCCGGGCCGGTGTGCCGAAGCGAGGGTGCACCACCCCCAGTCCGGGGGGCAGCACCCCGCACCGGGCCAGATGGAAGCCGATGCGGCCGAGGGCCGTGAGGCTGCCAAGGGTGCTGCCGAACAGGCAGAGGAACGCCCCGGCCTTGATCCAGGTGCCGGCACCCTGTTGGCCGAGGCGATCGGCCAGCAGGGCGATCGGGTCGAGGCTGGCGCGCTCGGCCGCCGTCAGCCAGCCCAGTCCCTCGGTGAGCACCACCGCCCAGACCAGGAACAGAGCACCGGCCAGGGCGACACCGATCCGCATCGCCCGCGGCACCACCCGGCTGGGATCGCGGGTCTCGCCGCCGAGGGTGGCGGCGCTCTCGAAGCCGATGAAGCTCAGCACCGCCACCATCAGGCCCGAGCGGATCGGGGCGGCGCTGTCCCCCACCGGATCAAGGGCCGCCAGATCGGCCCGGGAGCCGCCATGGCCGAGCACCAGCACACACAGCCCCAGCACGATCAGCACCGAGATCGCCTCGGTGGCGAGCATGGTGCGGGTGGAGAACTCCACGTCGCGGCGAGCCAGTTCCAGGCAGGTGAGGCCGCCGAGCGCGTAGCCCAGCAGAGGCACGTTGGGCCAGCCCACCATGCCGATCAGGTGGTTGAGGTAGGAGCCGAAGAACACCAGACAGGCGAGCATGGAGGCGCCGTATCCCAGCAGCAGGGCCCAGGCCGCAACGGCCCCGGACCGCGGGCCCAGTCCCACCTCCACGTAGCCGGCGATGCCGCTGGCACTGCCCGAGGTGCAGCGGAACAGCACCAGGGTCTCGGTGACCAGAACGATCAGCACCAGGGCGACGGCATAACAGATCCAGGTGGCACGCCCCGCGGTGGCCGCAGCCTGGGGAATGTTGATCACCGCCGTCAGGGTCAGGCCGATGGTGGCCACCGCCTGGGTGGTGACCGCCAGCAGCCCGAGGTGGCCGATCAGACGACCGGGTGCCTGGAGACTGGCATCACTGGGGCTGGGCATGGGCGGGCGACCGTGGACTCCAGGTTTGCAACGCCGGGCAGCGAAGACAATGGCGGCACAGGACCGCAGCCAGACGGATCCACAGCCACGGACCACCCATGGACCAGGCCAACGATCGAGTGACCCCCCACAGCCCCCGCTGGTGGGTGCCGGGCGATCTCGACGGCTTCCTGGGGCTGGGACTCGACAACCTGATCCAGATCCTGCTGATCGTGTCGCTCTGCCGCGGGGTGCTGGGCTATCCCGACCCGCTGATCTTCGGCACGATCCTGCCGGCGGCCGGCCTCAGCCTGGTGGTGGGCAACGTGGCCTATGCCCTCCAGGCCCGGCGGCTCGACCGGGCCGACGGCCGCGACGACCGCACGGCCCTGCCCTACGGCATCAACACGGTGAGCCTGTTCGCCTATGTGTTCCTTGTGATGCTGCCGGTGAAGCTCACGGCCCTGGGCCAGGGACTGGATCCGGAGGCGGCGGTGCGGCTGTCCTGGCAGGCGGGCCTGATGGCCTGCCTGGGTTCGGGGCTGATCGAGGCCGGTGGGGCGTTCTGCGCCGGCCTGCTGCGCCGCTGGCTGCCGCGCGCCGCCCTGCTCTCCACCCTGGCGGGCATCGCCCTGGGCTACATCGGCCTCGGCTTCCTGCTGCGCACCTATACCCATCCGGTGGTGGGGCTGGCCGTGCTGGCGGTGATCCTGGTGACCTACTACGGGCGGGTGCGGCTACCACTGCCCGGCGGCCTGCTGGCGGTGCTGGTGGGCATCGCGCTGGCCTGGAGCACCGGCCTGATCCGGGTGGACGCCGCCACCTGGCAGGCGAACGCGGCCCAGGTGGGGCTGCATGTTCCCCAGCTCCAGCTGGCGGCCCTCTGGGCCGGACGCGACCAGCTGCTGCCCTGGCTGGGGGTGACGGTGCCGATGGGCCTGTTCAACGTGCTCGGCTCCCTGCAGAACATCGAGAGCGCCGCGGCGGCCGGCGACGACTACCCGGTGCGTGAATCGCTGCTGATCAACGGCATCGGCTCCACCATGGCGGCCCTGCTGGGCTCCTGCTTCCCCACCACCCTCTACATCGGCCATCCGGGCTGGAAGGGCATGGGCGCCCGGCTCGGCTATTCCTGGCTGAACGGTCTGGTGATGGGCCTGGGCTGCCTGCTGGGCCTGTTCGGCCTGGTGGGCCAGCTGGTGCCGGTGGAGGCCGGCATGGCGATCGTGCTCTACATCGCCCTGGTGATGGCGGCCCAGGCCTTCCAGGCCACGCCGGAGCGCCACGCGCCGGCGGTGGTGCTCGGCCTGCTGCCGGGGCTGGCGGGCTGGGGTGCGCTGCTGCTCAAGGCCGGCCTGCGGGCGGGTGGTAGCGGCAGCCCCTCCAACCCCTTCGGGGCCACCCTGCTGCCGCCGCTGCAGCAGGCGGACGTGTGGGCCGCCGGGGCTTTCGCCCTCGAACAGGGCCAGATCGTGGCAGCCATGCTGCTGGCGGCGATGCTGGTGTACGTGATCGAGCAGCGCTTCCGCGCCGCCGCCCTCTGCGCCCTGGTGGCGGCGGCCGGCTCCTGGGTGGGCCTGCTGCACGCCTGGCGCTTCACCATTGCCGACACCGCCCTGCAGCCGGGCTGGGGCACCGGCGCTCCCTGGGCGATGGGCTATCTGGTGATGGCACTGGTGTTCCTGGGGGCCTCCCTGGCGCCGCGCGAACAGGCGCCCAGGGCCTGAATCGCGCCGGTGGTGCCAGGCTGGCAGCGACCGGCCGCCGCCCCATGGACTTCTTCGCCCTGAACGAGGAAGGCAAAACCGACTTGATCCGCACCGCCCTGGAGCAGGGCCGCTCGTTCCGCCTCTCGGGCACGGGCCCCGATGGAGCCCAGGCCACGATCACCTGCGACCTCGACCATTCGGACGTGGTGGCACGGCTGTGGAATGAAGCCGTTCAGCCCCAGGCAGTAGGCCAGCTGATCGATCTGCTGTTCTGCTCCGGCGACGACGGCCAGCTGGCCGATCCAGCGGCCGGCGGCCGCTGGGGCGCCCTTTCGGTGGGGACGGCCCTGGGCCTGGCCCAGCTGGCGGCCACCCATCTGGGGGCCAGCCATCCGGAAGCCGCCCTGCTGGGCGAGCTGTGCGTGGGTCTGGAAGCCGGCAGCATCTGGGCGGTGTTCCGCGACGGCGACGGCGAGGTCTGCGCCACCCCGGTGCGGGGCGAGGGCGCCTTCACCGGAGCGGCCGGCTAGCCAGGCAGGCGTCGGTCGTGGCCGCCCCCCCGGATCCGACTGCAGCCCCGCGGGGAAGGGGGGATCGCCGCCGGCGGTCAGCGCGCTGCCGGCGGCTCGATCAGTTCCACATGCTCCTGTTCGTGGGGATCGTTGCGGGCCACGATCGCGATCGCCGGTTCGGTGGCGCTCAGGTTGGTGGGCTGATGGGGCACGCCCGGAGGGATGAACAGGAAATCGCCAGCGCGGTTCACCACGACGTGCTCCAACCGGGGGCCGTAGCGGGTGCGGACCGTGCCCTGAATCAGGTAAATGGCCGATTCCGAGCCCACGTGCCGATGGGCGGCGGCCGAGGCACCCGGCGGGATCAGCACCCGGTTCATCGACAGCCCGCGGGCACCGCTGTTAGCGCCGGAGATGCCCACGAACTGGCCGAGCCGCTGGCGGGAGACGATCGCCTCCGTGGGCCGCACGGTGACAATCCCGGCGGGTGCCGGCAGAGGCTCTGCGAACGACGGGGTGGCGGCGACCAGGCCGGCCAGGGCGCCGAACGGCACCAGAAGCCTGGCAACGAGGTAGGGGAGCCGTTTCACCGAGGCGGACATGGCGGCAGGCCGTGAGAAGGACGATCTACGGACTGTGCCGCGGCTGGATCGCCAGCGCCATGCACGCCTGCGTTGCTGTCGATCAGCCGAGGATCGCGGTTCAGCCTACGGTTCGTCAAAGCCGTGTCACCCCTTGGCGCCCTCCCCCTCCGTGACGCGCATCAAGCGCGGCGAACAGCGTTTCGAGCGCATCCTCTGGCGCCTGCGTCTGATCGCGATCCTGCCAGTGATCATGAGCCTGGCGAGCACGATCGTCACCTTCGTGCTCGGCACCGCCGAGATCGGCAAGGCGATCCTCGGGCTCAGCCATGCCGCCGATGCGGACAAGGCCTACATGGCCAAGCTGCTCGGAGGAGTGGTGACGGGCATCGATCTCTACCTGATCGGCATCGCCCTGCTGATCTTCGGCTATGGCGTGTATGAGCTGCTGATTTCACCGATCGAGGCCGCTCGGGAGGCTTCGGGCGGCGGCAGCGGCCTGCTCGACATCCGCAACCTCGACCAGCTGAAGGAGAAGCTGGTGAAGGTGCTGGTGGTGGCGCTGATCGTATCGGCGTTCAAGGCGATGCTCACCCTGCCGATCACCGACGGGCAGTCGCTGGCCTTCTTCTGCCTGAGCCTGCTGCTGCTGGCCCTCAGCGGCTACCTGGTCACGGGCGAGCATGGCAGTGGTCGGCCGGGCCCCTTCCTGCGGCGCGACGACTGATCCGCTGCGCACCTCCAATGGCCGACACCCTCACCCTGCGCCGTCCCGACGACTGGCACGTGCATCTGCGCGACGGAGCCCTGCTGCAGGCGGTGGCCCCGGCCACGGCTCGGCAGTTCGCGCGGGCGATCGTGATGCCCAACCTCAGCCCACCGGTCACCACGGTGGCGGCGGCGCGGGCCTACCGGGAGCGGATCCTCTCCGCCGTGGCCGCCGGGCCCGGCGCCGCCTTGGGTGCCGGCTTCACGCCCCTGATGACGGCCTACCTCACCGATGACATCGACCCGGTGGAGCTGGAGCGCGGCCAGGCCGAGGGGGTGTTCACGGCCTGCAAGCTCTATCCGGCCAACGCCACCACCAACTCCGCGGCGGGCGTCACCGACCTGGCGAAGCTGGAGCGGGTGTTCGAGACGCTGGAGCGGATCGGCCTGCCGCTGCTGATCCACGGCGAGGTCACCGACGCCGAGGTGGACGTGTTCGATCGGGAGGCGGTGTTCATCGAGCGGCATCTGGCGCCGCTGCTCCAGCGCCACCCGGGCCTGAAGGTGGTGCTGGAGCACATCACCACCGCCGAAGCGGCCGACTTCGTGCGCACGGGCGGGCCCAACCTGGCGGCGACGATCACGCCGCACCATCTGCACATCAACCGCAACGCGATGTTCCGCGGTGGCCTGCGGCCCGACTTCTACTGCCTGCCGGTGGCCAAGCGGGAGCGGCACCGCCAGGCGCTGGTGGCGGCCGCCACCAGCGGCGATCCGACGTTCTTCCTGGGCACCGATTCAGCGCCGCACCCGCGCTCGGCCAAGGAATCGGCCTGCGGCTGCGCCGGCATCTACAACGCTCCCTTCGCGCTGGAGAGCTACGCGGCGGTGTTCGAGCAGGAGGGAGTGCTGGAAAGACTGGAAGCCTTCGCCAGCGAGCACGGCCCGCGCTTCTACGGCCTGCCGCTCAACGACAGCACGATCACCCTGCAGCGTGTCGACCAGCTGGTGCCGCAGCGGCTGGGGGAGGGAGATCTCAGCCTGGTGCCGTTCCACGCCGGCGAGCTGCTGGGCTGGCGGCTGGCCGGGAGCTGAGCCGCGGGGTCCGCTGCTGCCACCGGGTCAGGCCGCTTCCAGGTTGAAGCCACCTGTCCCACACCCATGCGACGGATTCTTGCGGCCTTGGTGGGCACCCTGGTCGCGGCGGTGTTGCTGATCACCGCTCTGTTGCATCCCGCCCAGGCCGGCATGACCGGCGGTGGCTCCCTGCCGGCCTTCAGCTTCCCCTTCAGCCAGCAGCCCCTCACCCGCTACGACGGCGGCACCACCAAGCAGGTGGGCACCTACAACTTCCCCGTCAGCGAGGGCATGGCGGGCGTCTACATGACGCTGGAGCCGGGCGCGCTGCGGGAGATGCACTGGCATGCCTTCGCCGCCGAATGGGCCTACGTGATCGAAGGACGCACTCGCATCACGCTCACGAGTCCGGAGGGGGAGGTGCAGATCGCCGACGTGGACGCCGGTGGTCTGTGGTATTTCCCCCGGGGCTGGGGGCACAGCATCGAGGGACTCGGACCCGGCACGGCGAAATTCCTGCTGGTGATGAACAACGGCACCTTCAAGGAGGGCTCCACCTTCTCGCTCACCGACTGGATCTCGCGCACACCGCTGGCCTGGGTGAGTCATGACCTGGGTCTGAGCCCCGCCCAGGTGCAGCAGCTGCCGCGGCGGCAGGTGTACATCTCGCGCAAGCCGCTAACGCCCGGCTCTCTGGCCCAGACCCAACCCCGGGGCGCTGGCGTCAAGGCGATGGCCCAGAGCCATGTGTTCGATCTGAAGGCCCAGCCGCCGCGCTTCGCCCGCGACGGCTCGGAGCTGCGGCTGGCCAGCGCGAAGGAGTTCCCCGCCAGCTTCAACATGACCGGCGCGATCATTCACCTGGAGCCGGGGGCGATGCGGGCGATGCACTGGCATCCCAATGCCGATGAATGGCAATACGTGCTGGGCGGTTCGTATGAGCTGAGCGTCTTCGCCGCCGAGGGGCAGGCGAGTGTGAGCAAGCTGCGTGAGGGCGATGTGGGCTACGTGCCGATGGGGTACGGCCATGCCCTGCGCAACGGCGGCAGCACGCCCACCGATGTGCTGGTGGTGTTCAACAACGGCGACTACCAGAGCATCAACCTCATCGAATGGCTGGCCAGCAATCCCGCCAGCGTCGTCGCCAACAACCTGCAGATCCCGCCCGCGCTGGCCGATCGCCTGCCGAAGCGCGACGCCGACTTCGCACCCTGACGCCCCCATGACCGCAACCCCGCCGAGGCGTCTCGTCTCCTGTGCCGCCGTCCTGCTCCTGACCGGAGCGATCCTGCCGGCTGCCATCCCGCCCGGGGCCGCCCAACCATGTGGCGCCCAGCGCATGGCTGCCCAGCCCGGCGCCCTGCCGGTGAAGGTGGCGGCGGTCGACTTCATCCCCGCCTGGGGCGACCGGGACGGCAACATCCGCCGCCTGGTGCAGGCCGCGGAGAAGGTGGCCGCCGCGGGGGTGCGCTACGCGGTATTTCCCGAGACGGCGACCAGCGGCTACGACTTCAGCGATCCAGCCCAGCTGGCCCCCTTCGTCGACACCATCCCCGGCCGCGCCACCGACGCGCTGCTGCCGCTGCTGCGGCGCACCGGCATGTACCTGAGCGTGGGCATCGCCGAGAAAGACACCGGCACCGGGCTCTTCTACAACTCCGCCCTGCTGCTGGGGCCGGAGGGAATCATCGGCAAGTACCGCAAGAACGGCCTCAATGGCCAGGACGTGCAGCTTTTTCCACCTGGCGACACCGGCGTGGGGGTGTTCAACACCGCCATCGGCCGCATCGCCCTGATCATTTGTTACGACGACACCTATTGGCAGTATTCGCGCCTGGCGGCCCTGCGGGGGGCACAGATCATCGGCTGGCATTCGGTCTCCGATCGGGTGATGCCCGGCACGCCACCGGCCCAGGCCACCTCCAACCACTCCACCGTGGCGAGCGTGCAGCACATGAGCGCGCTCAACGGTGTGTGGGTGGTGGGGGCCACCCGCAGCGGCATCGAGCGCAATCCGATCACCGGCTCGCAGCTCTTCTACAACGGTGGCTCCAGCATCTGGTCGCCCGAGGGGCGCAAGCTGGCGCAGGCGCCGGTGGTGCCGCCGGAGGTGCTGCCGCCCGGCCTGAACGGCTTCATCACCAGCACGATCGTGCCGGCGGCCGCCGATCCGGTGCGTGAGCGGCAGCTGGCCCGGCGCCGGCCCGCCCTCTACAACCCCCTGCTGGCCCTTCGCCGCGCACCGGTGGACGTCACCGCCACGCGCACGCCCCGGCGGGCCGTTCCCCTGGCCGCCGCCCAGTGGCCGGAAGGGGCGGCGCGGCTGGCATCGGCGCAGCCGCAGCCCGGCGAACTTCTGGTGCTGCCCGAGCTCTCGGCCCTGCCGAGCGGCCTGGCGCCCAGCCAGATCCGCGCGCGGGCGGAAGCGCCGGGCGGGGCATTCGAGACCACCCTGGCGGCCCGGGCCAGAGCCGGCGGCGGCTACCTGGTGGGCAGCTACCCGGAGCGCGACGGCGCGCGGGTGTTCCACACCGTGGTGCTGGCCGGCCCGGCCGGCACGGTGCTGGCGCGCTACCGCGCCACCCATCTGAGCGCGAGCGAACAGACCTGGGCCAGCGCAGGCGCGGCGCCGCTGGTGGTGAACACGCCGCTGGGGCGGATCGGCCTGGCCAGCGCCGGCGATCTGGCGGTGCCGGAAGCGGTGGGGCTGCTGCAGGCTTTGCGGGCCGACGTGGTGGCAGCGCCCGCCGGCGCCCCCGGCCCGCTGAAGGTGGAGATCGACCCGCGGCTCTATGCCGTGCCCGACCCTCCCACGGGCCGGGCCGATCTGCATCCCTACCTGGCCGCCAAACTGGGCCAGTTCTGGCTGGTGAGCGGCGGCCGCCGCAACGGCGCCGGTACCGCCGCCGGCATCTTCGGACCCGAGCCGGTGGTCTCCACCCCCACGCTCACGGCGGCCCCGGGTGCCGAGGTGGTGCGGCTGCGCACCACCCTGCCCTCCCCTGGCACCTGGATCAACCAGCAGCAGTTGATCAACGGGCAGCGCAACGATCTCTACGGACCGCTGGTGCTCGACGCCACCAACCGCTGTTTCCAGAGCTGGCGGCGCGCCAGCCATGGCCTGACGCGTTGTCCCTGATTCACCTCATCTCCAGATCCGCAAGCCGCGGCTCTGAGGTGGACACAAATTGGCGAGTGCCAGGACCGCCCACAGGTGCGTTCGAGGCGCTCGACGCCGAACCCGGCGGCACCAGGGGCAGCAAGCCCATGCGTCCCCATGCGCATTACTTCCTCACCACCGTGCGGACCACGCCAAAAGCCTTGCTGCAACTGGTGCGAGATCGCTGAAGCATTGAGAGCTGGCACTGGATTCGTGACACCCAGCTCCATGAGGATGCCCACCGCTACCGGGGCAATGGTGCCGGCACCCTGGCGACCCTCAGGACGGCGGCCCTCAGCCTGCTCCGGCCAGCCGGAGCCAAGCCCTTGCTGATACTTTGAATCAGCCTGGGGTGCGAGATAGGGGGCGCCTGCGGAACTCTCTTTGCCCCCCCCCTGAGTGGGTACCATTGAGGTGCTTGCCCTGGAAGGAAGGCCTGAAGGATTGCCGCGTCCATAGACGTCCAGGCGCTTTGAATCAGGCGACTCTTCGTCCTGCTCTCTAAGTGGCTAAAATCTTACCAGGGGTCAGCAGTTTTTAAGGACCCATTCATGGAAGCGCGTGCCTGAAAAAATTTGCTTGGCTATGTGCGCGTTCCTAGCAAGAATGTCACTCGGCATGCCTTTAAGTTTCTCCAGTATACATTCTTCGCTAATCAAAGACCTGGCGGAATCTATGTCCCCAGAAACACCGCATCTTTCAGTGAACTCCTCTAGAGAATTGTGGTATGAAACAATTGCATCTTCGGGCAGAACTCTCCCATAATAATCGGCATCCTCAACAGACATTGAACGTATATCATCAAAACCCCACCGGTTTGTCTTAAAGGTTTCAACAGCAGTGCTATTGTTAGCATGGACCTTAAAAAGTCTAAAAGAATATTCAATCTCAGATCGCTGTATTCGATGAAAGACCCAAGCTTGTCCTGCAATGCCAGTTGCTGAGAGGTTGGGATTTGATGTTATCTGCTGAACCGATATTCCAGCAAAGACTTCATCAATATTTTTATTGATAGAATGACCTAGTCTGACACGAACCTGTTTGGAGTACGCAAGTATAGGGGCGTGAATTTGCAGGCAAATATACTCTGACCCATAACAGCATATACTTTTTACGTGAGAATTCCAACGGAAAGACAATCCATCAGAGAGAGGGGGGGAAAATAGATTTTCACCGTAGCAACATACCCACTGGAAGCTGTATACATCAAAAGGTGCTTTGTTGGCAATAAACTCATGAATCTTTATTGGAAAAGGATCTGCAACCCAAAATTCATCAACATCAACAAATAAACAATATCTAGCCTTGGATTGACGCCTTGCGTACGCAAATAGAAAACTATAACATCCATCTTGAAAATATTGCGCTTGCAATAAGTCAACATTTAAGACATGCACGTTCCTATACTCTGACTGAATTTTCCGTAAAATTGACTCAGTCTTGTCACCACTGTTATTGATTCCTATAAATATATTCTCAAAGCCTAGGTATAAATAATGATGAATAAACTCAGTGATATACGGCGCTTCATCGGAAGCAATGCAAATGACGTCACAGTTCGAGTTGTCAGCTTGAAAATGCGATGGCGGATCCTTAAATGACTCTATGCGATAAAGTCTTAGAAGAAATTCATCCATAAATTGAGGCAGTTGCTTGATAAGCACATAGAGATTTCGCCTGTATTCTTCGTACTTTTTGAAGCGAAGGAGAAGATCAAGTTTTAGTCGTATAAGATCGATACTGGCAGGCATTAATTTCAGCGCTTCAATAAATACCTCTACCTTTGTATCGTCACACTCTATGTGTGATATACAAATCATATAGGGCTGGTATGCAGGCGTAAAGTCAGGATACAATCTAATTAACTCTTGCCCGAATAAGGCGGCTTCCCTATACCTGCCGGCAGAAGAATAAACAATAAGGCTAGTAAAAAGAATCCACTTGTGCTGGGGAAATCTTTCTAATCCAGCATCAATAACCTGAATTGCCTCAGCGTGTCTCCCCAAGTAATTCAGATCTTGTGCTGTTCGAGCATACCCATCAAAGTAGTCTGGATGATATTGAATAATTATTTGGGCATATTGCAGTGATAGACTGCGATCAAAATTGCGTAGGATATCGTTTGCTGTAATAATCAGATTTAACTGATTAGGAAAGATGCCGAGTCCCTCTTGTACTACCTCCTTTGCTTTGTGTATTTGATTATTCGCAAGGAGACTTTTCGCCTCGTTGTTAAAATCTTGCCACTCCATCAGGGGGGGGGTGGAGGAGAGCTAGATTTTACACGACCCCCTGCGCCGCATGCGTGAGTCCTGGATTGCCTTCAGGAAACTGATCAGATCGAGATCGCTTGCGCCAGAAACTGTTCCGAGCACAGGGAGGAGGTGAGCCCGCCGACCTCACCCCATGCTGGCAGTCCCGGCCAGTGTGCTTGTGCTGAGTGACCGACACATCTCTGAGGAGCCTTGCAAGAGCATGGGTCTCAGGTCATTAGGTGGGCAGGGAGTCTTGGGAGCTCCTGCTCAGCAACGAAACACCGCATGGCCTCGACGCGAAGCCATCTACCCCGTGGAGTGGTGCGCACATACCATCAGGAGTCGGAGCCATGCCCCAGAACAGGATCCAGTACCAGGAAGGCTTTTCGCTCTCCGAGTTCTTCCAGAAATTCGGGACAGAAGAAAAATGCGTGGCTGCCCTTGAGCATGCTCGCTGGCCAGGGGGGTTCCGTAGCCCACGCTGAGGTGCTGAGCACTTTGGAGAAATCCATGATAATCGACGGAAAAGATACCAATGCAAGAACTGTCGTCACCAAACCACAGTCACTGCTGGCACCATATTTGATTCCACTAAGTTACCCCTGGCAACCTGGTTTTAGGCTATCTGTTTTATCAGTCACGAAAAGACTGGACTGTCTGCGATGGAACTTGGACGCCATCTTGGCGTGAGCCACCCCACGAGTTGGAAGATCAAGCACAAGCTCATGCAGGCCATGCAGGAGCGAGACAGCAAGGATTTACTTCGCGGAGTCGTTCAGCCAGATGATGCTTACCTTAGCGTGAACCTAATAGTGGCAAGGCAGGTCGCGGGTCAGAGAACAAGGTGCCGTTCGTGGCAGCGCTGGAAATGAATGAGAACTGTCGACCGATCCGAATCAAGATGAGCCAAGTGAGTGGGTTCACACTTGAAGCGATTAATGGCTGGACAAAGGAGCATGTGGTGCCAGGGAGTACGGTCTTCACCGATGGCCTGGGATGCTTCCGAGGGGTTGCCGAGGCGGGCAGCAATCAAGTCGCCTCCAGATCCCCCAGCGGCGACTTGATGTGCTGCAGGAGATCGAGCTGCGCGCATTCTCTGATGCAGGAGCAGCTTGGCTCGACGGTTGATGGCGCAAGTTCCACCCAGACCCTCAAGCTGGAAGGCGAACGGAGAAAACAATCGACGGCTACGCCAACGACTGATCTTACGGTGCAGGTTCTCCAGTGAGTTGGATGGTGTGAGGGTCGAGTGTCTCATTCTGATCCGACGACGAAGGAGTCTCCGCGATGATCAGATGGCCCTTCCCTCCATGCTTGGCGACATACATGGCCTGATCCGCCCGCTCCAGCAGAGAGGTCATCGATTCGTTCGGATCAGCGGCATTAAGGGCGATACCGATACTGGCGCCGATGCGCACCTGAAGGCCATCAAAGATAAAAGGCGATTTGAGCCCCACCACAATCCTCGCGGCGAGCTTCCTGCTGATCTGCGGGTCCGCACAGTTGCGAAAGATTGCGATGAATTCGTCACCGCCGAGCCGCCCAAGAATGTCTTCCTCACGCAGAAAGCCGCGCAGCCGTCGGGTCACCGCCACCAGCACCTGATCGCCGACGGCGTGGCCATAGGCGTCATTCACAGGCTTGAAGTCATCCAGGTCGATCATGCAGACCGCCACCTGCCTGTTGCTGGCGCCTGAAGGCTCCTCGAGAATGTTTCGCAGTTCCTTCTCCACTCCACGACGGTTCCATACGCCGGTGAGGGGATCGCTGAGCGCCTTCTGCTCCAGTTTGGCCTTTTCCTGCAGGAGCAGCAGTTCGCGCCGTCGGCTCTGCCGGCGGAGCTTCTGCTGGGCACTCACCAGCAGGGCGCCCACCAGGACTGTGGCCAGGCCGCCGAGCATCAGGTACTGACGGCCCAGCAGCGTGAGCACCGCATCGGTGCTGCTCGACCAGGTGCGCAGCCGCAGCAGTCCCAGCGGCTCCGTCCCCGCATCGATGCGGGTCCAGCGGGTTGAAAGCGACCCGCTGCGGATGCTGGCGGACGTCCTCTCCTGCGGCGGTGTGATCCGGGCCGGTTCGAACTGCAGGGTCGGTTCCGCTTCAGGGCGCTCGCGCTGCAGATGGACCAGCACCCTGCCGCTGGGGTCGGTGACCAGGGCGGAGGCCAGGGACGGGTCGGCCATCGCCTGCTGCAGGCGCGATTCCAGGCCGGCGTAGTCGTTCACCGCCAGCTGGTCGGCCAGGCCCACCACCAGCCCGCGGGCCAGGGCAGCGCGCGCCCGCTCCTGGGACTGCTCGATGAGCTGTCGGGCCTGCTGATACGAGGCGCCGCCGATCACCAGGCCGATCAGCACGCTGAGGCTGGCCACCAGGGTGCCCGATGGCAGTCGTCTGTGGTGCTGCATTCGCCCGGATTCAGTCACCACCCTCCACGACGTACCGCTCGAGCCCCAGGGCGGCGAGTGGCTCGTAATCGCGGGCATAGTCGGCCTTCACCACCTGCGGCAACTGCACCTTGGCCAGCAGCTGCCGTCCTTGAGTCGTGCGGCTGAGGTCGAGGAAGGCCGCCTGAACCCTGAGGCGCACCTTCAGCGGCACCGTGGCAGCCGCCGAGAAGGGATGGGGCGGGAAGGGCGGGGTGCGCCAGAGCACACGCAGGCGCTGCCGCACCTCCGGCCGCTCCCGCTGGAGCGTGTTGTTCACGCCGCCTCCCGCCAGGCTGCTGCCCAGGATGACGGCGCGATACACGTTGGAGTGGGTGCGCACGTAGCTGGGGGTGATGCGGATGCCGGCACGGCTCAGCAGGGCCCGTGGCAGCAGCGAGGCGGCGAAGGCGTTGGGTGCGGGGAAGGCCACCGTGGCGCCATTCAGATCGGCGATTCGGCGCACCGGGCTGTCCTTGCGCACCAACAGAATCCCCTCAAGCTGGCTCTGGCCATCGCGCAACAGTGGGAGGAAGCCCCGCCAGCGCCGAGCCATCACCTGGTGGTAGGGGTTCATGAAGGCGAAGTCGAGCTGGCCGCTCCGCAGCTGCTGCTCGAAGGCGGGGATCGAGGGGGCGACCACCAGCACCAGACACTGACCCGCGCGTTGTCCCACCTGCCGGAGCACCGGGTTCCAGGTGGACACGATCTCCCGGGGCGGCACCTGGGGGACGATTCCCACCCGCCAGGGCCGACCACCCCGTGTGCCCAGACATGGGGAGGATTCCGCCGCCGCTGCCCCCGGAGCCAGTGCCTGGGAGGACAACAGGAGCGAGAGAGCCAGGTGGAGAAGCCTGAGACTTATGCCGCCTGATTCGGCGACCTGACCTGCCCTGCGCCCTCGACGTCCAGTGGCAGCAAGCGGGTCTCAGCGGTGTCGATGGAATCGGAGCCGTCCTGAGGTCTACTGCGGTCTCTTTCCATCCCCGCAAGAAACTACCCACAGGCTAACAGCGCTGGTGCTCTACGGCCGGGAACCACTCGCCCCATGCTGTCCCGCAGGTAGCTCATTACAGCAGATTTGCTGATCGCATTCCTGCTTCAGCCGGGTCCTTGATGGGATCGGAACAACAACGTAGCGGCAATGGTGACGGCATCGAGAGGGTGGGCACCGACTCACCGAAGAAAAGGAGCTTGGCGATGCCACCAGGTCCGATCTGGCGCGCAGCTACGGCAATGGAAAAAAGTAAAGTAAGGGTCGGTTCGCATGAAAAAAATACAGGCTTCCATGAGGCACTGTTGGAGGCCAGGGGATGGAACGTCGGTGCCTCCAGCTCCATAACGCCATCACAGGCTTTCTGAAGGTCAACCTCTGGCCTGCTAGGAGCCTGTTGCGCAAAGATCCGCGTCCGCTTCTCCACAGACGCCCCTGAATCTGCCCAGATCCCTGTGACAGCAATGGATTCAGGCGAGAGAATGGGGCATGCAAAAGCCCAAGTCCTTCCGT
>QLAH01000090.1_pt1 | contig 87906 bp, 81 predicted proteins | sample 4693081 | NCBI WGS metagenome assembly QLAH01 (sample SAMN09425401, study PRJNA476045) | Lake water metagenome, whole genome shotgun sequencing project.
CTCCGCCCCGGCCCAAGGCCGCGCCCTGGCTTCGGCGCATGCGCCTCAGCCCTACCCCGGGGCGGAGAAAAACGAACCCATCCTGTTGACACTCACAACCCCGGAGTGCCAAAATCTAGCAGTAAACAACCCGGAGTGCTAAAACCACCACGGGCAAAAAGGAACCTAACAATATGGCAGCCAAAAACCTTCTCTTCGATGAAAATGCACGAAGGGCCCTCGAGCGAGGCGTCAATAAAGTCGCCGACGCCGTCAAGGTCACCCTCGGACCCAAGGGACGCAACGTCGTCCTCGACAAGAAGTGGGGCAGCCCCACCATCACCAAGGATGGAGTCAGCGTCGCCAAGGAGATCGAACTCGAAGATCCCTACGAAAACATGGGCGCCCAGCTCTGCAAGGAAGTCGCCAGCAAGACCAATGACGTCGCCGGCGACGGAACCACCACCGCAACCGTCCTGGCCCAAGCCATCGTGAACGAAGGCCTGCGATATGTCGCCGCCGGCGGAAACCCCATCGCCGTCAAGCGGGGCATCGACCTCGCCGTCGAAACCGTCGTCGCCGAAATCAAGAAGCACGCCCAAACCGTCAAGGATAAGGAGCAGATCGAGTTCGTCGCCACCATCGCCGGTAACGACAACGAGATCGGAAAGCAGGTCGCCGAAGCCATGGACAAGGTCGGCAAAGACGGCGTCATCACCGTCGAAGAAAGCAAGGGCCGAGAAACCACCCTCGAAATCGTCGAAGGGATGCAGTTCGACCGAGGCTACATCTCCCCCTACTTCGTCACCGACCCCGAGCGCATGGAAGCTGTGATCGAAAACCCGATCATCCTCATCCACGAGAAGAAGATCACCAGCGCCCAAGACATGCTGCCCTTCCTGGAAAAGGCCGCTCAAACCCGCAAGCCGATCCTCATCATCGCCGAGGACATCGAAGGCGACGCCCTGGCCACCCTCGTTCTCAATAAGATCAAGGGCATCCTCCAAGTCTGCGCCGTCAAGGCCCCCGGCTTTGGCGACCGACGCAAGGCCATGCTCGAGGATATCGCCATCCTCACCAAGGGTCGGTTCATCACCGAAGACCTCGGAACCAAGCTCGAAAACGTCACCATCGACATGCTCGGCACCGCCAAGAAGGTTGTCATCACTAAGGAAGACACCACCATCATCGAAGGCGCCGGTAGCAAGGAAGATGTGATGGGCCGAATCAACACGATCAAGGCTCAGATCGAAAAGACCGACAGCAACTACGACCGAGAAAAGCTGCAAGAACGACTGGCCAAGCTCAGCGGCGGCGTCGCCGTCATCAAGGTCGGCGCCAGCACCGAAACCGAGCTCAAGGAGAAGAAGCACCGATACGAAGATGCCCTCTCCGCCACCCGAGCAGCGGTCGAAGAAGGCATCGTCCCCGGCGGTGGAGTCACCCTCCTCGCCGCCAGCCAAGCCCTCGAAGGCATCACGGCCACCGGCGATGAACTCACCGGAATCAACATCGTCCGACGAGCGCTCGAAGAGCCGCTGCGCACCATCGCCGCTAACGCCGGCCTCGAAGGCAGCGTCATCGTCGAAAAGGTGAAGGGCGCCGCCCCCGGAACCGGACTCAACGCCGCCACCGGTGAGATGGTCGATATGGTCAAGGCTGGCATCGTTGATCCCGCCAAGGTCACCCGATCGACCGTGCAAAACGCCGCCTCGATCGCTGGCCTCGTCCTGACCACCGAAGCCCTCGTGGTCGAAAAGCCCGAGCCCAAGAAGGCCGCCCCCATGCCCGGCGGCGGAATGGGCGACATGGACTTCTAAAGAAGTCGGTTATCTCAATAGGTCCTATAGGTCTTTTCCGACCTATAGGACCTGTTTTTTCAATTCGTCTCTTGCATTTTCCTTGCCACGCGTGGCAACATCCCCGCCATGGACGAACCGCTGATCCCTCCTCACGGGGGATACAAAGGTCTCAAAGCCTACAAAATGGCCGAAGTCGTCCACGATGCAACTGTCGCCTTCACTAATCTTTATATCAACCCCAAAAGTCGCACCATCGACCAAATGGTCCAAGCGGCAAGAAGTGGCAAACAAAACATCGCCGAAGGCAGCCAGGCGAGCGGTACCAGCAAGAAAATTGAACTCAAATTGGTCGGCATCGCTAGAGCGAGCCTCGAAGAACTCCTGATCGACTACACCGATTTTCTGCGCCAAAACGAACTAGCAACATGGACCAAAGACCATGAGAAAGCGGCCTTCATCAGGAAACTCTGTTACCGAGAAGATCTGTCTTATAGGACTTATAAGACCTATATAGAAGAAAAAGGGGCCGAAAACGCCGCCAACACGATGGTCTGCGTGATCCACCAGGCCAACTACCTGCTTGATCAACTCCTGCGACAACTAGAAAAAAGCTTCCTTCAAGACGGCGGATTCACAGAAAGGCTCTATAGGATCAGAAAATCCCACCGAGACGAGACCCCGGAATAGGTTCCATAAGTCCTATAGGGCCTATAAGGCTTATGAGACCTACCTCCCCTCGCTCTCACGCACCATCAGCGTCGCCCCGATGACTGCGCCGGGGAGGCAGAGCAGGTTCAGCAGCGGAACCAAACTCACCACCCCGCATGCCAAGGCAAAGCCCTTAGACCGAGGGATCAGCGAGACTCGGACCTTCTGCTCCCCAAAGAGAATCCCCCGGCGTAGGTACGCCGGAGCGGTGAAGTCGAGCAGGCAGACCCGGCCGACCGGATACGCGCTCACCCAGCCCAGGCCCACCAAACCAAGCACCAGGCTCAAGAAAGAAACCCCCAGCGACCTCGGCAGGCGCGCAATGCTATCCCCCAGCTCCGCACCGACCGAATTCTTGACGCGAGGAGCAGAGCCATATTGATCGATTTCTGTGCGATAGCTAAGATCCGACCACAGAAAACTGCTCAAAACCGCATTCAGGCCAAAGAAAACTGGACCTGCAACCAAACTCCATGCCAGAAAAGCGAGCAGACGGGGCCCCAGGAACTCCAACCAACCGGGTAGCTCCCAACCCGCGATCAGATCCGTGATCCAGGCCGAAACCATCCAAGTGATCGACAGAGAAACGCAGAGATACAGAAAAATCGACCAGAAAAAAGGCTTCATCAGATATTTCCGAAGCTCAGGGTCTTTCAGACTCAGCCGCACACCGCGAAAAAGGTATTCCATGGACTCGCACCCCGAATACGTCGGCAAGCCGCGAAAGGGTGCAACGAATAAGCCAAAAGGCCCCAACCGGTAAACTCTGTAATCTATGCTCCGCGCAGGTAACGTTGGCCTCCCGAACGTCGGCAAGTCCACTCTCTTCAATGCCGTCGTCGCCAATTCTAAGGCCCAAGCCGCAAACTTCCCGTTTTGCACCATCGAGCCCAACGTCGGGATCGTCAGCGTCCCCGACGATCGCCTAGGCGAGCTCGCCAAGATCAGCAGCTCGGCCGAGATTCTCCCCGCTCGCGTCGAATTCGTCGATATTGCCGGTTTGGTCAAAGGAGCCAGCAAGGGCGAGGGACTCGGTAACCAGTTCCTCGGCAACATCCGCGAGGTCGATGCCATCGTCCACGTGGTCCGGTGCTTCGACAACGACGACATCATTCACGTCGCCGGTTCTGTCGATCCGGCTCGGGACATGGAGATCATCAACCTCGAACTGATCTTTGCCGACCTGGGCCAATGCGAAAAGAGGATCGAACGAGCCCGCAAAGACGCCCGGCAAAAGAAGGAAGCTCAGATCGAGGTCGACGCGCTCGACCGGATCATTCCTGCTCTGAACGATGGCCTCCCCGCCCGCTCGGTCGCGCTCAGTGAAGACGAAGAGCTCGCGATCAAGGGACTCGGACTGCTGACCAAGAAGCCGATCATCTACGCGGCCAATGTCAACGAGGACGATCTCGCCACCGGCAACGCCTACGTCGAAACCGTCCGCGCCGCCGCCGCCAAAGAAGGTGCCAGCGTGGTGGTCATCTCGGCTCAGGTCGAAAGCGAACTCATCGAACTCCCCGAAGAAGACCGCGCTGGATTCCTCGAAGCTCTCGGGGTCAAAGAGGGCGGCCTGCAGAGCCTGATCCGGGCGACGTATGACCTGCTTGGGCTCCAAACCTACTTCACCACGGGGCCAAAGGAGACCCGAGCCTGGACCATTATCAAGGGGATGAAGGCCCCGCAGGCCGCCGGCGTGATCCATAGCGACTTCGAGCGTGGCTTCATCCGAGCGGAGACCGTCAGCTACACCGACCTCATTGCCTGTGGCAGCATGAAGGTCGCCAAAGAGAAGGGCCTGGTTCGCAGCGAAGGAAAGGACTACGTCGTGCAAGAAGGCGACGTGATGCTCTTCCTCTTTAATGTGTAGTCGGTAGCTGGCGCAGCAGATAGACATCCAGGACCTGGAGGATCAGGCCCTGGACCGCCACCGCGGCACCGTTTCCCACCAGCACGGCCGACGCCCCACTCGGCAAGCAAAGCGCGAGGCCCACTCCGATGTATCCGAAGTTCAGCCCCACGTTCAGCATCAGGAACTCTCGAAAGGCGCGCAGATCGGGGAGTTGCTTGTTGCGCAGGCTCACGACCACGATCACCAGGTTGACCACCGCCCACCCCGCGGTCATCGTTCCAAAGGCCTTTTGGGCCGCGCCGGATCCCGCAAAAACGATCCCCAACCCGACGATCACCGAGAGAATGGAAAGGACCGTGAGTCGGAGCAGATGGCTGCGGAGGGCGGCGTTGATCGCGTTCATCGCTCCAGAGCCTATTCCATTTGGGCAGAAATGAATCCTGCCGCCCCCCTCTGCCGTACTAGTGATGCAGGAAAAAGAGAATGGGCATCCTCGTTTTAGGAGTTATCGTCTTTGTCGCGTCCTTCATCTTCGCCGGGCTGCATAGCCAAACGGGCGAGAAGGTCAATCTCAAGCCCATTGCCTGGGCGACTCGAATGATCGGGGTTCTGATGATCATCGGCGGACTGCTCTGGCGCGGCGTGGTCCAAGTTCCCGCTGGCTATCAGGGTGTTCTGTTGCGGTTTGGCGCCCTCCAGGGGTCGATCTCGCCCGGCATCCACCTGATCATCCCGGGAGTGAATGAGGTGATTCTTTTGGAAACCCGAACCCAAAAAGAAGAAGGCACCGCTACCGCCGCGAGCCGCGACCTTCAGGTGGTGACCACCACCCTCGCGCTCAACTATCGACTGAATGCGATCAAGGTCCCCGAGATCTTTGGTCAAGTCGGCCCTGACTACAACAGCCGCATCATCGATCCGGCAATTCAAGAATCGGTCAAGGTGGTCACCAGCCGCTACACCGCCGAAGAGCTGATCCGAAATCGGCAACAGGTCAAGACCGAAGTTGAGGCCGACCTCACCCGACGGCTCGCACAATACAATATCATCGTCGACCCCCAGGGCCTGAGCATCACGAACTTTGACTTCTCGCCCGAGTTCAATAAGGCCATTGAAGCCAAGCAAGTTGCGCAGCAAGAAGCCGAAAAGCAAAAGTTTGTTCTGCAACAAGCCGAGCTGCAGAAGCAAACGGAAATCGCGCGCGCTCAAGGAAAAGCCGAGGCCTCGCGATTGATCGCCGAATCGCTCCGAGCCAATGGAGGAAGCCTCGTGATTGCCCGCGAATGGGTTGATAAGTGGGATGGCAAACTTCCGACCGTCAACGCGGGTGGAAACGGCGGTGGCGTCATCCTCGATCTGAGCAACCTGATGAAGGAATCCAACTCCGCTCCGGCGAGGTAAGAGATAGATGAACCCCAGGTCATGTTATGACTTGGGGTTCCTTTTCGAAAGATTCGCTTTACTGAATTCGTCTGACTCTATTGAGATCCCGAATCTTGATAGAGTTGGGCCAGGATTTCCGGAGTCACGATCTCCACGCCTCGCATCGCGCAATGAGCCGCAATCTTTTGCAGGCCGTCCGGAGTCACCCCCCAATTCCATAAGAAGAAATGGAGGAACTGAGGACAATCGGGCTTCGCTAGGATCTGGTCAATTTCCTGAAGCATTTGTTTCTCATCCACCACTTTGTTCATCGTGTGGAAGGCTGCGATTCCATTGCTATACCGGGTGACCGCAAGCTCGCCCTTATCGGTTACGGGTCCGTATCCACCCATGATGGCCTCGATCCCGGTCAACCCCTCCGAAAACTCCTTGATCACTGGTCCTCCCGCGGGTCCAAACCTCATCACCCAAATCCAGCGATGGCCCGACCGCTGGGCGGTCGCAGAAGTAAGGTCCGTATATCTTCTAAAGGCATTCTTGGGATCGGGCAGGGCCTTACCAAATTCTTCTGGAGCAACATAGCCGACCCCACTGACACCAGAACCGATCGAATCTCCCTCGGGTAAAGACCGAATCGCATGATCATAAAGTGGCGGAGCCAACTCTCTCATCAGCGGCCCCATGGTCCAACTCACCGGATAACGACGTTGTCCCAAAGACGCAATGTATTTGGGAAAATAGTCTCTCCAAGTGCAAAGATTGTCACCATCACTCATCACCAAGGCCGCATACTTGGTATCCTTTCGATACGTCTTGGTCCTAAGCTTAAGGACTGGCTTCTGTAGGCTCGGCTCAAATGTGCTCCAGAAACTAAGGTTCGAGAAGTTATCCGTTGGAACGAGCCACTTTCCAGTCTGACTGAGGAAGGAAACTCCTTCGTGCTCCCCGAGCCCGTATCCATCCCCTGACCACGGATATCCGAAGCAAGGAATGTTATCCGGGTACTTGTCGATCAAGATCCGCTTGGCGTCATCCAACTCACCAGCTGGATCCGCTCCAGGCGCATCTTGCTCCTTGGTTCCACTTGGCCAAAGTGCCCAAATCTTGTTGGCCATCAGATAATCCCGCAGTTGCGCGGGTTGGTGAGTTTGGGTCGGTCCTGGAACGGTAATCGAGACCCCTCTACGCGAGATCTTGGAGCCATACTTACTCCATAGATAGTCGTTGGCTTCTCGATTTGTCTTAAAGCGGTTCCGAAGATCCACCTCGATCTTGATGCCCATCCGGGAGGCAAGTTCGGGGCTTGCCACCAGAAGAAGTCGCTCACACCCGGCCAGAGTAGTTGCAATGTTGGGCAGATGATAGGGATTTTCATCAAACATCACGCCTCGCCGAATGCGTGCCTTCCCCACCAGTTCTTCCAACGTTTGAACTTGCTGAACACTCGAAACGAGTTTGGTCTTGACAAGATGATCAAGCCAAAAAGCGTCATGATCATCCCAAATTAAGTAGATCTTGGTAGTCCCCTTCTCCCGACTATTCAATAACCCTTGGGCACTCGCGGCAAGCAGCTTCTCTGGATAGTTCAGTCCCTTTCGAAGGTCAAAACTGACGACCTCCTTCGGGGGTGCACCCGTGCTGGGCACAATCCGATCCGGGAGAGAACTTATCCAAAGGGCCGTCGAGAGAATCATGGCTGGATTGCGAATCGAAACGTCACTTAGACATCGAACGTGATCCCTTGGGCGAGAGCAGGTCGCTCCCGGCCAAAGTAGGTCGTGCTCGTCTGTCGCCGCATATAGGCTTTCCAGCTATCGCTTCCCGATTCACGTCCTCCGCCGGTTTCTTTTTCTCCACCAAACGCGCCGCCGATTTCGGCCCCGCTTGTTCCGATGTTGACGTTCGCGATTCCGCAGTCGCTATGGCGCTTGAAATATTCGGCTTCTCGGACATCCGTCGTCATGATTGCCGAACTCAGGCCTTGTGGCACAGAGTTGTGGATCTCCATAGCTTCTTCGAGAGTTCGATACGGGATAAGGTAAGTGATCGGCGCGAAAGTCTCTTCTTCGATCACTGTCGAGTTTTCGGAAAGAAGTACCATCGCCGGGCGAGCATAGTAGGCTCCCGTTCCCAGGTCCTCTCTTGTTCTCTCTCCGCCCGTAATTGCTTTCGCAACTGGACGAATACGATCGAGCGCAGACTGCATTCCATCAAAAGCGGCTTGATCAATCAGCGGTCCGACCAATGTCGAGGCCTCCAATGGATTTCCGACCTTGGTCTCGCCAATCTGACTGACCGCCTTCGAAAGACTCTCATACAGCGGCCCGATAAGGCTTTCGTGCGCAATCACCCGCCGAGTGCTGGTGCAGCGCTGGCCGGCCGTTCCCACCGATCCAAAGAGGATGCTCGGCACCGCGATCCCCAGATCTGCCGAGGGCGTCACGATGACCGCGTTGTTCCCACCAAGCTCCAAGAGCGACCGGCCAAACCGCGCGGCAACCTTGGGGCCAACGGCTCGCCCCATCCGAGTGGATCCGGTGGCGCTGATCAGGGGCACCCGCGAATCGCTCACCAGCTGATCACCTTGCGCGGCGAACCCTAGGATCACCAAACTCAAATCGGCCGGATAACCTTCCGCCACCGAGTCAAAAATGGCTTGGCAAGCCAGCGCCGTTAGCGGGGTCTTCTCGCTCGGCTTCCAGAGGCACGGATCGCCACACACCAAGGCCAAGCACGAGTTCCAACTCCAGACCGCGACCGGAAAATTGAACGCACTGATAATCCCAACCGGCCCCAACGGCAGCCAGTTCTCTTGCATCACGTGGTTAGGACGCTCGCTCGCAATCGTCAGCCCATAGAGCTGGCGACTCAACCCAACGGCAAAGTCACAAATGTCGATCATCTCTTGGACTTCACCGCGACCTTCTTCCAGGATCTTGCCGCACTCGAGCGTCACGAGTTTCGCCAGGTCCTCCTTATGAGTCCGGAGGGCTTCGCCGAGTCGGCGGACCAGTTCACCGCGTTGCGGCGCCGGCACTTCTCTCCACTGATGAAACGCGCGGACACTTCGAGCGATTTTGTCGTCGATCGAGGCCTGTGAATCCACCTTCAGTGTCACCAAAAGCTGACCGTCGATGGGTGAATAAACGGGCAAATCGGTTCCGAGATAGGTGTCGAGATCCGGGATTAGGCGTCGGATCAGGTCCGTGTGGGCGCTCATGGTTCGGGTGTACCAGAATCCGACCGGCGAACCGCAGGGGGCTCCCCAGCGTAGACTGCAGTCGGCAACCTATGGCTTATCGCGACCTCCGGCATTTTCTCGAAGTCCTCGAATCTCGAAACGAACTGAAGAGGATCAAAGAGCCGATCAGCCCTTATCTGGAAGTCACCGAGATTGCCGACCGAGTGATGAAGGCGGGCGGTCCCGCGCTCTTCTTCGAGAATCTCGTGGGCCCTCCCCACCGCCTCGGAACGCCCAACCATGCCAGCGCGGTGATGAACCAACCGTCCATCCATCGCGACGGAGCCTGGTGGACATCCGACCCGAACGCCTCGATCAAATTCGAATACCCAGTTGCGATCAACACAATGGGTAGCGAAAAGCGGATGAGCCTTGCCTTGAGCTGTGAAGACTTTGAAGAGCATGCCGCACGGCTGCGCAAGCTCTTGCAAGCTCCCGGAAACGTGCCCAAGGGGATCGGCGAGAAGCTGAAGTTCGCCCTCGAAATGGGGGGCGAAGTCAAGACCGTCGCCCCGAAAGAGGTCTCAACGGCTCCTTGCCAAGAGATCACTTGGATGGGGGACGACATCGATCTCACGAAGTTTCCCATCCTCACTTGTTGGCCCGAAGATGCCGGGCCTTATGTCACTCTTCCCCTCGTCTTCACCCACGATCCCTTAACCGGTAAGCGTAACGTCGGGATGTACCGGGTCTTGCTCTATGACAAGAAGACCTGCGGCATGCACTGGCAAATGCATAAGACCGGCCAAAGACAAATGGAGGATGCTGCCGAAGTCGGCAAGCGACGGTTCGAAGTTGCGGTGGTTCTGGGTGGAGACCCCGTTTACAATTTCTGCGCCATTGCCCCCCTACCTCCAGGGATCGACGAGATGGTCTTCGCCGGCTTTCTTCGCAAAGAAAATGTGAAGACGGTCAAATGCAAGACCGTCGATGTCTGGGTTCCTGCCGATGCCGAAATCGTCATCGAAGGCTATGTCGACCCCGCCGAACGACGCCTCGAAGGCCCCTTCGGCGATCACACGGGCTACTATTCGCTCGCGGGCGATTTCCCCGTGCTGCACGTCACCGCGGTTACGATGCGACAAAAGCCGATTTGGCCCGCGACGATCGTGGGAATTCCTCCGATGGAGGATGGGTGGATGGGCAAGGCCGTGGAGCGGATCTTCATGCCGATGATCCAGCTGACAGTTCCTGAAATTGTCGACATGAATCTTCCGGTGGATGCTTGCTTCCACAACGTCGCCTTTGTCTCGATCAAGAAGAAGTATCCCGGGCATGCCTACAAGGTCATGAACGCGATCTGGGGCCTTGGACAACTTGCCTTCACAAAAATGGTTTTCGTTTTTGATGAAGATTGCAACGTGCAGGATGTTGGTGAAGTGCTCTTCCGACTAGGCGCAAACTGCGATCCGATGCGGGATGTCCTCCATTCTCGCGGTCCTGTCGACCAGCTCGATCACGCAGCGGTCAGCGAAGGTTTTGGCGGAAAGATCGGCTTCGATTGCACCCACAAGTGGCCCGGGGAAAACGGTTACAACCGCGACTATCCGAAATTGATCAAGATGGCCCCCGATGTGGTGAAGAGAATCGACGGGATCTGGAGCAAGTTAGGGCTCTAGGTCCTTCTCGACCATCGTTCCACTTGCCAAAAGCCGTGGGCCTTCGAAGATGGCTGAAACGAACGGTTTTCCCTCCGGGTCGGGTTCGATCTGCAAGCGGCAGGGACCACGCCCGACGAGCGCTCTGGAGTACTCAATTCCGCTGGCCGTTCGGCCCCGTTCGATCAGGATTCCGCTGTAAGCCGAATCCTCGTAATCGGCGATGAGGGCGTCGTAAGATTTCAGAACCAAATCCAGAAAACCCTCGGCTTCATCCAAAGAGATTCGAGAGAGCTCCGAATACAGAGACGAGATCGCCACCGAGACCAGTTTTGCTGCCCGCCACCGAGGTCCGCTAGTGTTGGACCCGGCCATGTCGCTCGACGATGCTCCTCAAGTCGCCTTCTTCGATGACGAGGGTGCCGTCCAGCAGTGCCGATTGGTTCGCGTCCACAACCCGGTCAGAGAGCTCTTTCGAGGGAGCCTGATCCACCCGCATCGAGTTCAGCAGCGCGTGGCGAATCACATCGCTTTCGGTGACAAAGTAGCCCATCTCCACCCGGTCACGCACATAGTTGGCCAGTGCCCGAGGGAGGGTTACCGTCACTCGTCGATCCCCCCGCTCTACCACGGATTTGGACTTTGAGGGCTTCATCGTCGACATTCTACATCAATCTGATGCAATTCAACATCAATTAGTTCCTTGTAGGCGGGAATCTGGTGATTCGACAAGGCGGCTAAAATAGCATTGCACTATGGTCACCTTCCAAGAGATGGTCCGTCGGCTGAATGAGTACTGGGCTGGGCAGGGATGCGCGATCCTCCAACCCTACGACACCGAAGTCGGCGCTGGCACCAAACATCCCGCCACCGCGCTCCGGGTTCTCGGCCCCGAGTCTTGGAATGTGGCCTATGTCCAACCTAGCCGACGCCCTGCCGATGGGCGATACACTCGCAACCCCCAGCGGAGCCAGCGGTACTACCAATATCAGGTGATCATGAAGCCGAGCCCCGACGACATCGTCGATCGGTACCTCGCGTCGCTGGACCACATCGGATTCGACACCAGCCAGCACGACGTCCGCCTTGTCGAAGATGACTGGGAAGATCAAGCCGCAGGAGCCAGCGGGGTCGGCTGGGAGATCTGGGTCGATGGAACCGAAGTCACCCAGTTCACCTTCTTTCAGCAAATGGGCGGGATCGAGTGCAACCCCGTCTGCGCCGAAATCACCTACGGACCTGAACGTCTCTGCCTGATGCTCAACAAGCAGAACAGCTTCTGGAGCGATCTCCGGTGGGATGAAACCCGAAGCTACAAGGATGTCGACTTTCAGCTGGAGATGCAGCACAACATCTTCAACTTCGAGGTCGCCGACACCCAATTCTTGTTCCAGATGTTCGAGATGCTGGAGGCCGAATCCAAGCGTGTCCTCGATGCCCCGGTCCACTGGGATCAAGAGCTGGGCATTCTCCAAAATGGACCCTCGCCCTATGACCAGGAGACCCAGGAGCGCCTGCGAGTCGAACATGCTCAGAAGGGAGATGGTCCCGAGGCTTTGGTTTATCCGGCTTTCGATCTCGCGCTCAAGTGCAGCCACACCTTCAACGTCCTCGATGCCCGCGGAGCGATCAGCGTCACCGAGCGCGCTGCCTACATCAACCGGATCCGGGCCCGCGTGCGGGCGTGCTGCCTCAAGCACATCGAACAGTACAAGGTCCCTGTCGCATAGGACGCCTCCGAGATCGTACCGACCAATTTTCCGTACACTCAAGCCATGAGTACCGGAAAGTTGGTCGTCGGAGTCACCGGGGCCAGCGGGGCCATCTATGCCCAGAGATTCCTGATCCAAGCCGCTCAGAAGTTCGAAAAGATCTATCTGATCCTGAGTGAGCAAGCCACCCAGGTCAGCCTCCAAGAGCTCGGCGTCGCCCCAAAGGTCAACCCTTTTTATTCTCAAGAATGGCTCGGCGCGGAGTTCCCCAATATTGAGCTTTTGGATCGGAAAGACTACTTCACCCCGCCGGCGAGCGGATCCTTCCGCCACGATGGGATGGTCATCGTCCCGTGCAGCATGGGCACTGCCGGGAGAATTGCCCATGGAATCAGCGACGACCTCCTCACCCGATGCGCGGATGTTTGTCTAAAGGAAGGCCGGCGGCTCATCGTCGTTCCCCGAGAGATGCCGATGAATACCATCATGCTCCGCAACCTCACCTCCCTCAGCGAGGTCGGAGCGACCGTCATCCCTGCCGCTCCAGCTTGGTACAGCCGCCCCAAGACGCTCGAAGAATTGGCCGATACGGTCGTGGCGCGGATCCTCCAAAACCTGGGAGTCGAACAAGACCTCATGAAGCAATGGATGGTCGACCGATGAGCCAAAAACTGGTCATCGCGGGCGGAAGCGGGTTCATCGGCCAGGCCTTGACTCGGGCCGCGCGAGCCAGGGGGATGAATGTGACCATCCTAAGCCGGTCCTCCAAGCCCGAGTCGGGCGGCATCAAGACCATTGCCTGGGATGCGCGGACCGTCGGGGAGTGGAAGAATTCCCTGGAGGGTGCCCACGCGGTCATCAACCTCGCCGGTCGCAGCGTTGCCACCAAGTGGACCCCGATGGCCAAGCAGGAAATCGAGAGTTCGCGGGTCGAGTCCACTCGAGCGATCGGAATGGCTCTGGACCAAGTAACCGACAAGCCGAAAGTCTGGGTCAATGCAAGCGCCATCGGCTTCTATGGCTACAGCGACGAAGCCCGGAAGGATGAGACCAGCGCCCCCGAGCAACCTGAAGAGTTTTTGACCGAAGTCTGTCGCAAGTGGGAAGATGCCGCCCGGTCGACTTGCCCGGCGGGGGTCGATCTGCGGTTCGTCCGGATTGGCGTTGTCCTAGGCCTCGGCGGGGGAGCGTTGCCGCCGCTTCTCCAGCTCACGAAGCTCTTTATCGGTGGCCACGTCGGCAGCGGCAAACAAGGCCAGAGCTGGATTCACCTCGACGATCTCGTCGCCCAATTTCTCTGGATGACCGAGGCCGACCGCCCCGCGATCATCAACGGCACGTCACCCAATCCGGTGGACTTCAGCACGCTCATGGCGACCCTCCGCCACATCGTCGGACGTCCTTGGGCGCCCCCCGCACCGAGCTTTGCCCTTCAACTTGCGAGCCTCTTTGGCGCCCCCGAGCCCGAGCTCGTGACACGTGGGAACTATGTGCTACCAAAGGCTGCGCTCGAAGCCGGTTTCGAGTTCAAATTCCCCAATATCGAGCCTGCTCTGCGAAATCTTGTCGGTCATAGTTGAGATTTGGCGATTCTCAGACGAAACTTTGGCCGATCCGGTATCGTTGAAAGAAGAGAACCGAAGGGGAGTAGCGCCATAGCTGCGGCTATGGGATGCGTTCCGTCACGACGTGTCCTTGGACACCGGGCGCATCACAATTGCAAGACCTTCGTCGCGGCATCGTCTGCGGCGAAGGTCTTTTTGTTGCCCTAGAGGTTCAAGAGAAAGAAAAACAGCGATGAACACACTGAAAGTCGGACTCCTCATGGCGGCCCTCACCGCCCTGTTCGTGACGATGGGCAACGTCCTCGGGGGCACCTCGGGGATGATCATTGCGGTCTTGTTCGCCGCCGTAATGAACATCGGAACCTACTGGTTCAGCGACAAGATCGTGCTCTCCATGACCCGGGCCCAGCCGGTCAGCCCCCAGCAAGCTCCTGAGCTCTACGCGATGACTCAATCCCTGGCCCAAAAGGCCGAGATTCCGATGCCGCGGCTCTACATCGTGCCCGATCCCTCGCCAAATGCGTTCGCCACCGGTCGCAACCCGGCTAACGGGGTCGTCGCCGTCAACGAGGGGCTCCTCAATATCCTCAACCGAGAGGAAGTCGAAGGCGTTATTGCCCACGAAATTGCGCACATCAAGCACCGTGACACCCTCACAAGTGCCATCGTGGCCACTCTGGCCGGGGCCATCAGCGGTATTGCCAATATGCTGATGTGGAGTTCACTGCTGGGAGGCGGGGATGAAGATAATCCCAACCCCCTTGGTGCCCTGCTGATGATGGTTCTCGCCCCAATGGCGGCCATGATGATCCAGTTCGCCGTCTCCCGGGCTCGGGAGTTCGAAGCGGACAAGACTGCCGCAATCCTCACCGGTAATCCGGACGGCCTCAAGAGCGCCCTGGTCAACCTCCACCTTGGAGTCGCCGCCCGACCGAGCCACGTCAACCCCAGCATGGCCCAGATGTGCATCGTCAACCCGTTCTCTGGCGGGATGTCGATCGCCAAGCTTTTCTCTACCCACCCGCCGATGGAAGAGCGCGTCCGCAAGCTGGACGAACTCGCCCGATCGATGGGCCGCTAAACAGTTTCAGGCTACAAGGAAAAACAACATGAACAAATGTCCCAAGAACTGCCCGAATCAACTCCTCATGGCCGAGCGCCATGGGGTCGAGATCGACTACTGCCCCGAGTGCCGAGGCGTCTGGCTCGATCGCGGCGAACTCGACAAGATCATTGATCGGGCCATCGAACTGGAGCGCCCCCAAGCTGCTGCTCAACCGGCCGCTCCGGTCCAGCCGCAAATGCAGGCACCAGTGCAGCCCCAGACCCCAGTCCAGCCCGGACCCGCCATTCCGCAGGCACCGGTCTACCCCCAACAACCAACGCCGGCTCCGGGCTACGGCTACCCGCGAGGCAGCTACGACAACGACTACGACTACAAGAAGCGCCGAAAAAAGAGCTTCCTCGGCGAACTCTTCGACTTCGACTAAGCACTCAACGGTTGGTTCAACAAAACAAAATAAGGGCAAATAATGGAAATCGCGAACATTCACGTCGGGATTTGGGGCGCGTTCTTGGGGTTTGTCTTCCTCATGCTCGCCCTAGATCTCGGCGTATTTCATAAAGAAGCACACGAAGTCAAGATGAAGGAGGCGCTCACCTGGAGCGCCGTCTGGATCGCCTTGGCCCTCGTCTTCAATGTGGGCATCTACCTCTTCTGGGAGACCATCCAGCCCGGAAGTCAATACACCGCAAAGGATGCGGGACAGGCCTTTCTCGCCGGGTATCTGATCGAGAAAGCCCTCAGCGTGGACAACATCTTTGTCTTCCTGATGGTCTTTGCCTACTTCCAGGTTCCGGCCAAATACCAGCACCGGGTGCTGTTCTATGGCATTCTCGGGGCCCTCATCTTCCGGTCGATCTTCATCGCCGCCGGCGCTGCTCTACTGCAGCAGTTCCACTGGATCGTTTTCCTCTTCGGCGGATTCCTCATCGTCACCGGGATCAAGATGGTCGTGCTGAAGGACAAGAAGATCGAGCCCGATAAGAACCCGATCATCAAGGGCTTCAAGAAGATCATGCCGGTCACCCCCGACTACGTGGGGCAGAACTTCTTCACGCGGATCGACGGTCGGCTGTGGGCGACCCCTCTCTTCATCACGCTGCTCTTCATCGAGCTCACCGACATCATCTTCGCCGTGGACTCGATCCCTGCGATCTTCGCGATCACCCGCGATCCGTTCATCGTCTTCACGTCCAACGTCTTTGCGATCCTGGGCTTGCGGGCCTTGTTCTTCGCTTTGGCCGGACTGATGAACCTGTTCCATTACCTGGGCTATGGTCTCGCCTTGATCCTTGTGTTCGTCGGCGGAAAGATGATCTACTCGTTCTGGGGCAAATTCCCAATCGGTTGGTCGCTCATCATCATCCTCGCGATCTTGGTCGGCTCGATCATCCTCTCCTTGAGGATGCCGCCCAAGGACCCTCCTCACTCGCTTCCGGACACCCCGCCGGACGAGCCCGCCCCGGCCTAGATAGGCTGCGCCCCCCGGTGAACTTCTGGTTACCGGGGGGTCTTTTCACCTCACGGGTACACTAGACCGTTACGCAGGTTCGCTATGCCTACGGTTTTGGACATGAAAGTTACTCGCGAGGATCTCAATCCCTGCACGATCAAGCTCGACGTTGTTTGTTCCCCGGACCAGGTGGAAAACGGTTACCGGCGTGCCTATAAGGACTACGCCAAGCAAATCCGAGTCCCCGGATTTCGCCCCGGTCAGGCCCCCAGGGCGATGATCGCCAAGATGGTGCCGCAGGAGGACCTGAACAACCACGCGGCCGAGATCATCGTGGGTTCTGCTCTGCAAAAGGCGCTCACCGACGAAAAGATTCAGCCCCACGACTCTCCTTCGGTGAATGTCACCAAGATCGAGGAGGACAAGGAGTGCGAATTCACCGCCAAGGTGCCGCTCGCTCCCCAGGTCGAAATCGGTGACTACAAGGGCATCGAAGCCAGCAAGCCCCAGTTCGATTTGACCGATGCCGACGTGGACGCCGCGCTTGCCGCCATCGACAAGGGCGCCGAGCCGGTCGACGGATCGGTTCGCCCCGGCGACTTCGTCATCGTCCACGTGAAGGGCGAAAAGGAAGAAGAAGGGACCAACATCGTCGGCGAAGTCGGCAAGCTCGACCCCGCCCTCGATGCCGCCGTCACCGGAATGCGCAGCGAGGAAGTGAAGGTCGTCGACCTCACCCTTCCCGCCAACGTGGCCGGATCCGGAAATGCCGCCATCAAGGGCAAGGCCCGTCTGCTGCTCAAGTCTTCGACATCTCCGGCCCTGGCCGAGATCGGCAATGCCCTGAAAATCGGAACCAAGGGAGCCTTTAAGGCTCTTGAAAAGGAACGACAAGGCGAAGCCAAAGAGGCCCTGAAGAACCACCTGACCCGGATCCGGGAAAGCATCGCCAACGAATTCGTGACGGAGACCATCCAGACCAAGCTCCTCGCCGCGAGTACCGTCCACGTGCCTGATACCATGTGGGAAGCCGTCGCCAACCAGCGTCTGCAAGAACTGAACAACGAGGCCAACCGAGGCGGCAAGTCGCTCAAGGACAGCAGCGAAGAGAAGGGCATGACCCTCGAAGAAGCCATCGCGTTCTGGCAAGACGAAGCCAAGGTCCAGGTTCAACGCGCTGTCATCGCACGAGAGATCTTTGCCAAGGAAAAGCTCCGGCTCTCCAACGAGGACCTCAACCAAACTCTGATCTCGATGGCCATGGAATACAACGTTCATCCGCAGGCGCTCGCCGAGGCGATGCAGAAGAACAAGAACTTCCAAGAGCTTGAGATCCGAGCGGTCTTCCGCAAGGTCCTGGACTTCCTGCTCGAAAACGCGTCCGTTTCCGAAGGCTCCGCTGCAGCGGCACCGGCCAAAAAAGCAAAAACCGCGAAGAAAGAGGTAGCCGAAGAAGCCGTAGAAGCCGATAAACCAAAGAAGACGACCAAAAAGAAGGCCGATGCCTAGTCGGCCCCTTTTTGGGGAAAGGTAAATAGAAGTATGGGTGTACCCTTTGTCATCGAACAAACCGCACGCGGTGAACGCAGCTACGACATCTGGTCCAGGTTGCTCAAGGACCGCATCGTCTTCCTTGGCACCGCCGTCGACGACTACGTTGCCAACCTGATCGTGGCCCAGCTTCTCTTCCTCGAAAAAGAGGACCCCGATAAGGACATCGATTTCTACATCCACAGCCCCGGAGGATCCGTCTCGGCTGGACTGGCCATCTACGACACCATGCAGATGATCAAGCCCGACGTGGCCACGATCTGCGTTGGCCAAGCGGCCAGTATGGGCGCCGTCCTTCTCGCCGGTGGCGCCGCCAACAAGCGGTACTGCCTCGAGAACGCCCGGGTCATGATCCACCAGGTCAGTGGAGGCGCGCAAGGCACCGTCGCTGACATGAACGTCGCGCTGAAGGAAGCCAACCGCTACATGGACATTCTCATGGACATCCTAGCGAAGCACTCTGGTAAAGAGGCGGAGCAAGTGCGGAAAGATTGTGACCGAGACTACTTTATGTCGGCCCAAGAAGCCGAAGACTATGGAATTGTCGATAAAGTTCTGAAAGCCGGAGCACGATAATCCCCATAAGGAACGCACGAGCACATGGCGAAGTCACCCGAGCGTAGAGAGCAGTGCTGCCTTTGCGGAAAAAGCAAAGAGCAAGTCAAGAAGCTAATCGTTGGATTGCATGGAGCCGTGTGCTCAGATTGTATTGATCTTTGCAACGATATCCTCAACCAGGAACTGGACCGAAGCGGAAGCCCGGCCCCACGACCTCGCGCCGAGGAATCGGCCGCGGCCGCAGGCGGAGCCAAGACGTTCCGCGAAGTCCCTAAGCCGAAGGAGATCGTCAAGCATCTCGATCAATACGTCATCGGCCAAACTCAGGCCAAGCGGGCCCTCTCGGTGGCGGTCTACAACCACTACAAGCGGGTTACCGATACCGAAAGCGAAGTCGAGCTGAGCAAGTCGAATATTCTTCTGGTCGGTCCTACCGGATCGGGCAAGACGCTTCTCGCTCAGACCTTGGCCAAAGTCCTCGAAGTTCCCTTCGCCATCGCCGATGCAACCGCCCTCACCGAGGCCGGCTACGTCGGTGAGGACGTTGAGAACATCCTCCTCAAGCTCTATCAAGCCGCCGAATCCATGGATCCGAAGCGCGCCAAGGAGCTCTGCGAACGAGGCATCATCTATGTCGACGAGATCGACAAGATCAGCCGCAAAGGCGATAACCCGAGCATCACTCGGGATGTCAGCGGCGAAGGCGTCCAACAGGCTCTTCTCAAGATCCTTGAAGGAACCGTCGCCAACGTACCTCCTCAAGGCGGCCGAAAGCATCCACAGCAGGAGTACATTCAGATCGACACTCGCCACATCCTCTTTGTCTGTGGTGGGGCCTTCGAAGGCGTCGAGGAGATTATCCGACGCCGCATGAAGGAGAACGTCATGGGCTTCCGAGCCGATCCGACCAGCAAGAAGGAACAGGACAGCAACATCCTGGCCAAGCTCTCGCCCGAAGATCTGCTCAAGTTCGGCTTGATTCCCGAGTTCATCGGTCGTCTGCCGGTCATCACGACCCTCGATCCGCTCGACGAGGCCGCTTTGGTCCGGATCCTTACCGAACCCAAGAACGCCCTTCTCAAGCAGTACGCTCGCTTCTTCGAGCTCGATGGCGTGGAACTTGAGGTGAAGGAAGAAGCCCTCGAAGAGATCGCCCGTGAGGCCATCAAGCGCAAGACCGGGGCCCGGGCCCTCCGCGCCATCATCGAGAGCGTGATGCTCGAGGTGATGTACGAAGTCCCGAGCACCGACAACATCAAGAAAGTCCTCGTCCCCGAGGGAATCGTGGACAAGAGCGCCCGTCCTCTGCTCATGACCGAGGACATGTTGAAGGCGAGCTAAGGCTCTCGGCGCGATCGCCAAAAACGAAGAGGGGATCGAGACTTGAAGTCTCGATCCCCAACTTTTTGACTTTCGCCGGGGTTACCGACGCGATCGCGGTGCATCATAAGGCACCCGGTAGGCCTTGATGCCCGACTGATTATCCGCGTCATACCCGACATCCGATGCCAAGAACGTCCAGAAGTTGTAGGCCGTCGCGGTTCCCCACGGGGTTCGGAACCCACCAGGGAAGTTCACGAGGTTCGCAAACGTGAAGATGTTCTTGTGCGACCCGTCGATGTAGTCGGAATCGTCATAGATGAAGACGATGCCGTGGGTTTTCAGCTTCGGCTGGAAGGAATTCGGTTGCTGACGATGCCGCGTCAACCAGCCCATCGCCTCGAAACCTTGCCAGTGGGTCATCGTGTCCGGAATCTGAGTCGCCCCCTCAGGAAGGACGGCCTTGATCCGGTTGGCCATTTCTTGCAGGTCGTTGATCGCCCAAACCCGCTGCGGATCGTAGTCCTGGTAGGCGTGCCTGCCAGCGAATTCAACCCAATTATTGCCCGTAAAGTCGAGGTTGTTCGCATTCGCAAGTTCGACGAACTCGCGCCACGAACTCTCCACCGCACCCCAAGTCTGGATCCGGATGATCTGTCCGACGTTCTTGTAGCGGTTGTGCTTGAACAGGTGGTACCGGCCACCGTTCATCTTGAACACCATGTCGGTGTTCTCAAAGTAGTTGTAGGCGACGTACTGCCCGGCAAAGTAGTCGTCCAACATGATGCAGGCGGTACTGTCCGAGATCTCGGTATCGCTATAGCGGATGATGTCGCGGAAGATGCACTTTACGACCTCATTCCCGAGCTGGACCAAACTCCGTCCGAGTGCCACAACGGCGGCATCCGTCACGTCCGAGAGGACCCTTTCAAAGACCGTGTTGTGGACCTTGTTGCCCGCTCCCACGATCCCGATGGCTCTGGCGGGAAGATCCCGGAAGCTGCAGCGGTCGATCGTCACGCCGATACAATAGTCCGCTAGTCGGACCGAGATGGCACTCTTCCAAATCTGGCCCGCTTTCTCAAACCGCGACCGCGTGATGGTGTAGTTGCTACTCACCAGCGGGGCATAGACCGGCGGCAAACCGGAATAGAGTCCGCTCGGTCGGTCGTCGATGATGAGCATGTGATAGCGGTAGCTATCGCCGAAGAGGCAGTTCGCGATCCGGACGTTGCTACAAGCGTTCGTGTTGAAGGCCATGAAGCCGATCCCCACGAACTTGCAGTTTTCAAAGGTCAGATTGCTCTGACGGAAGGCGCGGAACACCGTGTTGTAGGCGGCAAGGAACGAGATCCCTCGAATGTCGACCCCGCTGGTCTCGGCTTGGATCAGAGCGAGGACCGGAGCCGTCGAGCGGAATTGCGTGCCGGGCTGCGAGATATAGAGCATCCGCCCCTCACCCGCACCGTTGAACTCTTCATCGCCCGAGGAAGTCTCGCCGGGAATGGAGCTCAGGAAGTAGAGCCGCTTGAGCGCGGTATTGACGACCATCTGGCCGTCTTCCTTCAAGAACTCGGGGGCATTCCACAGCTTGAACCGCTGGTTCATGTTCCACTGCGTCGTCTTGCCGGGAATAGCGAAGAGATTTTGCCCGCGAAGGGTGACCCGACCCGTGCTCTCGTTCAGTTCCTCAATCCCCGTTTGAATCGGCTCATAGTCTTGGGAAGAGAAAGCCGTCACCCGGACATCTCGGCGGTTGTCCGCGATGTCCTGAGCAGAGGCCCATCGCGGCCACGGCATGGCGTCGGTAGTAAAGAACGAATTCGGATCGGCCGGATCTGGAGCCGAAACGTTCACGTAGGCCGGACCCGGCTTGCCAGGAACCTTGCTCTCCGCGAAGTTGAGGGCAAAATCGTCCACCGTCGCCGTGATCGGGTTCAGCCAGTCTTCTGGCGAGCGGTTGTTGATGTTCGAAACGTTTGGATCCCAGCCGCCGATGAACCCCGTATCGGGAGTCCCAAGGTCCTTGTTGAAGTCCAACACGCGGATGCGATCTCGGACGCTAGCCGGAAATCGCGAATACCAGGGATCCCATGGACGATCCTTAAGGTAAGCGATCTTCTCCATCGGGACGCCAAATCCGCCGACGATCTTGGTTCCCAAGGGGTGACCCAAAATGCGCACCGGCTTCCGAAGAATCAGGCGACTCCGGAAGTAGTAAGTTCGGTTCTCCAGCTGAATCGTGCTACCAGGAGCGGCCGCATCCACCACGGCCTGAAGACGAGCCCCCCGCCGGTCAAGCGGATCGACATCGTCCCACGTCTGGGCGAATTCCAAGAGAGGACCGCCGGTGCCAGTGGTTCGTCCACCGCCACGGGTAAAGTCGCCACCCCCTGCGATTGGGGGCCCCCCCCACGCGGAGCAAACAATGGCAACGAGAAAACAGAAAACGTTGAATCGGAATATCATCAATCTCTCACCTTAGCTTGAACACGACCCAACAGGCCAAACATCTGTCGGCGGAAAACCCGTCGACTACGCGCTTATTCTACCAAGGGAGGCGTCAAATTCCAAGAGAAATTTGAAAAAAATTGTCACAAAAACCGGCTACGGTTGTCCCATCCCCGCAGGAGCGCGGGATTTTGAACCGAGAACGATCAATGCCACCAGGGTCGCCAGGTAGGGGAGACCGTTCCAGACCTCGCTTGGGATCTCCGCCGCCCCAAGCTTCACACCTTGCAACTGGAGTTGGACCGCCTGAATCAAGCCGAATCCAATCGCGGCGATCAGAGTGGGAATCGGCCTCCAGCCGCCCAAAATCAGCGCGGCCAAGGCGATGAACCCTTTCCCCGCCGTGACATATTCCCCAAACTGGCCGGCATTGGTCACGATCATCGCCCCCGAAAGGCCACAGCAAAGCCCGGTCCCGATCAAGGCCCCAAACCGAACGACGAGCGGATTCAGCCCGATCTGCCGACACTTCTCGGGGCTGTTCCCCACCGCCAAGAGCCGCAGCCCGGCCCGAGTCTTGGCCAGCCAAAGCCCCAAGATCACCGGCAATAGCAAAGCCGAACCGATGTAGACCTCGATCGGCAAGAAGGCGACCGACTTGGTCGGGTCCCCAAACTTGTCGCTCAGAAACTTTGCTCCCCCCAACGCCAAGGCGTTCAGCGCCATCCCGCTCACCACGTGGTCGATCTTGTAGGTCTGGGTGAGGAGGTAGTGGCCAAGGGACATCAAGGTCGCCACCCCAATGGCCGAAAAAAGAGCCAAAACAGCGTTCCCCGTGCTCGCGCCGACCAATGCCAACGTGCAAGCGGCCATCAGCATCTTCCCCTCCAGAGCGATGTTCATCACCCCCGACCGTTCGCTGAGCAGTCCGCCCATCGCGGCCAAAACCAGTGGGGCCGCCATCACGGCCGTGTTCACCAGCCAGATCGCCTCACCCGCCACTGCGCACCTCCCGGTATCGGACGGCGGCAAAGAACGCGATCAAGAGACCCAGCAGGATCCCAACGATGCCCTTGGGCACCCCTTCGATGGTCAAGAGTGCGCTCCCGCTCGAAAGGATGCCGAAGATCATGGCCGCAGGCAGCAGACCATAAGGAGAAGCCCCCGCGAGCAGAGCCACGCCCAGAGCATCAAATCCATAGCCCGGCGAGAAATCGGGATAGAAACGGCCCTCATAGGCCAAGGCTTGGAACGCCCCCGCCAGGCCCGCTAGGGCCCCGCTGACCAGCATTGCCCGGACCATCACCCGCTTGGTCTCGATTCCTGCAAAGGCCGCCGCCGTCGGATTAGCCCCCGTCGCCCGGAGCTCGAAGCCCCCCACTGAGCGAAGCAAAAATCTCGCCACGCCGATCAGTAAGGCCAGACCGATCACCAGAGCCAGGTTGATCCGAAGATCTCCGGATTGCAAAACGTTCGGGACCATACTTCCGGCCGGGAGGGGATCGGTGGTGGCACTTTCGCTCTGCGTTCCTTTCAGCGGGCCCCGCACCAGGGCTCCACAGAGCAAAAGGGCGATATTGTTCAGCATGATCGTGCTGATCACTTCGTGCCCACCTCGCCAAACCTTGATCCACACGGCCGGATAGGCCCAAGCTGCCCCGGCCGCCATCCCTACGATTGCCCCGAGGACCCAACCCAAAAATCCAGGGACCTTCTGAGCCACGACCACCCCGCACATCGCCCCTAAGAGCAGTTGCCCTTCGGCTCCGATATTGAACAAACCGGCCTGAAGAGCAACGAAAACGGCGATCCCTGCGATCAACAGCGGTGTCACCAGCACTAGCGTCTGCGAAATTCGCTCCGGAGAACCCAAGCTCCCTTCGAACAAGAGCTTGCCCGCAGTCGCCGGCGAGACTTGAGTGCTCACCAGCGCGGCGGCGATCAGCACGAAGATCCCAAATGCCAAGGCGATCAGGCGGCCACTCATGTTGTCACCATCAGCCGCCCCAGTTCGGCTCGGTCCCGACCAAGTTCTTCGGCCGGAGTGTGGATCCGGCCGCGGTTCATCGCCACCACCCGGTCGCAGTGATCGATCAGATCATCAAGGTCAAAGCTCACGACCAGGGCCGCCGCTCCCTGAGCGCAATGCGTCCTCATGGCGGCAAAGATCTCCTCCGTCGCTGCGATATCGAGACCGCGCGTCGGCTGAAACGCCAAAATCAACTTGGGCTCTAGCGCCAAGGCGCGAGCCACCACAAACCGTTGCTGGTTGCCGCCGCTGAGGCTGGCAATGCGGTCGCCAATCCCTCGGGCTTTGGTCCGAAAACGCTGGATCAACCCTTCCGTGAACTGAGGCGAATCGTCGCGATCGGGGTGGCGCTGGAATCCGAGTTGACCGTTTAGGTGCAGGCTCCAGGATTCCACCACGCCTTCTTCCAAGCGATCTTCGGCCACCAAGCGCACCCCTCGGGCGATCCGTTCTCGCACGCTCCAGTTCGAGGCATCTTGACCGAAGAGCGTCACCGCGCCCCCAACGGGTCGGGCGATTCCCCAGAGCAAGCGGAAGAGTTCTCGTTGGCCGCTACCATCCACGCCCGCAAGACCCACCATTTCCCCGGCTCGGACGGTCAAGTCCACTCCTCGAAGGGCCTCGTCACCTCGGTCTCCCAAGACCCGGACGCCCTTCAGCTCCAATACAACGTCGCCGGGCTCCGGTCGCGCTTGATCCGAGGGACCCTCGAGCGCCCGGCCCACGATCAAGTTTGCCAAGGTTGCGGCATCCGTCTCCGAAGTCGGCATCGCAGCGATCTTCTTTCCGCCACGAAGTACGGTCACGTCATCGCAATGTTCCAACACCTCTGGCAATCGGTGGGTCACGACGATGACCGTGGCTCCGCGTTCGACTAGCCCCTTAAGATTGGCGTAGAGCGCATCGCTGTCGGCCGGAGAGAGCATGGCCGTCGGCTCGTCCAAGATCATGATCCGAGACTCGCGCCAGAGGAGCTTGAGGATTTCGAGCTTTTGTGAACCGGCCGGTCCGAGGCTTTCGGCCAAGGCGTCCCAGTCGAAGCTGAGTCCTAGTTCGCTGGCGACACGAGTGGCCCGCTCTTTGGCTCGGGCGGCATCCAAGACCGGACCGGGTTCCGACCCCAACATGAGGTTTTGCAGGCAGGTGAGCTCGGGGATGATGCTGTAGTGCTGACTGACCATGCCGATTCCGCTGCGGTAGGCGTCTTCAGCTCGCCGGAACCGGACTGAGTTTCCGTCTAATTCCAGGCTCCCTTCATCGGCCGCGTGCAGGCCTTGGAGGACCTTCATCAGGGTGGTCTTGCCGGCTCCGTTTTCTCCGACCACGGCGTGGATGGTTTGATTTCGGACCACAAGGTCCACCGCTTCCAGCGCCGTAAAGGCTCCGAAACGCTTTGTGATTCCGGTCATCCGGACTGCCGTTTCGGCTGACACGATTATCCGGACCTCCGCAGGAGCTCCTCGAAGAGAGCGGCCGTGGTTTCTTCACCACGACCTTGGTCGATCATGGACTGAAGCAGCTCTCTGGCCAAGAGGGTCATCGGAATCGTCGCTCCGATCGCCTTGGCTGCTTCGTCGCAGTAGTGCAGGTCTTTGACCTGGTTTGCGATGCTGAAGCCGGGTCGCCAGTCTTGGTTGAGGATCTTGGGTCCATAGTGGTCGAAGGCCCAGCTTCCGGCGGCTCCTCCGGCGAGCATTTCGCGAGTCTGGGCGAGGTCGAGGCCAGCTTTTTGGGCGAAGCTGAGGCTTTCGCACAGGCCTAGCAGGGCTCCGACGACGGCGATTTGGTTGGCCATCTTCATGCGTTGTCCGGCACCGGGGCCTCCGACGAGTTCGACGCGTTTGCCGTAGGAGTGCATGGCGACTTCGGCATCTTCGAAGACCTCGCGGTTGCCGCCGCAGAAGATGGTGAGGGTTCCGTTTTGGGCGCCCATGGATCCTCCGGTGATGGGGGCATCGAGGAATCGGAAGCCTTGTTCGGTGAGGGCGTGGTGGAGTCCTTCGGCGACGGGTGGTGAGATGGTGCTGTGGTCGATGAAGAGGGTACCGGGTTGGGCGTTGGGGGTGAGTTTGCGGATGAGGTCGGTGACGTCGTCGCTGCCTTTGACGCAGAGGAAGATGCGGTTGCAGTTTTTGGCGAGTGCGTCGAGGTTTTGGGCTTGTTGTGCGCCTTGGGTTAGGAGTGGGTTGGCTTTGTGTGGGGTGCGGTTCCAGACGTGGACTTCGTATCCGGCTCGGAGGAGGTGTCCGGCCATTGGCTGGCCCATGACTCCGAGTCCTATGAATCCGACGTTCATGGTGGACTGCTTACCCGATTTTGGTTGGGCGGGGTTTAATCTTCGGGGTTGGTGGTCTTGTGTGGGCCTCGCCTTCGGAGCTTTCCGGTGACCTTGCGAGATTCAACTAGGGCTGGAGCGATGGAGAAGGTGACGTTGAACAACATTCCGTCATCGCTGCCCTCCATAGCCGAAAACTCTCCCAACAGAGCAACGAACCTCTCCTTGAACTCCTTCGCATTTTCGAGGCTGACCCTCGCCGAGTATCGCCGGTAGGTCGTCCCGTCGAGCAGGTCGGGGCGGATCTTGAGCGCCTCGGTAACTTCCTGCCGCTCCCTGAGCATCAGGCGAAGAAGCGCCGCGTACCCCTCCAGCATGTGCTTCCGGTACTCGTCCGATTCATACATGCTGAGGTTGATCATGCCCCGGGCGAAGATCACGTACAGGATCTCGGTCCGGGACCGCTTCTTCCTTTCCCCCGCCGGTAGGATCAGCCCCACTCGCAGCAGTTCGGCAAAGTGATAGGCCGTGGCCCCCGGTGAGCGCCCCAATGCCTCGGCCACATCCGCGACCGACCGCGGCGTCACCGGCGAGAGGCTCCAAAACACCTCCGCACGCGCCGCCGAGGCTAGCGTCTCAACCTGCTCTAAGTTAAAGCGGGCTTGAGCGACCTGACCAGGGAACAGCTTTTCGCTCATTTCAGCGGAATATACCGGGACGTTGTGCCCAATATGCTCTAAATATACAATATATTAGATCATATGGCAAGATCGATCGACCAAGAATCTCGATCTGGAAGGACTTGCTCCCAGGAAACCAAGATGAAATCAGAACGCACCTCTCTCGCCCTGATCGCCACCCTCGCCCTCATCGGGTCCGCTTATGCCAATCGCACGAGTACCATCGAGACCGACCATCGCTACGGCGCCAACCTTAGCGTCAGCGACATCAACGACATCGTCGCCAGTGGATTCCGGATGCACGATATCGAAGTGACCCAAGCAAGCCCACTGCGCTTCTCCGCGAGCTTCGTCCGAAACTCGGGAAGCTACGCCAAGAGCTGGTGGTGGACCGCCGACAAGACCGCAGCTCAATTCTTGGCCTTTATGAACGAGCGCAACGCCCGCTGCATCGACCTCGAGGTCTACACCCTGAATGGGCAGCGCCGATACGCCGGAACCTTCATCGAGAACACGGGCCAAGACCAAGTGAACTCGCAGGTCTTCGAGCAACTCTCCTTTAATCAGCTCCAGAGCCAACTCAATAGCTACAAGGGCCGACTGATCGACCTCGATGTTCGAGAGTCCAATGGCAACCGCCAGTACTCGGGCGTGATGATCAAGAACACAGGGGCTTTCCAGAAGAACTCGGTCTACTTCGGCAATCGCACCCAGGCGGAGGTCGATCAACTCATCGCTCAAACCGGATTCCAACTCGTCGATCTGGAGCGGATCGCGAGCAACCGATATGCCGGAGTTCTCGAATCGAATCCAAACGCCGCCTGGTGGTACCGCGTCGGCCGAACCTGGAGCCAGATGCAACTCGACGTCTCCCAACTCGGCTCCCGCGTGGCCGACATCGAGCGATACACCCTCAACGGCGAGAACCGCTACAACTACATCCTCATTAACAATAGCAACGCGGTCGAAACCCGGGTTGGACAACTCATCCGCGGCGGAACCGACGGCATCACCGGGTTCTATGCCCGGCAGGTCGGGGGCCCGATCATCGCCGAACTCATGGCCGACTTCCGGTTCTATCCCGCCAGCACGATCAAGATGATCCAGCACATGTATTGGTGCGACCTGATCGACGATGGTCTGAGCCCGTTCGGCAATATTCGGCTCTACAACGACAGCACGGCGGATACCCACGGTGCGAACGACCCGTTCACGCTGACGAGCATCATCAACGCCCAACGTCGAATGATGTTGGTCTCCAGCAACCCCGACGCCAACGCCCTCCAGGATGCGGCAGCCAACTACAATGGGGTCAATGGTCGACAGACTATCATGGACTTCGCCGCCGATGTCGTCGGACTCAATAACGACATCCAGCTGCACCACAAGTTCGCCTCGGGAGGGATGTCCAACGACCCCTATAACAAGGGAACCGCGCGGGAGTTCAGCCGCATGATGGAGCGCGCGATGGATGGCACCTTCCTCAGCCCCGAGGGAACCACCTACCTGCGCGACAACATGCTGAACGAGACCAACATCAGCGGATTTCGAAATGGGCTGCGAACCGTCGTCTTCCAAGAAGGCCAAGCCGCCGGCCGAACCAACGCCAATATCCAGAACTACTGGAATCTGGTCGAAGTGAACTGGAAGTCCGGCAATAACGCCACCACCAACGTCTCGAGCGCGGGATGGGCTCGCTTGCCCTATGTCACGTCCAGCGGACGCATCGGCCTCAAGACCTACGTCGCTAGTGGCTTCATCGAGAATGCCTCGACCAACGTGTTCGGATTCGATGGGATCGCCGTCACTGCGATGCCCGAGCTCCTTCGCGAACAGGTGCGCGAAACGATGGCGACGTTCAGCTTCTGACTCTGATCAGCAAAAACCGAGATGGGGGGCCTTCCTTGCGGAAGGCCCCCCATCTTTCTTCCGAGTCATTCCTTACCTTCGGTGGGTTTCTCGAAGGTGAAGGTTCGGGATTGGGTTTGGCGGGTGGACTCGGTCTCGCGGGTGAGGGTGATGGAGACCTCTTGGCCCCACTGGACCCGGGCCATGGCCTGGGTGAGGTCGCTGGCGCTGCGGATGGGCTGGCCCATGAACTGGGTGATGACCCACCCGGTCTGGAGTCCTAGTCGCTCGGCGAGGCTGCCGGGGGTGACTCGCTGGACATAGGCTCCTTGGAGATCGGGCTTGAACTGATTTTGGGTCCGGATCTCGGGGGTGACATCGGCGACCTGGACGCCGAGGCGCGGTCGGTCTGGGTTAGGGGTTGGGGTTTGGGGGTTAGGGGTTGGGGTTGGGGCGAGGTCGGGGAACCGGTCTCGGAACTCCTTGAACATATCCCCCTCGGGCATTTGGAAGCGATAGGGGTTGGGTTGTGGCTCGGGGGTGGGGGGCTGGTTGGGGTTGGACTGTTGGGTGAGCTCGGGGGGTGGGCCCTGGAGCTTGACCTTGGTGGTTGATTCCTTTCCATTCCGGAGGTAGGCGACGGGGACTCTATCCCCTGCCTTGTAGAGATACATGGCATTGCGGAGGTCGAGCTCGTCGGCGATGGGGGTTGTGCCGATGCGGAGGATGATGTCGCCTTTTTTGAGTCCGGCGGCGGCGGCGGCGCTTTGGCTTGGGACTTCTGCGATCATGGCTCCGCCGGGGATTCCTTTATCTTTCTTTTCGAACGGTTTGAGGTCGCGGGGGACGAGCCCTAGGAAGGCTCGCTGGACCTTGCCTTGGCGCTGGATGAGGAGGTTGGCGAAGAAGACGGCTTGGTTGCTGGGGATGGCGAATCCGACTCCGACGTTTCCGCCTTGGCCGAGGACGGGGCTGGCGGCTCCGGCGATGGAGCTATTGATGCCGATGACTTCTCCATCGATATTGAAGAGGGGTCCTCCGGAGTTGCCGGGGTTGATGGGGGCATCGGTTTGGATCATGCCTCGATAGAGTCGTCCTTGTCCGGTGCGGGTATCGGGGATGGCGTTATCGCGTCCGAGTCCGCTGACGTGTCCGATGGTGACGGTGTTTTCGATTCCGAACGGGGCCCCGACGGCGATGGCGAACTGGCCGGTTCGGACGGAGTCGCTATCGGCGAAGGTGGCGACGGGGAGGTCTTTTTGGTCGACCTTGACGACGGCGATATCGTTGGCGGAATCGTTGGCGGTGATGACTTGCCCTTGGACTTCGCGGCCGTCGTTGAAGACGACTTTGACGGTTGAAAATCCGTCGACGACGTGGGCATTGGTGATGATGTAGCCATCGCGCCGGAAGATGACGCCGCTGCCTTGGCCTTCGGTCATGAAGACGGCTTCGCCTCCTTGGCTGGATTGTCGGCCTGACTTGATGTGGACGACGGTGGGTGCGACTTGCTCGCTAAGATCGGCGAACTGCTGGTCCATCATGGCGAGGGACTCGAACTGTCTGGTGCCGACATTGGCGGCGGAAACTTCGACCTTTGGGGCGACGGTTCGGATCGGGGAGCCGGATCCATCGCGCAGGGACATGCTCCCGACGGCAACTCCGCCGACGACGATCGCGGCTGCGAGCCAGACGGGAGGCTTTGAGAGCATTCGATTCATCAGACTCATAAGACTTGGCTTTCCTTTTGACTGGGTCAATGTTGAAAGAAACGCGCGAGTCTGGGCGCTCGGTTCCCGGTCCCGGGCCCCGACCATTTTGCCGATAGTAAACTAGCGGGTATGGCTACCAAGATCGCGTTTCACGGCGCGGCGAGAACCGTCACCGGGTCCAAGCACCTCCTGACCATCGGCAACAAACAGATCTTGGTCGATTGCGGCATGTTCCAAGGTCCTCGCGAGCTCCGCGATCGGAACTACGAGCCCTTCCCCTTTGATCCGGCTGGCTTGGACGCCGTGATCCTCACCCATGCCCACATGGACCATGTCGGCATGATCCCCAAGCTGATCCGGGAGGGCTACCGCGGGCCGGTCTATTGCACCCGGGCCACCAAAGGGATCAGCACCATCTCGCTTCCTGATAGCGGACGACTGCAAGAGGAGGACGCCTATCACGACCGAAAGCGAGGCCGTGACACCGAGCCACTTTATGACGAAAAGGATGCTTACGCGGCTCTGAAGAGCTTTGAATCGATCCCTTACCACCAATTCCACGCTCTGCCCGGGGGGGCCCAGTTCCAGTTTCGCAGCAGTGGCCACATCCTGGGGTCGGCCTATGCCGAGATCTTTCTGCCGAATGGCGAACGCATCCTGATGACGGGGGACCTCGGCCGATATGACGCCCCGATTATCAAGGATCCCGAATCGGTCGATTGGAGCGAGTACCTGGTGATCGAGAGCACCTATGGCGACCGGTTGCACCCTCAAGAAGACCCGCTGGAGTTTTTGCATGGCGTGCTGAGCGAGGTCGTCGCCGATGGGTCGGTGCTCCTCGTGCCGAGCTTTGCCATCGGGCGAACCCAGGAGTTGCTCTACTTCATCCGGATGCTTCAGCTTCAGGGCCGACTGCCGCGGATCCCGATCTTCGTCGATTCGCCGATGGCGACTTCTACCACCGCCCTCTATGGCGGAGCCAAAGAGGAGTGGGATGAGGAGATGTTGGAGCTGGTCCAAGCCCAGTACGACCCGATCGAACCCGAAGGGCTCCAATTCACCCGCGACCGGAATAGCAGCAAAGCGCTGAACTCGATGTCGGGCCCGATGGTGATCATTGCGGGGAGCGGCATGGCCAATGGCGGGCGCATCCAGCACCACCTCTTGCACCGCCTTGGTCAAGAGCGGACCCACGTGCTTTTCACCGGATATCAGGCCGCAGAGACCCTGGGGCGCCGCCTGCTCGAAGGTGCCCCGACGGTCCATATCATGGGCCGCGAGGTCGAAGTCCGGGCGAAGGTGGACAAGATCAGTTCGCTCTCGGCCCACGCGGATCAGAACGAGATCTTCCGGTTTTTGGGCGGATTCCGACAGGCCCCCAAGACGACGTTCCTGGTCCACGGCGAACCCGAAGCCCAAGACGCCCTCGCCGAGCGCATCCGCACCGAACTCGGCTGGAATGTCGAGATCCCCGAACACGGCCAAGAATTCGATCTGGGGTGAGAGGCTCTGTAGGGCCTATAGGGCCCTACTGACCTTGTCCCAGCGAATAGCCCGGTTCGCCGTCGAAGGTCACCAGGTGTTCGGTCTTCAGGAAGTCCACGCCCGCGTCCACCGCGCGCTGTTGCAGGGCCACGATATCCCCATGACCAATCGGAGTCGAACTCATAAACCGGCAGCGGAAGTGATCGGTCAGCAGGGTCTCGGGCATCCCATCCGGATAGACCTTTACGCCGCGGCAGGTGATCACCTGCAACTGCAAGGAACCCGAACCGAGCACGGAAACCTTTGCCCCCAGCTCATCGGCTGAACCCAGCCAGCGGACAAAGAGGTCCACGCCCACGATCTCCCGCCGCGAAGAACTACCCCGCACAGGCGGAGTCAGCTTCATCGAGTCGCTCGGATCGTGATTCACCCGGACCGGCGGGAAGAGCGTCGGCTCTTGGCCTAATCGAGCGATGACCGCGCTCGCAAAGTCCTCGGTCCCGACCTGCTGCTTGGTGATCTCGGGCCGTGCGATGTCGCCGGTGTGGATGCCGTCTTCCAACGTCCGTAGCCAGGCGTTATGGATCCGCTCCGCAACCTCCGTTTGGTTCAGGTGGATGAGCATCTGTACGGCGGAAAGCAGCAAGCCCGAGGGGTTGGCGATGCCCTTGCCCGCGATCAGCGGAGCCGAGCCGTGGATCGCCTCAAACATCGCGCAGCTCTCGCCGATGTTGGCGCTACCGGCCAAGCCGACCGATCCCGCAACCTCGGCAGTGATGTCACTGAGGATGTCGCCATAGAGGTTGAGGGTGACGATGACGTCAAACAGCTCAGGCTTGGTCCCGGCGCGGGCCATGCCGATGTCGATGATCCAATGGTCCTTTTCGATCTCGGGGTACTCGGCGCCGATCTGGTCGAAGATCTTGTGGAACAGGCCGTCGCTGAGCTTCATGATGTTGTCTTTGGTCATGCAGCTCACCTTCTTGCGACCGTTGACCCGGGCGTATTCAAAGGCGTAACGAATGATCCGCTCGCAACCTGGGCGGGTGACCAGCTTCAAGCACTGGACGGTGTCCTCAGTCTGTCGGTGTTCGATCCCGGCATAGAGATCCTCTTCGTTCTCTCGAACGATGACGAGGTTCATTCCCTTGCGCAGACTCGGAACGATCGGATCGTAGCTAACGCACGGGCGAACGTTGGCATACAGCCCGAGGGTCTTGCGGATCGTGACGTTGAGGCTCTTATAGCCACCACCTTGCGGGGTGGTGATCGGTGCCTTGAGAAAGACCTTAGTGGCGCGCAGGATATCCCAGGCTTCGGACGGGATGCCACTGGTGTGTCCGCTCTTATAGACCGACTCGCCCACCTGAATCGTGTGGATCCCCAGTTGGGCTCCAGCCTCCCGGAGCACTCGAAGGGTTGCGGCCATGATTTCGGGGCCAATGCCATCTCCGTGAGCCACGGTTATTGCGGACTGTACTTGCATAGTCGTATTTTGAACCATCGGGAGGTTGTGCGGCGGACAAAAGGTTGGCCTATAATGCTTCTGTTTTTCTTTTGAAATGAATCAGGTTCAGCTTGAAGTCCAACACTCGGGGCGGTGGACGTTTCTTACGAATCACACCCACGTCCTCGTTTGCCTCTGGCACGACCCTCGGCAGCGTCTCCGGGATGTTGCCGACCGCATCGGCATCTCCGAACGAGCCGTGCAGGGAATGGTGCGCGACCTTGTCGAAGCGGGAATCCTCCGACGCTCCCGCGAAGGCCGGGGAAACGTTTATTCGATCTGCTTGGATGCTCGACTAAGGCATCCACTTGAGAGTCACGCCACCGTGGGCGAACTCCTCGCCGGGGTTATTGATTCGGCTCGTCCTCTGTACGAATCGACGGAAGCTCGGACAGGTCGATAACCACCACCCGATTTCCATCCCAGGCCGCCACTTTGTTGCCTTTGCGGAGGTTCTCTTCGATCGCCTCTTGAACGGCTTGGCGAACAGTCTCGTCCAAGGCATCGACATTGCTTAAGATTTCGGAAAGGTCACGCTTCGACATGGGGATTCGCCTGTTGCAAGATCTTGGCCCAAAGTTCGCCCTCGATGATTTCGACCGGACGGTGCCGACCACCCGAGGCAATGCGGTCGGGGTCGTTGAGCTTTGAGTTATCGTACATCCGCCAACTATCCACGGTATCAATGTACGACTTGAAAAAGAGCTGAAGCCCGCGCTGATATCGGCGTCTGACGGTTTCTTCGGGCACATCGTGCCCTCCCAGGCGAACCCGGGCCGCCACGCGTTCGACGGCCAGCTCGGGCGACTGAAGCCAAAAGAAGATGAGGTGGGTCGCGTAGCCCAGGCTTTGGAGCCGGTGGATACGGGGGACCAGCTTGGCCGTGGCGAGAGTTGTTTCGAGGGCAAAGTCCGCTCCCTCCTTTTCGAGCTTATCGACCCGCTCGACCAGCAGTCTGCCCGCCTGCAAGTCCGCAGTGGTGCTTCGTTCGCCGCTGATCTCCTGGGCGATCATGTCGGCATTCACAAATTGGATCGTCGGAGGAAGGAGGAGCCGCGCCGTGGTGGACTTTCCCGAACCATTGGGTCCAGCAAGGATGATCATCTGTGGTCGGGAGCCAGGCACGTCCGGATTATGACCGGGCGGGTAACCTCCCGCCCCGTATGCCCCGACCTCTGGTGTATGGAAACGGCTCTTTTCTCATCCAAGCCGACCACTCAGCCCTGATTCGCGATCTCTACTACCCCTACGTCGGGCAATGGAACCACTTGGCGGGACGCGCTATCCGCACTGGGTTCTGGGTCGCTGGACACTTTGCATGGCTCGAGGATCATGGGTGGCAACGGTCGCTGCTCTACGAAGAAGATGTGCTGATCGGATCGAGCGTCCTGACCCACCCTGGGTTAGGGATCAAAGTAGAACTGCGCGAGGCTCTCCACCCCGAAAAGCCGTACTTTGTCCGCCAGTTCCGAGTGATCGATTTGCATGGCTCTGGCCGGGAGGTTCGACTCTTCACCAACCAACCGCTTTGCCTTGCCGAGAACGACATCGGGGACACCGCCATGTGGCGACCCGAGCTCCATGGTGCGACCCACTTTAAGCATCGCCACGCGGCCTATTTCGGTGGGCCTACGGTGGACGCCGTGACCACCGGGATGAAGGACTTCGACGCCCACGAAGGTTCATGGCTCGATGCGATGGACGGGGAGCTCGGCTGGAACCCGATCGCCCAGGGGTCTTGCGACTCCACCGTCCGCTACCTCGCCCGCAAGGAGGGCGACACCCAAGTCTTCGACGCCTGGATCGCCATGGCCGACAGCCTCGACGATCTCGCCGACTGCGTTACCGAACTACGGACTCTGGGGACCGAGGGCGTCATCGCCGCGAGTCGACAGGCGTGGCACGACTATTCCGATGAGCTCGAGAAAAAGCTCGCCTCGCTCGAAGAATCTCCGCGGAAACTCGCCACCAGAAGTCTGCATCTGATCCACACCCAGAGCGACGACCGGGGCGCGATTCTTGCCGCAAACGATAGCGATATCCTCAAGACCAACCGGGCGACGTATAGCTTCCTTTGGCCGCGAGACGGAGCCCTGGTGGCCATGGCTCTGGACCAAGCGGGACACCCCGAACTCAGCCGGGCGTTTCTGGAATTCTGCATCCCCCTCATCCGCCCCGATCGCCGATTCTTGCTGCACAAATACTCGCCGGACGGGACCCTGGGCGCAACGTGGCACCCTTGGGTCCATAACCGCCTGCCGGCCGTCCCGATGCAGCAAGACGAGACCTCGCTCACGATTCTCTGTGGACTGCGCCACCTCGATGCGACGCAGGACGAAAGCTTCGCCGCTCGGTTCTCCCAAGAGTTTCTGATTCCAACGTTGGAGTTCACCCTGGAGCACAGAGACCTCCAAACTGGGCTGCCGATTCCGAGCTGGGATCTTTGGGAAGAGCGCCATGGAATCCACGCCTACACCGTGGCGACGACCATCGCCGCGCTGGCTCACGCGAGTGAGCGACCACAGTGGATTGGCGAAGAACTCGCCCACCTCTGCAAGCTCGGCGCCGACGCCATGCGAGATGGTGCCCTAGAGGGGATGATCCATCCCTCGACCGGCGGATTCTTGAGGCGACTCGAAGAGGTCCCTGGCGGATTTCTGCCCGACCAGACGGTGGACGCGGCGACCTTGGCCTTTGGGCTCTTTGGCGCCCTTCCCTGGAGCCACCCAGTCAACCAAGCAACCCTGGCCGCCGTCCGCAATCTCGTAGAAATCAAGGGCGGGATCGGGGGCGTCGCTCGCTACGAAAGGGATTACTACTTCCGCAAGGTCGAGCACCAACCCGGCAACCCTTGGGTCATCTGTACGATGTGGTTGGCCCAGGCGCTCATCCAACAAGCCCAGAGTAAGGCGGACCTAGAAGAACCCAAGCAGTGGCTGCGCTGGGCGGTGGATCGAGCCGATACCACGGGGGTTCTCAGCGAACAGTATCACCCGGACAACGGCGAGCCCCTTAGCGTGAGCCCACTCACCTGGAGCCACGCCGAAGTCCTGCGCACGAGCCTGATGCTCGCCGACCGCATGCGCGAACTCTAAGCTAGACTCGAAGGCATGCGCATTGGGGTAGTCGGGATGGGTGCGGCGGGCTGTCGAGCCGCGATGTTGCTCCGTGAGCGGGGCCACACCCCCGTGCTCTTTGAGGCACGACCCCGTGTCGGGGGCCGACTTCAAACCGTCGAAGCCGAGAACGGGTTCTATGAGGCGGGCGGGGAGTGGATTGACCGAGACAACACCCGGATTCTAGAGCTTCTCAGGCAGTTTGGCCAAGAGCCGGTCGCCACCCTTGCCTGGCCAGGCTGGGTGTGGTTCGGCGGCGAACGGTCGGACGAAAGAACCCTCTGGCCAGATGTCCTGGAAGATGCAGCCCGGATCGAAGAAACTGCGGACCTGATGGCGAGCGATCTCGAGGAGGTCCCCTGGGAAAACGTCACCGAGTTCGCGACCGACCAGAAATCTCTAGCGAAGTTTCTTGATGAGCAATGTCGCTCTCGCCGTGGACGATGGTGGCAAGAAGCGACCCAACGGAGCGACGAGGGAGACGACACCGACCAAATTTCCCTCCTCGGATGGCTTTGCGGGCGCATGAACTACGACGGCCGGGACGAGGGCGATATGAGCGCGTTCCGCTTTCCCTATGGGGCGCAGCGCTTCTGCGAGAAAATGGTCGAAGGGATGGGCATCCGGTTTGGAGCGATCCTTGAACGAGTCGAACGAGAAGCCGGTGAGATCAACCTCTACTTTCACGATCACCGAGAATCCTTTGATCACGTCATCTTGACCTTGCCCCCTCCGGCTCTACGGCGCATCGTCTTCGACCCTGGACTGAGTGAGGACAAGGAGGCCGCGATCGCCGAATGCCGCATGAGCCGGACGATCAAGATCAGCCTTCTTTTCCGCAACGCGTTCTGGGAGGCGCTCGGCTGGCCGGGTCGCGGCATGAGTGACGGGCCGATCCAGCAATTCTGGAATGCTTCTCGAGGGGAGTGTGCGGTCATCAACCTTTACATTGGGGGCGCCGATGCGCTTCGATGGCTGGAACACGGAGATCCGATTCACGATGCGTGTCGCGAACTCGATCACCTGCTGCCAGGGGCGCTAGAGTCGCTCTCGGGTGGCGACGTCTACAACTGGATCGACGATCCGTATGCCGGAGGGTCGTTCAGCCACCTTGCCCCGGGATACGCCCTTGGTCCAATGCAAGCCTTTTCGCGCCCGGAATCAGGCTTGCACTTTGCCGGCGAGCACACCTCGCTTTGGACGGGATACATCGAGGGCGCGCTTGAGAGTGCCGAACGGGTTGTGAAGGAGATCTTGGAATGAAATGTGTACGAATTTGGCCGACCGGTGAGTTGGCGTGGGTGGAACCGGTTTCCGAGGGGGTCCCAGGAGGGGCAGCGCTGGTCCGCAGGGTTCAACGCCAACCCGAGGGCGAACCCAGCGGGTGGATCATTCCGAAGTGGATCGACAACCATTGCCACATCCTGCCTAGTGGCCTGTTCCTTCAGATGGTCAATCTGCGTTCGGCCTCGACCCCCGATCAGGTTCTGCAGAGCATCGCCGACCGCGTACGGGTTACCGAACCGGGGCAATGGGTTCGCGCGGCCTACTACGACCAAACCAAATTCGACGACGGGAGGCACCTGACCCGGCACCAACTCGACGCCGTCAGCGCCGAGCATCCGATCTTGATCCGCCATGTGAATGGCCATGCCAGCGTGGCGAACTCCTTGGCCCTCCAGATCGCCGGGGTTGATGCGTCTACGCCGGATCCCAAAGGTGGGGCCTTCGATCGAGACTCGAGCGGCGACCTTACCGGGGTCCTTCTGGAGACCGCGCACGAGTGGGTCTCCGCAAAGGTTCCGAATCCCGATCGGCAGACCATGAAGGAGGCCATCCTTGCCGCCATCGACCAGATGCGGGCGGATACCCTCTGCGGCGCCACCGACATGCAGACCGGTCGCTACCACTTGGAGGATGAACTCTGGGCCTATGAGCAGGCCGCACGCCAAGCCGGTTTCCCAATCCGCCTCTTCGTCCAATGGAGTTGCATCTTTGGTCCCAAGGGGATCGGTCCGGCGGCCCTTCTTGAACGCTCAAGAGACCTCGACCCCCGATATCTTCGGATTGCGGGCATCAAGATCTTTGCCGACGGTGCCATCGGGAGCCGGACGGCCGCGATCTATGGGCAGTATGCGGGAAGCACCGGAACCGAGGACGAAGGCCAGCTTATCTACTCACCCGAAAAACTGAACGAGATGGTCCGCGCAGTTGACGAGGCCGGCTTCTCTGTCGCCATCCACACCATCGGCGACCGGGGCACCGATCTGGTCATGGACGCCCTCGCGCAAACTGAGGATCCCACTCGCCACCGGATCGAGCACGCCATGATGCTTAGCGATGCCCAGATCGAGCGGATGGCTGCCCTCGGATCGCACGTCACGATGCAACCCGAATTTCTTCTGCAGTTCGGTCACAGCTACCGCCGGAACCTCGGACCGGATCGCGCCTCCAAGCTCTTTCGATTCAAAAGTGTCCTCCAGGCGGGCCTCCGGCTCAGCCTCTCGAGCGATCGGCCCATCGTCGAAGGCCACCCGCTTGATGCCTTTATAGGGGCCACCCAACGACCCAAGAACTTCGACCCCGAAGAGTCATTGACACCACAAGAGGCCATTCTGGGACTAACGACCTATGCTCATTGGGCTGACGGAGAGCCCCCCGAAACAGAAGAATCGAATCATTCACAGACTCAATTTCAGCTTTTTGAATCACTCCCGGCGCGATTCGAGAAGATCCTTGAACCGTTCCCGTAATTTTCCCGAACTTCGGAGGACGGAAAATCGTTTAACTGATAGAGCGCAGTGCTCAAAAAACAAGAAAGCCAAGTAGCGAAAGCTAGAAAGCTGAATCTCTCCTCCAACCAAGCAACCCCCGCGATCCCTCAACGCGGGGGACTTTTCTTTTTCGGGAGCTCAGTCTTCCTCGCGAAGAGACTCAATCGGAATCGCGGGAAACTCATCGACAAACCGCATCCGCACCACGCTCGCCGTGCGAGAATCGATGGAGATCGGCTGAACATCCAAAACCCAGCCGAGCAAGGCGGCCCCAAATCGGGGGACTTCCACCTTGATCACGTCACCCGCTAGGAAGGTGCCAAAGGAGTGGAACGAGGCCCCGTGTTTACTCAGATCTTGGAGCTCTGCCCATTCGCCGTTGAGCGTTCCGGGAGTGCCGGCAAAGCGGGTGGTCCGGAGTTCTTGGCGTCGCTCGGTCCGCCGCAGGTTGGGCGGGCGCTGAAGAAGAAACGTCTTGGAATCTCCGCACCGTCCAAGGACCTCGGTGCGAAAGATCAAGACACCATTCTCGATCGGAGCCTCGACCGTGAGCTGTTCCCCCACGCGCAGGGGGACAAAAGCATCGCGCATCATCGGCGCTCCGACCTGCAGATTTCCCTCCCGGAACCCGACGAACCGCGAGCGATAGACCCCGGAAAGCGACCGCATGCGCAAGGGTGCATTAGGCAGAAGATCGTTGATAGCCTGCTTTCGCCGTGACTCCCGAAAGGAGCTCACGGCGTAGCCCAGTCCTAGCGCCCCGAGAAAACTTGCGGCGAAGAACTGCAACACCTGCAGTACGGATTCCAACGGCTCAGCCTCACTTGCCTGCGAGTTCGCGCTCGTACTCTTCAGCGATTTGCTTGCTGAGAGTGAGCGCTTCTTCCAGGCTCAGCATCGCCTCCTCGCCAACTCCTTCGTCTCCGCTCCCGGCGAATTCGAAGGCCTCCTCGCTGGCTTGCACCAGAAGGCGCATAGCAAGGCGTCGGCGATCGTGCGATCCTGTATGTAATGTCGGCGGAATGAGGCCATCCATCAGGGCGGCAACCGAGCGGGCCATGACTCGAACCCGGGCAAATCGGCTGACCGCTTGGGGTGCTCTCGGCTGGGAGACGGCGTACCGGTGGCTTTCCTGAAAATCCTCGATGAAGGCGCGTTGCCGTTGGTCACATGCTTGGACCACCCAGCGGTAGCTCGCAAGAGCATCGACAAACGTCGCACCTTGAAGGGCCTCCAGCGCCGCCTTCAACTGGTCCAGCCGGCCTTGCCATGCTTCGGCCAGGGCAAGGCCCAGCCAGCCTTCAGCGGTGGATTGAGACTCTACAGAAGCCCGAAAACTCTCCGCCGCCTGGGGGTAACGGTCCTGAATAACGTAGAGGCGACCCTGGAGAAGATCGACCTGATGACCCTTTGCCCCTCGGGCACGGGCCTGGTTGAGCGATTCTTGGGCTTCGACCGGTCGTCCGACCTCCAACCACAAGACGGTCGCGTTAAGAAGCTGGTCGGTCGATCCGCCGCTCAGCTCGGCATACCGGGTGGCTTCTTCAGCCGCCAACTCCAGCATTCCCGCGTTTTGGAGTTCTTGGATCAGCCGGATTCGAAGCCGCAAATCGGTCGGGGCTTGGTCGATTCCCGCGCGGAGGGCCAAGATCGCCTCATTCCGCATCCCCTGCCGCAGAAATGCATCAGCCTGATCCAGCACGGTCTTCGGGTCAAAGGTGTCCACCGGACGGTTTTCGGGCTGGGGCTTCGGGACTTCTGGTTTCGGGAGTGGTTTATCCTCGGTGTTGGTCCCTGCACGGGTGGGCTTCAGCGACTTAAAGGGCTCGGCGCTCAGCAGATTTGTCCACGTATTGGCCAAGCTCATACCGGCATTTTCGAGGTCGGTCTTTCCGCCCACCGTCAGAGACATCTGCTGCGGATTCAGCCAGATGGGCCTCTGGATTTTCTTTCGGAACAGGGAAAGCGCCCCCGAAATCTGGTTGCCCGACCGGAGGGCGGAGACCAAGATCACGTAGTCCACGTCGGCCGCCTGGGCAACACGCTCAATCTGGACTGGGGTCGGCTCGCCCTCCACTTTGGGGGCCTTGCCGGCGGTGATCCAGTCCCGAAAGGTTGGATCCGCGGCGGACCAGACGACCGGTTTCACGCGCATCTCAAGGCTCAGGAGTTCGGCCAGATATCCAGCAATCGGGACGTTCGGATCTTCGCCTTCCACCACCGCTCCTCTCTGCTCAACGATGACCACCAAGGGAGGATTTGACTGAGCGAGGCTAGACCCGACGAGGGCTCCGATGACAAAGAGTTTCTTCATCCGCCGAGGAGTTTGAGGGCGTTGCGGCAGGTTTCGAGCGAGGCCTTGTCGCGTTCCGAGCCGCCCGAGGCCACTCGACTTTCATAGGCAGCAATGGCGCGTCGATAGGCCGCCGCGGCGTCCGATTTTCGGCCCAAGCGCTCATAGGCCTGGGCGAGCCGCTGGTTCGTGCTCGCGACATCCGCCCCCTGGGCCAAGGCCAGTTCGTACTGACGGGCCGCTTCGGCAAAGTCCCCACTGGCCATCGCGGCACGTCCTGCGGATGCAGGGTCCGAGCCGGCGCGGGTCGCCGAGTTCACACGGTCGGTGCCGCCCGCGGTGGCTTGCGAATTGGTGCTCGGAGTGATCTCGATGACCGGTCGCCGGTTTGGCTTGGGCTTCGTTTCACCGACCGGGGCCGGATCTGGATCTCGGGGCGCGGGGTTGGTGGGTGGCGATTGGCTCGGTTGGACCGGGCGACTCGTGCCTTCGGTGGGACGGGATTCGAGTCCGCCAAAGTCCCCGGGCCGCAGCGGAGCCACGGGAAGAACTTCGGGCGGAGGAAGAATGGGGCGAGCCGAGGAACCCGAATTGGTCAGTGGTCGCGGCTCCTGGCGAGGGGTGGCCGGCGTTGCTTCGGTTCGGTTCGGCTGTGACGGAGTTGAAGCTTGGCCTCGGTCGAGGTACGGATCGGCGACCGACGGGACAGAACCAAAGGCTTGTTGAGTCCCGGCGGTCGAGGCGCGCTCGCTGGGCTTTTGCGAGGCTTGGGCGGACTGGCCCATCCAGAACCTTCCGGCTCCAAAAAATCCAGCCAGCATCACGACCGTGGCCGCGGCGGCGGCCAGAGCAGCCTTTTGGCGGGGATATCCTGGTTCGGCCGCGACTTCGCCAAGTTGCTGGCGGAGGAAGCTCAACTTGATTCGGTCAAGCTTGGAGTCCGGATCCAGTTCGGTGACCTTCTCATAGGCGGCGAGGGCCTTTGCGAGATCCCCTCGGGCTTCATGGACATCCCCTTGGAGACCATAGGCCGCCACCGAGGCAGGGTTATTGCGGAGAACTTCCTCGGCAACCAGCAAGGCTTCTTCGTAGCGGTGATCGATCAAGAGCCTGCGACCATCCTCAACGAGGGCATCGTTTTGAATCCGTGCTTCCTTCAATGCATCGGGATCAAGAGCGGCCCCGCAATACCGGCAATAGGCCGCGTCCAAGGCACTCGTTTTCTGGCACGCCGAACAGGTCAACATGGAAATCTACCGCTTTACTAGCCGGATCTCAAATTCTACCTGCGTGGGGGGGCAAACGCCCCTCTTTTCACCTCGTCCCGGTAGACCTGCGAGAGTCCTGCGTAGCGATAGACGTTTCTAGCCCGGCGAATCTTCTTGACTGCTTGCAGAAAAATGTTTAAGGACCCCTGCTTGGTGTGTCCCCGGCGAGCCCCAATGGACTCGAAGGTATGCCCGGCCGCCCGCAAGAGAAACACCTCGGTCTGGCCCGCGGTCAATCTCGCCGACCGCAAGATATCCGCCCACTCCCTCAAAAACAGCCAGTCGAAGGCGTGCTCACTCGGAGGCATCCGAATCTGGGGCTCCCGGCGCTGGGCAAGCCGTTCTTTGCGCTCCCAAGCCTCCTCGGAATAGGCAGGGCAACGGGGGTCTCGGTCAAGGGTTGCCAAAAGGGCATCGGCCACGAGGCTGAGTCGGTCACTGGTCTTCATCGCATCTCCTAATAGTATATATTTGTATACTACTAGAGAGAAGAATTTCCCTGGTGGTCAACCAAAGAGCCCCACAAAAGACCCGCATTCAGTCTACATTATCTTCATGACAGCCACGACCCGACATTGTTGCCGGTGCGCTGATCCGGGGAGGGACACCGCAAAACTGCCAGACTTCGCCAAAAAAACCGCAATTACCACAAAAAGTCGTATGCAAGGACCTTGGACTCACCGGCGAGGTGTGATACCATAAGGTTGTGAATACGTATTCTGGGATCTGCCCACCAGGTCGCTGAATACGGTGAAGCATCCCCGCTCCAAGGGAGGAGAAGGAACAATGAAGTGCAATTTCAATAAGCTCGCGATTCTGGGCATGGCCGCCATCGTCGGTTCGGCCAATGCTCAAACGATTGACGGTCAATATGATTCCGTCTACGGCACCCCGATTGCCGTCCAAAACAGTCAGACGAACTTCGGCGATAGCAACCTGGGCAACCCCGCCTTCGCCAACGGCAGCGAAATCAACCAACTCTACGTTTACCGAACCTGGGATGCTCTTCACATCTTCATGGCCGGAAACTTCGAGACCAACTTCAACAAGTGCGAGATCTTCCTCGACACGAAGGCTGGCGGCGAAAACAAGCTTGGCCCGGTCCAACCCGAAATCGGCTTTGGCGCTCTGAAGCGAATGGGCGATGACGGATCCGGAAACGGCCTGAAGCACGACGCCGGATTTGAAGCCGACTACTTGGTCATCTTCAATGCGGGTGGCGACAATGGCGCCGGTCTGACGAACGTGTACTGCGACGTCGCCATCGTTGGAAACAACACGGCCATCATGGGCAAGAACCCCTGGAACCGAGGCGGTGCGTACACCGGATCCACCAATGGTAACGGATTCGCCGCGGGCGGCCAAGGTAGCTTCGGCATTGCCCTCGGTCTGGACAACAGCAACATCCTCGGTGTCGAAGGCGGGAACGGCGTTTCCTCGCTCGCCGCGACGACCAGCCTGACGGGTGGCGAAATCCGCATCCCGCTCGGCCTGATCGATGCGACCAACGGACCGATCAAGGTCATGGCCTTCATCAATGGCGGCGGCCACGACTTCCTCTCGAACCAGGTGATCCCCGGAATCGGTGGTGGCGACAACCTGGGCGAGCCGCGAAACGTGGACTTCGGTCTGATCGCTGGCGACCAGTTCGCCGAAGTGCCGGGTTCGGACTTCACCGTCCTGAACGGAACCGTGGTGTTTGAAGGCGGATCCGAAAAGGTCGACGTCATGGGCGCCCAGATCCTCGATCTGAGCGACAACGTGATCTCGGAAACCTCGATTACGCTCGACGCGAACAACAACTTCTCGATCAACGTTCCGGCTGCCGGAAACTACAAGATCGCCGTCAAGCCGCCGAAGTATCTGCGCGAAGTCGCCACCAGCAGCGGCGGTTCGATCACCTTGAACCTTCTCGCAGGCGACATCGACAATGATGGCTCGGTCACCATCTTCGACTACATCGAACTCAGCAACGTGTTCGACCGGTCGTTTGATGAGAACGATCCCGGCGCATGGCGAAACGCTCCCGAAGGCCAAACCATCGCGCCTTACGAGAGCGACCTGGATGGCGACAACGCGATCACCATCTTCGACTACATCATCCTTTCGAACAACTTCGACCTCAGCGACGACTAATCGCTAAGACTCGAACGAAGTCTGTCCTCCTCGTCAGGGCCTCCGGAATCACTTTCCGGGGGCCCTTTCTGCTTTTGCCGATATACTGAAGACATGCAATCGTCGATGATGCGCACCCCTCTGCATGAGGTTCACCTCGCTTCCGGAGCAAAACTGGCTCCGTTTGCCGGCTACGAGATGCCGATTCAGTACTCCGGAATCATCGCCGAAAGCGAAGCCGTCCGCAGTGGGGTCGGACTCTTCGACGTCAGCCACATGGCGAGGCTCACGCTCACAGGCCCCGGAGTCTTCGACTATCTGCAGTGGGTCACCAGCAACGACATTGCGAAGCTGGCCGACGGAACGGGCCAGTATTCCCTCCTGCCCAATGCCGAGGGTGGCGTCATCGACGACATCATCGTCTATCGCGAGTCCCAACAGAAGTTTCACATGGTGGTCAATGCAAGCAATCACGTGAAGGACCTTGCGTGGCTCAAGCTCAACCTGCGTCCAGGCGTCGAAATTGAGGACGTCACCGAGCAGACAGCGATGATCGCTGTGCAGGGCCCCGGCGCAGTGGAAAGAGTCGCCAGCCTCGCCAATGACCCCGAAGCACTCCGAGGAGCTCCGGCTTTTGGTACCAGCACCCAAGCAATCGCCGGGATCACGACCTTTGCCGCCCGAAGTGGCTATACCGGCGAAGACGGCTTTGAACTCATCTGCCCGGCCGATCGTGCAATCGACCTTTGGAAGGCCCTGGACGCGACCCCCTGCGGACTCGGCTCAAGGGACGTATTGCGCGTGGAGGCCGGGCTCCCCCTTTATGGCCACGAACTCGATGACGAGCTGAGCCCCATTGCGGCCGGACTCGGATGGGTCATCGGCAAAGAAAAGGATTTCATCGGCGCGGGTCCCATCCGTGCCGCCCAATTGGAAGGGACTCCGCAAAAGCTCCGCGGTATCAAGCTGACCCAGCGCCGACTGCCAACTCCCGGAATGGCTGTGGTTCACCAGGGACAGAAGATCGGAGAAGTGACCAGTGGAGTCGTCTCACCCTATGTCGGAGTCGGGATCGCCTTTGCCTTTGTCGACAGCCCTATTCCACTCGGTGCCGAGGTGGCCCTCGACATGCGCGGAAAGGAAGAACCAGCGACTTTGGTGGACAAACGATTTTTCCGTCGCGCAAAATGACTGGAACAACTTGACGTAGTTACCAATATTAGGAATGTCATCATGACTCAAGCACTTGATCTGCCTCTGTTGGGACTCGATACGGACTTCCCAGAGACGCTCTTTCTGCTTTTTCATCCGGCTTCTCAGAAGTACGGCTGCTACTGCCACGACGGGGTCCACGGACTCGCGAGCTTCAGTAGCGAGCAGGGCGCCTTTCGCTTCGCCGAACACATTGACCTCAGCGGGATGATGACCCTTGAGGTGAGCTTTGACGAAGCCAGGGACATCGCCAAGGCAAGGCCGATGCCAATCATCAGCCTGATGCTGTTGGACGACATCGACGACCCCAAAATCCACTACGTCCGCTAATCTCCGCGATTCCATGCCAAACTTCGGCATGGAATCCAGTGCCGGACTGTCGCGCCGAGCCTTCCTTACAACGTCTGCCCTGGCTGGCTTGGCCTGCCTTGCGCCCGGAGTCGCTTCTGCTCAGAACACTCCTGCGGCCAGCGTCTCCCTCGACGACGTGAGGGCCGCCCTCCGACTGGCCGGAATCTCGTTCACCGAAGAGGAACTGCGCGAAACCGTTGATGAGATCCGAAGTTCGGCCGAAGCCTACGCCGAGATCCGCACCTTTCCGATTCAATACAAAACCGAACCCCTCACCCGGTTCGTTCCCCATGGCGCCACGGCCGATAAGAGCCCCCGAGTTCGGGCTGTCCCGGGTCCTGTTCGATTGCCCGACGTGGCCAAACTCAGCGAAGAAGACATCGCCTTTCTGACGATCGGGGAATTGCATGGGCTCCTAAAGGCCAGAAAAATCACCTCCACCGAGCTGACCCGCCTCTCCCTGAGCCGGCTCCGGCGCTATGACAAAAAGCTCCTCTGCGTCGCGCACCTTTGCTCCGAGACGGCCCTAAAGGAAGCCGCTCAGGCGGACGCTGAGATCCGAACCGACAAGATGCGCGGCCCGCTCCATGGCATCCCCTATGGGCTCAAGGATCTCTTTGCCACTAGAGATCACCCCACCGGCTGGGGAGCTGAGCCCTACCGAGGCCAGATGCTCGGCGAAGATGCCACCGTGGTTCAAATCCTCCGGTCGGCCGGCGCAGTTCTCGTCGCTAAACTGACTCTCGGTGCCCTAGCTATGGGCGACCGATGGTACGGCGGCATGACGCGAAACCCCTGGAACCCGGTCCAAGGTTCCTCAGGAAGTAGCGCGGGGTCGGCATCGGCGGTGGCGGCGGGGTTGGTCCCGTACGCCATCGGCTCGGAAACACTAGGATCAATCTGCTCGCCTTCCCTGCAATGCCGGGTCACCGGCCTCCGACCCACCTATGGTCGCATCTCCCGGTATGGAGCGATGGCGCTGAGCTACACCATGGACAAAGTTGGCCCGATCGCCCGAACAGTGGAAGATTGCGCCCTCGTCTTTGCAACCCTCTGCGGGGCAGATTCCCGCGACCCCAGCGCCGTTTCCCACTCCTTTTCTTGGCCACCAAGGGTTGACCCAAAAAAGCTCAGAATCGGAGTCGTCCTCCCAGAAAAGAAAACCTTTCAGGATTATCCGATCTTTAAGCTCCTAGTGGATCGTGGTTATCAGTTCCGCATCGCGAAGATCACTCCGGCCCCTAATGCTCTCTCTCTTATTCTCTCGGTCGAATGCGCCAGTGCCTTCGACAGCTTTACTCGCGGGGACGAAATACGAGAACTGAAGAACTCCTATTGGCCACAGTACTTTCGAAGTGCGCGGGTGATTCCCGCCGTCGAATACCTTCAAGCACAACGATTGAGAACTCTAGTTGCCGAAAGGTTTGCCGAGGAAATGCAGGAGTACGATCTCTTGATGACCCCGGGAATCGGCCTCCAAACGATCCTCCTAACCAATATGACGGGGCACCCGCAGTGCATCATTCCCGATGGAGTGGAAGCCAATGGAGTACCAAGATCCTGGTCCATCATCGCTGGGCTTTTTCAAGAGGCTCTGGCGATGGCATTTGCCCAGCAACTCCAAGGTCTTTCCGAATACCACGAGATGCGTCCGACAATCCAGCTATGAATCAAGGTCCTCGCCAGTATGCAGAGCTCCACCTCCATCTTGGAGGAGCCGTCTTGCCACGCATTCTGTATAGCTATCTTCACAAGATTAAGTACGATAATCTCCACCCCGATAAGCTAGAACTCACAAACCAATATCTACGGCGATATCGAACCTATGAACAATGGGAGCGAAGGCTAACGAAGCCAAGCAAGAGTCTCAGCGAGTACCTAGAAGCACACAAGATTATCGAGCCGTTGCAAACCGTGAACAGCGTCGCCTACATGGTCAACCGGCTTTTGCGAGGATGCTATATCTTCGAGAACCTGGCCTACTTGGAATTGCGCTACTGCCCCTATCACCGCATCCCAAAGGATGGCACACTCTCGCAGCAAGTGAGCCGAATGGCTGATATCGTGATGGCCATCCATGCAACCGCGGCGGCAAACTTTCGCGAATTTCCCATCGTTCTGGCGCAAGTTCTCTGCATGGACAGCCGACTTCCTAAAGAGGTCAATCAAGCCATCGTCGATCTTGCCGCGTCACTTCCAGAAGAAGTTGCGGCGGTAGACCTCGCCGGGCCCGATACCTTCTATGCTGAGCAAGAGGACGATCTGATCCTATGCCTTAAGCACGCAAAGGAGAAGCGAGGGCTCAAAGTCACCTGCCATCTTTACGAAACCCCGAACGGATGTATCGAGTCCTTTCTTCCCTATTTGGACCGGATCGGCCACGGAATCCAAATACCGCTCCAGTACCCCAAGCTCTTGCCTCAACTTGCCCGCAACAAGGTTTGCCTCGAGGTGTGTCCAACGACGTACTTCCGCACCGGAACTCTGCAAACCTATGGGCAGCTGAAGCCTATCTTTCAAAGTTGCTTTGATCTGGGAGTCGATATCGCAGTCTGTACTGATAACTCCGGGCTCCACGGTATTCGCCTACCGCTGGAGTTCGAACGTTTGCTGACGCACAAAGTGATCAACTTCCACGAGATGGAGCTGATCCGGGCGAATGCTTTTCGGCACGCCTTTCGCTGGCCTGGAATCATCAATCGCCGCGAAGAGCACTAACTCTGCTGGGCTGATTCGAGCACCAACTCCAGATCGCCAATTCGAACGGTGTCTCCCGGATAAATCGTAACTCTTTGGCGAACCTCGAGTTTCACTCCGTTCACGGAGGTTCCATTGCTGCTGCCTAGGTCTTCAATTTCAACGGACTGATCGGAAACGAAGATCATTGCATGCTTCCCTGAGACATAAGGATCAGGGATGACAACACTGTTTTCCGCTTTTCTTCCCAGGGGATTCTCGCCCACTACAAGAGAATACTTGTTCTCTGGACCTACCAAGAAAGCAACGGCGTTGGTGACCGTCGGTGTAGCGGACAAAGCCTGGGTTTTCGTCGAAGGAATCGTGGCTGTTTTGTTGAGGACGCCAGGAATTTGTAGCGTCAGTTCGTAACCGCCCAAGGAGATCACAGCCCCATGCTCGATCTCACTCGCGACCTGCGGCGATAGCTTGACCCCGTTCAACTTGGTGCCATTGGTGCTTCCCAGATCTTCGATCGAGGCACGATCGCCATCAAGAGTGAGCTTCGCATGTCGGCGACTGATCCGACCATCCTCAATGCTAATCACTCCCGCCCGTCCCACAATGTTTTCTCCGGGGCCAAGTGGATACTCGCGACCGTCTTTATCAACCAGCACGGGAAGTTGTACCGCGGGAGCCCCGAACGCATCACCTTCGAGGGCAGTATCGAAAATGAGGCCACACTCGACACAAAACATCATCCCCACGGGGTTGAACGTTTTGCAAACCGGACACTGTAGCGGCTTGATGGTCACCGTTCTTTCGACGCTCGGCGCGACCCCCATCATGGTCCGATTAGGATCAAGGCTTAGCAGTTGAGTTCGGTTCACGTCGTTTGACATCGTTCTTCTCTCTCGGACGAGTTCCGAACGTTCAGTGGTTCGGATATTCCGACAATCTCTTCCATACATCCTCGGTGGAAACGCCGTAGATGCTCACTAACTTCGTCCGCGAAGTCAAGCCACGAACAATCGAGACATCACGAACAGGAAGCTTCACCGCATCGGCGATAAGCGCCTCAACTGCGCGATTAGCCTGTCCATCTTCTGGCGGTGCTGTCACATAAATCCTAGCGACTACTCCATCGAGCCGGATGCACTTATGCTTCGCTCTTGGGGTGACTTTGACAGTGATCTCAGACACTTTCTTCGTTTTCCAGTTTGCGCAGGGCCAGTTCCAAGTTTCTCTTTGCCGTCAGATCTTCTGGGAACCTCTCCACCAAGATTCGGTAGATCCTCACCGCATTCTTGAAGTCATCTATTCTCTCGTAACTTTTGGCAAGCAGCCGAAGATTGTTTGGATGGACTTTCTCGTTAATCAGCGGCTCAAGAAGAGTGATGACTTTCCTTGGTTCGCGAGTCACAAGAGCGTAGAACTGGGCCAGCGGCAATGCACGGTCAGGGTTATCGACCGCATCGCTCGCAAATCTCTTATAGAGAGCTTCAGCATCCTGCAACCGCCCAACGTTTTGCAACATCCAGCCCAGATCGGTTACGGCTTCTTCATTTGTCGGTGCTAGGGAGTATTGATAGCGCAATACCGAGATGGCCGCGGGAAAATCACCCGCTTCGAACCAATTATCAGCTTGCCGAGTGAGGAACTGCGAAGTGGCCAACACGATTCGGTTGGGCGGCAAGCTGGATTCTTGAATCAAAGATGCTAAAAGGATGAAGGAAAAGATCATCCCTCTAGTTCCTTCTTCATGATCTCCTGAACAAGTTGAGGATTGGCACGCCCTTGACTCGACTTCATCACCTGTCCGACCAGAAAGCCAATAACGTTTTGCTGACCGTTTCGATATTTCGCCACCGCATCTCCGTTAGCGTCCATCACTTGTCGAACCCATCCGACGATCTGGTCACCATCGCTTATCTGCCCCGAGTTCTCGGCTAACTGACTGGGCATCGCTCCCGTCTTGAATACCTCAGCAAAGATGTCCTTTGCCGTTCGACTCGAGATCTTTCCGGAAGTCACTAACCGCGTGAGCTCCACGAGATGAACGGGACTGACTTTGGTAACATCGCGCTCTGGATCATCCTCCTTTGCGCGTTCACTGATTACCTGGCCCGTCTCGTTCAGCGACTTTGCAAATTCTGAAATCATCCAGTTGCAAACCTGCTTGGGGTCACCGCCGTGTTGAATACACTCTTCGAAGTAACCGGCCCAGTGGCGATCTTCGACCAGACGTCGCGCATCTTTATCGTTGAGCTGCAGCTCGGTCTGATAGCGATGAAGCTTTGCCATCGGAAGCTCGGGCAATTCTAAGCGCATCTGCTCAATTTCATCTTCGCTAAAGGCCATCGGCGCCAAGTCCGGACATGGGAAGTAGCGATAATCTTGCTCGGATTCTTTCGTCCGCATCAGATAACTCGTTTCATTACCATCGTTCCAGCCCCGGGTCTCCTGTGCAACTGTTCCCCCACCCTCATAGACCGCGATCTGGCGTCGGACTTCGAACTGAACGCCAAGTTGCACCGACCTAAAGCTATTAAGGTTCTTCAGTTCAGTCTTGGTGCCCAACTTGTCAGACCCTTCGGGCGCAACACTTATGTTGGGCTCGCAGCGCATACTGCCTTGCTCGAGCTTTCCGTCGCACACTCCAAGATAGAGCAACAACAATCTGAGCTGAACAAGATATTCCTTGGCTTCATCGGAGTGATGAATATCGGGCGGAAAGCCGCTGACGACTTCCATCAACGGAACGCCGGCACGGTTATAGTCGATACCGCTCCCTCCACTCGGAAGGTGCATCAGTTTTCCAGTGTCCTCTTCAAGATGAACTCTTCGAATAGAGATCTGCTTCAAACCACCTTTGCCATCTGGAATTTCGATAAATCCGTGATATCCAATCGGATTGGTTTCGCCATATTGACTAACCTGAAATCCCTTGGGAAGATCTGGATAGAAGTAGTTCTTGCGGTGAAAGACACTGTTATAGGCGATCTTACAGTTGAGCGCCAGCGCAGTGCGAATAACCATCTCGATCGCCCGCCGATTTGGCACAGGAAGGGCACCAGGGAGCCCCATGCAAACCGGACAAATACGCGTATTGGGCTCCCCACCGAAGGCCACCGCACATCGGCAAAACATCTTGGAGCGAGTGAGAAGTTCAGCATGGACTTCCATGCCGACGCTCGGGAGATAATTGGTCATCGCTCGCACCATTCTACATGATGCGAGCGAGCCTGAACCTAGTCCTTGGCGAGAATAACGACCGAATAGGGTGCCACGTTGACGGTTCCGCTAAAGCTCATGCCGTCCTGTACCGGGGCCCCCGCAATAACCGCAGGGGTTGCTAGGTTGCCAAAGAGCGGCGAATAACCGTTCCAATCCGAGTTGAAGACCACGGACCAATTCCCCGAACGAGGGAATCCGATCCTGTAGTTATTCCATGTCTGGTTTCGGAAGTTGGCAATGACGATCACATCGTCATTGGCTCCACCGTTGTTCCATCGATGAAAAGCCAAGACTTTTGCACCATCGTTGACATGATGGACGTTGAGGTTTTGACCCGTGAGTCCCGCTGTACGGCCTCCGAGGTTTCGCCTCAACGAGATGAGGTCTCGATAGAGTAGGCGAATGCCAGAGTAGGTTGTCAATTTGGTCCAATCGACGGGGTCAGTATCCGCAAACCATCCGTCTTCAAGGATCTCTTGCCCCTGAAAGATCATCGGAATACCGGGAGCTGTCATCACTAAAGCCGCACCAAGCGTGGAGCGCTTTTGGGACCAATAGCTACCTGGAGCTGCGTCATCAATTGTGCTTGTGACACGCTTCTTTCCGTTAGCATTTTCGTCGTGGGATTCCGTGTAGATCACTCTTTCGAATGCATCGTTATTGAATCGTTCCGCGATGGCGTCTCGGACATTCCACATGTTGCGGCTATTGTCATCACCGGGGGTGATGTTTGCGCGGACTGTGTGAACAAAGTTCGACCACTGGCTATCAAATCCTGCGCCACCATTCTGGGTATCACGAGTGATCCAAGAGTTGTTTTGCAAGTCTTCAGCGATCATGATCTTCCATGGTTGATAGAAGTCCAAATCGTTGTTCATCCACTGCAATAGGCTCCATCCGTCCGGATTATCGCCGAGATCGGTGGTTCTCATGGTCAGTGTTGAGTCAACCCGGAATCCGCTAAAGCGAAACTCTTCTGCCCACTGACGCTGATTGTCAATGATGAATTGACGAACTTCACTTCGACCAAAGTCGGGGCGCGTATTGCCCCATGGCGTTACAGCACGTGCGTCATTATAGAAGAAGATTCCTCCGTAAGAGCCCTGAGACCAACCGTCGAATCGCCACAGGTCAAGGTCACTTGGTCCGTAGTGGTTATGGACGACATCCAAAAGGACAGCAATGCCCCTCTTGTTCGCTTCGTCGATAAATCTCTTTAGATTATCAGGGCCTCCATAAGCGGATTCGACAGAGAAGACGTGCGATGGATTATAGCCCCAGCTAAAGTCTCCAGCAAACTCCTGTACCGGCAAGAGCTTGATCACGTTGGCACCGAGATCTCTGATATGGTCCAATCGATTGACGGCCGAGGAGAATGTGCCAGGACTTCCACCGGGACTGTCATTGTAGGTCCCAATGTGCATCTGATAGATGACCGCGTTGTTCCATTGGGGTGTGACGAAATTTGTCGTTTGCCAGGCGTAGCCGTTGGGATTATAGATGATCGAATTACCCACCGAATTCGTCAACCGGCGTGCATAAGGATCATTCTTCCAAATCGTCGAAGAGCCGTTGCGAATGACAAACTTATATTGCTGACCGACATTAGCATTGCGAATGTCAAGGCTCCACCACCCTCCACCTTCGTTCACCATCGGCGCAGCGGTCGTGCTCCAATTGTTAAACTGGCCAGCAACGTGAACCGAGGAGGCATTAGGCGCCCAAGTTCTAAATGTTGTGCCTCGGGCAAACGGAACGGCACCTTTTCCGCTGTAATCGGAGCGAACCGTGCGCAGAGTGGGGGTGATTGTGACGCTAGAAGGCGCCTTGGAATAGGCTCCGATAAACCAGTTCTCAGAGGTAAGTGCGGGACTGCCGATGTTTCGCAAAACCGCCGTCTTCACCGTTTGGGATCCAGTGACCTTTATGTCGTACTGGGTGAGAGTTGGCGCGGAACCCCGACGAATATAGAGGTCTGCATGTCCGCTCGCGACGGTTAACTGAACGCTGAACTCACCCTGGATGTCGGTGGGGCGAACGCTCTGGACTTTCCAGGCACCGATCGGGTTGACAACCGGCGTCAGGGACTTCGTTCTCTGGCCGTAGGCGGCAACGGAGGCCAGCCCGACAACCAGCGCAACGCTGCGCTTCACTACTTTGTGCATCGTATTCCTAGTATAGGCCAAGAATACGTATTCCGAGTTCCAAAAATGGCGATATTCAGCGCAAACCTAGTATTGGCTTAAGCGAGAATCAGGTCGCGCAGAGCCGGCATTCCATGAGCCAGGGCATCTGGTTCCAAGGGCCGCAATTGTTCCTCGGTATGTGTCCCGTGCAGAACACCAATCACAAGGCCACAGGCGGCGGCTCGGCCTTGGGCGATGTCGTTGGGAGTGTCCCCTACTTTGGCCACCCTCGTCGGGTCGTCCACTCCAACTCGCTCCATCAGAAGTTGGATCAGATCAGGGTGCGGACGTCCCTTAGCCTCGTCGCTGGTCGCCGTCGCATCGACTTTGTCGTGCCAGGAGAGCCGGTTTAGGATCGTGTCCATAATCGTTCGGTCGAATCCCGTGTCTAGGGCGATCTTGACTCCGGCGGAGCGGCACTCGGCAAAGAACGCTTCGGCTCCAGGAATCGGTCCAAATTCTTCAGATTCCCGATAAAACTCGATCATCTTTTGACGAAAGTTCTCATGGCACGCCTCAACTTGATCCGCTGAAAGTTCGGGCGCAAGCTGCGAGATGGCATAGGGCTTGGTGATCCCCATCCACGGGTTGATCTGTTCGATGGTTTTCTGGTGACCAAAATCGGCCAGCGCGGCCTGCAAGCACTTCGCGACGATGTCGTTATCCAAAACGGTGGTCCCCGCCACATCCAGCACGACCAAATCGAACTTCCGTTCCATGACCTCAGACCATACCGAGAGCATGTTAAAGGCTCCTTAACATTTCTCGGTCCATCATTCTCGCGATGAAGGTTGTGGTGGTTGGAGGCGGGATCATCGGTCTGGCCCATGCTTATCAAGCGGCAAAGGCGGGTCACGAGGTCACGCTCTTGGAGCGCGATTCCAAGGCCGAGGGTTCTAGCGTCCGCAACTTCGGGATGGTCTGGCCGATCGGACAGCCCCTCGGCGAGCGCAGAGCTCTCGCCCTCCGCAGCCGGGATCTCTGGATCCAGGTCGCTCAAGAGTTGCAGATCCCCGTTCGAGAGTGCGGGAGCTATCACCTGGCCCACCACCCGAGCGAGATGAGCGCGATCGAGCAGTTTTGCACCTCGGCCGGACCTGAGGTGGCCGAGATTCACGGCCCTGGAGAGGTTCTTCGCCGCTCGCCCGATCTGCGGGCCGATGACCTGCTCGGCGGCATGTGGAGCCCCTACGAACTGAGCGTAGACCCTCGGATCACCTGCGCCCTCTACGCCGAGGGCCTCCGGTCCAGGCTAGAGGTGCAGATTCGATTCAACACGACTGTCCACCGGGTCACCGAGAACCAGGTGCACCACAGCCAAGGGGTCGAGGAGGCCGATCACGTCTTTGTTTGCAGTGGCCACGTCCTCCACCATCTTTATTCCGACCTACTCGCCGAGAGAGGAATCCAGCTCTGCAAGCTCGAGATGCTTCGAGGTCGGTGGAACGCCCCCGTGCCGAATCCTGGTCCGCACCTTTGTGCGGGGCTCACCTTGCTCCACTACGAGAGCTTCACCTCCTTGCCGGCCCTTGCCGAAGTCCGGGCTCATTGGCAGGAAACCGCACCCGATGCCTTGGAAGCTGGAGTCCATATCTTGGTCGCCCAACATCCGGATGGCACGATCACCATCGGCGATTCACATGAATATGGGTCTAGCTTCGATATCACCTCTAGCCAGCGGATCCAATCCGTGATCGAGCGCGAACTCGATCGATTCTTGCCCGCAGAGCGTTGGACCATCTACGAGCGTTGGACCGGACAGTATGCCAAGTGTGCGACGGAACCCTATGTGGTCATCCCACTCGGTCAATCGATAACCCTGGTCAATGGGGTCGGGGGCCACGGAATGACCATTAGCCAAGGATTGGCCGAACAAGTGTTGAAGGAGAGACTTCCCCAACCAGCCGGAGTCTAAAAGACACCGGGACTCTGGAATGGATCGCTCGCCGTCCCGGCCCGAGCCAAGCCCTCGCCCCGTGGGGAGGGGGATCCAGAGGCTAGACCCAAACGCGCAGACCCACGGGGCTCCGCCCCCGGGCCGGCGAGCTCACTCCTTCGCAGCTTTCTCGGCCACCACCAGCGAATCCGCCTCGACCACTCCCGACATCCAACCCTTGCCCGAGTTCACCCGTCGAAGTCCCTTGACCGAACGCCCCTCCAGCGGCAACCAGACTGTCTTCCCCCGCCACTTCTTGCTGTCGATCGTCAAGCCCGGCCCCTCTTTCAAGGTCTCGCGGAGCGCCTTCTCAAAACCGAGGGCAGTCTCATCGGCATTGGCGAAGAGAGTCGTCCCGAGAATCTCGTCGGGAAGGATCTCATCGGCAAAAAGAACCAAGCCCAAAAATGCATCGAGGGCGACCAGGTCCTTGCCCTTGAGGATCGGGAGCCGAGGCCCCTGGTTCCAAACCGCGTCGCTGAGCGGGGTCACCTTTTTGCTGACCCATTCCTTCAGGGTCGCCAAAGGAACGTTCATCACGTCGCGCTCACTGATCTCGCCTTTTTCTAGCGCTTCAAGTTTCCATTTGAGGAAGAGCCGTTCTCCCAGATCGCCGTTGACCCAAAACTCGGGTTGGGTAAAGCCACCAATCGGAGGCAATGTGGCATGTCCATACTCATGGGCGATCTCTCGGGCCATCTCCATCGGGTCGGTAAAGCTCGTGATCTCGTAGAGGTAAATCGTGTTGACCGGGACCATCTGGCCATTGCGCTCTTCTTGATCAAAGAGTTGCTCGCCGCCCGCCTTTCCGCCAAAGCAAAGATAAACATCCACTAGCCGGGCAAATCGAGCCCCGTGGTCCAGTTGCAATCGCCGATAGTTCTGGTCCCAGAGCCGGATCAGCATCCGGGTGATCGGGTCGGCGATATCTCCCTGAGTCCGCCGAAACTGAGAGAAGACTCGGAATCGGAGATTGAGGGGTCCTTCATTTCCTGCTGGACGTCCAAATCCACTGGCGACGTGGGGGAACTCCCAGCCATGCTTCGGGGACTTTTGGGGCTTGGCGAGCGGCTGCAGATCCACCCGGATCATCAGGTCCACCGCCTTTTCTTGGCCCCGACGCAGTTCCCGCATGTACGCCTGATCTTCCGGCGCGGCAACCTGGCCCAGCATCAACATCGTCCAAAGCAACATCGCTAAAGATTCTAGACGACCACGAGTCCAAGTAAAATCGCCCACGTGAGAATGGCCAGCCTGCCGACCGAAACGTGGCATGAGTGGGTAACCCGCTCAGCACCACCAGCGGCATGGTTGGCAGACGATGGTCCCCACCGAGAGATCGTCCTCAGCACCCGGCTCCGGGTTGCCCGGAACTTGCCGCCCTATCCATTTCCCTGCGCGGCCGCTCCGGCCGATCTGGAGGAAGTGGCGCGCAAGCTGCTGCAGGCTCATCCATTGTCGCAGTGGCAACAGCTCAGCCGCCTGAGTGAAGTCGAGCGAGATCTGTATCTGAGTTCTAGGCTGCTCTCCCCCGACCTCGATACCTTTCAGCCCCATCGCTGGCTTCTCGTGGATCCCACTCGCTCCCAGTCGGCGATGATCCACGAAGAAGACCATCTTCGGCTTCAGGTCCTCGGCGCAGGTTGGAACCCAACGGGAACGCTCGACGCGTTGCAGAGAACCCACTCCCTACTAGAGAGCCAGCTCCAGTTCTCTCAGACTCCTCGACTGGGATTCTTGACAAGCTCACCGAGTAACCTCGGTTCGGGCCAGCGGGCCTCAGCCCTGGTGCACCTTGTGGCGTTGGCCCACGGCAAGCAGTTGAAATCCGTCTTTGAGGCCCTGATCGACCGCGGGGTGGTGGTCCGGGGGCTCTTCGGGGAGTCGAGCCGTGGTGTAGGGGCATTCTTTCAAATCAGCCAAACCCAGTCGTTCAACTCCAGCTTCTGCGGGGCCATCGAGTTCTTGTTGCAGCGCGAATCCGAGGCCCGCGCGGCCATCGACACGGCCGAGCGCAATCGGCTCGTGGAAGAAGCCGTGGTTTTCGCCGTAAGGCAACGCGAAATCAAGTTTAGCGACGCCCTCCGAGTTCTCGCCTGGGTGCGGCTGGCGGCGGCGATGGGTGATTTCGGATCGGAAGTAAGCGCTAGGCGGATCGACGAGTGGATCGGGGCCCTGGACGTGCGGAGCGGCGAATCGGCTCCCCATCTCGACAGACGCCGGGCCGAACGCCTGCGGCCGCTGCTCGAAAAGCTCTAAAGTCCCAACCCCCAGCGTTCCGCGGCGTATTCTATAAGAGAACCTATGGACTCCATCGTCCGCTATCGACCCGATCCTGCCATTCGATGGCTCCAACAAGGCGCCACCGGTATGCGCGAAAAGGCTGCCCGCAAGGGGGAAAGTGTCCTCAAGCGGGCCGGAGAACGCACCCTTGGTAAGGACCTGAAGCAGACGGCAAGCGCCATTCTGGACGTGGGCCGAAGTGCGGCCGCTGACATCGCTCATCTCGCCGCCGCCGCCACAAGCTACCTCCTGCACGATTCGGACCTCGAAATCCAACGCCCCGGGGCCTCACGGCGAATTCCTTACCGAGATATTCGCGCAATCCGACATTCCGGCGATGATTTTGTGCTGATCTTGGCTCAAGGCTCAGTCAAAATTAGCCCTCCGGGCTACGTTGTCAGCGGCCCCACCAAGGCCCCAATCGGTTGGGAACGAAACGGTATGGAGGCCAGCTACGTGATCCTCGCCGAAGAGATCGCCGCACGAGCCGGGCTTCAAATCGACCAAGATTAAGGAGAGATGAAGTCTCCGCTCCAATCCGGCGCTATCCAAGAGCACGTCGAACTCGCCAGCACCCAGACCCACGCCAATGACCTCGTCGCGTTGGGACAATCGGCAGGGATCGGTGCCGTCCTCGCCCATCAACAAACCCAGGGATTTGGACGGTTCAACCGAGACTGGCACAGCCGCCAAGGTGAGTCTCTCACCCTCTCATTAATCTTCCACGAGTACGCCAACCATCCCAAGCCCTGGCTCATCGGGATGGCCGTCGGGCTGGCCGCAGCCGGAGCATCCCATGCCCGCATCAGCTGGCCCAATGATCTTGTTCTGAGCGGCAAGAAGGTGGGCGGCCTCATCACCCATGTGATCAAGAACCCCGACGGAGCCTTGATCCCGGTGGTCGGGCTCGGGCTCAATCTCGCGGTCAAGGAGTTTCCCGAGGCTCTGCAACACCGGGCCGCCAATATTCCTGGCCACAAACAGCCTCAAGAGATCCTCGCCGCGCTGGACCAGCAGCTTCAACTCCTGCCCGAACCGAATGATTGGTCCGACCTCAAGACCATCTGGTCAATGTTTGATGACACACCGGGCAAGAAGTATCAGCTCCCCAATGGAGACCTCGCCGACGCGATCGGCATCGGCCCCGATGGAGAGCTTCTTTGCGCAGTCGAGGGCGAGACCATGAGCGTCCTCGCCGCCGACGCTTGGTTTGGTCAGTCGTCGTCTTCCTGAACGCCGCTCGGATCGAGCTTTAGCCCCTTGGCCGCGAGCCCTCGACCGTGCGGTCCAGCCCACTCCGCCGGATACGGCTCGCCGGGTCGCACGGCGGCCCAGATCTGACGATTGAAGAAATCTTCATCCAGCAGGTCCGGCTTGGAAAGATTGACGCTCGGAACGGTCCCACCGTTGATCTCGTCCAGCGGAACTCGATTGGGCAACGCCGTATAGGTCGCCAAGTTGGGAGACTCGTGGAAGAGGTCAAACATCGGCGCCGTCACCGAGTCAAACGCATTCACGGGCTTCGCTCCAAAGATCTGAGCGATCGTCCGCAAGACGCTGACTTGGTTGTAGAACGTGCTGACCGTTCGCTTTCCGTAGGTGTAGGGCGAGATCACTAAGCAGAGCGAGCGGTGTCCGTCCACGTGGTCGAATCCGGCCTGGGGATCATCTTCGTTGACGAAGATCGCGGTCTTGCTCCAGATCGAACTCTTGCTGATCGCCTCCACCACTCGACCCAAGGCGAGGTCGTTATCCGCCATGTGCGCCCTCGGAGTCGGCATTCCGGTCGCGCCCCCGCTGGTGTGATCCTGCGGCAGATAGAGGATCATGAAGTTCGGCACCGCGTTGCGGGCTTCGAGTTGCTTGAAGTCCTTGATGAACCGGTCGGCCCGCAGGACATCGGGGATCCCCATGTTCCAACCCGGCACTCCCGGCGCGGCATACCGCCGCATCATCTCGACGCCGATGTTCTGCGTGAAGGTGTATTTTCCGCCGTTGCTCAGAAAGTCGCGATAGACATCCAAGAAGCTCCCGCTCGGCTGGATTCCGGCATAGTCGAATTCACCGTAGTTCCGGAACGTCTTGCCCATCGCCAGAACCTGGTTCCAGATATAGCCCGGCTTGCTGACGGCCAAGGGGTCATCGCCAAAGGGGTAGCTTCGAGTCCATCCGCCGAAGGATCGCTCCAGCTGAGTCGTCGTGTTTCCTTCGGTTGCCCAGGTGTGCCCGTCCGCGCTGAGGACCCCATTGCAATAGTAGTTGTCGAGCAGCGGATAGCGGCGGGCCAGGGCGTGATGGTTGGGCGTAATCTCTTCGCCAAAGATACAAAGCTTAGGTTCTCCATCGCCCTCGGGCATGTCTCCAAAGACTTGATCATAGGTCCGGTTCTCCTTGATGATGTAGAGCACGTGCTCGATCTTGCTGGGCTCGCCCGGTCGCTCCGGAATGGCACGGGGGGCGACCTTATCTCGAGGCTGCAACTGAACAATCCCCTCCGCGGGTTTTGCCAGCCGAATCGACCGGGGGACCTTCAACACCGATCCGGTGAACTGGTAGACCCCGTAGCCCTCGGCTCCCGCCGGTTTGTTTCGCGAACCCTCACCTTTTGCGCAAGTCACCAACAGGTGGTCCCCGGCGATCCGGACCGCACTCGGATACCAGTCGGTCGGAAACTCGCCTTCAATCTTTCCGGAAGACAACTGGATCGCGATAACCTTGTTCTGCGCGCCAAGGGCAACCCACATCCGGTTCTTGGCCGCATCAATCGCGACGGACTGAGGGGCCGATCCGTAAATGTTTCCGAGCCTCGCGGGAATGTCCTGGCGCGTCAGACTATCCGGATTCAAACTACTTACGACGTCTGCGTTCGCGGCGGGAACGTACAGCTTTCCGCCGTGCGCCACGATCTCACAAGGTTGTAGCGGCAACTTGGCCGAACGGGTGACGGTCTTGGTATTGAGGTCAATCTTGGAAAGGAATCCGTTCGTCGCGACTCCCTTGGCGTCGACCGGCACTTGAGTTCCAGAACTCGGAGCTGTCTTGGCCGAAGTCCAGGGCTTTTCGCTCCATGCCGTGACGTAGGCAAAGCCACCTTCCACCCGCACTCCATAAGGCGCGATCCCGACGTCAACTTTTTGAATCGCAGCTCCGTTGAAAGGGACGATCGCGAGCGAGTTGTCGCGGTTCAAGCAGACCAGCGCCGACTGTTGATCCGGACTGAAGGCGACCCCGGTCGGAAATGGATTGCCCCCGACCCGGGCGTTGGGCAGGGTGATGTTTTGGCTAACCGTCATCCGGCCTGATGCGAGGGTCAATACCGTCAACCGGTTCGCGGAATTGGTATGCAGAAGCTTGGTCCCGGTGGGGTTAATCGCCAGACCGTACCAAGAAGACCCACCGCCGATGTCCAGCGACTGGATCACCTTCCAGGTCCGAACGTCGATGCTGACCAAGCCGGAATTGTGCTTGGCGTAGGCATAGCGACCATCGGGACTCACGAGGAGATCAACCGGACGCTTGGTTAAGGCCAGCCGCTCCCCTACCGGTTTGACGTACTGCCCGGTCGTAACCAGAGTCCCTTTCGAAGTTTTGTCTCCCACCTTATCGGTGATTGGAGGCTGGGTGATGAGGAGCGCACAAGACAAGATCCCAAGCAACATGCCTTCAGTTTGCCTGGGATCGTTGTTAGGATTGTGTTAAGGCTTTCAGAAAGCTTCGATCAGTACCGCGGTCGCTTCTCCGCCCCCAATACAGGGGCTGCAGATTGCCCGCTTTAGCCCCCGTCGACGGAGTTCGTGCAGCGCCGTCAGCACCAGCCGCGCTCCCGTCGCTCCGATCGGGTGCCCGATCGCGACCGCTCCACCGTTCACGTTCAGCTTTTCTCGGGGGATCCCCACCTTGTCGGCCACCGCCATCGCCACGACGGCAAAGGCTTCGTTGATTTCAAACAAGTCGATATCCCCGACACTTAGACCGCTCTGCGCGAGAAGTTTTTGGACCGCCGCCGCTGGAGCAGTCGTGAACCACTGGGGTTCTTGGGCGTGGGTGGCATAGCCGACGACTCGGCCAATGGGAGTCCAACCATTGGCGGCCGCTGCCTCCGAGCTCGCAAGCACCATCGCCGCGGCGCCATCGTTGATGCTGCTGGCGTTCCCTGCCGTGGTCACCCCATTCTTGTCAAAGGCGGGCCGGAGTTCGGGCAACTTCTCGGGCTTTCCTCGTCCCGGCTCTTCGTCGTGCTCGATCACGACCGGATCTCCTTTTCGCTGAGGGATCGAGATCGGGACGATCTCTTCGGCCAGTCGCCCGGACTGCTGTGCGGCTTGTGCCCGGCGGTAACTCTCAGCCGAAAACTCGTCCAATTGCTCGCGACTGTATTGCAACTCGTTCGCCGTTGCGTCGCCACAGTTGCCCATATGGCAGTTGTTATAGGGATCCCAAAGGCCGTCGTGGATCATGGTGTCGATTGCGGTTGCATTGCCCATCCGGAACCCGGCCCGAGCGGTCGGCATGGCGTAGGGGGCATTGGTCATGCTCTCCATCCCTCCCGCCAGGACAACTGAAGAGTCGCCGAGCTTGATGGCTTGGGCCGCTAGCATGGCCGCCTTCATCCCCGACCCGCAAACCTTGTTGATCGTGAGACAGGGAACACTATTGGGGACCCCCGCTCCGAGCGCCGCCTGCCGAGCTGGAGCTTGGCCCATCCCCCCGGTCAGAACGCAACCCATGATCACCTCATCCACCGCATCGGGAGCCACTCCGGCTCGCTCCAGAGCGGCCCGAATCGCGGCCGAGCCAAGCTGCGGAGCGGTCAGTGAGCTCAAGGCTCCCTGAAAAGCGCCAATCGGAGTGCGGACTCCGCTCAAAATCACCACATCGTGCATGGTTGAATTATGGCCGTTGGGAATACACTTCCGATCCGATGGATCGTCGATGCGTGATCGGAGTGGACCTCGGGGGTACCAACGTTCGAGCCCAAGCACTCTTCCAGGATGGAACTCCGGCCGGTCACCGGTACGAGCAGAAGTCCAACGCCCAACAAGGAACCGAGCGGATTCTTGATGCCCTAGCCGGGGTTATCCGCCAGGCAACCGCGAGCGCGGAACAGCCACCCGAAGCCGTCGGCATCGCCATTCCCGGTCACGTCGACGACGACTCTGGGCTCGTTCGATGGGCTCCGAACTTTGGCTACTACGAGGGCGAAATTTTCCATTACTGGCAAGATGTGCCCATCACCCAGCCACTCCGCCAAAAGCTCGGAATGACCGTCACGATGGGTAATGACGCCAACCTCGCCGCCCTGGGCGAGTACCAATTTGGTTCGGGTCGCGGATCGGCCAAATGCCTGGTCATGGTGACCATCGGCACTGGGATCGGAGGCGGGGTGGTGTTCGGCCCCCAAAGCTTGCAAGGACCCGTCACCGGACCGGTCTTGCTGCTCGGAGGAAACAAGGGCGGGGCCGAGCTCGGCCACACGATCATCCAGCAAAACGGACTCGACTGCCGAGCCGGAACCTATGGGGCGATCGAAGCCTATTGCCAAAAGGACGCGATCATTCAGCGCGCTCAACACAAACTGCGGCGCGGCCGCGCGAGCCTGATCCACGACCTCGTCGACGGTGATCTGAACAATCTGACCCCCCACCTCCTCACCGAAGCCTGCGAAAAAGGGGACGCCCTGGCCCTTGAGGTCTATCGAGAGGTGGGGACATCGCTCGGAGTCGGCTTGGGGAACTTCATCAACCTCTTTGCCCCCGACATCCTCGCCGTAGGAGGACAGATCGCAAAGGCCGGAAGATTTCTGCTGGAACCCGCAATCGATGCGGCAGAAAATGTGGCTATTCCGTCCCTTTTTGCGGACTGTACGATTCGTCAGGCCGAACACATCGATGATGCCGGAATCCTCGGAGGGGCTGCTCTGGCGCTACAAAAGGGATAAGGGCCGCGCCCACTGAGGAGTCCATATCAGCCACAATCGCTTTGGCATGAGAATCGCGCACCTGATCGGCACCACGGAGTTTGCCGGTACCGAGCAGATGGTCCTCACCATCGTTCAGGGACAGCGCGCCAGGGGCCACCAGGTTTACGTCGGATTCCGAGAAAAGGGCAAACTGCGGGAGTACTTGGAGGAGCGTGGGATCGATGTGCTCGAACCCAAGATCGGTCCACTCAGCGCGCCGGCCAAGTTTGCGACCGCATGCCGCGACCTCGGTATCGACATCCTTCACAGCCACCTCAGCAGTGGGACCTACGTGGCCGTCGGGGCCAGCATCCTCTCTGGGATTCCGGTAGTGGACCACCTTCACGTCTATAGCCGCGATATCAGCCACCGCATCGCGGCCGGCCGAGGTGCGCTCATCGCCGTCAGTAAGTCGGTCAACGAGTATTACCAAAAGCAGCACCGGATCCACCCCGGCAAGATCCACACGATTCTCAACGGATCCCCGATTCGGCAGGACCCCGACTCTCGAATGTCGCGATCTTTGGCGCGCGAAGTCGTGGCCGAAGAACTTGATCTGAAGGGGCCGTTGCGATTCGTGACCCTCGCCGCTCGGATTCGACACCAGAAAGGGCAAGACCTCTTGATCGAAGCCGCGGCCCAAATCGCACCGGCCTATCCCGATGTCCATTTCTTGATCGTCGGCGCCGATGAAGATCCCATCTTCGCGGAGTCGGTGTTCACTCGCGCGAAAGAGCTGGGCCTGGCCTCCCGGGTCCACCGGCTCGGATTTCGGCGGGACATTGCCAAGCTCCTGCGGGCCTCCGAAGTCGCCGTCGTCCCGTCGAGGTTCGAGCCGTTTGGGCTCAGTTCGGTGGAGCCAATGCTGGTGGGTACTCCGCTCGTCGCCAGCCGGGTCGGAGGGATCCCCGAGCTCCTTCACCGACCCGAACTCGGCTTGCTGATCGAACCGGAGTCGGTGGGTGCTTTGGCCCGAGGAATCACGACTCTGCTGGACGACCCGACGTGGGCCGCCTGTATCGCCGAGAACGCCGAAGCCGAAGCCAGAGACCGATACAGCGTCGAGTCGATGCTCGACAAGATCGACGACGTCTACGAAAGCCTCCTCACCCCACGGCCGCACCCCGATCCGAGCTTTGCACAGTAAGATAGGGGTCTGATGCTCCAAGCGATCGGCGACCGCCTCGCCAAGAATGTGCGGCGGTCGTTCCAATATCGCGATTTTCGGCTCCTCTGGTTCGGGGCCTTTTTCAGCTTTATGGGCGGGTGGATTCAAACCACCGCGCAGGGCTGGCTGGTATATGAGATGACCGGCGACCGGAGCAAGCTCGCATGGGTGACCTTCTGCGCCATGATCCCGATGGCCATCCTGGGCCCCTTTGGGGGGGCGCTGGTGGACTCGCTCAATCGCCGCCGACTCCTCATCACGTGTCAGGCGGTCTACGGGACCAATGCCTTGATTTTGGCCCTCGGAGTGACGATGGGGTGGGTCCGTTACGAGCACATCCTCGCCGTCGCTCTCATCAATGGCGTGATGAACACGGTCGAAACTCCGGCCCGGCAATCGCTCGTCAGTAGCATCATCCCAGCGGAGGACATCCCCGCCGCCGTGCCCGTCAACGCGATGACCTTCAACCTCTCGAGGATCTTGGGTCCAGCCGTTGCCGGAATCCTCCTGACGTTAGTCGGCCCTCAGATCTGCTACTTAGCCAATGGCTTCAGCTATCTGGCGCTGATCTTTGCCCTCTTGGCGATCCGAACCGATATCAGCACCCGCGCGGCCGAACGAGCTCCTATCCTCGACCTCGTGAGCGAGGGAATGCGCTATGCCTGGCGCGACCGGCGGCTGCGAATGCTCCTCCTGATGGAGATCACCGTCAGCATGTTCGCCATGTTCTATCTGCCGATGATGCCCGCCATCGCCAAGGACATGTTGGGCCTCGGCGAGGCGGGTCTCGGATTCGCGATGACCGCCGTCGGGGTCGGCACCATGACCGCCCTCATCACTCTCATGGCCCTTGCCGATCGGCCCTTCAAGGGGTTTCTCTCCCGGCTCGCGATGGTCTCGATCGGATTGGCCCTTCTTCTCCTCTCCTTTGTGCGAGAGCCATGGCTGGCCTATCCTCTCTTGGCGATCGCGGGGGCCAGCGGGGTGATGCTCTTCAACACCACCAACACCCTTTTTCAACTCCTGAGTCCGGACCACCTGCGGGGCCGCGTCCTTGCCCTCCATATCTGGGCGATTAGCGGATTTGGGCCGCTCTCGATGCCCTTCTTAGGGGCTCTGGCCCAAGCCAAAGGGATGCCGATCGCGCTTCAGGTCGGAGCCGGCTTGGTGTTGGGTGGAGCCTTTCTCGCCTGGAAAAATCGAGCCCAACTCGCGGGAGTCTAGTCGGCGGCTGCTCCGCCCTTCCAAACCCGGCGAAGAAGAGTCACCGGATCAGCCGAGCCGCGATTCGACCAATCTTCCCGTCGTAGGTCGGCGGCATAGATCATGGTCGCCTGCCATTGAATCCGCACGGCAACCCCGACCAGAGTGGAATCGGCTTCGAGGGCGGCGCCGGCTTGAGCCGCGGCCACGGCTTCGGCTGAGCCTTTCTCGCCGACCTTCAAAGTTAGAATCAGACTCGGTCCTCGGGGATCGCGGATCGCGGAGACGACATCCGGTCCAAGGCGCTTTTGCCAGAATCGGGTGGAGTCGTCATCCTCGTTCGGCTGAGCGACCGGAATGCTTTCCGACGAAGCCGGTTTTTCGACTTCACCGGCCTGGGTCGACGGGTTCTTGACCGGTGGATCGTACTTCGGGTTGCCAAGTTCGGTGGGACTGTCAACCACGGCCAGGGGATCCGCTTTGGACCCCGCCCCAGACTGTCCAGCGAGGTAACTTGCGAAGATCACCGAGGCCAAAAAAGCGACCGCCAAGATGGCCACGAGCGCCGTTTTGGGTTTCGGAACGGTGCCACTCGGGGCCACATTTTGGGATTCCAGCCGCCGCACGATGAGGGCCAGTCGGTCGGCATCGGCAGGACTGTTGGGAGCAAGATCACGAGTCAGCTCGTACCACTCCTTGGCCTCATCAAGCTTGTCTTGATCGTAGGCCAAATCTCCGAGGACGCGATGGGCATCGACGTTTTTGGGGTCTTGTTGAAGGACCTTCAGCGCCATCTCCCTCGCTTCGGCGTATTGACGCCGCAAACGGTGGACGTTGGCTTGGGCAAGCAATCGATCGAGTTCCGGAGCCAGTTCCATGATTAGGTGAGGCGTGCGGTCCCCGTACTCCCGAAGCCCCCTTCTCCGCGTTCGCTGGGCTTGATTTCGGTCACCATCTCAAACTCCGCCTGAACGACGGGGGCAAGGACCATTTGGGCGACTCGCTCTCCTTTTTCAAGAACGACGGTTTCCGAACCCAAATTGATCAAGAGAACGCCGATTTCGCCTCGATAGTCGCTGTCGATCGTCCCGGGTGTGTTGACCATCGAGATTCCATGACGCAAGGCAAGCCCCGACCGGGGGCGAATCTGGACCTCATATCCCGCGGGGATCGCCATCCGAAGACCCGTCGGCACCAAGCGTCGTTCTCCTGGCTGAAGCACAATAGATTCCGCGCAAGTGAGGTCGGCTCCAGCGGCCCCACGGGTGGCATAGATCGGTAGGGTTGCGTCAGGACTGAGCTGGATCTCGATCTTCATGGGGCACCGCCGAGTCCTCAATCACCGCATAGCGGAACGGAACCTCGCTCTTGCCCCAGGCGATTTCCATTAGCGCCTGTCGCAGTCCCTCGGGCTCTCCGTTTTGGGTCAGTTCCTGCAACCGATTGATCTCACCCTTGAGCCATTCGAAGTTGACTTCGCCCTCGTTGCTGACGACTCGAATCTTGCTGTGCTCAGTCGGCTGCAGTTGCTCCTGTTCGTAAACCAATTCTTCGTGGGTTTTTTCGCCAGGGCGCATTCCCACAAACTGGATCTCGATATCTTCGCCGGGAGTCAGGCCGTGGAGTCGAATCAGGTCTTTGGCCAGATCCAAGATCTTGACCGGCTCGCCCATGTCGAGGATGAAGAGCTCGGCCTTGCTGCCCATGGCTCCGGCTTGCAGGATCAGCTGAACGGCCTCGGGGATCGTCATGAAGTACCGCGACATGTCCGGGTGGGTGATCCGGACCGGGCCTCCACGGGCGATCTGCTTCTTCAAGACCGGGATCAGCGACCCCCGGCTTCCGAGGACATTACCGAAGCGAACAATAGCAAACTCGGTTTCGCTGCGCTGGGCCCACGCCCGGACGATCATTTCTCCGACCCGCTTGGTTGCGCCCATCACGCTACTGGGCTTCACCGCCTTATCGGTGGAGATATAGACAAACTTTCGCACGCCGAATCGGGCGGAGAGCTCGCACAGAAGCTCGGTGGCAAAGACGTTGTTCTTGACCGCCTCGATCGGATTACCCTGCATCAACGGAACATGCTTGTGAGCGGCCGCATGGAAGACCACGGTGGGGCTGTATTGCCGGAAGATTCGCTCCATCGACGCCCGATCGCGGACGTCGCCGATGACGCAAGTCGGCGCGAACCCCATCTCATTCATCAGTTCCTGTTCGATCTCATAAACCGAGTTCTCCCCCTTGCCGAGCAGAATCAGGTTTGCCGGAGCGATTTGGGCGATCTGGCGGGCCAATTCGGATCCGATGCTGCCTCCACCGCCGGTTACGAGGACGGTCTCGGCCGAGATGTAGGCGGCGGCCCGGCTGATGTCGGTTTGGGCCGGAGCGCGCCGAAGAAGATCCTCGATGTCCACGTGGCGGAGCGTGCGTTGGAGACGGGCCTCACCGTTCAAGATCTGGGCGACCGGCGGCAGCGTGCGCACGGGGACTTCAGCTTGGTCGCAGAGCTCCAGGATCCGGCGAATCACGGCTCCACTCGCGCTGGGGACGGCAAGGATCACTTCGTCGATGTTGTGCTTACCCACGATCTGGGGGATCAGTTCGGTGCGGCCCATCACGCGGACACCGTGGATCGTGAGGAGGCGCTTATCGGGATTGTCGTCGACGAATCCGACGGGCTGATGCTCGGAGTGAGGCGAGCGGGTCATCTCTCGAACAATCATCTCCCCCGCGTCACCGGCGCCAACGATCAGCGTTCGGCGCTTGTTGCGCCGTCCGCGGCTCACCGCGACTTGCCAATCGACCTGCCGCTGAACGATGCGCAACCCACTTAGCAAGCTGAGTGAAAGGAAACCAAACAGCACGGGGAAAACAACGAGCCCCCGGATGCTCTGAGTGAAATCCGTTGCCACCTCAATGGCGACCAGAGCGCTGGAGAGCAACCCAACCACGAGAGCGAGGTTCGCAAAGTCATAGAGGCCCAGATACCGGGCGTTGATCCGGTGGGCACCCCTCCAAGCCAGTAGGACCATTCCGATCACGAGGATCGGGATGCCGAAGCGAAGGGTGAAAGTGCCGAAGGGGAGCGGAGTTTGGAACTCCCAAACGAGCTGAAAGGCAAGCCAAAGCGAGCCAAAGATCAGGCCGAGATCCATCGCAAGGTCGCGGAAAAACCGAGCCCACCTGGCCCCGGGTTTACTCATCGCATCACGTATCAGAGATCTCGTATCCATACCCCTATCAAATTGCCTCGTCCTGAGGCTCTAGGATTCAGCCATAAAGGCTACCCCTTTGTCCCGATAGCATAGACGACCTTATAGTCTTTTGGGACTTCGTTCTCACCTAAATCCACAAATTCGTGAAATTCCCCATCGGACTCCTTGAGCTCGGCGGGCATCGTCGGAAGCGGACCATAGACGAGGCGCTTGAGCTTCTCCTTCCCTTCCATCGTGTCGGGAATCAAGCGGAAGGTGACCGCGAGCTTTCGGATCACCCCAAAGATCTTGCCCTTGAGCCCAGCTGGTTCATCACGGAAACCAACCTGGATCTGAGGTTGAAGACTGTGTTTTCGGAACAGATCGACCATCTCGGCGGCAGTGAAGTAGTGATGGGTCATCGGGGCCGGATTGAAGCTCGTCCAATCCCGATTCGCGGTCGCGACAAAGAGCTTTCCGCCGGGGCGGAGCACCCGAGCGGCTTCGGCAATCGCCCTTTGGCCTTCGGGCATGAAGTAGATGGACTCCATGATGAGGACCAAGTCAAAGCTGGAATCCGCAAAAGGAAGCGCCGTCGCGTCGAGTTGTTGGGCGGTGACCCTGCCGCTGTAGGTTTGGTTCACCTTGGCGACCATCTCGGGGTCGAAGTCTCCGGCGGTGACGCTCCGAGCCTCTTGGAGCAACAGGCCGATTCCCATGCCAGGTCCGCTGCTGACGTCGAGGACATCCTTGCCCTTTGCCATGCGGGCAGCGGTGACATACCGCGTCACCAGCATGCTCATCCCTTCTTTCGTCTGCCCCTGCCCGGGCATTTCGGTGACGCTTGTGTAGCTCGTCAGGGGTTCGGTGGAGAGGGTGGGGTTCATGGGGTGAGGACTCCTTCCTGGTTACCGAGACGGATCGCCGGGCCCTTGAGCATCGCCGAAGTGACTTCGGTGATCGCCGGTGCATCGAGCCCATAGCGGGTGCGAAGATACTCCTGGGAGCCAACCACGCTGCTGAATTTGCTCTGGAGGCCGATCCGCTTGAACCGAGGCGGTACCACCCCGCTCTCAAGAAGAACTTCGGCCACGGCCCCCCCGAGGCCGCCGTCGACGGTGTGCTCTTCGATGGTGACCAGTCCGCCCGTCTCACTCGCCGCCGCGATCAGCGCCGCCCGATCGATCGGCTTGATCGTGTGGAGGCTAAGAACCCGGGCTTGGATCCCCCGAGTGGCGAGAGAATCGGCCGCCTTGAGAGTTTCGCCCAACATTCCCCCGGTTGAGACCAAGGTGACGTCGCGGCCCTCGCGGATCTTCCGGGCTTTGGCTCTTTGGAAGGGTTCGGCGGTTGGCTCGTCGATGGTCATGCTCGCTCGGTCGAGTCGAAGATAAACCGTCCCTGGGGTCTCAGCGGCGGCGACCGTACACTCCTGGGCTTCGTGGTCGTCGCCCGGACTTAGGACTGTGATGTCGGGAAGAGCACGCAGGATCGAAAGGTCTTCGGTGGCGTGGTGGCTTATCCCCAGGGCGCCATAGCTGAATCCGCCCCCAATGCAGACCACCTTGACGTTGGCCTTGTGATAGCAAGCGTCATTGCGGATGAATTCCAGCGGGCGCAGGGTGGGAAAGTTTCCTATCGAATAGGTGTAGACGATCCGCCCTTCCATCGCGAGCCCAGTGGCGAGCATGGTCATGTTTTGCTCGGCCACACCCGCGTTCAGAAACTGCTTGGGAAAGCGCTTGGCGAAGTCATCGAGGACTCCGAATCCGAGATCGCCGGTGATGAGGAAGATGCGGGGGTCGCTCTCGGCCAACTCCGCCAATTTCGATATAAATGCGTCTCGCATAGGTAAGTTGAGGAGCGCGCTCGCGGCCCCGTCCCGAGGCCTCGCCCGATCAGGGGCCCCTTCGCTCCGCTCAGCCCTGATCTCGCCCTCGGGGCCGACTCGCGGAACCTCTATTCTAGCCGTTTGGGGCCGTCCTTCGCCCTCGGAACGGGTACGGGGCCGGGTGTGCGCTCGGCCCGGACATGTAAACTACGGTTCCAGATGGCCGTCTCCACCGATCTCTCCAGCGTCGAACTCGCTAAGCGAATCCGCCTCCATGCCCTCCGCATGACCAGCCGAGGAGGGAGTTCGCACATCGGCGCGGTGCTCAGCATGGCCGACGTCTTGGGCGTGCTCTACGGTGGCGAGCTGAAGGTGGATCCCAAGAATCCGACGTGGGAGGATCGTGACCGATTTGTACTCAGCAAGGGCCACGCCGGGGCTGGAGTCTATGCAGCCCTCGCCGAGCGCGGCTTCTTCGAAATCGAGCGGCTCGAAACCCACTATCAGGACGGCAGCAAGCTCAGTGGCCACGTGACCCATTTGGAGATGCCGGGAGTCGAACTTTCGACCGGATCGCTAGGCCACGGGTTGGGCGTCGGGGCCGGAATGGCGCTGGCGGCCAAGCTTGATGGTCGCAAGAACCGGGTCGTCGTGCTGTTGAGCGACGGCGAGATGGACGAAGGGAGCAACTGGGAGCCGATTCTCTTTGCCGGCCATCACAAACTCAGCAACCTCATCGCCGTGATCGACTACAACAAGATCCAGTCCCTCGCCCCGGTGAGTGAGACCCTCGAACTAGAACCCTTTACCGACAAGTGGCGAGCGTTCGGTTGGGCAGTGTACGAGTGTAACGGCCACGAGCACGACGCCATCCGGGCTCAATTCCGAGCCATGGAGAGCGAGACCCAAAAGCCGAAGGTGCTCATCGCCCACACCACCAAGGGCAAGGGCGTGAGCTTTATGGAGAACACCGTGCTGTGGCACTACCGTACCGCCCGGGGAGAGGAGTTCGACCGAGCGGTGGTCGAACTCCAGAAGTAGGGCCGAGATTACCGGTCTTCTTGGCCAGCCCAGGGCGGGGGGCCCTCGCCTTGGATTTCGATCGTCCTTCCGTCTTTCAGTTCAACGCGCCAGAGGTCGATCTCCGGTCGGCGACGGTCGAAGTCGACCTCACCCCAGACCGTGAACTCTTCCCCTTTCGGAAGCTCGATCGACTGATACCATTCGGGCCCCGCTTCGGCGACGATTTGACCGGTCGCATCGCGTAGCCGGAACTCGTTGGTGTCAATCTCGGACTCGAGGGTCGCACGAAACCGGACGCGCTGGTCATACACCGGCCTCTCGAGAATCTGCTGGATCGTGACCGGTCGGAAGCCCCGGAGAGGGGCCTTGGGCTCCGGCCCACTCAGCGCACCGACGGCGAAGAAGGCGATCGTGGTGAGAGTCATGATCCTTCTTCACGTCACCCCACCTCCTCGGGTTCCCGCGTAGGCCCTCGTGGAGCAAATGGAGAGACTTGCTAAGGTCGCCTTTCCTCACAGCTAGACCGTGAAGAAAAAACTTTTCCGAAGTCTGTCGAAATCGGCCGATCTCGTTCGATCTGGAAGTGTGGTCCCTACTGGACCCACGGAAAATCGAAGATGAAACAACAACTCGCGCTCCTCGCCGCCCTGATCATCACGGGCGGAGCAGCTATCCCCGACAATCAGCCCCCCGCGGCCCCGACCCATACGCTGATCTTCCACGAGACACCGGCGGAATTCATCCGTCGAAACGGCCCTGATTCAGCGAAGTACTGGGCTGAATGGGGGCGGTACATCCAGTCGATCCAAGCCTCGGGAAAGATGGTCGGCGGTAGCGCCCTCCTTCCCCCCAATCAAGACCACACCTTAGGGGACAGCCGATCCCTAGAAAAAGGCTCCAGTCGGGTGAGCGGCTATGTCACCATCACTGCGAAAACGGATGCCGAAGTTCTGGCCCTGGCAAAGGACAGTCCGGCGATCCGAACCGGTGGGGCGGTCGAAGTGCGCGCTCATTTGCCCATGATGGAAACTGGGGTGTCGAAATGACCTACGCGCTAGTTTTCTTCGAAACCGAGGCCGACTTTGCTCAACGCGACGGAGAAAACGCCGGCGCCTATTGGGGAGCTTGGTCGCACTACATCGACCTCCTTGCCGATTCAAACGTGCTCATCTTGGGCGCCGGGCGGGGACTCGAACCACCCAACACGGCCCGGACTCTCCGGCTGCATGAAGGTCGACGCCTCGTTCAGGACGGCCCCCTTCCCGATTCGAAGGAGCAGCTCGCGGGCATCGTCTTCATCGAAGTGGCTGACATGGAATCCGCCCTCCAATGGGCCGAGCAGGCGCCCTGTGCGCAAACCGGTGGGGTCGAAGTTCGCCCCGTTTTGCCGCCGCCCAGCGCATGATTCCCGAGTTCGATTCTGCTTTTGAATCGATTGTTCAAGAGTCTTATGGAAAGGTCGTCGCGTGCTTGCTGCGCGATGGCCTTGACCTAGTCCAAGCCGAGGACGCCGTCGCGGTGGCGATGGAACGTGCCTGGCGATTTTGGCCCGTCCACGGATTGCCCGAATCACCCGAAGCCTGGCTTCTGACGGTGGCGCGGCGGTGGGCCCGCGACGATTATCGCAGTCGGCAACGGGAACGCCCGATGGATGGAGTGGTCGAACCGTGGTCGGTCCCCTCGGTTCCGGAGGAGATCCCCGACGAGCGCCTTCGTCTCTGCTTTTTGTGCGCCCATCCCGCCTTGGAGCCTCACGAACAAACGGCGCTGATCCTTCAGTTGGTGATTGGCCTCACGGCCGAGAGGCTCGCCGGGCTCTATTGCATCCCACCGACGGCCATGAGCCAGCGGCTCGTGCGGGCGAAGCGGAAGCTGGTCGCCGTGGGAGCCAACCGCTTTCAAGACTCGCTGACCGGAGATCCCGCCCGGTTGGAGGCCGTTCTGGAAGCGATTTATGGGGCCTACTCCATGGCGTGGGAGGCACCAAATCAGGAGGACCAACGGTCGTGGGCGCGAGAATTGATGGCTTTGAGCCAGGCGCTGGTTCACTTCGTGCCGAATGAGCCCGAGGCTCTCGGCTTGCTGTCGCTCATCCAGTTCAGTGAATCGCGGCGGGTCGCCCGTCGGGGTCCGGACGGGCAGTTCATCCCCCTCGAAGAACAAGAGCCAGGTCTGTGGGAAAGCGACCTCTGGAACCTCGCCGAAGAATCGCTTCAGCAAGCCGCCCGAGCGAGGGCCCCGGGGCGTTATCAGCTGGAGGCGGCTATCCAGTCGGCGCACATGCAACGCCTCTCCAGCGGAGTCCCCGACCTCTCGACCATCTTGAAGCTCTACGACGCTCTGGCCGCTCTCCACCCGACCTGGGGTGTTCAGCTGGGCCGAATCGCCCTCCTGGCCCGTGTTCAGGGTCCAGAAGTGGCCCTCGCCGAACTGGGCCGATTGAGCGTCGAGCCGTCGTTTCAGCCCTTTTGGGCGGTGCGGGCGCAACTGCTCTCCCAAGCGGGCCGAGAAGAAGAAGCCGCCGAAGCCCGGGCCCGGGCCGCTTCCACAGTCAGCGATCCGGCCGTCGTGGGCTATTTGCTCCGGGATTGACGCGAGTCTCAGGCGTGGCCAAGATGGTGGAGAGAGCGGCGACACCCGACACTCGCTGGTGCCGGAAGGCTTTCCCGAAAGCCTTTGGGAAGCCTTCGAAAACCAGGCCTGCCCAACCGAGAAGGAATCCGCATGGAGCCCGGATCGGGGTTCCCCGTTCCGCCGCTCCTTTGTGAAATTTGGCTTAAGAAATCATCCTCCGGCGTTGCATTTCCGCAAAGATGCTGTACAGTAAAGGGGTGCGGTTCGGCTCTGTTTCGGCCCGCCGGGAGAGGAAGATGCATAAAGTTTTTGGCGCCGTGTTGGCCTGCTCGTTGACTGCTGGGGTTTTTGCGCAAGGCGGCGCAACCAAGTTTCGCCCGTATCGAATTCCTGGGACAGATACAAGTTATCTGGCATTTGGCGGATCGACAGTTCTCCTCAAGTCCAACGAAATTTGGACCAAAGCGACCGGGAAGAAGGTCATTCCGGGCGGATCATTCAACCAAGTGTCTCCGCTCGGGAGCGTGCTCGGGACGGTCAACGCCAAACCCGCGATGCTAACTCCCCAGGGTGACGTCGTAATGTTGCCGGAATCGGCTCCAGACGGATCACTTCTGGGGCGTTCGCTTTACCAGCGGCGCGACGGCACGATTGTTGGACTCACAGCGAACGAACTTGGAATCTACTGGATTGCGCCCAATGGAAACATGACGGTGACGCCATTGCCCTCCAAGATTGCATGGGGAAGAACCTGGGCTAGTCCCGACGGACGACTCGCGACGAACCTTGGGGGTCCAGTCCTACGCACGTTCCATCCTTCCCGCGGATTTCGTTCCTACACCCAATCTCTAGGGCCGGTTTACTTTGGAACAGAAGATATGCGCTTTAGGTTTCCTAACGCAATAGTGAACTGGGACGGGGTCGCCGACTCCGAGACGGGCTACTGGTCCTGGAACAACACCGGCAGCAAACTCGCGAATTTTGTGGGCGATGATCGCACATATGGAATCACCTGGCGTTCCACCTGGGTCCACAGTTCCAAGTTTGGGTCGATTCAGGTTGGAGGATGGCGAGAGGGATTCCAAGTAGAGACCGGCCTTCAAATCTCCGATAACGATGCCGTACTGGCGATCGGTCTTGACGCTCGTAACCCGACGCGGGGACTGTATGTCGCCGAGCCTGTACCCGAGCCTTCAACCGCAGTCGCGGCGTTGGTGGGTCTAGGGCTCCTCAAGCTACGACGACAACGGACTCGGACTCCGAAGTCACTGGTGCTCCTGACGTGCCTCATCGTTGGTCTCACGGGCGGAGCTAGTGCCACCCCGAGATTTGAAAGGCTCGGCTTTAGGTACGCGGATAACGGAGCATTTGTGACCTACTATGGGGCTGTGTCAGACGCGGGACATTGCGTGATCAGCTCCCACTGGGACTCTGCGTCGATAGACAGCCACGACAGATACAAAACCGTCTTTTGGCAACCTGGATATCCGCAGCTTGGCAAGGAGTTGACTGCCTTTACGTCCGACGGGGAAGGCGAAATGGCAATTTCAGTGAATTCCCAAGGTTTGATGGCCGGCTACTACCGTGTTGTGCCCGTCTTTTCTGAAGTGCGGTTCGGCATGATCTGGAGCTCGCCGACGACAAGTGTCAATCCGAATGATTGGATTCGATGGGATAGTACACTGGCATCGATTACGAAAGTCACTGACACCGGATGGATAGCAGGCAATCAGTATGGTAGCTATAGACCGCTAGTCATTAGTCCCCAAAGAGTCGTTTACTACTTCGATCACCTGATCTCGGACACCGAGGACTATGCCGCAATGTTTCTCAACAATGCTGGCAATATGATCTACTTGAAGTACACCCGGTCCTCTGGCCGAAGAGAGTATTTTTTGTGGTCTCCCACTCAGGGAACTACACCATTAGGTACGAGACAGGTGCTGGGATTCAATAACCGAAATGAGATGGTCTTGAGAGAGATCATTGGTAATGAATCCAGTTCGAGTGGGCAGACCCGGCTCTGGTTCAGAAACGGATTCGGTCAGGAGTTTCTGCTTAAAACCCTAAACGGCACTTGGCCGATCAGGGCCGCAGGGTTCAGTGATTCCGGTGACCTCTTTTACAATTGGACCGAACCAAGCATCCTCAATATCAACGGAACAGAGATTGTGGGCCCCTTCTTCACTCAACCCAGGGGTTCTGATCCTGCTTACCGAATTAACAGCTTCCTAGCTTCGAACAATTCCGCTCAACTCTTAGCCCGGATTGAAGTACCGCTTCCCAACTATCCTAGTTTGAAGGAATACTTCTTCGAGAACTTGCAGCTGACTTCCGGGCGATTATCGGGCAAGCCAAAGCCAGTTATTGGATTCCCTACGATAAGGAAGTCCCTTCCCTAACGGCCAAACAAAGCTGCCTCCGGAAGCACAAAAGAGTATCCGGAGGCAGTTCGTTGAAAGGACTTTGCGCCTTATCCGCGCTTGATGTCCAAAACTTCGATATCGAAGATCAGCAGCTGGTTCGGGCCGATGGCCGGGGGAGAACCGGCTTCGCCGTAACCGATCGCGGGCGGAATATAGAGCTTGGTCCGCTCGCCCTTCCGCATCCCGACGATCCCGAAGTCCCAGCCCTTGATCACTCGGCCCTGGCCGAGGGTGACCTCAAACGGCTCGTTCCGATCGCGCGAACTGTCGAACTTCTTGCCATTGGAAAGAGTGCCGGTGTAGTGCACCACTACCGTATCGCCCTTGGCCGCGGGCGCGCCCGAGCCAGCCTTGATCGGCTCTTTCCAGAAGTTGTTTTCGTCGCCGGGCTTGAGGATCTCCAGAACCTTGACCTTGAACTTCAGATCGGCGTTGGCAGGGATCTTGGGCGGGCTTCCGGCTTCGCCATAGGCCATAGCGGCGGGGATCGTCAGCTCGCGTTCGCCGCCGCGCTTCATGCCGATCAGACCCTCGTCCCAGCCTTCGATGACTTGGCCATTGCCGACCGAAAAGCTAAAGGGATCCTTGTCCGGAGCCATGTTGCTGTCGAACTCGGTCCCGTCCATCAGGGTTCCTTGGTAGAGAACCCAAACGCGGTCTCCTTTGGCGACGGCATCCTTGCCCGCTCCGGGCTTGGTGTCCTTCTTCACCAGTTCTTTCACCCCGGTGGCCGGGGGAGCGGGCTTGTTGGCAGCGGGTTCGGCGACGGTCGGCTGACCGGTCATGCTGTCTACGGCCTTCTCTTCTTTGGGACCACAGGCCAACAGGCAGATACCGGCCACGGTGAGGGCGCTAAAACGGATTGCGGAAGTTCTGAACATAGTGCTTTCTAGATTTTACGACGAAAGGTAGGGTCTCGGATCGGCAAACCGCCCTTCGATGGCGGTGGCCGCCGCAGTCATGGGGCTCACAAGGTGGGTCCGGGAACCTGGCCCCTGCCGACCTTCATAGGGGCGGTTACTGGTGCTGGCGCTGCGCTGTTGGGGTCGCAGGATGTCGCCATTCATGCCCAGGCACATGCTGCACCCGGCGCGGTGCCACTCCATCCCCGCTTCCTTAAAGACTTGGTCAAGCCCCTCGCGTTCGGCTTGTTCGCGGGTTTGCTGGCTCCCCGGCACCACCATCGCGCGGACCCCCGCGGCGACCTTTTGGCCCCGCATGACTCGGGCCGCATCGCGCAGATCTTCGATCCGGGCGTTGGTGCAGCTCCCAATGAAGACGGTATGGACGGGGAGTTCTCGCATCGCGGTTCCGGGTTGAAGGCCCATGTATTTCAAGGCACGTTCCTCGGCAGGGTCCGTCGGAGCGGGGATCGCAGCGTCGATGTCGATGGTCATGGCGGGAGTGGTTCCCCAGGTGACCTGAGGGCCCAGCCGGTCCACGTCGAGCGACTCGTGTCGGTCATAGGTCGCGCCGGGGTCGGTGGCGAGGGCTTGCCAGCGGGCTTCGAGTTCGGCCCGGCGGTCGGCGGCGGGCGCATAAGGTCGGGGCTCCCCAAAGATGAAGTCGAAGGTGGTCGAATCGGGAGCGACCATCCCGGCTCGGGCCCCCATCTCGATCGACATGTTGCAGATCGTCATTCGGCCGCTCATCGTGAGATTGCGGATCGTGGACCCGAAGTACTCGGCGACATAACCGGTGGCACCGCTGGCCCCGAGCTTGCGAATAATGGCCAGAATTACGTCCTTGGCGCTGACGCCAGGGCGCAGCTCGCCGTTGATCTCGATGCCCAAGGACTTCGGCTTGGTCGGCGCTCGCAAGGTCTGGGTCGCCAGGACGTGCTCGACTTCGGTGGTCCCGATCCCAAAGGCCAGCGCGCCAAAGGCTCCGTGCGTGCTGGTGTGGCTATCGCCACAGACGATGGTGAGTCCAGGCAGAGTGATGCCGAGGGCCGGGCCAATGACATGGACGATCCCTTGGCGTTCTTCTCCATAACCAAAGAGCGGAAGCCCAAATTCTCGGCAATTGCGAGCCAAGGCGGCAAGTTGCTGACCGCTGAGCGTGGATTCGTCGATCTCGCGCCCATCGGTCGGGACGTTGTGATCAACGGTCGCAAAGGTGAGGTCGGGACGTCGCACGGGCCGACCCTTTTCTCGCAACCCATCAAAGGCTTGGGGAGAGGTGACCTCGTGAACTAGGTGGCGATCGATATACAGCAGTGTGCCCCCGCCGGGCAGCGTTGCCACCACGTGGGCGTCCCACACCTTGTCGAAAAGCGTGCCGGGCATCCGACAATTGTACTTCGGTTCCGCCTAAAATCCCATCAAAGCATGATCAACGATTCTGCAGACCGGATAACGCTAAACGACGTCCGAGACAACCCGAAGGTCGAGGCCCTGATCAATGGGGCCAACGAAGTGCTGAAGGCGATGGGCTACACCGAGCATGGCAAGCGCCACGTCGGGATCGTCAGCAGCATCACGCGGTATGTGATGGAGAACGTCGGGCGACCGGCAAGAGAAATCGAACTGGGGCAGATCGCAGCCTATCTCCACGACATCGGGAACGTCATCAATCGCGTCGATCACCCCATCAGCGGGGCCAATATCGCCTTCCGGATCCTCGACGAAATGGGTATGGATCCACTGGAGATCGCCCCGATTTTGGGGGCAATCGGTAACCACGAGGAGATGGTCGGGACCCCGATTTCGGTCATGTCTGCCGCCGTCATCATCGCCGACAAGAGCGACGTCCACCGAAGTCGGGTGCAAAATCCGATCCAAGAGACCTTCGACATCCACGACCGGGTCAACTATGCGGTCACCAAGAGTCGGGTCGAAATGGACCGCGAACACCGGACGATCAACTTGGTCCTCGAGATCGACCACGACTTTGCCAGCGTGATGGAGTACTTCGAGATCTTTCTCAGCCGGATGGTGATGTGCCGCAAGTCGGCCGACGTCTTTGGCTACCGGTTCGGATTGACGGTGGATGGCGTCCGCCTGGAGTAATCGGGTATCCTCACCAATTCATTAAAGGATAAAAGGACCAGAAATCATGGCACGAGTTTGTCAAGTTAGCGGAAAGAAGGCCAACCAGGCCCAGCACTGTCGTCACCGACACTCGGCTTGGAAGTTCCGCGCCCCGCACAAGAACCGGGTTCAGTTGCCGAATCTCCAGACGGTGACCATTCAAACCCCGACCGGAAAGGTTCGCCTGACGGTTGCGACCTCGGTCATCAAGTCGGCCGAATTTGCCGCCGTTGTCAGCGGCCTCAAGCCGATTCCTAAGGCTTGGCTGAAGCGCGCAGGCTACTAAGCCTCCACAAGCAGATTAGAAGCAAGAGCTTCTCTCCGGATAACGGAGAGGAGCTTTTTTGCGTTATTCCAGGGGTGCTTTGGGCGATTCTGGCCGCTGCCTCGGGATGGATGGCCGCCATCAGCTGGGTAATGCAAATGCTGCACTACCCCGCTTTTCCGAAAGTTCCGCCGGAGGAGTGGGAACCATTCCATCGCTTCCACTGCGGTCGAGTGGGGGTATTGGTGGTGCCCGGGATGGCGATTCAAACATTGGGGACAGCGGGGGCTTGGGTCTTTAGTTCCCTGCCTTTCGCGTTGGCACACTCGGGCTTGTGGCTCCTCTCGGTCGGCTGGACGGCGGCCGTCACGGGGCCCTACCACGCTCGGATCGCCCAAGACCCCGACCCCGCGCAGATCGAAAAGATGATCCGATCCGGCTGGGTCCGGACCTTCGCCTGGACCGGCCAAACCCTCCTCGCCCTCGCGCAGATCGCCCAGGGCTGATTCCCCTCTACTCGTCGAGCAGGACCCGCTCGGCGAGGATGACAGCCACAAAGTCGTCGACCGGGACGGGCGGAGTTTGCAGCGAGGCCGGCAGCAGGCGACGCCATCCGCGGCGAGGGTTGTGCTCCCAATACCTTTCGCGGGCGTTCAGGCTGGTCTCTTTCTCATCGACGACCAGCATTCCGACGCTCGGAAGGTGATCCCGCAACCGCCGAACCGTCTCTTTGCTTCGCGTACCATTCCCGATGATCACCATCGAGAAGGGTTCCACCGCGCGGGCCGCATCCACGTGGGCTTCCAGGTCTTCGGTGGTGGCGATGGCTCGCCATAGCACTTCACTCTCCCGGCTGGCGGTGCGGCGCACCAAGGCCATTCCGACCTTGCTGCTTCCGGGGTCGATGGCCAAAACGGTCTTGGTGTTGAGAACGCTCATCGGAGTCTAAAGACGATCCTTACCGGACCGGCGGCGCGGATCTCTTGGCGGGCAAGAATCTGAACCCGAATCTGACGGTCTTCGGCCCGGACCTCCCGGGTCAAGCGGAGCAGTTCTTCGAGCGTGACTTCCCCGGCCTGGTTGCTCCCGGCCACCGGGATCACTCCGTCGCGGCGGATCTTGTCGGCCAAGTTGACGGTGACGAGTCGGCGGAGGGTGCCCAAGACCGTGTCGTCGGTTGCCGAACCATCGACCCGGATCTCGGTGATCAGATCCCCCTCCCGATAGATCAGGCGGTTATCGAAAACGGTGCCCCGAACTCCCGTCGTCTCGCCTTCAAAGCTGTTCCAAAGGGCGGTCAGGATGATCAGTTTGGGTTCGGGTTGGTTGGTGATCTGCCGGGCGAGCTCTTCTCGCTGGCTCTCGGCGGTCACCGCCTCGTTGATGTCCAAGAATGCCGCCGCGCGACTGGTCCCTTTGCCCCGCGCCCCCCGGGCTTCGGCCACCGCAGCCGCGTCGCGGAGAGCGTTGGCGACGTAACCCCGGGCCTGTTCGGGAGTGACCCGGGCCGGAACCAGGACTCGCGCGACTTCCTCATTCCGGGCGAAGATGATGTTGACCATGCGAGTGAGCAAGAGGCCTTGCTCAAGCTCCTTGGCCGCGACGTTGAGCCCGTCGAGCTCGCTGCGCTTTTGGTCCAAGTCCAGCTTCACGCGTTCGAGCTCGGCCCCAAACTGCCGGGCCACGCGTTCCAGCTCTTGGGTCGCGATGACTCGCTCTCCTTCAAGCTGTTCGATCTTGGTGCTGAGTTCGCCCAAAAGCTTTTCCTTTTGCTGGAGTTCCTGGTCCAGGGTGCGGGCCTGCTCATAGCTTCTCTCCAGTTCGGAATTGATGTATTTGATCCGTGAATCCAGATCCTTGCTTTCTTTGACGAGCGAGGCGTTTTTGGCCTGGCTTTCGCGGAGTTGACGACGGCTCTGGTCCAGGCTGCGCTTGCTGGTATCCAGCGATCGCCGCAGACCGGCCAGGGTTTCCCGCAGTGTGCTGGCTTGGGTGAGGAGCTGTTTGACCTCAGTGCGCCGATTCTCCAGTTCCTTGGTCGCGGTCGAGAGGCGCTGCTCGGAGGCTCGGCTGAGTTTTTCGGCGGCCGCGGCCTTCTTGGTTTCGGCCTCCGCTTGCTTCTGCACACTGGTGAGCCGCTGGGTAGTTTTCTCAAGGTCGGCAGTCGATTGCGCGGCCTGCTGCTCAGCCAGGTCCCGCCGCTTGATGAGATTGGTTCCTTCGACCAGGATCGTCCTCAGATCTCGGCTGGCCACGGTCACGAGGAACACCGTGAGCAGGGGCACGAGGAATCCCGCTCCGGTGGTGAGCAGGGTGGCCGTGTGGCGCGGACGCAGGCCAAAGAGGGACTTGCGATTTTTGCCGAGATGCCGCCCGAGATTGTCTGCGACAAAGGCGATCAATGCCCCAGCCAGACAAAGCAGAAATACGAAAGCGGCACTGGTGAAATCCACGGGCTAACTGTTCTTACGATGAATGGTCACCACGGCGACCACGAGTCCGAGCACCAGGGGGGTGAAGCTTGCCATCCAGGCAGGAATCTTGCCGCCCTGCGCGGTGATGGCCATGAAATTTGCCAGCATCATGTATCCAAAGATGATGATGACAGAGAGCCAGAATCCGGCGGCGGCCCCGGTGCGGTGGTTCCGGATCCCAAGCGGAGCGCCCACGAGGGCATAGATCAGTGCTGCGGCCGGAACGGTGACCTTGTTCCAGTACCCATATTCCAAGTTTGCGATCTGCTTGGGCTCCACTCCGTTCCGCCGGGCGGTGGCGATCTGTTCGCGCATCGCCGCCATGCTAAAGGCATCGAGGTCCTTGAGGTTGAGCGCGACCATGTCGTCGGGGCTGGCCTCAAGCTTCGGGACTTCTCGGGGCCACAGATCCCCCGAACTCGCCAGGTACTGCTGACCATCCGCGCTGAGGACCGTGCTACCACCCTCCAGCCGCCAACCGTTCTCCCGGTCGAGCTTGCCATCGACCAATTCGAAGACGAGCTTCGGAGCGAGCATCACGAAGCTGGGCTGCTGCTTTTCGTCAAACACCGTGATCGTGACGCCGGTCAGGCTCCGCTCGGCAATGCTGAAGTTTCGCGCCATAACCTGGGCCACAAGCCGACCGCTCTTGTTATCAAAAATGGGATAGCTCGTCGGCTGGCTCGAACTCCGATCGAGTTGGGTGACGATCTGTTGCTGGATCGCAGTGGCACGAAGGGCCGCCGAAGGGACCACCATCTCGTTGAAGAAAAAAGCGAGCAGACTGACGCCCAAACCAAAGACGCCCACCGGAAGCATGATCCGCCACAGGCTCGTTCCGCTGGCCCGCATCGCCACGATTTCGCTATCGCTGCTCAAACGGCCAAAGCTCAAGAGACAACCCAAGAGCACGGCCATCGGAAAGGTCTTTGCCATAATGCCGGGCAAAAGGAGCACCGTCAGCTCGGCGATGGTGGCAAACGAGATCCCCTTCACCACGTAATCGGTGAGCTTGAAGAGAAAGCTCCCGGCCATGATGAGGGCGGTAAAGATCGCGACCCCAAAGATCCAAGGGCCAAGGACTTCGCGAAAGATCAAGCGATCGAGGCGCTGGGTCACCCTTCGAGATCGCCCCCTTCGAATTGTTGCCCCAGATAGCGCTTGCGGACTTGCTCGTTAGCCGTGATCTCGGCTGCGTTCCCCCGCAAGACGATCTCACCATCAATCAGGATGTAGTTGCGGTCGGTGATGCGCAGGGTCGCGCCGACGTTGTGGTCGGTGATCAGGATCCCGATTCCTCGGTGCTTCAGGCGATGGATGATCTCTTGGATCTCTTCGATGGTGACGGGGTCGATCCCAGTGAAGGGTTCGTCGAGGAGGATGAAGTGGGGTTCGGTCGCCATCGCGCGAGCGATCTCGACGCGCCGACGTTCCCCGCCCGAAAGGACCCCGGCCTGGCGGTCGAGGATTCGCTTGATATGGAGTTCTTCGGCGAGTTCTTCAATCTTTTGGTCGATTTCTCGCTTGCTTTTGCCCGCCATCTCCATGACGAGGCGGATATTGTCGGCCACGCTGATCCGGCGGAAGACACTGGTCTCTTGGGGCAGATAGCCGATCCCGGCGCGGGCCCGTTTGTACATCGGCCAATGGGTGATCTCTCGGCTATCCAATCGGACCACCCCGGCATTTGGCTTGACAAGCCCGGTCACCATATAGAACGTGGTGGTCTTGCCCGCTCCGTTCGGACCGAGAAGGCCGACGATCTCACCAGTCGAGATCTCGACACTCACTCCATTCACGACCCGTCGTTTCTTGTACTCCTTGATGAGTCCATCGGCGGTGATCTTCATGGCTTGCGCTTCTCCTCGTATTGGGCCTCGCCGGGATCTCCCGTCATCTCGATCTCCACGATTTCGCGTTTTTCGTTGAGAGTCACCACGGCCTCCCGGACGGTGATTCGCCCGGCCATGAGGGTATCCGATCCACTGAGGACCACGTTCCCTAGGAGCCGAAGCGTCCGCTTTTTGTCGTCAAAACGAAGCGAATCGGCTTCTCCGATCAGCTTGACGGGGACGGTCTTTCCGGATTGATCTTCTTTCGTGGTGTCGAGCGTGATCCGAACTCTGCCCGCAATCTCGGCCAAAGCGATGGGGAAATCGGCGCGGTCTTGGCTCGGATAGAGAGTGACCTCCCCTCGACTTCCTTTCAAGGTGAAGTGGGTAGCCGGTTTTCCGCTGGCGGTGCTCGACCCCTCGACCTGGATCGCTCCAGGCACGAGGATCTTCTGGTCCGCATTCAGAAACACCAACGAAGGACCCGAGAGGGTGAGGTCGCTTCCCTCTTGGCCGCCCTGGCGCAGCGCGGTCTGGGCGTTGCGGGTTACCTTGACCGGACCTTTGAAGTTGATCTCCCGGAGCGGATCTCGATTCGGGCGAGTGAGCGTCGCCAGATCCAGGGTGGCTCCCGTGCCAGAGACCGTCAAGGTTTCGGAGGTCCTACCCCGCGCACTGGACGTGGTCCCCGTTCTTCGCACTATGGTGGGTCCGGTGAGCGTGACTTGGCTCGAGTCGCCTTTCTCCTTCAGGATGGCTTGATCGGCGGAGACGGTGGTCTCGATTTCGGCCGGCTTCAGGAAGATCTTGACGGCGCCCTTTAGGGTCCCCTCGACGAGGCGGAAGAGTCCCGCGTCCTCACGACGGGCGAGCCCGGCCATCTCCCTCGACTCAGCGCGGAGACCCTGCTTTTTCCACGAGCCGGTGGCAGGATTGCCGCGCCCCTCAAAGCGGATCGTTTCTGCATCCTTAAAGGAAAACTTCCAGCTGGTGAATCCGGCCAGGGCCATGTTGCCTTGGTCGTCCTGATATTGGACGGTCGGCGATTGCGCCCCAATGGGAATGGCGGCAGCGAGAATCAAGAGGGCGAGGCGTGACTTCATCCTTGCGAGGTTCCTGGGAACCGGTCTGGTGTTCCAAATTGCTTGAGATCGGGGGTCGCAAGCAGGACCGGGAAGGGGCCAATCCGATAATCTGCACCACGAATTTCCACTGCCCCTTTGGCTTCGATCAGTTCTCGATCCGGGATCCAGCGGACGGTCTGAGCCGAGAGCACGAGTCCTTGTTCCTTGCTCGTGATGGCGACTTTCCCGACAAGGCGGAGATCACTCGTCCGCTGATCTGCAAAACCTTTCTCACTCTCAAAAGTGGAAGCGAGCTTGTCTTTTTGGTAGAGTTCTCCCCGGACCGTGGTCAATTCTCCCTGGGCTTTGCCTCCTTCGGCATAGGTGAGCAAGGCCGACTCGCTCTTGAGTTTCCACTGGACCTGGCGTTGCTCGTCGCGTTGGGTGAGGTTGGCGTCCTCGACCTGTACGGCCCGGGGTTCGGCAGCGGGCGGAGTGGTGGGTGTGGGGGCGGCGGGCCTTTGTGCGATCTGGTTTTTGGGCGATCCACAGGCTTGGAGGCTCGCCAATAGGGCCAGGAGGGGTATCAGCGTCGCCGTCCGAGGGCGGGACCCAGGGCGGCGCGTAGCGACGGGGCCCCTG
>QLAH01000091.1_pt1 | contig 87281 bp, 89 predicted proteins | sample 4693081 | NCBI WGS metagenome assembly QLAH01 (sample SAMN09425401, study PRJNA476045) | Lake water metagenome, whole genome shotgun sequencing project.
GCGGCCTGGGATACCTCTCACCCCTGAACTTTGAAAGGAGGCACGAAACCCTGTTTGACGTTGTTGAGGATGCCGTCGTGCATGCCGAGACAACACCCGCAACGGTTTGAGAATCAAACCAATTCCCATCCACCGAAGTGGGTCAACTCCAGTGGCACAAATGCTGACTCGCTTGAGCCATCAAGAAAAAAGCCCAAGCAAATCAATTGCTTGGGCTTTATCTTGGCGGAGCGAGAGGGATTCGAACCCTCGATGCGGCTCTACACCGCATACTCCCTTAGCAGGGGAGCACCTTCGGCCTCTCGGTCATCGCTCCGGAACGGCTGATTATGCCTGAAAAACAGGCTGCCTCCCTCAGCGGGAGGCCAAAGAATCAACCGGCTGGTCGAGCTCGAATTCCCGATGGAGTGCGCGGACAGCGAGTTCCATGTACTTCTCGTCGATCACGACAGAGGTTTTGATCTCGGAGGTGGAGATCATCTGGATGTTGATGCCCTCTTCGCTCAGGCAACGGAACATGCGGCTGGCCACGCCCACATGGCTGCGCATGCCGATGCCCACGATACTGACTTTGCAGATCCGGGCGTCGCCCACCACCTCGGCGGCACCCAGCTTGGGCGCCACGTGGGTTTTGAGCAGGTCCAGCGTCTTGGCCAGATCGTTGCGGTGCACCGTGAAGCTGAAATCGGTCTTGCCTTCGCGACCGATGTTCTGGATGATCACATCGACCTCGACATTGGCATCGGCCACGGCGCCCAGGATCTGGTAAGCAATGCCCGGGGTGTCGGGCACACCCAGAACGGTGATCTTGGCTTCATCGCGGTTGAAGGCTATACCGGAAACGACGGCTTGTTCCATGGATTCGTCATCCTCAAAAGTGATCAGGGTGCCCGACTGGGCTTCTTCGTTCAGGTCGATGTCCCAGGCGGTGAAGCTGGACAGCACACGGATGGGCACGCGGTACTTGCCAGCAAACTCCACCGAGCGGATCTGCAACACCTTGGAGCCCATGCTGGCCATCTCGAGCATTTCCTCGAAGCTGACACGCGCCAGGCGGCGGGCTTCGGGCACCACACGCGGGTCGGTGGTGTAGACACCGTCCACGTCGGTGTAGATGAGGCACTCGGCCGCGCCCATGGCCGCCGCCACGGCCACGGCCGAGGTATCGGAACCCCCACGGCCCAGCGTGGTCACGTTGCCAGCTTCATCAATGCCCTGAAAGCCGGTGATGATGACCACCTTGCCTGCGGCCAGTTCGCCCTTCACCCGAGCGTCGTCGATCGACTCGATGCGGGCCTTGGTGTAGGCGTCGTTGGTGCGAATGGGTACCTGCCAGCCGGAAAAGCTGACCGCCTCCACGCCCTCGGCCTGGAGCGCAATGGCGAGCAGCGCGGACGATGCCTGCTCACCTGTGGCGGCCAACTGGTCAAGCTCGCGGTAATAAGCGGTCGCGGGCTTCTCGGGGGCCACGTCTTTGGCCAGAGCCAGCAGGCGGTTGGTTTCGCCGCTCATGGCACTGGGCACGACCACCATCTGGTGACCGGCGCGATGCCACTTGGCGACCCGCTTGGCGACATTGCGGATGCGCTCGGTCGAGCCCATGCTGGTGCCGCCGTACTTGTGAACGATCAGTGCCATGTGGTAAGGGAATAAGCGCCGGACAGAAAGGTTTTTGCGACGCCGGCAGCCCGACGCAAAGCTTTCGATTATAGATTCGACGACGATGCCCGTTCAAAAACAAGCACCTCGCCTGTGCGCCGGACAAAGCCCTCGCCGACCTTCAGGTGTATCCGGTGGCCTCGGGTGGTACAGGCCGCCAGCTGAAGCTGTAGCTGCCTGAGTTGGGCGTCGCTGGCCTGCCGGGCCCCCACCTCGCGCAACCAGGCCCTCAGCAGATTGGCCTGGCGAGCCAGCGTGAGCGTCTGCAAACGGCGTATCTCGGGTGGGTTGCCGACCAGAGCCATGTCGCTTCGGGCGACTTCCTCCAGCAGACACTGGGCCTGGGCAATATGCCGGGCGCTGCGAGCAAACGTGTCGGCATAAGCGGGAAAGGTGTCCTGCAGCACCGGCAGCAGGCGGTGGCGGATGCGATTGCGGGTGTAACGCGGGTCCTGGTTGGTCGGGTCATCGACCGGTGCGATCGGCTGCGCTTCCAGCCATGCCCTGAGGGCCTGCCCCGAGACACCGAGCCAGGGACGAACAAAAACCACCCCGTGCCGCTCCATGCGTTCTGGCATGCCCGCGAGGCCCGGCAGACCCGCCCCCCGGGTGAGGGCCAGCAAAAGGGTTTCGACCTGGTCTTGCTGATGCTGACCGAGCCAGACCGATGAGACGCCCCCATGCCTGGCCATGTCGGCCAGGGCGACATATCGGGCATCCCGGGCGGAGGCTTCCACACTCACACCACGGCCCAGCCTGGGCGCCACCCGTTGCACCTGCAGGGGAATGGCATGCACACGGCAGAAGGACTGCACATGTTGCTCGAAACCGTCAGCGGCGGCTTGCAGACCGTGGTTGACGTGCAAGGCCATCACGCGACCCGGTTGCAAGTGATGCATGGCCAGCAGGAGTGCCGTTGAATCGGCTCCACCACTGAAAGCCACCCCCAGGATGCCGTCAGGCCAGTCAGCGATGGCCTGGCGCAGGACGGGCAGCCCGGGGTGGCCGGCCCAATCGCTAGCAGGGCTTGTGCCCACGGGGGGTCATCCCTTGCCGCGGCTGTCGGCCTTGGTGTCGTTGAAGCGACCGTAACTGTTGATGCGCGCGTAGCGCCGATCCAGCAACTCTTGGGTCTTGAGGTCGGCCACCTGGCGATACGCGTCATTGAGCGCTCGCTTGAGGAAGGCGGCCATCTGCTTGTGGTCACGGTGCGCACCACCCACCGGCTCGTTGACGATCTTGTCAACCAGGCCCAGGGCTTTCAGGCGGTGCGCGGTGATGCCGAGCGCTTCAGCGGCGTCTGAAGCCCGATCGCTGGTTTTCCAGAGAATGGACGCACAGCCTTCCGGACTGATCACCGAATACACCGAATACTGCAGCATCAGCACCTGGTCGGCCACGGCAATGGCCAGCGCACCGCCCGAACCGCCTTCACCGATGATGGTGGAGACGATGGGCACTTCGAGCTGCGCCATTTCGAAGATGTTGCGGCCGATGGCCTCGGACTGACCGCGTTCTTCCGCGTCGATGCCGGGATAGGCGCCCGGCGTGTCCACAAAGGTGAACACCGGCAGCTTGAATTTTTCGGCCAGCTTCATCAGTCGCAGGGCCTTGCGGTAGCCCTCGGGGCGTGTCATGCCGAAATTGCGCGCGGTGCGCTCCCGGGTGTCTCGGCCTTTCTGGTGGCCGAGCACCATGCAGGGCTGGCCATTGAAACGCGCCAGGCCGCCCACAATGCTCAGGTCGTCGGCGAAATGGCGATCGCCATGCAGTTCCACGAAGTGCGTGAAGATCTCGCGCACGTAGTCCAGCGTGTAGGGTCGGTCACTGTGGCGGGCAATCTTGGTGACCTGCCAGGGCGTCAGGCTGCTGTAGATGTCTTTGGTGAGTTGCTGGCTTTTCTTGCTGAGCTGCTCGATCTCTTCAGAAATGTCCACGGCCGATTCGGTCTGGACATAGCGCAACTCTTCGATTTTGGATTCCAGCTCCGCGATGGGCTGCTCGAAATCCAGAAAGGTTTTCTTGGCCAAGGTATGACTCCTGTGGTCGTGTCTGTGTCGGGCGTCGGTCAGTAGGCGACCGGCACCGGGTCCAACGAGCGCCAAATATACCAAGTCGCCACGCTGCAGAAGGGGGCCCAGGCGGCCGCCACCTCGCGCGCGTCGCTCCGGCTGACCGGGTCGCCCGAGAAATAGCTCTGACTGATGCCCCGGATCAACCCCACGTCGTCCAGGGGCAGCACATTGGGACGCATCAGGTAGAAGATGAGGAACATTTCCGCGGTCCAGCGACCAATGCCCCGGATGCCCACCAGTTGCTTGATGACGGCCTCGTCATCCATGGACAGCCAGGCGTCGGGGCACAGCCTGCCGTTGTCAAAATGCAGGGCCAGATCGACCAGGTACTCGACCTTTCGGGCGCTCAGGCCGGCCGCACGCATGTCGTCCACCTTCAGGCGCAGCAACTGGGCCGGCTCCATGCGGGGCATGAGCGCAGCAAAACGGTCCCACACGGCCTGGGCAGCTTTCACGGAAATCTGCTGCCCGATCACGCTGCGCGCGAGAGTGGTGAACGGGTCACCGCGCGACTGCAGGCAGACATCCGGGAACTGCGGGATGAGCTTGTTCATCACGCGGTCGTGCTGCTTCAGATGGTCGCAGGCCTCGGCCCAGTAAGAAGGAACCAGTGTCATGGGGGTCTCAGGCCCGTTCCCAGGTGGTGCCCGCCGGGCCGTCCTTCAGGATCACGCCCTGCTGAAGCAGGGTCTGGCGTATGGCATCGGCTTCGGCCCAGTTCCGGGCGGCCTTGGCGGCCGCTCGCGCGTCGATCTGCGACTGAATCGATGCCGCGTCCAGCCCACCAGCCGCTCCCGCCTGGAGAAAGGCTTTCGGGTCTTCCTGGAGCACACCCAGGGTGGCACCCAGGGCTTTGAGCAAACCCGCCAGTTCCGATGAACGGGTGCGGTTGACCTCACCAGCCAGATCGAACAGCACGGCAACGGCTTCAGGCGTGCCGAAGTCCTCGTTCATTGCGACCTTGAAGCGGGCGGCATGCGGTTCGGCCCAGTCGATGACCCCCTCGGAAGCGGGCACGGCCTCCAGGGCGGTGTACAGGCGCTTGAGCGCGCCCCGGGCATCGTCCAGATGCGCATCGCTGTAATTCAAAGGACTGCGGTAATGCGCCCGCAGGATGAAGAAGCGCACCGTCTCGGCGTCGTATTTTTGCAGCACTTCACGAATCGTGAAGAAGTTGCCCAGGCTTTTGGACATCTTCTCGTTGTCCACCCGCACAAAGCCGTTGTGCATCCACACCGTGGCCAGCGGCTGGCCGGTTGCGCCCTCGCTCTGGGCGATTTCGTTTTCATGGTGCGGGAATTGCAGGTCGGCACCGCCACCGTGGATGTCAAAGCTTTCGCCCAGCATCTCGCAGCTCATGGCGGAGCATTCGATGTGCCAGCCCGGCCGGCCCTGTCCGTAAGGACTGTCCCACTTCGCTTCGTCGGGTTCGCTGGCCTTCGCGGCCTTCCATAGCACAAAGTCCAGCGGGTCCTGCTTGCCATCGTCGACCGCCACGCGCTCGCCGGCACGCAGATCATCGAGGCTTTTGCCCGACAACTTGCCATAACCCACGAACTGACGCACCGCGTAGTTCACATCGCCGTTGGGACTCCGGTAGGCCAGGCCCTTGCGCTCGAGCGCGCCGATCAGGCCCAGCATCTGCGGAACGAACTCGGTGGCACGCGGCTCGAAGGTGGGTCGCTCGATCTTGAGGGCATCGGCATCCTGGTGCAGGGCCTCGACCATGCGGTCGGTGAGCGAGCGGATGGTTTCACCGTTCTTCAGGGCGCGCGCAATGATCTTGTCGTCGATGTCGGTGACGTTGCGGACGTAGGTCACGCGGAAACCCATCGCCTTGAGCCAGCGCTGCACCACGTCGAAAGCCACCATGGAACGGGCGTGCCCGAGGTGGCAGAGGTCATAAACGGTCATGCCGCAGACGTACATCCGCACGTGGCCAGGCTCCAGTGGCGCAAAGTCGTCGACGCGACGCGTGAGGGAGTTGTAAATGCGCAAAGTCATCAGGACAGGCAGGGGCGTGAACCCCTCAGATACAATCTTTCGAGTATATCGGGGCCGGCTCCCAGGCTCCATTGCTCCCACGACCAGCCGCATGCACACCCTCTCGCCCTCCCCTTTTCGCCCTTTGCCACGCCGCTGGGTTCTGGCACTGACGATCTGGCTGGCCGCCGCCTGCTGGATGGTGGCCCGACCGGCCTCCGCCCAGGACGCCCCTTACGATCAGGTGCACCGGCTGCTCAATGCGGGCGAACTGGGTGTAGCGCTTTCGGGTGCCGACGATTGGCTGGCCAAGAAGCCGCAAGACCCGCAGATGCGCTTTCTTCGCGGTGTGATCCGCCAGCGCCAGGGCGACATCGAAGGCGCGACGAACACCTTCCAGGGCCTCATCCGGGACCATCCCGAACTCCCCGAGCCCTACAACAACCTGGCGGTCATTCATGCCGCTCTGGGGCAGCTGGCCAAGGCGCGCGAGGCGCTCGAAACGGCCATCCGGCTGAATCCGCAATATGGCACGGCCCACCGCAACCTGGGAGATGTGTACCTTCAGATGGCCGCCGAGTCCTACCGCGCCGCCATGCGTGCCGGCCCGGATAGCGGCAACGCTTCCAGGCAACTCCAGGCTGTCGAGCGACTGCTGAACCCTTCCGAAACCCGTTGACCCTTTTCTCAGACCTGCCATGACCCAACGCCGACACGTGCATCGCCTGATCGTCTCCGCCCTGCTTGCGCCCGTGGTGTGGCACGGTGCAGTCCACGCGCAATCCCCAGCGCCCCGTGTCACGCTGGAAACCAGCCTCGGGCACATCGTCCTCGAACTCAACCCGGAAAAGGCCCCGCGGACGGTGGCCAATTTCGTTCAGTACGTTCAGGAGGGACACTATGCCGGCACGGTGTTCCACCGAGTCATCCCCAACTTCATGATTCAGGGCGGCGGTTTCACGCCCGCCATGCAGCAGAAGCCAACCCGCGATCCCATCCCCCTGGAATCCCGCAATGGCCTGAAAAATCTCAAGGGCACCATTGCCATGGCCCGCACCATGGTGCCGAATTCGGCCACCTCGCAGTTTTTCATCAACGTGCAGGACAACCCCTTTCTCGACCAGCCCAACTCCCAGGACGGTCAGGGTTATGCCGTTTTCGGCAAGGTCGTCAGCGGCATGGACGTGATCGAGAAGATCCGGACCGTGCCCACGACTCGCCAAGGCATGCATGCCGACGTGCCCGTCGAACCTGTCACCCTCATCAAAGCCACTCTGGAGAAATAAACCATGGCCCATCCTCAAGTCGAACTGCACATCAGCGGCCACGGCGTCATCACGGTCGAACTCGATGCCGACAAGGCACCCAGGTCCACCGAAAACTTCCTGGCCTATGTGAACAGCGGCCACTATGACAACACCATCTTTCACCGCGTGATCGACGGCTTCATGATCCAGGGCGGGGGTTTCGAACCCGGCATGAAACAGAAGCCGACCCTGGAGCCGATAGAAAACGAAGCCAACAACGGCCTCAAGAACCAGAAATACACGCTGGCCATGGCCCGCACCCAGGCGCCGCATTCGGCCACCGCGCAATTCTTCATCAACGTGGCCGACAACGGTTTCCTCAACCACACCGCACCGTCCATGCAGGGCTGGGGCTATGCCGTTTTCGGCAAGGTGGTCGGTGGCACCGAGATCGTGGACGCCATCCGCGCCGTCAAGACGGGCCGCAAAGGCTTCCACGACGACGTGCCGGTCAACGATGTGGTCATTGAAAAGGCGGTCGCCATCTGAATACCTGGGCCACGATCCAGGGGCCGACCCACTGGCGGCGGGTCGACTTCATCTCGGACCTGCATCTGCAGGCCCGAGACCCTGCCACGTCGGCCGCATTCGAGCAGTACCTGGCAGCGGGCGGCTTTGACGCCCTCTTCATCCTCGGTGATCTGTTCGAAGTGTGGGTGGGCGATGACGTCCTCCTGACTGACGACAGCCACCCGGAGCACCGGTTTGTGCGCCACTGCGTTCAGGCGCTTCATGCAGCCTCCCACCGAGTTCCTGTGCATGTGATGCACGGCAACCGGGATTTTCTGCTGGGTGCCGGCTTTGCCGAGGCGAGTGGCTGCCTGATGATCGAGGACCCCTGCGTGCTGCAACTCGGCCAGATCCGCTGGCTGCTGAGCCATGGCGATGCCTGGTGCCTGAAAGACTCCGATTACCTGGCCTTTCGGGCCCGCGTGCGCCATCCCGAATGGCAGACAGCGTTTCTGTCGCAACCGCTACCGGCACGCGAAGCCATTGCCCACCAACTTCGCGAACAGAGCGAGCAGCGCAAACGCGACGCGCACACCCACGGCGAGACATTTGCGGATGTAGACACCCAAACGGCCGTGGACTGGCTGCAACGCACCGGCTGCCAGACCCTGATCCACGGACACACGCACCGGCCCGCCGAACACGATTTCGGCCATGGACACCGGCGGCTTGTGCTGAGCGACTGGGACGCGAGCGCCCACCCACCCCGGCTCGAAATCCTGAACATCCGGGCCGATGGTGACTGGTGCCGAACACCGCTGCCAACATGAACCCCGGGCCACGCGCATGGCGAGTCTGGAAGCACAGCCGATGGGGGCGAACCCTGACCCGATGGCTGGGAGGAACGCCCACCATACCCACAGCGCTTTGGGAACGGGTGGTGTCGGCCCAGCCCTTCCTGTCCGCCTTGCCACCCTGGGAACGGCACCAGCTCAAGCCACTTTGCGAACGCTTTCTGGCTGACAAAGAGTTCACCGGTGCCCATGGTCTGGTAATCACCGACGAGATGGCCGTGACGGTAGCCGCCCAGGCCTGCCTGCCCTGGGTCCACTGGGGCTTACCCGGCCTCGACTGGTACCGGCGGTTCGTGGGTATCGTCATCCACCCTGACGAGGTGGTCGCCGAGCGGGAGGTGCGGGATGATGCCGGGGTGGTCCACCACTACCAGGAAGCGCTGGCCGGTGAAGCCATGCACGGTGGGCCCGTGATGCTGGCCTGGAAGCATGTTCGAGGAACGGCAGCATCCGTCAGCACCGGCCATAGCCTGGTCATCCACGAATTCGCCCACCTGATCGACATGCGACACAAAAGCCAATGGGAAGAAGCCAATGGCTGCCCAAAGCTGCCCAGGGGATACATGGGTCTGACACCCTCGGAAGCGGCAGACCTGTGGCATCGCCGCTGGTCGGAGGCCTACCAGCGGTTGGTGCGCGATGTCGAGATGGCCAGCCGGTTTGGCACGACCCCACCCTGGCTCGATGCCTATGGCGCTCAGTCACCCGCCGAATTTTTTGCCGTGGCCTGCGAGGCCTACTTTGTCAACCGCCCACGCTTCAACGAGGAATTTGGTGATCTGGTGCCTTTGCTCGACGCCTTTTTCAGGCATCCAGATCCCTCACCGGTCAACGACGCAACAGTACCTTGAGCACGGCCTGCAGGCGACGGGCGGAATCGGCCGAGAAGGCCGATGACAACACCGTTGCCGTGTCCTGCACCCAAGTCTGGGCAGGGGACGGATCGTTGCGGCGCGTCAGCAGACGCAACTGAAGCGCTCGCCGCTCTTCCAGGTGCTGGGCTGGCGTGGGCACCTCAGCCGCCATTTCTAGACGCAGCAACGCTTCGGCCACCGGCTGCCCGGCCGCTACAGGCGTCGCAGTCAGGGCCGCCAGCCAGGCCGGTCGAGCCGAAGCCGCCGCCTTGCCACCCAGGGCCTGCGCGGCAGGCAGCTGATCGGGTTGCCGCTGCTCCCAGGCGGTCAGCAGTTGCACCAGGGCCTCACCATGGGCCTGGGACGCCAGCTTCCTGAGGGCGAGTTCGGCCTGCTCCATGGCCTGGCGCTGGGCACGGAATGCCGCATCACCCAGCCGGGGGCCACGAGGCTCGCGCTCGACCCGCTCCGCAAAACGGGCGCCACCCGTCCCGCGGTTGTCACGCGCTGGGCCACGGCTGTCACGCGGCCCAGGACGGGCAGCCGCTACGGGTGCGGACTTCTGCATGCCCGGACGGTCGTCGCCCCGCATCGCCACCAGTTTCTTCGCCGGTTGAGCCGACGCTCCTGCCTCTGCATCGGAAGCGGCGGCTCGCGTGTCGGCCGTGGATGGTGCTGACGCTTCGTCTGCCTTGGCCGACTCGGCACGCAAGACGGCCTCCAGGGCAGACATGGCCTGGCGGATCTGCTGGGCATCACCGGCCGCGCTGGCAGTATCCAGTGCCTTGGAAGCATCCAGCACCGCTTTGTCGTGGGCGCTGAGGGCTTCGCTGACACGCTCCCGGCTGGCGGTTTTGCGGGCAAAGGCCTCGTCGATGGGCTGGCGGAAAGCCTCCCAGAGTTTCTGCTCCTGTCGGCGGTCCAGCGGCACCGCATGGGCTTCATGCTGCCATTGCAATTGCAATGCCTTGACGGCGTCAATGCGCAACACGGGCGCCTGCCCCAGTCTGAGCGCCTCCTCGATGAGGGCCTGCCGGCGAGCGACGCTGCCGGCCTGAGCGGTCTCGAGGCGGGTGTGGGCCTGCGCCATCGCCTCCTTCCACATGGGCTGCAATTCGGCAAACAGCTTCTCGCTCAGATGACCCGACTGGCGCCAACGCTCGGCAAAGGTGTGCAGATCGCGGATCTGCTGCTTCCAGTCGTCGGTCTCTGCGTGGGCCTGCGTCCAGGCTTTCACTTCCTCGATGAGACCCAGCCGCTGCTGGCGGTTGGTTTCGTTCTGCTGCTTGAGTTGCCCTAACCAGGCCTCCACCACCTTGTGTGCCTCGTTGCAGGCTTCGTCAAATTTCTTCCACAGGGCATGGTTCGGTGCGCCCCCCTGGTCGGTGGCCTTCCATTGTTCACGCAGCTGTCGCAGGGTTTCCTGCATTTTTCGGCCACCGATGCGCTGACCTTCCGGGGCCTGCACCAGCGCCACGGCCTTGGCCAGCAGTTCTTCGCGAAGCTGGTCGGCACGCCAGCGCTGCCACCCTTCCAGTTCGCCGGTTCGGGCAATGGCCGCCTGAACGTCGTGTTCCAGTTCCGCCGAAATGTACCGGCCGTGGTCTTTCAGCAACTGGCGCAACTGGCCTGCGGCCTTGGGTGCCGTCTTGGCATGACCTTCGGCCAGTTCCCGGGTCAGGGCCTCCAGGGCCGCCTTCACCAGTTCCTGAGCCTGAGCCCGTCGGGCAGCCGATTCGGCGGGATCCACCGCGGGAGCCGGCGATGCCTCGCCACGGGCCTGACGCAGTTCGTCGGCCCACACGGGTACGGCCGGCAACGCAGCCTGCGGGTCTTCAGATGCCGCCACGGCCAGCGACAACGCCTCCTGAAACGCTTCCCACACCACAGAGAGTTGCACCCTCGAGGATTCCAGCTGAGAGGGAAAACGAGGCTCCACGCTGGCCCATTCCTTCTCTTCCGGCAAGGCAGTCGCCCGGTTCTGCCATTCGCCGACATCGGCGTGCAGCGACGTGAGCGCTGCCTGGGCTTCCTTCCAGGACTTGGTGGACAGGATTTCAATCCGCTGGGCCAGCAGAACGGCCGCCTCTCGCTCCACCTGAACGCGATGCTGGAGATCTTCGATGGCTTTCATGCGCTCCGCCAGCGCCAGCTTCAGCCCGGCCAGTGGCTCACGAGACAAAGGCGCCCCGGCCTTGGCGGCATCCCGCTGCCAGGCCATGGCATCGGCCAGGTTCAGCCGCGGCTGGGCCAGGAGCACCTGCGCCTTGCCTGCCCACTCGGACGCGATCGCATCCTGGGCTCTGGCGCGTTTGATGTCGTCGAGCTTTTCCTTGAGCACCTTGGCAGCGCCCTTGTCGCGGTGCGACATCTCGCGAAACACATCGGCCATCCGATCGTCGGAAGGGGCCGATGTCAGCCATTCGCGCAGCCTGGCCGCCCGCTCCCCGGAAGTCGGCGCAGTGAAGGCACCGCCGGTCAGGGCATCGAGTTGCGAGAGGTCGAGGGAGGAAGTCGTGGATTTGTCGGTGGGGTTCACAGCTACGGTTCTTCAGCGGTCGCGTAAACGGGTATTGTCGCCGGTTTCTGAAGTCAGCCGGCCCACAGATCCAGCGGTGGATCGTGAACCACCGCCTTCAGGATGTCGCTTCGTGCGACAAATCCCACGGGCCGCCCATCGGGATCCACCACGGGCAAACCTTGCAACCCGGTGTCCAGCAACACCTGCGCCAGCCGCCGCAATTCGGTCTCGGGTGTCGCACAAGGCACCGGCGACACCATCACCTGCGTCACGGACTGCGCCATGAGCGCCTGCCAGGCAATCGCCAGGCCATCCGGACGGGGCAAACGCTCGGGCTGCATCAACTCCGCCCGGCTGAGCAACCCCACCACCGCACCCGCTTCGTTCACCACCGGGGCCTGACCGACGCCGTGGTCATACAGCGTCCACCAGCCCTGTCGGACGGTGGTGTGTGGTCTGAGGACCACCGGGTCAGGGTGCATCACATCCCCCACCCGCTGGAGTGGTCGCCTGTCCACCGGGGGATGTTGCACCCGCCCATACGCCGATAGGGCCTGCGTCGCCCGGCGCTCACCTTCATGGGCCGCTGGCGGCATCTGGGGTGACGCCGGGTCATCGCTCGCTGGCTCCAGCGGTCTGAGCTTGGCCACCCGCAAGGTGGGCGCCACCTTCCGAAGGTCCTCCATGGGGCCCCGGTACATGAGTCCTGACATGCCGTAGATTGCAAACATGGCTCACCTCGCTGAGTCCATTATGGACTGGAGGCGACCGCGTGTGCGATGGGTTCAGGGCAGGAACAGGGCCTGGACATCGCTCAGGAAGTCGAATCCCCGTTCCGTGGGTCTCACCCACTGCCCATCTCGCTCGATCCAGCCCTTGTGCACGGCTTCATCGAGTGCAGAGGCGAGCCGGATGGCCGGCAGGCCTGTGCGCTCGGCGAATAGCGACAGATCGAAGCCCTCCCGCAGGCGAGAGGCATTCAGCATGAACTCGAAAGGCAGATCGGACGCACTCACCTCCGACTCGGAGGCACACGGTTGCCCCTTGAGGGCATGTTCCATGTACAGACGGGGCTCACGCCAGCGGACCTGGCGCAGCACCCGATGGGCAAAACTCAGCTTGCCATGTGCACCCGCCCCGATACCCAGGTAATCCCCGAATTGCCAGTAATTGGTGTTGTGCCAGCAACGGTGTCCGGGTCTGGCATAGGCCGATACCTCGTAGCGCTCCATTCCCGCCTGACCCGTGCGCTGGGTGATCAGGTCCAGCATGTCCCAGGCGGTGTCGTCGTCTGGCAGTTCGGGCGGGTGTCTGGCAAACCAGGTGTTGGGCTCGAGCGTGAGGTGGTAAACCGACAGATGAGGCGGGGCAAACGAGAGCGCCATGGTCAGGTCTTGCGCCAGATCGTCCAGGGTCTGGCCAGGCAAGGCGTACATCAGGTCCAGGTTGAAGGTGCGGAAATGGCTGGCCACTTCCTCCAGAGCTGCCCGGGCCTGCGCCCCGTCGTGGACCCGTCCCAGGGCCTGGAGGTGTGCGTCGTTGAACGTTTGCACGCCCACACTCAGGCGCGTCACCCCGGCTTGCCGGAAACCCCGGAAACGGTCTTTTTCGAAGGTTCCGGGGTTCGCCTCCAGGGTGATTTCGGCATCGGCCTCCAGCCGCAACAGGCTCCGGACGTCTGACAGCAACGCATCGATGGCCTCTGGTGGAAACAGGCTGGGGGTCCCCCCCCCGATGAACACGCTGTGAACGGTGCGTCCCCAGATCAGGGGCAGGCTGGACTCCAGGTCGGTCCGCAAAGCCAGCAGGTATCGCTGCCAGGGGAGATCGCCCTCGTCGCCTCGGGCGGCACCCCATTCATGCGAGTTGAAGTCGCAATAGGGGCATTTTTTCAGACACCAGGGCAGGTGCACATACAGACTCAGTGGTGGCAAGGCCGACAGGTGCAGGGTGCCAGGCCGGTGCAGTTGCACCACCTGTGCGTTACTCGCTGGCATACCAGCGCTCGCGCATCAGTTCGAGCATGGCCCGAGCCGCCTTGCCCCGGTGGCTGTGGGCGTTCTTGACCTCGGTGGGCAACTGGGCAAAGGTCTGGCCAAAGGCCGGAATCCACATCACCGGGTCGAATCCAAAACCGTTGTCGCCCACGGGCGCCTCGGTGATGCGTCCGCTGACGCGACCGGTCGCCACCAGCGGCTCGGGGTCTTCCGGCGAACGGACGGCCACCAGCGTGCTCACCAGTGCCGCCCGGCGCTGGGTCAGCCCCTGCATCTGCTCGAGGAGGGCCTTGACATTGTTGGCATCGCCTTTGTCGTAACCGAAGCGGGTCGCGTAATAGGCGGTGTCCACACCCGGCTGCCCGCCGAAGGCATCGACGCACAGGCCGGCATCGTCAGCCAGCGCAGGTAGACCACTCGCCGCACTGGCATGACGGGCCTTGGCCAGTGCGTTTTCCACGAAGGTGCGGTGCGGCTCCGGGGCCTCCGGAATGCCCAGGTCGGCCTGCCGCACCAGCGTCACGCCCAGCGGCTCAAACATGGCCTGGAGCTCGGCCAGCTTGCCCGCGTTGTTCGATGCCAGCACCAGCCGGTGACCCGATGTCATGCGCCGCCTCTCAAGCCACATCGGCGCCCGACAGGGACGCCTTCTGCAGCGCGATGAGTTCACCGATGCCCTGCTCGGCCAGCAGGAGCAACTGGTTCATTTCTTCCCGACTGAAGGCGGCGCCCTCGGCCGTGCCCTGCACCTCGACATAGTGACCAGCCCCGGTCATGACGACGTTCATGTCGGTATCGCAGCCCGAGTCCTCGACGTAATCCAGATCAAGGACCGGCATGCCCTGCACGATCCCGACGGAAATGGCGGCCACCGGGTGAAGGACTGGCGATCGCTCCAGTTTGCCTTCAGCCAGCAACTGGTGAACGGCGTCCTGAGCCGCCACGAAAGCACCGGTGATGGCCGCGGTTCGGGTGCCCCCATCGGCCTGGAGCACATCGCAGTCGAGGGTGAGGGTGCGCTCCCCCAGCAGACGCAGGTCGAACACGGCCCGGAGCGAGCGACCGATCAGTCGCTGGATTTCCTGGGTGCGCCCACTCTGTTTGCCCTTGGCCGCCTCACGCGCGCTACGGGTGTGCGTGGCACGGGGCAGCATGCCGTATTCGGCCGTTACCCAGCCCTCACCCGTGCCTTTCTGGTGCGGAGGCACCTTCTCCTCAACCGAAGCGGTACAGAGCACCCGGGTGTCGCCAAACTCGATGAGCACCGAGCCTTCGGCATGGCGGGTGAACTGCCGGGTGATGCGTACCGGGCGAAGCTGGTCGGGGCGACGGCCATCGTGGCGTGTTCGCGGGCTGTCGATGGAAGCAGGCGTCAGGGTCATGAATGGGAAAATGTCAGAAATCCCGCTTGCGCGGGGTGGTACGGCGGATGGCCTCGTTGATTTCCTCAATGGATCGCTGAATCGAGTCTTCATCGAAATCGGCCAGATCCGGGATGGTATGAGGGTCCAGGTCGCCAAAAGAGGAAGCAGATGGCCAATCGGTCAGGTAATCGGAAGGGATGACCTCGGTGGGCTCAAACCCGTCAGACACTTCCCACTCCAGCCCCACAATGGACACATTATCGCCATGGCGCCCCCCGCGGGTCACGGCTTCGTCGGCGAGGGCATTCACCGTGTCTTTCAGCGGCATGCCATGGAGCGCCAGCGCAAGGTCATCGTCGCTCATGACCGACCACAGGCCGTCGGAGCAGAGCAACAACCGGTCACCGGGCAAGACCTCCAGGGGGCCGAGGGTGTCGTAGAGCGGCTGGGTGTCGGAACCGAGAGAGGTGAACAGCACGCCGGGGTTGATGCCGGGGGGAAGCTGGCGAAAAAGCTCGGGTTTGTCGTGGTAGGAGTGGTCGCGCGTGCGCTGCACCAGACGCCCCTGACGGACCCAGTACAGACGGGAATCGCCCGAATGCACCGCGCTCAGACAACCGTGCTGAATCAAAGCCGCCACCATCGTGGTTCGGGGATTGTCGACCATGTCCTGAGAATGGGCGTAATCCACAATGGCCTGGTTGGCGGCCAGCAGCGTGGACTCGAGGAACACCCTTGCATCGGCCAGGTCTGGCCTGGCCTGAGCGTCAAACTGCTGCGTGAACACCCGCACCGCGATTTCGGCGGCCTTTTCACCTTCCGGGTGCCCCCCCATGCCATCGGCCAGGGCCAGCATCACCGCCTGCCGGCTGTAGGTGTAGCCCAGGCGGTCCTCGTTGATCGGGCGACCACCCTTGCGGCTGACCTGATAGACCGTGAATTTCATAGGTTGTGAAAGCTGGAGCGCTCAGTGGTTTCCATGACCGTCGCCGTTTTGCTGCCCAGAATCCCGCCCAGGCCGATTCGCAACTTGTCGACCAGCCCGGGGGGCGTGAAGGTGGGCTCCTCCTCGCGGTTGAGCTCCTTCTGCAACGCAAACACCGACTGCGGCCGCGACAGCGGGTCCAGTGACATACACCACTGAACCACCTCGATCAGGTTGTCGGAATAGAGGCCGCGCAGCCGCGTCATGGCCAGAGCCAGGCGATCCTTTTCGAGGCGTTGCGGGGCATCGTGCGGCGGATATCCCTGCATGCAGGAGTACATGCAGGCGCCGACGGCGTAGATGTCGGTCCAGGGCCCCATGTCGGCGTTGCGCTTGTACATCTCGGGAGCGGCAAAGCCGGGGGTGTACATGGGCCTGAGAAAATTGCCCTCGGTATTCAGAACCTCGCGAGCGGCGCCAAAATCGATCAGCACCGGCTTGTTTTCGTCGGTGATGAAAATGTTGGCGGGCTTGATGTCGAGGTGCAGCATCTTGTGCTGATGCACGATTCGCAGACCACGCAGGATTTCGTCGAACAGCGAGCGCACGGTGGCCTCACGCAGGATCTTCTTGCGCTTCAGGTCACGGGCCGTGACGATGAACTCCTGCAGAGAAGCCCCCTCCAGGTAGTTCATCACCATGTAGACCGTCTCGTTCTCGCGAAAGAAATTGAGCACGCTCACCACGGTGGGGTGTGAAATCTGGGCCAGCGCGCGGCCTTCCTCGAAAAAGCTTTTCAGACCCAGGCGATACAGCGAGAGTTTTTCAGGGGGCACGGCGGGCAGGAGTTCGCCGGGCAATCGAACCGCCAGCGCAGCAGGCAGGTACTCCTTGAGCGCGACTCTCTGGCCGGCACTGTCGAGTGCCTGATACACCAGCCCGAAACCACCGGCCGCCAGCAGGCGAATGATCCGGTAGCCGCCGATGAGTGTGTCAGGGGGCAGGGGCGCGGGTTTGGTCTTTGACATAATCGAAGGATCTGCAACCCCCAACAACGTTGCATACAGACTGCGAGTTTTGAATGCCAGTTTACAGCATGACCGGCTACGCGACGGGTCAGAGTCAGCCCCCGGCGACGACGTCGTCCACGGCGGCCTCGCCGGTCGCGATCGGCATGGAAATCCGCTCCGTCAACAGCCGCTTTCTGGACCTGGGATTCCGACTGTCCGACGAGCTGCGCCCGGCAGAACCAGCGCTGCGTGACCTCATCGGCGCCCGCCTCAAGCGAGGCAAGGTTGAAGTCAGGGCCTGGCTGGAAGGCCGAACCGAGAACCCCCTGAGGCCACCCTCCCTGGGTGACCTCCAGAAAATCATCGCGATCCAGGACCAGGTACTGAGCTGGCTGCCATCGGCCCGCCCCTTGTCGGTGGCCGAAACCTTGCAGGCCCTGGGGCGCTCCCAGCCGCCAGCCTCCCACCTCGCCCCGGCACTCGTGGAACTGGCCGAACAGACCCTGGCGGAATTCACCGCATCGCGCAACCGTGAAGGCGAACGCCTCGCTCGCATGTTGCTGGACCGTGTCTCGCAATTGCGCGCCCTCGCCACCCAGGCCCAGCCCATGGTGCCTCTGCTGGTCGAGTGGCAGCGGCAGCGTTTTCTGGAGCGCTGGCAGGAGGCCCTGGGCATGGGGCATGCCGATGCCACCGCCACGGCCGCGCAGGAGCGGGCGCTGAGCGAGGCCACGGCATTTGCCATCCGCATCGATGTGGCCGAGGAACTCACCCGGCTGCAATCCCACCTCGATGAAATCGAACGCCTGATCGGCCAGGGCGGCGAAGTGGGCAAGCGGCTCGACTTCTTCATCCAGGAGCTTCACCGCGAAGCCAACACCCTGGGCAGCAAATCCTCCAGCCTGGAACTCACCCGCATCTCGGTTGACATGAAAGTGCTCATCGAACAAATGCGCGAGCAAGTGCAGAACCTCGAATGATCATGGACTATCCCGGCAATCTCTACGTTGTGGCGGCCCCCAGCGGGACGGGCAAATCCAGTCTGGTCAAGGCCCTGCTGGAAGTCGATTCGCGCATGGAGCTCTCGGTATCCCACACCACCCGGGCCCCACGGGGTCAGGAAGTGCACGGGCGCGAGTACTACTTTGTGAGCAACGACGAGTTCGACCGCATGGTGGCCAACGACGCATTCGTCGAATGGGCCCACGTGCACAGCAACCGTTATGGCACCTCCCGAAAGGCCATCGAGGACAAGATTGCTGCCGGTGCCGACATCGTGCTCGAAATCGATTACCAGGGCGCGATCCAGATCAAACAGACGTTTCCCAACGCCGTTCTCATCTTCATCTTGCCGCCCAGCTGGGAAGAGCTCCGCTCACGGCTGATGCGCCGAGCCGAAGACAGCGAGGACGTGATCGAACTCCGCCTGCGCAATGCCGCCAAGGAGGTGGCGCACGTTGACCGCTTCGACTTCGTTATAATCAACGAGATGTTCGAGCGGGCCCTGTTTGACCTCAAGGCCATTGCTCACGCCCAACGCCTCAAGGTGGTTGCTCAGCGTCGCGCCCGGGCCGACACCTTCAGGGCCCTCCACATAGGCTGAATTTTTACCGGAGCCCCCATGGCACGCATCACCGTTGAAGACTGTCTGGAAAAGATCCCCAACCGATTTCAGCTCGTGCTGGCCGCCACCTACCGCGCCCGCATGCTGAATCAGGGCCACACCCCCAAGATCGAAACCCGCAACAAGGCCGGCGTTACGGCCCTGCGCGAGATTGCCGGAGGCAAGGTCGGCATCGAGATGCTGAAAAAAGTGCCCATCTGAGGCAAGGCCTTCCCTCAACAAGCACCGCCCTGGCGGTGCTTTTGTTTTTTTAATCATCTCAATGGTCAGGTTTGACACAAAAGTGTCGGCAAAATCCGACAGGAGCCGCTAAAGTAGGGGGATGACAGACGAAGTGATGACCCCTCCTGCTGCGAGTCCTGCCCAGGCGGCTGCCAGTGCCGCTGCCGCCAGCTTTGCAGCCCTGGAGGCCCGCCTCGACTACCTCAGCCCGACCGAAATCGATCTGGTCCGTCAGGCCTACCGGTTTGCAGACGAAGCCCATCTGGGCCAGATCCGCAAGAACGGCGACCCTTACATCACCCACCCCATCGCGGTCGCCCAGCAGTGCACCGAATGGAAACTCGATGCCCAGGCCCTGTGTGCCGCCCTGATGCACGATGTGCTGGAAGACTGCGGCATCACCAAGCTCGACATGACCGAGCGGTTCGGGCCGCACATCACCGATCTGGTGGACGGTCTCACCAAGCTCGACAAACTCGAATTCCACAGCCGCGAGGAAAACCAGGCCGAGTCTTTCCGCAAGATGCTGCTGGCGATGGCCCGAGATGTGCGCGTCATCCTCATCAAGCTGGCCGACCGCACCCACAACATGCGCACCATGGGTGACATGCCTCGCAGCAAGTGGGGGCGCATCAGCAGCGAGACGCTCGAAATCTACGCCCCTATCGCCCACCGATTGGGCCTGAACAACAACTACCGGGAACTGCAGGACCTCGCCTTCAAACATCTGCACCCCTGGCGCTATCAGGCGCTGTCGAAAGCCCTGGAAAAATCCCGTAGCCGCCGGCGCGATCTGATTGCCCGCGTGCAGGGCGAAGTGGAAAACGCGTTTCACCGCCACGGGATCGAGGTTCGCATCGTCGGCCGCGAAAAAACCCTCTACTCGGTCTACCGCAAGATGGACCTCAAGCACCTGTCGTTCGCCCAGGTCACCGACATCTACGGCTTCCGCATCATCCTGCCCGAACTGCTGGACTGCTACCAGGCACTGGGCATCCTGCATCAGCTCTACAAGCCACTGCCGGGCAAGTTCCGGGACTACATCGCCATTCCCAAGATGAATGGCTACCAGTCGCTGCACACCACCCTGGTGGGCCCTTTCGGCACCAACATCGAATTCCAGCTGCGCACCCACACCATGGACGTGGTGGCTGAGTCCGGTGTGGCCGCCCACTGGCTGTACAAAGCCACCGAGCCCGACAGCCCCGCCTCCCAGGACCTCAACGCCCAGTGGTTGCAGTCGCTGCTCGACATCCAGCAGGAAACCCACGACGCGGCCGAGTTCTGGGATCACGTCAAGATCGACCTCTTTCCGGATTCGGTCTATGTGTTCACGCCCAAGAGCCGGATCATGTCGCTGCCGCGGGGGGCCACGGTGGTGGACTTTGCCTACGCCATCCACAGCGACGTCGGCAACAGTGCCATCGGCGCCAAGGTCAACGGCGAGCAGGCCGCGCTGCGCACCGAACTCAACAATGGCGACGTGGTCGAGATCATCACCTCACCGCACGCCCGGCCCAATCCGAGCTGGCTGGGTTTTGTCAGGACCGGCCGAGCACGCTCCAAGATTCGCCATCACCTCAAGACCCTGGCCGAGGAAGAATCGCTGGCGCTGGGCGAGCGTCTGCTGCGCCAGGCCTTGAGGGCCGAGGGCATACCAGCCTTGCCTGCCGACGACGAAGCCCACCATGCCGTGTGGGACAAGCTGCTTCGATTCACGGGCAACCGCCACGTCAGCGAACTGCTGACCGACATCGGCCTGGGCCGACGCATTGCCAGCATGGTCAGCAAGAAGCTGGCGGCCCTGCTGGCTGAAGGGGGCCAGAAGCCCGATCTGCTGCTCATCAGCCAGGAGCGTTTTGGTGCCGCCACCGAAGACAAACCCTCCCAGGGGGTGGTCACCCTGGACGGCAGCGAAGGTGCCTCGGTGCAGTACGCCCGCTGCTGCCATCCGGTTCCCGGCGACCGCATCATCGGCTACCTGGGCAAGGGCGAAGGCCTGGTGGTTCACACCGACGACTGCCCCACCGGCCGCAAGCTGCTGCACCGCGACGCCGAGCGGTTCATTGAAGTGGAATGGGCCGAAGACCCTTCCCGGTTGTTCGAGTCTTCTGTCGTGGTCACCGTCCACAACGGCAAAGGCGTGCTGGCCAAGGTGGCCGCTGCCATCGCGGCCGCCGAAGCCGACATCACCCACATCCACATGGGCGAAGAGCCCGCTCAGGTGGCCACCGATCTGCGTTTCACCCTGGCCGTTCGGGACCGGGTCCACCTGGCCCACGTGCTGCGTCAACTCAAGCGCACGCCGTCGGTCATCAAGGCACAGCGCATCCGGCCGACGCGCCCGGGTAACTGACCTCCATCACCTCCAGGGTTTCCCAGCCACTGGGGGTGCGTACCCGCACCTCGTCGCCTTCGCGCGCCTTCAGCAGGGCCTGGGCCACTGGCGACACCCAGCTGATCTGGCCCAGCGCCGTATCGGCTTCGTCGATGCCCAGGATGGTCACGGTGCTTTCACTGCCATCTTCCCGCGCAAAGGTCACCGTGGCACCAAAAAACACCTGGTCCTTGCCCTGATGCTGTGAGGGATCGACCACCACCGCGATGTCGAGCCGCCGGGTCAGAAAGCGGATACGCCGGTCGATCTCGCGCAGGCGCTTCTTGCCGTAGAGGTAGTCACCGTTTTCCGAACGGTCACCGTTGCTGGCCGCCCAGTGCACCACCTCCACCACGCGGGGGCGCTCGACGTCCAGCAGGTGCAGCAGTTCGCTGCGCAGGCGGTCATGTCCGGCCTGCGTCATGTAGTTCTTGCCCCCTGCCGGCAGGGCGGGCCCCTCGGGCAGGTCGTCATCGTCGGCGGTATCGGATTCTCTGGTAAACGCTTTGCTCATGGCTTCCAGGGGTGTGCTAAGGTGCCTCCATGTGGCAATTGTCCAACATCATCCGGCGCCTGAACGCCACCGTGGTCGTGCTGGCCATGGCGTCCAGTGCGCTCACGGGGGTCGTTCAGGCACAAGGCCTGTCGCCCACCCTGCAACCCGAGGGGTCCAGTGGCTGGACGCCCAAGCCCTTGTGGCGCGGCAGCCACTTTGCGGTAGCCGCCGCACACCCGCTGGCGGCCGAAGCCGGCGCCCGGGTGCTGGCCGAGGGTGGGTCGGCCGTGGACGCCGCCGTGGCCATCCAGATGGTCCTCACGCTGGTAGAGCCCCAGTCCAGCGGCATCGGCGGTGGGGCCTTCCTGCTGCATGCCGACGGGCAGGCGGTACATGCCTACGATGGTCGGGAAACCGCCCCTGCGGCGGCCGACGAGCGGCTCTTTCTCCAGGCCGATGGCCAGCCCCTGCCGTTCGCCCAGGCAGTGGCCAGCGGCTTGTCGGTGGGTGTGCCTGGCGTACTCCCCATGCTGGAAATGGCCCATCGCCGGCATGGCCAACTGCCCTGGGGTCGGCTGATGGCCCCTGCCATCGTGCTTGCCGAACACGGCTTCCCCGTGTCCGAGAGACTGCACACCCTGCTCCAGGCCGACAACACCCTGCGCGACGACCCTGAAGCTGCCGCCTATTTTCTGGACCCGCAAGGCCAGCCCTGGCCCGTCGGGCACCGTCTGCGCAACCCGGCACTGGCCGAAACGCTGCGCTGCGTGGCCGCGCTGGGTGCGCGCTGTCTGAGCACAGGGCCCATCGCCGAAGCCATGGTGCGCAAGGTGCAGCATCACCCGGTGCGGCCTGGCGGTCTGTCCCTGGAGGATCTGGTCCGCTACCAACCCCTCCAGCGAGAGCCGCTCTGCCACCCCTGGCACACCCCCCGGGGGGTGATCAGGCTTTGCGGCTTTCCACCACCCTCTTCGGGAGCCATCGCCATCGGCCAGATCCTCGGCATGCTGGCCCATCGGCCCACGGCAACACCGTTGATGGCAGAAGAACTGCATCAGTACGCCGAAGCCAGCCGTCTGGCCTTTGCCGACCGTGCCCGCTACATCGGCGACCCGGCTTTTGTGGCACCCCCCGGTGGCGACTGGCTGCAGTTGCTCCGGCCCGACTACCTTCAGCGCCGGGCGCAGCTGATCGGGGACACGGCCATGCCCACCGCACCGGCCGGCAACCCGTCTCACGAAGCCGTGGCCTGGGGCAGCATGACGACGCAACCCGAGCAAGGCACCAGCCACCTCAGCGTGATCGACAGCCAGGGGCGCAGCGTGGCCATGACCACGACCATCGAATCTGCCTTTGGCTCGCGCCTGATGGTGCATGGCTTCCTGCTGAACAACCAGCTCACCGACTTCAGCTTCCGCCCGACAGACGATGCCGGCAGGCCGGTTGCCAACCGCGTTCAACCGGGCAAGCGCCCGCGGTCTTCCATGGCTCCCACCCTGGTGTTCGACAATGCAACGGGTGAACTGCTGGCCAGCCTGGGGAGCCCGGGTGGGGCTCTCATCATCCATTACACCGCCCGTGCCCTGCTGGCCACCCATCTCTGGGGCCAGGATGCCCGCGAAGCCTTGCACCTCCCCCATGCAGGCAGTCTGGGTGGGCCGGTGTTGCTGGAAGCGGGTCGTTACCCAACCCACGTGGTCGAGGCACTCAAAGCCCGCGGTCATCAGGTCCGCGAAACGGCCATGACGAGTGGATTGAACCTGTTGCAGCGTGACCGGCAAGGTCTGACGGGTGCCGCCGACCCTCGGCGCGAGGGCGTGGTGCGCGGTCAGTGACTCGGCTCTGCTAGCATCCTCCTCTTGTTTCTCAGGTAAATGCGCTTATGACTTATTGCGTTGCCGTCAAGCTCAAGGCCGGCATGGTTTTTTTGTCCGACTCCCGCACCAATGCCGGGCTCGACCAGATCAGCACCTTTCGCAAGATGATCGTGTACGAGAAGCCGGGCGACCGCTTCATGTGCCTGCTGTCGGCGGGCAACCTCAGCATTTCACAATCCATCCGCGAAATTCTGCAGGTCGAACAACTGAAAGACGCCGACATGGGCGAACCGATCACGATCTGGAACGCCAAGAGCATGTTCGACGCCGCCCGGGTGCTGGGCTCGGCCGTTCGCCATGTCTACCAGCGAGATGGCGAGTCGCTCAAACGCGCTGGCGTGGATTTCAACGTCAGCATGATTTTTGGTGGGCAGATCGGTGGCGAAGCCATGCGGCTGTTTCAGGTGTATTCGCCGGGCAACTTCATCGAAGCCACGCCCGAAACCCCTTTCTTCCAGGTCGGGGAAAGCAAGTACGGCAAGCCGGTGCTGGACCGGGTGATCACCCCCGACACCCCGCTCGATGAAGCCGCAAAATGCGTGCTGATTTCCATGGACTCGACACTCAAGTCCAACCTGTCGGTGGGGCTACCGCTGGACATGGCCGTGTACAAGGCAGACCAGTTGCAGAGTGACCGCATCGTCTGCATCGACGACGCCAACCCCTATTTCCGCATGCTGCACGACACCTGGGGGCAACGCCTGCGCGAGGTGTTCGACAGCATCGACCACCCGGCCTGGGACGGCCGTCCGAGTGAAGCCCCCCTGATGGAAGGCAGCGCCCGGCACGCCCCGTTGAAGAAGATCAGCAATCCCAAAGAAAAACTGATCTGATGTCGCTGGTGGTCTTTTCACACGGCAACAGCTTTCCTGGCGCCACCTACACGGTGATGCTCGATGCCCTGCGCGCCCGTGGCCATGAGGCCGTCGCGGTTGACAAGTACGGACACGATCCGGCTTATCCGGTCACCAGCAACTGGCCCCATCTGGTTCAGCAGTTGGCCGACTTCGTGGTCAACCACAACACCCAAGGAACCGGGCCGTTGTTCCTGGTGGGACACTCGCTGGGCGGCTTTCTCAGCCTGATGTGCGCGGCCAAGCACCCGATCCTTGCCGGCCGGCCTGTCGCCGGCGTGGTCATGCTCGACTCCCCCGTGCTGGGCGGCTGGCGTGCCCGTGCACTGGAAGCCGCGAAACACACCCGCCTGATCGGGGCCCTGTCACCCGGACAGGTCAGCCGAACGCGGCGCAACAGCTGGGCCAGCGCGGAGGAAGCCCTGGCCCATTTCGCCAAGAAGAAAAGCTTTGCCCGCTGGGACCCTCGGGTGCTGCGCGACTACATTGCTCACGGCACACACGATGTGGCCACCCACAGTGGTACCCGCCGAGTGCTCACCTTCGATCGCGAGGTCGAAACCCGCATCTACAACACCCTGCCCCACAACCTGGACCGGCTGCTGCGCCGCCACCCGCTGCCATGTCCCGTGGCGTTTGTGGGGGGCACGGCATCGGCCGAAATGCGACAGGTGGGCATGGTCATGACCCATCAACTGGTGGGCAAGACCCCGAGCGACCGGCTCCAGATGGTCGAAGGCACTCACCTCTTCCCCATGGAACGGCCCGAGGAAACCGCTGCGGCCATCGACCGCGCATTGCGCAGCTTCCAGGTTGTTGACGGGTTTCAGGGCGTCCAGTTCACCCAGCCGCCCCAGGCGGTGAGCAACACCAGCGTCCCGAAGGCAATGCGGTACCAGGCAAACGGCACGAAGGTGTGGCTGGTCACGTAGCGCATCAGCCACTTCACACACGCCCAGGCCGATATCCAGGAGACGACCAGCCCGACCGTGAAAAACGGCAGGTCTTCCAGGCTCAGCAGCGCCCGGTGCCTGAACAGGTCATAAGCAGCGGCACCAAACAGCATCGGAATGGCCAGGAAAAAGCTGAATTCCGTCGCGGCCCGCCGTGAAAACCCCAACGCCATGGCCCCGATGATCGTGGCCCCCGAACGGCTCACCCCGGGTATCAGCGCCAGGCACTGGATCAGCCCCACGGCCAGCGCGTCGCGCCAGCTCACGCTGTCCACATCGTCAATCCGCTGGGCCGGCTGGCGCGCCTGCCTGGCCTCCACCCACAGCATGACCACGCCACCGGCGATGAAACCGATCGCCACCACCAGCGGGTTGAACAGCACGCCCTTGATCACGTCAATGAACAGCACCCCCGCCAAAGCTGCCGGAAAGAAACCCAGCAAAATATTGCCCGTGAAGCGCTGGGCACGGGCCTCGCGCGGCAAGTCCACCACCGTCTGCAGCAGACGCTGCATATAGAGCGAGACGATGGCCAGGATGGCGCCCGTCTGGATCACCACCTCGAACACCTTGATTTTTTCCCCTTCCAGGCCGAGCAGCGTGGACGTCAGGATGAGGTGACCGGTCGAGGAAATGGGCAGAAACTCCGTCAGGCCCTCCACCACGCCCATGACGGCGGCCTTGAGCAGCAAAACAATATCCATACAGTCGTCGTCTGGCAAAGACGCCATGGTAGCCGAAGGGCTGCACCACATTTCACGCCACATGGGCGTCGATTCACACCGCCTGCCGGCCATTCATCTCAAACCGGTTGGAACGGGGGCAGACGGTGCGGATGATTCACCCCATTCCCCACCTCAGCCGCGGAGCCCGCCATGAAACACACCCCGCCCCACCCCGCCCCCCGTCGCCTGAAGAGGAATGTGCTGATCCTGAGCCAGGGCAAAGCCTGGGCGTTCTGTCCCGCCGATGGTTGAGAGTTTGGCCTGCGGATACAAAGGCTGTATGCCTACCGCTTCAAGGCCATGTAGCGGCTGAACCCAGGCAATGGAGTCGTTTCATGGAGTCGTCCTTTACAGAAGCGCTTGCAAGAACCGATGGCTTCATGACAGGTCCCAAACCCGGTGACCGATTGACCGGAAATGTGAAGAAGGTATCTGTCTGTAACCCTGTACCCAGGCGCTGTGCAGGCGAGCAGCGCCGAGGCGAAAATACCCTGCATGAAACAGGCAACCACCCCCCACCAGCCCCTGCATGAGCAGTTGTCAGACGCCTTGGGCCGCCAGCGGCTCAGCCGCCGCCACGCGTTGTGGCTGCTGGGCGCCAGCGTGTCGGCCACCAGCCTGGGGGCCTTGCAGGGCTGTGCCCAATCCCCCGTCACGGGCGAACGCATTCTGGTGGGCATGAGCGAAAGCCAGGAACGCGCCGCCGATGCCCAGTATGCCCCGCACCAGTTCTCTGAAGACCTGGGGGCCATACAGGACGACGCCGTCAACCGCTACGTGAGCACGCTCGGCGCCGACCTGCACCGGCACACGCACCGCCCCCAGATGCCCTACAGCTACCGGGTGCTGAATGCCAACTACGTGAACGCCTATACCTTCCCCGCTGGGGCCATGGGCGTCACGCGCGGCATTCTGGTCAACCTGGAAGACGAAGCCGAACTGGCCGCCCTGCTGGGCCATGAAATGGGGCATGTGAATGCTCGCCATGCCGCCCAGCGCAGCGGCCAGGGACTGCTGGCCAGCGTGGCCTTGGTGGGTGTGGCGATGATGGTGGACGACAAATGGGCCGATGTGGCCTTGGTGGGCGGGCAAATTGGCGCCAGTGCGCTGCTGGCCTCCTATTCGCGAGACAACGAGCGCGAAGCCGATGCCCTGGGCCAGGCATACCTGGTTCGCGCGGGCTACCCTGCCAACGGCATGACGCGCCTGCACCAACTGCTCGTGGCGCAGGAAAAACAAGCGCCCGGCCTGCTGCAAACCATGTTCAGCTCCCACCCCATGAGCAGCGAACGGGTGGCCACCGCCGAGCGTCTGGCCCAGACGCAATACGCCCACACCCTGAACCGCCCCCAGCGGCGCGAACGCTTCATGGACGAAACGGCCAGCCTGCGGCGAATCAAACCCACGATCGAAGCCTGCCAGCAAGGCGAAGTGGCCATGAGCCGCAAGCAACTGCCCGCCGCGCAAACGGCCTTTGCCAAGGCCATCCGGGCCACCCCGCAAGACTATGCCGCCAACCTGCGCATGGCCCAGTGCCTGCAAGCCATGGGCAAGGCCCAGGAGGCGCGGGCCTTTGCCCTCACTGCACAGAACATCTACCCCCAGGAAGCGCAAGCCCACAAAATGGCGGGCGTGCTGGCCCTGCAACTCAAGCAGCCCCAGCAAGCCTACGAACACCTGACCCGGTTCGACCAGCAACTGCCCGGCAACCCCGGCATCACTTTCTTGCGGGGGGTGGCGCAGGAAGGCGCCGGCAACCGGCGCGAAGCCACTGTGCTGTACCAGCGCTTCCTGCAAACCACCCGCCAAGGGCAAGCGGCCCAATACGCCACGGGCCGGCTGCAGGCCTGGGGCATGCGCTAACCGGTCGCCCAGGGCGGGCTGTGCCCCGCCTAAAATGGCGGGATGAACCCCGCTGCCGATTCGCACGACAACCCCCACAAACCGAGCAACTTCCTGCGCCAGATCATCGAAAAAGACCTGGAGCAAGGCACCTACGCCACCCGCCGCTGGGGCGGCAGCCCTGGCGACGCCGCCCACCACGAGGCCGGCGTGCCCGACCCGGCCAAGATCCGCACCCGCTTCCCGCCCGAGCCCAACGGCTATCTGCACGTGGGCCACGCCAAAAGCATCTGCCTGAACTTCGGCCTGGCGCGCGACCACGGCGGCGTGTGCCACATGCGCTTTGACGACACCAACCCCGAGAAGGAAGAAAAGGAGTACGTGGACTCCATCCTCGACGCGGTGCAGTGGCTGGGCTTCAACTGGCAGAGCCGCTTCAACGGCAAGTCGGAAGATCACCTGTACTTTGCCAGCGACTACTTCGACTTCATGTACCGCGCGGCAGAGTATTTGATTGAAGCCGGCCACGCCTATGTGGACGAACAGTCCGCCGAAGACATGCGCGTCAACCGCGGCGACTTCGTCAAACCCGGTGTGGACAGCCCCTTCCGCGCCCGCACGCCTGACGAAAACCTGTCCCGCTTCCGCGAGATGCGGGATGGGAAACTGGCCGACGGCGCAGCCGTGCTGCGCGCCAAGATCAGCATGCAGTCGCCCAACATCAACCTGCGCGACCCGGCCATCTACCGCATCCGGCGCGCCACGCACCACAACACGGGCGACCGCTGGTGCATCTACCCCATGTACACCTTCGCGCACCCCATCGAGGACGCGCTGGAGCAGATCACCCACTCCTTCTGCACGCTGGAATTCGAAGACCAGCGGCCCTTTTATGACTGGTTGCTGGAGCGCTTGTCGGAATCGGTGACACTGCCTGACGGCAGCGTCGTGGGCGGCCTGCTCAAGGCGCCGCCCCCACGCCAGTACGAATTTGCGCGCCTGAACCTCACCTACGTCATCACCAGCAAGCGCAAGCTGGCCGCATTGGTGAACGAAGGCAAAGTCAGCGGCTGGGACGACCCGCGCATGCCCACCATCGTCGGCCTGCGCCGCCGCGGCTACACGCCCGAGGCCATCCAGCTGTTTGCCGAACGCATCGGCGTGACCAAGAGCGACAGTTGGATCGACTACAGCACGCTCGACGGCTGCCTGCGCGAAGACCTGGAGAACAAGGCCCACCGCGGCATGGCCGTGCTCGACCCCGTCAAGCTGGTGCTCACCAACTGGGCCGAAGTGTTCGGCTCGGACGGTTACACCGAAGACTGCACCTTGCCCACCCTGCCCCACAGCGCCATTGCCGAAGGCCAGACCCCTCCACCCGACCGCGTGTTCAAGATCGGCAAGGACGTGTGGATCGAACGCGAAGACTTTGAAGAAGTGCCGCCCAAGGGCTACAAGCGGCTGTTCCCAGGGAACGTGGTGCGCCTCAAAGGCGGCTACGTCATCGAATGCACCGACTGCGCGAAGGATGCAGACGGCAAGGTGACTGAAGTGCACGCCAAGGTGATACCCGGCACCAAGAGCGGCACCCCCGGCGCCGACAGCGTCAAGGCCAAGGCCGCCATCACCTGGGTGGGGGCGGCAGACGGGGTGAGCGCCGAAGTGCGCCTGTACGACTGCCTGTTCACCGACCCGCAACCCGACGCGGGCGGCAAGAACTTCCTCGACGCGCTGAACCCCGACAGCCTGAAGGTCGTGACGGCCTATGTGGAGCCGTCACTGGCCGCCGCCCAGCCGGACCAGAAATTCCAGTTCGAACGGCATGGCTACTTTGTGGCCGACCGCGCGGACCACGGGGTGGGCGGGAAAGTGGTGTTCAACCGGGTGACGGGGTTGAAGGACAGCTGGGGCAAGTGAATGGCAAGCCCACCGGCCAACCCTCGCGTTGTGGTGTTTGCTGGCCCCAATGGGGCTGGTAAATCGACGCATGCCGACGCGATGCGGGCCATGTTGGGCACACCCACATCGGCTACGCCGAAGACTCGAACATGGTGGAGATCGTGCTGCTCGACACCAACAGAGCCAGCCTGCTGCCGGTGAAATACCGCAAGGCTGTGTGACCCCGATCCCCACGTTGCACAGTTGCCCATCGATGCGGTTGACTTTTCGTACCAAAAAACGTACGCTGATCCTCCCAATGGAGTTCACCATGTCTGCCACCACCCTCACCGCCAGCGAAGCCCGCGCCAACCTTTACCGTCTGATGGACCAGGCGGCGGAGTCGCACCAGCCTGTGACCATTGTGGGCAAACGCCACGACGCGGTGCTGGTGTCTGCCGAGGACTGGCAGGCCATTCAGGAAACGCTTCACCTGCTCTCGGTACCGGGCATGCGCGAGTCGATCAAGGCAGGCATGGCCGAGCCGGTGGAGATTTGCGCCTCGGAGCCAGGCTGGTGAGCTGGGCCGTTGTGTTTGCCAAGCACGCGCAAAAGGACGCCCAGAAGATCGCCGCCAGCGGCTTGAAGGCTAAGGCACAGGAACTGCTGGCCGTGATCCGGCAGAACCCGTTTCAAAACCCGCCACCCTACGAGAAGCTGGTGGGCGATCTGGCGGGGGCATATTCCCGTCGCATCAACATCCAGCACCGGCTGGTGTATCAGGTGCTGGATGCAGAACACACGGTGAAGGTGTTGCGCATGTGGTCGCACTACGAGTAGAAAACCACAGCAGCAGCCCCATCCCTGCACGGTGATTAACCCAACCCCGCCTTCACCCATGCCCCTCTCCTGGAACGAAATCAAACACAAGGCGCTGGCGTTTTCCAAACGCTGGGAGGACGCCTCTCGCGAAGATTCCGACGCCAAGCCGTTCTGGATCGACTTTTTCGAGATCTTCGGCATCAGCGACAAGCGCGTCGCCAGCTTTGAGCACGCGGTCAAGAAGCTGCCGGGGGCCAAGGCCCGCACCGATGGGTTTGTGGACCTGTTCTGGCCCGGCATGCTGCTGGTGGAGCACAAAAGCCGGGGCAAAGACCTCGACAAAGCGCTCGACCAGGCCATGGGCTACCTGCCCGGGATTGCCGAGCGCGACCTGCCGCAAGTCATGGTGGTGTGCGACTTTGCCCAGTTTCGGGTGCGCCACCTGGCCACCGGCGACACGCGCGACTTTGCCCTGAAAGACCTGCACAAGCACGTGCGCCAGTTCGGCTTCATCGCCGGGTACAAAACGCAAGACATCAAGGCGCAAGACCCCGTCAACATCCGCGCCGCCGAGCGCATGGGCAAGCTGCACGATGCCCTCAAGGCCAGCGGCTACGAAGGCCACGCGCTGGAAGTGCTGCTGGTGCGCCTGCTGTTCTGCCTGTTCGCCGACGACACGGGCATCTTCCAGCCCGCGCAGGCATTGCGCACGTTCATTGAAGAACGAACCAGCGAAGACGGCTCCGACCTGGGCCCCCGGCTGGCACAACTGTTTCAGGTGCTCAACACACCCGAAGACAAACGCAGCCGCACGCTCGACGAGCAGTTGGCCGCCTTCCCCTACGTCAATGGCAAGCTGTTTGAAGAGACCCTGCCCATGGCCGACTTCAGCCGTGCCATGCGCGAGGCGTTTCTCGATGCCTGCGCGCTGGACTGGTCGGCCATCAGCCCCGCGATTTTTGGCAGCCTGTTCCAGAGCATCATGGACGAGAAGGCCCGTCGCAACCTGGGCGCGCACTACACGTCGGAAGAGAACATCCTCAAGCTCATCAAGCCGCTGTTCCTTGACGACCTGTGGGCAGAGTTCCACAAGGTCAGAAACAACAAGAACCGCTTGTTCGAGTTCCACAACAAGCTGCGCACACTCACGTTTTTTGACCCGGCCTGCGGCTGCGGCAACTTCCTGGTCATCAGCTACCGCGAGCTGCGCCTGCTGGAACTGGCGGTGTTGCGGGCCAGTTACCAAAGCGGCCAGCAGATGCTCGATGTGCACCAGCTCATCAGCCTGAATGTGGACCAGTTTTATGGCATCGAGATTGAGGAGTTTCCGGCCCAGATCGCGCAGGTGGCGCTGTGGCTGGTAGACCACCAGATGAACCTGAGCGTGAGCGAGGAGTTTGGGCTGTACTTTGCGCGCATTCCTTTGCGCAGCACGCCGCATGTGGTGCATGGGAATGCGCTGCGGCTGGACTGGAACGAGGTGCTGCCGGCGGAGCGGTGCAGCTATGTGCTGGGCAATCCGCCATTTATTGGCTACAGCTACCAGACCAAAGAACAAAAAGACGACATGGCCGTGGTGATGCAGGGCCTTCACGGCGCGGGCGTTTTGGACTTTGTGGCTGCTTGGTATGTGAAAGCTGCGCGGTACATGCGCTCAACCAGGCAGGGAGCGGGTGAACAGGGGGCACAGGCCGGGCCTCATGCTGCGCCTGCGGCGCAAAAATCGGCCCAACCTGCACCCCCTGTTCACCCTAGGGTGGCGTTTGTGTCCACCAACAGCATTTGCCAGGGCGAGCAAGTGAGCATTTTGTGGGGGTGGATGCTGGCCCAGGGGGTGCATATTCAGTTTGCACACCGCACCTTCAAATGGAGCAACGAGGCCAAAGGCAAAGCGGCTGTGCATTGCGTCATCATCGGCTTTGGCTTGGAAGACACAGACAACAAAACCATTTTTGAATACGACGACATCAACGGTGACGCACATTCCGTTGCAGCCAAGCAAATTAACCCGTACTTGGTTGATGCATCGCCTGTGCTCTTAGAAAAAACCAGAGCACCTAGATTTGGCCAACCCGAAATGACGCGTGGCAGCTCACCTGTTGATGGTGGTAACTTGTTGCTAAACGAGGAAGACAAAATCCAGTTGTTGGCGCTTGAGCCTTCAGCCGCAAAATGGATTCGGCCATATTTAATGGGCGACGAATTCATCAACAACATCCCACGCTACTGCCTGTGGCTCAATGACATTGCCCCTACCGAACTGCGGCAGTTGCCCAACGTCATCAAAAGGGTGGAAGCCGTCAAAGCCATGCGCTTGGCCAGCCCCAAAGCCGCCACCGTAGCCCTGGCCGCCACACCCAGCCTGTTTGGTGAAATTCGCCAACCCAAGTCAGCCAAATACTTGGCCGTGCCCAAGGTTTCGTCAGAGCGCCGCGCCTTTATTCCCATTGGCTACCTCGACCAAGCCACCATTTGCGGCGACAAAATTTTCTTTGTGGACGACGCATCTTTAACCACATTTGGCGTGCTCACCAGCACCATGCACAACGCATGGATGCGGTACACCTGTGGGCGCTTGAAAAGCGATTACAGCTATTCAAACACCATCGTCTACAACAACTTCCCCTGGCCCGATCTGCCCGCCGATGCCTCTCCCGGCGCACCTGCCCATAAGGCCAGGACGGCCATCGAATCAGCCGCGCAGGGCGTACTCGACGCCCGCGCCCATTTCCAGCAGGGTGACAACCCCGCCTCGCTGGCCGACCTGTACGACCCGCTCACCATGCCCCCGGTGCTGCTCAAGGCTCACCAGAAACTCGACGCCGCCGTGGACGCGGCCTACGCCCTGTGCGGCGGCAAAAAGGTCTGGAAGAACGACGCCGAGCGCGTGGCCTTTTTGTTTGAGCTGTACCAGCGCTACACCAGCCTGTTGCCTACCGACAAGCCCAAACGCAAACGCCAGATGGCGACAAGGCAGTAAGAGGCTGCAAGATGAACCCGCCCACCCCCATCGTCCAGATCATTGAAGTCTTCGGCCCCGCTGCACAAGGCAAGTCGATGCCATTGCTTTGTGGCGGGGCTGACGGGCACCGCTATTACGTCAAGGGTCAGCAGACCAACCGCGCCAGCTTATGGAGAGAATGGATCTGTGGGCACCTGGCACAGGCTTTGGGTCTGCCTATACCGCCCTTCGCGCTGGTTCAATTGGATTCGGCACTCGTGAAGGAACTGCCGAGAGGGCAGCAAGCCATAGGTTCACTGCCGGCCTTTGGATCCCGAGAGGTCCGAAACACCACTTGGCTTGAACTGGGCATCAGCCAACGGGTGCCGACCGAACTTCAGCGCGATGTGCTGGTTTTTGACTGGTGGGTTCGCAACACCGACCGCCTACGCGGCAACACCAACCTGCTGTGGGATACCGAACATGAAGGGTTGGTGGTGATCGACCACAACTTAGCCTTGGAAGACGATTTCAATGCCTCCGAGTTTTTGGCGCAACACGTCTTTGCTGATCAATGGCCAGCACTGAATGAAGACTTGGTGTTGCAGGCGGGCTACCTCCAACGCTTGACCCAAGCGCTGCCCCTCGCTCGCAAAGCCTTGGAAGGCGCGCCGCAAGAGTGGCTGTGGGAGAATTCATAACTGGACATTCCAGCGCGTTTCGACCGCACAGCGGCTTTGCAGTTGCTGGAACGATGTGCAACCCCTGACTTTTGGAGAGCGGTATGAGACTCGTCGCGTGCCGGTACGCCGTGGTTCAGTTCGCGCCCTACCGCGAAACGGGGGAATTTGCCAACGCGGGCGTGGTGCTCATGTGCCCCGAAAGCGGATACTTCGGTTTCCAGTTGCAAACCCGCCGTACCAAGCGCATCACGGGCTTCTTTGACGAATTGCCTCGCAGCGTTTACTTGCGCGCCATCAAGGCCATGGAGGACGAACTGCGGCGCGTGGCCAGCGTGGTGGCCCAAGCCCCAGGCGCAGGGCGCGCGGAATATCTGCGGCAAGTCTTTGACAGCCTTGTTCACCCTCGCGAGGCGCTGGTGCGGTTCAGCGCCCCACGGGCGGTGATGACAGCCGAACCGGCTACTGAACTGACGCGACAGTTTGAACACTGCGTTGAGCGGGCCTTTGCCACGCCCGAGTACGTGGAAAAAGCCATGGAAAAGCGCATCAAGCATTTGCTCGACAGCCTGAAACTGCCCACTCCGTTTTTGCCCCAGCGGGTGGGCGATGAGAGTTTCTACGCCAATTTCCCTTTGGCACAAAAGCATGGCGATACGTTGACCAAGATCATCAAGCCGTTCCGCCTGAACCAAGACGAGCCGGTGGACATCTATGAGCATGGCGACGCCTGGCTGAAGAAAATCGAGCGGCTGAGAGACCGGAACCTGTTGCCGCACGATGTGCTGTTTGCCGTCAAGGCACCACCGCTGCTCGATGCCAAGCGTCATGCCGCTTTCGAGGAAATTTGTAGCGACTTGATGAAGCTGGACGTGCAAACGGTGGACGAACAAGCGGATCGAGAGATCACTGAGTTTGCACTGAGCTGAACGGTGCCTGACACTCCAGCCGCTCGGCCACGCAGCGCTCCCCGTCTGTTATCCGGTGGTAAAGTCCTGATCTTGAGTTTGCTTTTTCAGGGAGTACCAATGAAAACCATCGTTCTGGCAGGCCTGGGCCTGGCCTTGCTCACGGGTTGCGTTCAGGAAAATGCGCGCACCCTGCCCATCCAACAAGTCGAGTCGGCGCAAACGCCCTTCGCGGGCACCCGCGTGGCGGTGTCGATCGGCCAGTTCAACAACCGCTCATCGTTCATGCGGGGGGTGTTTGCAAACAACACCTCGGAAGACCGCCTGGGCGGCCAGGCGCAAACCATCCTGACGGCGCATTTGCAGCAAAGCCAGCGCTTCAGCGTGCTGGACCGCACGCTCATGTCGGAAAGCCGCCAGGAAGCCCAGCTCCGCGGGCAGTCGCAGCAGGTGCGAGGCGCGCAGTTCGTCATGACGGGCGACGTGACCGAATTCGGCCGCCGCGACGTGGGCGACCAGCAGCTCTTCGGCATTCTGGGGCGTGGCCGCACCCAGATCGCCTACTCCAAGGTCACGATCAACATCATCAACCCCCTCACGACCGAGGTGGTGCATTCGGTGCAGGGCGCGGGCGAATACAGCCTCTCGCAGCGGGAAGTGATCGGCTTCGGGGGCACCGCCAGCTACGACGCCACCCTCAATGGCAAGGTGCTGGAGCTGGCCATTCGCAGCGCCATCAACCAGCTGGTGACCGACCTGGACGCCGGGCGCTGGAAGCCCTGAGCCCGATCGGCTGATCGTTCTCCGACCTTTTTTTGACTGCCATGAAACGATATGCTCTCGCCAGCAGCCTGCTGGCTGTGCTGATGTTGTCTGGGTGTGCACAACCCAAGGTCCAGCCGCTCTATGGCTGGCACAGTTACGAAGCCCAGATTGACGCCTGGTTCCGCCAGACGGCCACCTCACCGGACGCGCAATTGCAGCGCCTGCAGGACGATCTGGAGAAGATGCAGGCGGCGGGGCAGCTCCCGCCACCGGGTTTCCGGGCCCACATGGGCCTGCTGCACGGTCAACTGGGGGACCCGGTGAGCTTCCGGGCCGCCCTGGAGGCCGAGAAAGCCGCTTTCCCGGAAAGCACCCCCTACATGACCTTTCTGCTTCGGCACTTTAAAGACCGGGAGTGACCATGCTGATGACCCAACGTTTGGCCACGCTGGCCGCTCTGGCTGTGGCCCTGTTGGCGACAGGTTGCGCCTCCATTCCCCAACCTGAACCCTACGACTACGCCGCATTCAAGAAAAGCAACCCCGCTTCCATTCTGGTGTTACCACCCACGCACGCCACGCCCAACATTCGGGCTTCGGACAGCGTGTGGGCGCAAGTCACCTACCCGCTGGCAGAGTCGGGGTTTTATGTGTTGCCCGTCACCCTGGTGGCAGAGAGCCTGCGCCAGAACGGTGTGACCCTGGCCGATGAAGCCCACCAGATTCCGCTGAACAAGCTGCATGAAGTCTTTGGAGCGGACGCGGTGCTGTACCTGAACGTGACGGAATACGGCACGGTTTACCGGGTGGTGGCCAGCGAAACCTCTGTGAGCGTACAGGCGCGGCTGGTTGATGGATTGACCGGTGAACTGTTGTGGGAAGGCGCGGCGCGAGCCAGCTCGGCAGAACAGCAAAGCCAGCAGCAAGGGCTGGTGAGCATGCTGATCACGGCGGCCGTGAACCAGATCATCAGCTCCGTGCGCGATGACAGCCATCCCATCGCCGGCCTGGCCACGCGCCGGCTGCTCTCAGCGGGCCATGGCCGGGCGATTCTGTTTGGTCCGCGCTCGCCGAACCATCATGCCCATGTGCAGGGCCGCCGCTGAGCCAGGCTGACGATGGCTGGAAACCATACAGAAAACGTGATCGATGCATGCACCCACTGGACTGCTTCACTGAAGCACGGCTGCGCACGCTCCAGAATGGCCACAACGGCATCCCCTTGGCCGATGGCCACGTCGCACCACAGCAGGTAGTCGTCATCGAACGGGGCACGCAACTGCCCCATGCCGGTATGGGTGTCGCCATCCCTCTGATGGCCATGGTTGCTTTGAAAGATTGGGCATCATTCAGTTTCTGGCGGCCACGGCCTCACCGGGCTGTAGCCACAGCACCCGGTCACGGCCTTCGCGCTTGGCGCGGAAAAGGGCGGCATCGGCACGGGCGAGGCAGGCCTGCCAGGGCTCCTGGGCGTTGTGGGCCGCCACCCCCGCCGAAAAGGTGATGACCTCGCCACCCACTCGCACCCGTTCGCGCACCACCTGCCGCACCCGTTCGAGCACCGCCGAAGCGGTGGCGCTGTCGCCGTGGGGAAGCCAGATGACGAACTCCTCGCCACCGAGGCGAAACAGGCGGTCGGACTTGCGCAGGGCCAGCTGGACGACGGCCGCCACGTCGCGCAGCACGGCATCGCCGGCCTGGTGGCCATGGCGATCATTGACCTGCTTGAAGTGGTCGATGTCCAGCACCGCGAGGATGCCTCCCGAGGCGGAAGGGGTGAAGGCCTTCGCCAACTCGACCTCCATCAACCGGCGGTTGCCGATACCGGTGAGCGGATCGATCAGGCTGAGGGCCTGCCAGCGCTCGATTCGCTGATGCGCCTGTTGCGACACCAGGTAGCCGAACACCCCGGTCAGGACATTGGTGATGACGAAGAACGGCAGGCCCTGGGTCCCCCCGAGTTCGCTCCACGACAAAGCGGCTGCGCCCACCACCGCCCCGACACCGAGCACCGCTGCGGCTGGCGCCGGGATCAGGAAAAACATCATCAACACAGCGGGGTAGGCCCAGAACAGGGCCGCGAAATCGGCGGCCACGCCTATGACCCAGATGCCCCCAACGATGGCAATGGCCATGATCCTGCCAGGCCAGCGCGTGTCGCGCGTGCGCCAGGCATGCCATGCAGCCCCGCCAATGACCATGGCCAGCAGCGCGTCCGAGACGGCAGCAAGCCAGTTGGCCTCCAGTGCCCGGTAGACCGCGAACGGGGCCAGCCAGAGCACCGCCACCAGGCCACCCAGCGTCAGCACGGCCAGCGCGTAATCGTCACGAATGGCGTGGAGCCAGTCGTCACGAGCGGAGGCTCGATCAGGCGCGGAGGCATCGGGGGCTGCGGACATGGCTGGCGGCGTCTCCTCAGTCGTCCGGGCAGGTGAAGATCGGCACCACCCGGTGGTGACATTGTGCCGCAACCCGGGGAAACGGTGCTCAGTCGTCCCAGGTGACGACCGGGCCCAACTTCCTTTCGGCCAGGAAGATCGCCTCTCGCAAGCTCAGTGCAGTTCCGCCGTCCATCCAGGGCGCTTCCAGCCGGGGCAGGTGGTAGCGGATGTAGAAGCAATCGGCCTCGCGGTCCTCGGCCAGTTCGGGCGGGTCTTCGGGGTCGTGGGTGCCATACAGCGTATGGTGCCGCACGATGCGCACCGGGCAGGTGGTGACCCCGGCAAAAAACCATTGACCCTGCTTCACGGCAGGCAACTCATCGACAGTGACCATCGCGTTTGCTCCACATCAGAAACGCCACAAACGTGTGATCAATGTAGAACAGGGCATCCGGGCAGGCAATGCGGACAACCCTGATAGCCAAGACCCTGGCTCCAACAGGCCACCTGCAAGATGAGCAAAATGCGTCTCATGAACCCAGCAACTTCGCCAGTGACACAGGGCTTTGTGTTTGACAACACCTACACCCGCGAGCTGACCGGCCTGTACGTGCCATGGCAGCCCCAACCATCGCCGGCGCCCCGCTGGCTGCGATTCAATCACGCCCACGCCCAGGAGCTGGGTCTGGACGTCGATCGGCTTGCGGGCGACGATGGGCTGGCGGTGTTTGCCGGGCAACGCGTGCCTGCTGGGGCGCAGCCGATGGCCCAGGCTTATGCCGGGCACCAGTTTGGCGGGTTTTCGCCGCAACTGGGCGATGGCCGCGCGTTGCTGCTGGGTGAGGTGCTGGACCCGCAGGGCCGCCGGCACGATGTCGCGTTCAAGGGCTCCGGGCCGACGCCCTTTTCGCGCGGGGGCGATGGCAAGGCCGCCGTGGGCCCGGTGCTGCGCGAATACCTGATCAGCGAGGCGATGCATGCCCTGGGCATTCCGACCACGCGAACGCTGGCGGCGGTGGCCACGGGCGAAACCGTGCGGCGTGAGCGCCCGCTGCCGGGTGCCGTGCTGACCCGAACGGCGGCCAGTCACCTGCGCGTGGGCACCTTCCAGTTTGCCGCGGCCCGCCGCGATGTCGACGGCTTGCAACGGCTGCTAGGCTATGTCACGGCCCGACATGACCCAGAACTGGCGGCATCGGACACGTTGGCGCTGGACCTGCTGCGTGCGGTGATGAAGCGGCAGGCCGCCCTGGTGGCGCGCTGGATGGGGGTGGGCTTCATCCACGGAGTGATGAACACCGACAACATGACCCTCTCGGGTGAGACGATCGACTACGGGCCTTGTGCCTTCATGGAAGCGCACGACCCGGAGACGGTGTTCAGCTCGATCGACCGCGATGGCCGCTACGCCTACGGCAACCAGCCCGGGATCGCGCACTGGAACCTGGCCCGCCTGGCCGAGGCACTGCTGCCGCTGATCGACACCAACCCCGATGCCGCGGTGGAAGCCGCCACGGAGGTGATTCATGCCTGGCCTTCGTTGTACCAGCCCGCCTGGCTGGGGGTATTCCGGGCCAAGCTGGGCTTGCTACCCGCTGGGCATGCCGATGAGCCCGACAGGGCCCTGGCAACCGATTACCTGCAACTGCTGCACACCTGGCAGGTGGACCACACGCTGGGCTTCCGGCTGCTGGCGGCGCTGCTGCGCACGGGTGATGCCACGGCCTTGGCGGAACGGTTGGGGCCTGGGACGGCGGCCTTTCAGCCCTGGCTGGCACGGTGGCAGCAGCGGCTGGCGCAGCAAGCCGGCACCCTGGCCGAAGCGGCCGACCTGATGGATGACACGAACCCGCTGGTGATTCCGCGCAACCACCTGGTGGAAGCCGCGCTGGACGCTGCCACCCACGACGGCAACCTGCGGCCCTTTGAAGCGTTGCTGGCCGCGATCCAGCGGCCCTTCGACCCGGCACAGGCAGGCACGGTGTGGGCCCAGCCCGGCACGCCCGAGCAGACCACGGGCTACCGGACGTTTTGCGGAACGTGAGCACCGGATGGTCACATAATCGAAGACCATGGAAACCATCGATCTCTTCCCGCTGGGCTGGGCCCACTACCTGGCTGGCGGCCTCCTGATTGGCATCGGCACGGCGTTGCTGTTTGTGTTCACGGGCCGCATCGGCGGCATGAGTTCGGTGTTCAGCACCACGTGGTCGTATGTGGTGAAACGGCCGTTTTTCCAGCAGGCCCGCTTCACGGACACCCGAGGCTGGCGGCTGGTGTATGCCGCTGGCCTGATCGTGGGGGCGCTGGTGTGGTGGCTGGGCTTTACGGACGGCACACCGCTGGGCACCGACGTGCCGGCGTGGCAGTTGCTGGTGGGTGGCTTCCTGGCGGGTTACGGGGCGCGGCTGGGCAATGGCTGCACGTCGGGCCACGGCATCTGCGGCATGGGTTCGCTGCAGTGGCCCTCCTTCCTGGCGGTGCTGACCTTCATGGCCACGGCCTTTCTGACGGCCAACGGGGTGGCGAGGGTAATGGCATGAGCCGGCCCATGACGGCCTGGAAAGACGCGGCGGTGACGCTCGCCGCAGGCGCCCTGTTTGGCTTCGGATTGGCGCTGTCAGGCATGGTGCGGCCCGAAGTGGTGCTGAGCTTTCTGCGATTCAGCGACTTCGGGCTGATGCTGGTGATGGGCGGGGCGGTGATGGTGGTGCTGGTGGTGTACCAGCTGTTGCCCCGGCTGAGAAAGCAGCCTTTGCTGGGCGGTCAGTTCCAGAAACACGCCAGCGCCTGGAACCGTGACACCCTGGTGGGCGCCGCACTGTTTGGCGTGGGCTGGGGCCTGTCAGGGGTGTGCCCGGGCCCCGCGATTGCCGGACTGGGCACCGGCAACACCGACCTGCTGTGGGCACTGGCCGGTATGGCGCTGGGGGCTTTGGTGCAAGGCTGGCGCGCCCGTGCGGGCTGAGCGCTACCATCAACCCATGTTGCGAAACCTGAAGGAATTTCTGGATCAGCTGGCTCGGCAGCTGGCGAACCCGGGTGCGCCCACGCCTGGGGGTGCACCCGACCACACCCTGGAACTGGCCACGGCGGTGCTGCTGGTGGACGTGATGCGTGCCGAGGCCAGCATGGGTGAGGCCGAACGCGATGCCGTGCTGGTGGCTTTGCGACGCAAGTTCCACCTGGCCGACGACGAACTGGCCCGCCTGCTGGACCTAGCCCACGAAACCGCGCGCGTGACGAACGACTATTACCAGTTCACCAGCCAGCTGAACGAACGTTTCAGCCAGCCCCAGAAAATTCAGGTGATCGAGGCGATGTGGGAAGTGGCCCTGGCCGATGGCACGGTCTCGGCACTGGAACACCACATCATCAGCAAGGTGGCGGGCTTGCTGCATGTGACCCACGGTGAATACATTGCGGCGAAGCTGCACGCACAGAACACAACGGGGCGAGTCGCCTGAAGATGTCTGCTGCGCTCGCTGCCGAGTTTGTGTTGCTGGCGGCCTTGTGGGGCTCGTCTTTCCTGTTCATGTTGATGGGCGCGGCCGAATTCGGCCCCTGGGCCACGGCCGGTTTGCGCGTGGCGATTGCCAGCGTGGCGCTGCTGCCGGTGCTGGTGCTGGCGGGCCACTGGCAGACCTTGCGGCGGCATGCGCGAGCCGTGCTGCTCATTGGCCTGGTGAATTCGGCCATTCCCTTTGCCCTGTACGCCTACGCGCTGCTGCACATTTCGACCGGGGTGTCGGCCATTCTGAATGCCACCACACCCCTCTTTGGCGCGCTGGTGGCCTGGTTGTGGCTGAAAGAGACGCCGGGTGCCAGCCGGAGCCTGGGTCTGGCCGTGGGGTTTGCCGGGGTGATGCTGCTGTCGTGGCCCAAGGCCGATTTTTCCAGTGGAGGCACCGGCTGGGCGGTGCTGGCCTGCCTGGGCGCAACGCTGAGTTATGGCATGGCTGCCAGTTGCACCAAACGCTACCTGACGGGCGTGCACCCGCTGGCCACGGCCACGGGCAGCCAGATCGGCGCCACGATCGGGCTGGCGTTGCCCACCTGGTGGTTCTGGCCCAGCCAGACGCCGAGCCTGACGGCCTGGGGTGCACTGGGGGTGGTGGGGGTGCTGTGCACGGCGGTGGCCTACATCCTGTTCTTTCGGCTGATCGAGAAGGCCGGGCCCAGCAAGACACTGACCGTGACCTTCCTCATTCCGGTGTTTGCCATGGGTTATGGCACCTGGCTGCTGGGTGAAACCATCACCGCCACCACGATCGCGGGCGGCGTGGTGATTCTGGCGGGTGTGGCACTGGCCACCGGCTGGGTGCGTTGGCCAACCCGCGACAATCGCGCACAATGACGGGCATGAAGAAAATCCTTGTTTTGAACGGGCCCAACCTGAACCTGCTGGGCACGCGTGAACCCGAACAGTACGGCCACACCACCCTGGCCGACGTGGAAGCGATGTGCCTGGCGGCGGGAGAGCGCCTGGGCTATGCGGTGGAATGCTTCCAGAGCAACTGGGAAGGCGCCCTGATCGACAAGATCCACGAGTACGGCCGGCTCTTCAAGGCGGGCGAGGCACTGGGCTGCGTGTTCAACCCGGGGGCCTACACCCACACGTCGGTGGCCCTGCACGATGCCATCAAAGGGGTGGACGGGTTGCCCGTGGTGGAGTGCCACATTTCGAACGTGCACGCCCGGGAGGCCTTCCGACACCACTCCTGGATTTCGCCTGCGGCGGCCGGCATCGTGATCGGCTTCGGGGTGGACGGCTACCTGATTGCCCTGGAAGGACTGGTCAGGCAATACGGGAACTGACCCAGGCGGCCAGCGTGGCCAGTACCGCAGCACCCAGCGCCATCCAGAAGACGGCATCGAGCCCCCAGATGCTGCTGACCCAGCCGCCCAGCAAACCGGCCGTGACCCCGGACAAGCCATAACCAATCACCGAATACAGGGCCTGACCCCGGGCCTGGGTGCGACCCGGAAAATGCTCGCTGACCAGCGCGATGCACACCGAGTGGTGCGCCGCGAATGTGATGGCGTGGGTGGCCTGCGCCAGGAACAGCAGCCATAGCCAGTGAGGCACGGCCGCCGTGACCAGCATCCGGAACACCAGCACCACCCCGGCCAGCACCAGCCAGCCCCCCAGCGACCACTGGGGCAACCACCGACCCTGCGTGATGAACCAGCCGATTTCGACCACCACGCCGAAGGCCCAGAGGAGCCCGATGACGGTTTTGCTGTAGCCGAGTTCGTGCAGGTAAAGCGAGAAGAAAATGTAGATGAAGACGTGCGAGAGCACATGCAGGAACACCGAGCCAAAGAACCAGCGAACCGGCCGACGAACCAGCACGTGCCACACGCGAACCGGGTCGGCATGGGGATGGCGGGCTTCTCGGGTGGCAGGCATGAGCCAGACGCTGACCACCACGGCCAGCAGAGTAAGCGCCGTCCAGGCCGGAAAACTGCCCATGCCATGGCGCTCGAACCACGCCCCCGCCGCCAGCACCGTGACGAGAAAACCCAGCGAGCCCCAGACCCTGACCCGGCCATAGCGTCGGGCGTCAAACCGGCCCGACTGGATGACCTGCTGTGCCAGCACGGTTTCGCTGAGGGGCATCATGGCGCTGGTGTGGGTGAACAGCGCCAGGAGCACCACGAACAGCCCCACCACTCCCCAAGGATGCCACAAGGTGAGCGAAACGAGCAGCGCCGCCGTGGCGCAGTAACGCAGCAGCCACACCCGGTGGCCGGAGTGGTCGCTCATCCATGCCCAGAGGTAGGGGGCGAACAGCCGGGTGGCCGACGGCAGCGAGGTGAGCACCCCGATGGCCAGCAGACCCAGCCCCATGTCCTGCAGCCACAGCGGCAGGTAGGGGTTGAAGAAGCCGATGTGCGCGAAGTAGCTGGCCGACAGGGCCGCGAAGGGCCACAGCGCCACGTCAGCTGGCCGATGCAGGAATGGGGCCAGGCACCACCCGCACATCGCCACACTGGGCGCGGTGGCGCAGGGCATGGTCCATCACGACCAGGGCCAGCAGCGCCTCGGCAATGGGCGTGGCGCGGATGCCGACGCAGGGATCGTGACGGCCTTTGGTGATGACCTCGGTGGGCGAGCCCTGGGTGTCGATGGTGTCGCGCGGGATGAGGATGGAACTGGTCGGTTTGATGGCGATGGAGACGTCGAGGTCCTGCCCGGTGCTGATGCCACCGAGCACGCCACCGGCCTTGTTGCCCACGAAGCCGGCCGGGGTGAGCGAATCGCCATGGGTGGAACCGAAATCGGCCACACTGGCAAAACCGGCGCCGATTTCCACGCCCTTGACGGCATTCAGCCCCATCATGGCGTAGGCGATGTCGGCATCGAGCTTGTCGTACAGCGGCTGGCCCAGGCCCACCGGCATGCCCTGCGCCGTGACGCGCAAGCGGGCACCGCAGGAGTCGCCGCGCTTGCGGAGCTCGGCCATGTAGGCTTCAAGCGACGTGACATCGGCCACGGGCGCAAAGAAGGGGTTGTGGGGCACGTGATCCCAGCTCTCGAAGGGGATCTCGACCTCGCCAATGGCCGTCATGCAGCCACGAAAGGTGGTGCCCCATTTTTCTTTCAGCCACTTCTTGGCCACGGCACCCGCTGCGACGGTCGGGGCCGTCAGGCGGGCCGAGGAACGGCCGCCGCCGCGAGGGTCACGAATGCCGTATTTCTGCCAGTAGGTGTAGTCGGCGTGGCCCGGACGGAAGGTCTGGACGATGTCGCCGTAGTCTTTGCTGCGCTGGTCGGTGTTGGGAATCAGCAAACAGATGGGCGTGCCGGTGGTTTGGCCCTGGTAGACGCCACTGAGGATCTGGACCTGATCGGGCTCGTTGCGCTGGGTGACGAACTTGCTGGTGCCGGGACGGCGACGGTCCAGGTCGGGCTGGATGTCGGCCTCGGTCAATGCCATGCCCGGCGGACAGCCATCGATCACGCAGCCGATGGCTGGTCCGTGGGATTCACCAAAGTTGGTGACGCAAAACAGGGTGCCGAAGGTGTTGCCGCTCATGGGTGTGGATTATCCCAGAGCGGCAGGCCGGCGAATGGCCATCAGGCCTTGGGGGCCGATGCCTCTTCTTCGGGCCAGTCGCGGATGTAGGCCTTGAGCATCTTGTTTTCGAAGTTCTGGCTGTCGACCACGGCCTTGGCCACATCGTAGAAGCTGATGACACCCATGAGCATGCGGTTGTCCATGACGGGCATGTAACGGGTGTGCTTTTCGAGCATCATGGGGCGAACCTGCTCGAGATCGGTTTCGGAGGTGCAGCTCATGGGGTGGTCGTCCATGACGCTGCGCACCGAGACATTGCCCACGTTGCCGCCGTGCTTGGCAATGGTGTGCAGCACCTCGCGGAAGGTGAGCATGCCGACCAGATCCCCATGCGCCATGACCGCCAGGGAGCCGATGTCCAGCTGGGCCATGGTGTCGATGGCGCGAGCCAGGGATTCGTCGGGTGAAACGGTGTAGAGCGTACCGCCCTTGACGCGCAGGATGTCGCTGACCTTCATGTGTGCTCCTCTGTCGCCGTCGTGGCGAAGTCAGGGTCAAATATAGCCCACAATTGGCTCCACCACACTAGAGGAAGACACCATGTCCGGTTACGCCGACCCTGGCTTCGACACGCTCGCGCTGCACGCGGGCGCCGCCCCCGACCCCGCCACCGGTGCCCGGGCCGTGCCCATCCACCTGACCACGTCGTTCGTGTTCGAATCGAGTGACCATGCGGCGGCGCTGTTCAACCTGGAACGCTCGGGCCATGTGTACAGCCGCATCAGCAACCCCACCAACGCGGTGCTGGAACAGCGCGTGGCGGCGCTGGAAGGCGGCATTGGCGGCATTGCCGTGGCCAGCGGCCAGGCGGCGCTGCACCTGAGCATCGCCACCCTCATGGGCGCGGGCTCGCACATCGTCGCCTCCACCGCGCTGTATGGCGGCAGCCAGAACCTGCTGCACTACACGATGCGGCGTTTCGGCATTGAAACCACCTTTGTGAAACCGGGTGACATCGATGGCTGGCGCGCCGCGATTCGTCCGCACACGAAGCTGTTCTTCGGCGAGACCGTGGGCAACCCGGGGCTGGACGTGCTGGACATCCCCACCGTGGCGCAGATCGCCCACGAGGCCGGCGTGCCATTGCTGGTCGACAGCACCCTGACCACGCCCTGGCTGATGAAGCCGCTGGACCTGGGCGCCGACATCGTCTACCACTCGGCCACCAAATTCCTGAGCGGCCACGGCACGGTGGTCGGCGGCATTGTGGTGGACGGCGGCAGCTTCGACTGGGAGCGTTCGGGCAAGTTTGCCGAACTCACCGCGCCCTACGAAGGCTTCCACAACATGGTGTTCAGCGAGGAATCCACCGTGGGCGCCTTCTTGCTGCGCGCCCGCCGCGAGGGCCTGCGCGACTTTGGCGCCTGCATGAGCCCGCACACCGCCTGGCTGATTTTGCAGGGCATCGAGACCCTGCCGCTGCGCATGGCGCGGCACATGAGCAACACCGAAAAGGTGGTGCAATTCCTGGCCAGCCACCCCTTCGTGAGCCGCGTGGGCCACCCGCTGCTGGCGAGCCACCCGAGCCACGCGCTGGCACAGAAGCTCCTTCCACGCGGTGCCGGCAGCGTCTTCAGCTTCGACATGAAAGGCAGCCGCGAACAGGGCAAGGCCTTCATCGAAACACTCAGGATCTTCAGCCACCTGGCCAACGTGGGCGACTGCCGCAGCCTGGTCATCCACCCCGCCAGCACCACCCATTTCCGCATGACCGACGAAGCACTGGCTGGCGCCGGCATCGGCCCGGGCACGATCCGCCTGTCCATCGGTCTGGAAGACCCGGACGACCTGATCGACGACCTGAAACGGGCGCTCAAAGCGGCCGAGAAAGCAGGGGCCTGAGCATGATCATCGACGTACAAGGCGCCCCGCTGTATGCCTACACCGGCGGCAAACCCTTTGACCCGGCCAAACCCACGGTCGTGTTCATCAACGGTGTGCTCAACGACCACAGCGTGTGGATATTGCAGAGCCGCTACCTGGCCCACCACGGCTGGAACGTGCTGGCCATCGACCAGCCGGGTCACGGCAAGAGCGGCGGCGAGGCCCCTGCCACCGTGCAGGACGCCTCCCGCGCCGTGCTGGGCCTGCTTGACGCGCTGAAGATCGAGACAGCCGCGCTGGTCGGCCACAGCTTCGGCTCGCTGATTGCCCTGCAGACCGCCGACGACGCCCCTGCGCGTGTGAGCCAGTTGGTGATGGTGGGCACGGCCTACCCCATGAAGGTTTCCCCCGCCCTGCTGGACAGCTCGCTCAACCAGCCGATGAAGGCCATCGACATGGTCAACGTGTTCAGCCACTCCACCCTGGCGCCACCGCCGTCGACCCTGGGGCCGGGCACCTGGCTGCTGGGCGGCTCCAGGGCGCTGATGCGCCGGGTGCTGGCCAGCAACCCACGGGTGAATGTGTTCCACCGGGGCTTTGTGGCCTGTGACCGCTACGACCAGGGCGAACAGGCCATGGACCGCGTGCAGTGCCCCACCCTGTTCCTACTGGGCACGCACGACCAGATGACCCCGCCGAAAGCCGCCAAGACGCTGAGCAGCCGCTCGAAACACGGTCAGACCGTGATGCTGCGCGCCGGCCACTCCCTCATGACCGAAGACCCCGACGGCGTCCTCATGGCGCTGACAAGCTTCCTCAAACCCTGAGACCATGCCTGAGTCAGACCTTCCCATCAGCCCTGCGGCCATCACGCCGCCCATGACGGCCGAACGGGCACAGGCCATCGCCGCCGAATTCGACCTGCGTCGCCTGCCGAAGGACTTCCTTGACAACCCCTTCCCCGTCTACGCCGCCCTGCGGGAACGGGAACCCATCCGCCGGATGCCTGACGGCAGCTGGTTCCTCACCCGCTATGCCGATCTGGTGGCGGTGTACCGGGACGCCGCCACCTTCAGTTCCGACAAGCAGGTGGAGTTCGCGCCCAAGTACGGGAAAGACTCGCCGCTGTACGAGCACCACACCCACAGCCTGGTGTTCAACGACCCGCCACTGCACACCCGGGTGCGCAAGCTCATCATGGGCGCCCTCACCCGCCGCGCCATCGCGGACATGGAGCCCGGCCTGGTGCGCCTGGTGGACAACCTGCTCGACCGCATCGAGGCCAAGGGCGGCGGCGACCTGATCGAAGACTTCGCCAGCGCCATTCCGGTGGAGATCATCGGCAACCTGCTGGGTGTGCCGCACGACGAGCGCGAACCGCTGCGCGGCTGGTCGCTGGCGATTCTGGGCGCGCTGGAGCCGGTGCTCACGCCCGAGCAGGAAACCCTGGGCAACCGCAGCGTCCTGGACATGCTGGACTACCTGCGGGGCCTGGTGGCGCACCGCCGCCAGCACCTCGGCGACCCCGAGCACGACGTGCTCACCCGCCTGATTCAGGGCGAAAGCAGCGGCGACCGACTCAGCGAAGTCGAACTCCTGCAGAACTGCATCTTCCTGCTCAATGCCGGGCATGAAACCACCACCAACCTGATCGGCAACGCGCTGGTCAGCCTGCAGGAGTGGCCCGATCAGAAAGCGGGGCTGCAGCATCGCCTCCACGAGCAGCGCGACGACGACGAGGCCCGGGAACAGACCCTGGCCGTGGCCGTGGACGAGTTCCTGCGGTTTGAATCATCGAACCAGCTGGGCAACCGGCGGGCGCTCAAATCCTGTGAACTGGGGGGCGTTTCCCTCCCCGAGGGCGCGCTGGTGACGCTGTGCATCGGCGCGGCCAACCGCGACCCGGCCCTGTTCGAACAGCCCGAGGTGTTGAACCTGAACCGCACGAACAACAAACACCTGGCCTTTGGCTTTGGCGTGCACCAGTGCGCCGGCCTGAGCCTGGCCCGGCTGGAAGGCCGGATCGCGATCGGCCGGTTTGTGCAACGTTTCCCCGACTATGTGCTCACAGCGCCACCCACCCGGGGCGGGCGGGCGCGATTCCGGGGCTTTCTGGCAGCGCCGTTCCGGACCTGATTCGCATGGCGCGAAAGGCGCATCATGCCGCGGTGAATGAGTCCGGCTCCTTCGCCGAGCCCAGCAAATCGGCCACCACCGCACCGTCCCACCGGCTGCAAGCCCACACCGGCGCTGTGGAAGTGTCCTGGGGCAGAAGCAGCCGCTCGATGAGCGGCCCGGCAGGTGTGCGCGAGGGATCCGCCAACAGCACGTATCGCGCTTCCGCTTCCGCGAGCTGACCCACCCAGTCCATGGCCACCAGGGTTTCGAGGGGCTGCTCCAGCTGGAGATCGTCGACCCGCAAGCGGCACGCCAGTTCATCGAGGGAGAGCCCATGGTCGGTGCCACGCTGGCTGGCCTGAAGCTCGCGCAGGATCTCGATGGCCAGCTGGAAGGCCCAGCCCGGGCTGTCACCCCGTCGAGCCACGCCGGCCATGAGGCTGGGCAGATAAGCCACCACCACCGCACCCAGCAGCACGATCACCCAGACCAGGTACAGCCAGATCAGCAGAATCGGCAGCGTGGCAAACGCACCATAGACCACCGAATAGGTGGGAATGGTGGCGAGGTACCAGGCCAGCAGGCGCTTGGCCAGGTCAAAAGCCACGGCAACAAACAGCGCCCCCCAGAAGGCATGACTCCAGCGCACCAAGGCATTGGGCACAAAACGGTAGAGGGCGGCCATGGCCAGCAGGATGGCGCCAAAACCCAGCACATCGAACAAGGCCATGATGAGCGGATGGGCACCTCCCACCCAGCCACGGGACGCCGACAGGGCATAAGAACTGAGCGTGAGGCTGAGACCTGCCAGCAGCGGCCCCAGCGTGAGCAGGGCCCAGTACACCAGCACACGCTGGGTGAAGGGGCGCAGGCGACGAACCCGCCAGATGTCGTTGAGCTTGCGGTCGATGGTGAGGATGAGCGCCAGCGCCGAGACCAGCAGCACCAGCGCCCCGGCCCAGCCCATCTGCCCCGCCTTGCCGGCAAACTGCAGGAGGTAGGTCGACACCTGTCGAGCGATGTGTTCCGGAATCAGCCCCTGGAACAGCCACCGGTTGAGTGCCTCTTCCATGCGGGAAAACATGGGAAACGCCGTGAAAATGGCCAGTGCCACGGTGAACAGCGGCACCAGTGAAATGGTGGTCGTGAAGGTGAGGCTGCCCGCCGTCAGGCCCAGGCGGTCTTCCGTGAATCGATCGCGCAGGGTGATCGCGGTATTGCGCCAGGGAAACGCCACCCCTTGCGCCCAGACGGACTCGACCCGGGTTCTGAACGAGCGGGCGAGGGAGGAATAACCCGACATGAATGCTTTGCCCCACATGCCAGTATCATGCCACCGACTGCAACGCACCATGAATCCGACCCCTAACCCCTCCTCCGCTCCTGCCAATACGCCACATGCCCTGCCATCGGCGGCCGCCAACTGGACCCGGCTTCTGGCCGTTTCCAGCCTGCTGGCGCTGATTGTGCTGGGCCTGGCCTGGGAACTGTGGCTGGCGCCCTTGCGTGAAGGGGGTTCGTGGTGGGCGATCAAGGTGCTGCCGCTGACGCTGCCGCTGGCTGGCCTGCTCAAACACCGGATGTACACCTACCGCTGGCTCAGCCTGCTGGTGTGGCTGTATTTCACCGAAGGCATCGTGCGAGCCACCAGCGAATCGGGCCTGTCCATGGGGCTGGCCTGGGGCCAGGTGGTGCTGTGTGTGCTGCTGTTCACCGCCTGCGCCCTGCATGTGCGCCTGCGCCTGAAAGCCGCCCGCTCGGGCATGACAGGTGACACCCCCTGAACCATGGAGGCGCCCTGGCTGCTGGCCCGACTGCGTGACACGGTAGGCGCAGCCCATGTGCTGACGCACGACGACCCGGCCACCGACCTGAGTGCCTACGAGCAGGACTGGCGCAAGCGTCACCATGGACGCGCCCTGGCGGTGGTGCGGCCTGGCAGCACGACCGAAGTGGCGCAGGTGGTCCAGGCCTGCGCCCAGGCGAGGGTGAGCCTGGTGCCCCAGGGGGGAAATACGGGCATGGTGGTGGGCAGTGTGCCGGATGCCTCTGGCAGGCAGGTGGTGCTGAGCCTGCAGCGCATGAACGCCATCCGCGCGATCGACCCTGACAACCTGACCCTGACGGCCGATGCCGGGTGCGTGCTGCAGACCGCCCAGCAGGCCGCCGAAGCCGCCGGCCTGTGGCTGCCGCTGAGTCTGGCCGCCGAAGGCAGTTGCACCCTGGGCGGCAACCTGGCCACCAACGCCGGCGGCACCCAGGTGCTGCGTTTTGGCAATGCCCGGGACCTCTGCCTGGGCCTGGAAGTGGTGACCGCTCGAGGTGAGATCTGGAATGGCCTGAGTGGCCTGCGCAAGGACAACACCGGCTACGACCTCAGGCACCTGTTGGTGGGCAGCGAAGGCACGCTCGGCGTGATCACCGCCGCCACCATGAAGCTGTTTCCGCGCCCGGCTTGCCAGCTGACCGCCTGGGCAGCCGTGCCTTCGATGCAGGCCGCCGTGACACTGCTGGGCCTGACCCAGCGCCAACTGGGCCCCGGGCTGACCGGCTTCGAGGTGATGGGCCAGTTTGCCCTCCATCTGGTGGACCGGCATTTTCCCGCCTTGCGCGTGCCCCTGTGGCAAGACAGCCCCTGCTGCGTGCTGCTGGAAATCAGCGACACCGAAGGCGAAACGCACGCCCGTGGTCGTCTGGAAGCCGTGCTGGAAGCGGCCTTTGCCACTGGCTGCGTGACCGACGCCGTGGTGGCCGAAAGCCTGGCACAAGCCCGCAGGCTGTGGCATGTCCGCGAGAGCATTCCGCTGGCCCAGGCTGAAGAGGGGCTGAACATCAAGCACGACATCAGCGTGCCCGTGTCGCGGATTGCGGCGTTCTGCGAAGCCACCGATGCCCTGCTGCAACGGGAGATCCCGGGTGTGCGGCTGGTCAGTTTCGGCCACCTGGGTGACGGCAACCTCCACTACAACGTGCAATGTCCGGACGGGGTCGATGGCCCCACCTTCCTGCGCGAACAGGAAGCCCGCGTCAATGGGCTGGTGTTCGATGCCGTGCAGCGCTTCGGGGGCTCCATCAGCGCGGAACACGGCATCGGCAGCCTCAAAGCCCACACGCTGCCCCAGTACAAGAGCGCCGTCGCGCTGGGGATGATGCACGCCATCAAGCAGGCGCTCGACCCCCAGAACCTCATGAATCCGGGGCGGGTGCTCGAGAACCGATAATCACGCCATGACCCGTCCGATCCGATCCCAGTACGAAGACTTCATGCGCCATGTGTACACGCACGGCGTGGCCAAGGGCGACCGGACCGGCACCGGCACGCGCAGCGTGTTTGGCCACCAGATGCGGTTTGACCTCAGCGAGGGCTTCCCGCTGGTCACCACCAAGAAGGTCTTCCTGAAAGCCATCATCATCGAACTGCTGTGGTTCTTGCGCGGCGACCGCAACGTCAAGTGGCTGCAGGAACGCGGCTGCACCATCTGGGACGAGTGGGCACGCGAAGACGGTGACCTGGGGCCGGTGTATGGCGTGCAGTGGCGCAGCTGGCCCACCCCAGATGGTGGCCACATCGACCAGATCGCGGAGGTGGTGCATCAGTTGCGCACCAACCCCGACAGCCGCCGCATCATCGTGAGCGCCTGGAACGTGGCCGACCTGCCCCAGATGGCCCTCATGCCATGCCACGCCTTTTTCCAGTTTTACGTGGCCCCGGCCACCGAACCAGGCGGCAAAGGCAAGCTGAGCTGCCAGCTGTACCAGCGCAGCGCCGACATCTTCCTGGGCGTGCCCTTCAACATTGCCAGCTACGCCCTGCTCACCCACATGCTGGCACAGCAGTGCGACCTGGACGTGGGCGACTTCATCTGGACCGGCGGCGACTGCCACATCTACAGCAACCATTTCGAACAGGTGGAACTGCAGCTCAGCCGCGAGCCCCTGCCCTACCCCACCCTGCACATCCGGCGCCGCCCTGATTCGATCTTCGACTACGCCCACGAAGACTTTGACGTGCGGGACTACCAGCACCATCCCGCCATCAAGGCCCCGGTGGCGGTCTGATCCCCAGGCCATGCTGAACCGGAACCAGGCCTTCGGGCTGGTGGCCCTCACCTTGATGTGGGGCGTGAACTGGCCGATGATGAAGCTCTCGCTGCAGGAGCTGTCGCCTTTGTACTTCCGCGCCGTGACCATGACCGGTGGCGCCCTGTGGCTGTTCGCCTTCTACCACCAGCGTGGCGTGCGGCTGAGCCCGGTGGGCCAGGAATGGCGCAGCATCGTGACCCTGGCCGTCCCCAACATGCTGGGCTGGCACACCCTGGCGATTTTCGGGGTGGCGGCGCTGGCTTCGGGCCGGGCGGCCATTCTGGGTTTCACCATGCCGGTATGGACCGTCCTGCTGGGAGCGCTGTTTTTTGGCCAGCACCTCACGCGCCGTTCGGCTTTTGCGGCCCTGGCCGTGGCCGGTGCCGTGGCGCTGCTGCTGGCCGACGAGTTCGGCGCCATGGCAGGCCGCCCGGTGGGCGTGCTGGTGATGCTGGGTGCCGCGATCAGCTGGGCCATCGGCACCCTCATGATGCGCCGTGCCACCCTCACCCTGCCTGTGGAGGCCCTGACGGTCTGGATGATGGCGTTCACTTCAGGGGCGCTGTGGGTCATGGCCCTGATCTTCGAGCCTTGGCCAAGCTGGGATTTCAGCCTGCGCATGTGGGGGCTGCTGGCCTACGGGGTGTTCCTCAACTACGGCTTTGCACAGATCATCTGGTTCTCGCTGGCACGCCATTTGCCGCCGGCCACCAGCGCCATGAGTGTGATGATGGTGCCCCTGATCGGCACCGCCAGTGCGACGGTGATCGCAGGGGAGTGGCCCCGCTGGCAGGATGGGGTGGCCGTGGTCTGCGTGATGATGGCCATTGCGGCCGTGCTGCTGCCGGCGGGCGCCTGGCGGAATCTGCTGCGTCGCTGAGATCACTCGACGATGACGTACACCTTCACGACCGTTTCCAGCACCTGAAAGGAACCGGTGAAACCAGGCGGGATGTGAAGGGACTGGCCTGGCCCTGCTTCCTCGTGGCTGCCGTCGTGCCGGCGCACGCGACAGCGCCCTTCCAGCACCGTGAATATTTCACGTTCGGTGGGCCCGAAAACGATGGCCCATTCACCGGGCTCACAACGCCAGACGCCCGTGCTGAGGGTCTGGGCGCCACCCAGCGGCGCCTCCACCTGATTCCACGTCTCTCGCAAGGGGTTGCCCTGGATGAGACGGTCCGGGCGGGGGTGTGAAGTCTCGGGCACCCCCTTCATCGGGAAGCCGAACGACAGCAGGTCATAAGCCGACATGTTCGCTCCTCAGGCACGGGGCAGCGTCACGCCGTGCTGCCCCTGGTATTTGCCACCCCGGTCCTTGTAGGACACGTCGCAGACCTCATCGCTCTCGAAGAACAGCACCTGAGCACACCCTTCGCCGGCGTAGATCTTGGCCGGCAGTGGCGTGGTGTTGCTGAATTCGAGGGTCACAAAGCCTTCCCATTCGGGTTCGAAGGGCGTCACGTTCACGATGATGCCGCAGCGCGCATAGGTGCTCTTGCCCAGACAGATGGTGAGCACATTGCGCGGAATGCGAAAGTATTCGACCGTGCGGGCCAGCGCGAAGCTGTTGGGCGGGATGATGCAGTGGTCGCCGTGAAAATCGACAAAGCTTTTTTCGTCGAAATTCTTCGGGTCCACCACGGTGCTGTGGATGTTGGTGAACACCTTGAATTCCGGCGCGCAGCGGATGTCGTAGCCATAGCTGCTGGTGCCGTAGCTGATGATTTTCCTGCCGTCGACCTGACGGATCTGCCCGGGTTCGAACGGGTCGATCATGCCGTGCTGTTCAGCCATGCGGCGTATCCACTTGTCGCTCTTGATGCTCATGCGTGCGCTCCAGTTCGAACCGATTGTAGGGGGTCGAATCGCCCTGTCAGGGTGCCTGGATGGCCTGGATCAAGGCGCGCGAATTGAACCGCATCATGGCGATGTAGTCATCGGCATTCCCACCAGCCGGACTCAGCGAATCCGAGTAGAGCTTGCCAGACAGTTTGAGACCGGTTTCCCGGGCAATGCGTTCGATCAGACGCGGATCGGACACGTTCTCGACAAACAGCGCCCGGACACGCTGCTCACGGACCTGCCGGACCAGCCGGGCCACGCCCTGGGCCGAGGCCTCGCTCTCGTTGCTCACCCCACGGGCCGCGAAGAACGACACCCCGTAAGCCTGCGCATAGTAGGCAAACGCATCGTGCGAGACGATGACCCGGCGTTGGGCCTCGGGAATCGGCGCCCACAGGGCACGGATCTCGGCATCGAGGTCGCGCAGTTGCGCGTCGTAGACCGCCGCGCGCTGACGATAGGTCTCACACCCAGCGGCATCGGCCAGGCAAAGGCCGTCGGCAATCTTGCCCACATAGTGCCGCGCGTGCGCCACGTTCTGCCACGCATGGGGATCCCGATCGCCGTGGTGGTGATGCCCTCCATGGTGGTGGTGCCCATGGCCGGCCGCCTTGATCGTCGGCACGCCCGAAGATGCCACCACGTGGGTGCCCTTGAAACCCGCATTCTGGATCAGGCGGGTGATCCAGCCCTCGAACCCGATGCCATTGGAGACCACCACACGGGCCTGGGCCACCTGCCGGACGTGCGAGGGCGTGGGTTGAAAGGCATGGGCATCGCTGCCGGCGGGCACCAGCACCTGGACTTGCACGCGGTCACCCCCCACCTGCTTGACCCAGTCACCCAGAATGCTGAAGGTGGCCACCACGGGCAGCGGCTGCTTTGCCCCATCTGCCGCATGAACACCCCCCACCATCGCAGCCATCAGCACGGAGACTCGTGCCACTCTACCCAGCCAGAATCTTGCCAACATGTTCAACCTTTCAAATGGACGCGGGACGGCCGCAGGGTGCGAATCACGCCAAACGGCGCCGCCAGCATGGACACCACGTAGAACGCCCCCAGGCACAGGACGATGGCTGGCCCGGTGGGCCAGTCAACGTGGTAGGACAGCAACAACCCGATCACACAGGCGCTGGCGGCCAGCAGGGGCGCGACCAGCAGCAGCGGGACCATGCGCCGCAGCCACAGCCGCGCTGTGGCGGCCGGTAGCACCATGATGCCCACCGCCATGAGCGTGCCCAGCGCGTGGAAACCCGCCACCAGGTTCAGCACCACCAGCATCAGAAAGCCGTAGTGGGCCACCGGGCTCCAGCGGCTCACCATGCGCAGGTAGTCGGGGTCGGCGCATTCCAGCACCAGGGGTCGGTACAGCAGGCGAAGGGCGATCAGGGTCACGGCGGCAATCCCCGCCAGGAGCATCAACGCGGCACCATCGAGCGCCAGCGCGGAACCAAACAGCACGTGCAGCAGATCCAGGTGATTGCCCCGCATCGAGACGATCAGCACCCCCAGTGCCAGCGAGAGCAGGTAGAACGCGGCCAGACTCACGTCCTCACGGAGCACGGTGGATCGGGCGATCAGCCCGGAACCCACGGCGACCACCATACCGGCCACGATGCCGCCCAGCGTCATGGCCGTCAGTGAGAGCCCCGACACCAGGTAGCCGATCGCGGCGCCCGGCAGGATGGCGTGGGCCATGGCGTCACCGGTCAGGCTCATGCGGCGCAGCATCAGGAACACGCCCATCGGCGCGGCACTCAGCGAGAGCACCACACAGCCGATGAGGGCGCTGCGCATGAAGCCAAACTCCAGAAATGGCGCAATGACAAGGTTCACGAGGGTCATCCGTGACTCAGTGGGTGTGGGTGTGGGTGTGGGTGTGTCCGTGGCGATGCGGCGGGTCGGCGATCTCGGCATCGGGCAGATCGGGCGCGTCGGGGACATCGCACACGGGCGCATGGTCCTCGAAGGCCTCCTGGCGACCCCGCGCCCGGTCCAGGTGGGCGGGTGTCAGCACCGTGGCGGTCGGCCCCACCGCCACCGGCTCACGGGCCAGCAACAGGGTCAGCGGAAAATGCGCCCGTACCGTGGCCAGGTCGTGCAGCACCACGATCTGGGTGCGCCCCTGTTCATGCCAGCGATGCATGAGGGCCAGCAGATCGTCGGTGGTTCGCTGGTCCACCGCGGCAAAGGGTTCGTCCAGCAGCAGGGTGGGGGCGTCCTGCAGCATCAGGCGGGCAAAGAGGGTCCGCTGGAACTGACCGCCCGACAGCGTGTCGAGGGTTCGCCGCTCGAAACCCTGCAATCCCACCGCGGCAATCGCCTCGGAGGCCCGTTCTCGATGCGACTGACGCCACCAGCCCAGCGCGCCCACCTCGTGCCAAAGCCCCGACAGCACGAATTCCTGCACGCTGAGGGGAAACGACCGGTCGATGTCGGGGGTCTGGGGCAGATAGGCCACACGTCCGCCCCCCAGCCCGTGGATGTGCCCGCCCGTCAGCGGCACCCGACCCGCCAGCGCCTTGAGCAAGGTGGACTTCCCGGCGCCGTTGGGGCCCACGACCGCCACCAGGCTGCCGGCGGGCCAGCGTACCGACAGGTGATGGACCGCCGGATGGCGTTCGTAGCCGACCGTCAGGTTTTCCAGCACAATATCGGTGCAAGGGTTGCCGCCCTTTGGTGGCGATTGCAAGTGTGGGTCGGTCATTGATCTGCCCGCGCAATTAATGCAACAATGTTGCGAAAACTCCGATGTTATCGCATTCTGTCGTCGCGGCCCTCTGATCATGAATACCGGTGCTTCCCTGCCCCCCGACCTCGCCGACACGCTGCGTCAGGCGGGACTGCGGCTGACTGCGGCAACGCGCGCGGTGCTTCAGTTGTTTGCCAGCGAACCGGGTTGGTCCGCCACGCACGCCGAGGTGCACGAGCGGCTGCGCCAGCAACAGCGACCGATCAACCGGGTGACGCTCTATCGCCTGCTGGACCGACTGGGTGGCTGCGGTGTCCTGACCCGCTACCACAACGACGACGAGCGCGCCTGGCGCTTTGTGTGGGCCGGAGGCCACGCCCAGGACGACTGGTCCACCCGCTTCGAGTGCGACACCTGCCACCGCCAGTTTCCCCTCCATGAAGCGGCTGAACCCACCCGGGCAGCGACCGAACAGGTACTGGCGGTGCTGGAAACCATGGGGCACCGCGGGCAACGCGTGGACGTGTCGATTCACGGCACCTGCGCGGGCTGCGACACCCCTGGCGAAACCCATCCCGCGTGAGCACCTTCCTCGGGGACCTGACAGGCTCAGTCGTGCTCCCGGAGGCTTTCAAAAAATGCCTTGAGTTGCCGTTGCCAGCCTCGCCGAGTGGTTTCATCGGCAAAACTGGCTTCAAAGCTGTTGGATGCCAGCTGCCAGGCCTCGCGAGCGCCCAGCCCCAGCGCGGCAAACAGCTGGATGAAGTTTTCGTTGAGGTAGCCACCGAAGTAGGCCGGATCATCGGAATTGATGGTCACGCACAGACCGGCGTCGAGCAACTGCTTCAGGTTGTGCTGCGCCAGCGACGGAAACACGCACAGCTTGACGTTGGACAGCGGACAGACCGTCAGCGGCACGCGCTCGGCGGCCAGCCGCCGCATGAGCGTGGCATCGTGAACCGACTGGACACCGTGGTCGATCCGTTCCACCTTCAACCCATCCAGCGCGCTCCAGATGTAGGCAGGAGGCCCCTCCTCGCCGGCATGGGCCACCACATGCAGCCCCAGTTCGCGACATCGCGCAAACACGCGTTCGAACTTCTCGGGGGGATGACCCAGCTCGCTGGAGTCCAGCCCGACACCAATGAAATGGTGCCGGAAAGGCAACGCGGCCTCCAGCGTGGCGAACGCGTCTTCTTCGCTCAGGTGGCGAAGGAAACACAGGATGAGCTTCGCACTCAGCCCGAACGCCTCGTGCGCCCGCTGACAGGCATGGTGCAGACCCTGGATGATGGTGCCCATGGGAACACCGCGCGCGGTGTGGGTCTGCGGATCGAAAAAGATTTCGGCATGCACCACGTTCTCGGCAGCGGCTTTCTGCAGATAGGCCCAGGCCATGTCGAAAAAGTCCTGCTCGTGGTGCAGGACGCTGGCACCAGCATAGTAGATGTCCAGAAAACTCTGGAGATCGGTGAACGCATAGGCTGCCCGCAAGGCCTCCACGCTGTCGTAGGGCAAGGGCACGCCGTTGCGTCTGGCCAGCTCGAAGATCAGTTCCGGTTCCAGGGAGCCCTCGATGTGGATGTGCAGCTCGGCCTTGGGCATGCGGCGCAGCACCGCAGGCATGCGCGCCGGCGTGATGAGGGGCAGATGCATGTCAACAGACTCCGAAAGTGATGCCAGAGGCCTGCAGGTAGCGGCGATAGGCGGCACTGAGCCGGTCGGCGGCACTGTGGGCTTCGCCACCGCTCAGCGGCAGCCGGCTGGGCTGCTGGGACTCGAGGATGGGCTGGTCCTGCGAGAAGATGGTGACCTGAAAATCGCGCAGCGCTTCGTCGGACGAATCGACGTCGGTGGTGTACTGGGCAAACCACAAGCGACAGGTGTCTGGCGTGGTGGGGCAAGCCCAGATGGTGTAGCTGTCCTGTGGGCCACCGGCGTCTCCCTGCTTGGTCAGCAGGGCGCTGTAGGGGCTGAGGACTTCATAGCGGTAGGTCACCCAGTCCCCGCCTTCGGCAGCTGCCGTGGCTCGGGGCTGCCAGGCCTTGTAGGCTTCGATGACCGGGCGGCCATCGGGGGTGTGCGTGACTTCGTAGGGGGGTACTTCCGGGTGCTGGGCATCGCCGAGCCAGTCACGGTGGACAAAGGCGAAATGTGACGTGTCGAGAAAATTTTCCACGGCACGGGGCGCACTCGTGGCCACATCAAAAGGCCCATACATGAGGTGGCGTGCCGGCAAATGGGCCAGATCGGGAATGCCAGGCAGCGGGTGACCGGGGGATGCGGACGCATCCGCCAGACGAACCCAGACCAGCCCGAGCGCCACACGGGCTTCGTGACGGCATGCGGCATGCACCGGGGCAGGCTGGAATGCCGGCTGGGCAGGAATGGCGACGCATCGGCCGTCGCCCGCAAATCGCCAGCCATGGTAGGGACATTGAAGGTGTCCGTTCACTACCTCGCCCAGGGACAGGCGGGCTCCCCGGTGGGGGCAGCGGTCGGCCAGGACAGCCACCTCACCGTCGGGCTGGCGCCAGAGCACCAGCCCCTCACCGAGCAGCCGGACCGCCAGGGGCTGGTCACCCACGGCTTCGATGCCGGCCACCGGCCACCAGCCCTGGCGCTCCTTCATCACTTGCCTGCCGGAACGCGACCTTCCACACCACGCACAAAGAAGTTCACGCCGTCTTTCCAGGCGCGGTCGGCTTTCACGCCAGCGGCGAGCACTTCCTTGCCGGTGTTGTCGGCAATGGGGCCGGTGAAGGGCTCGAACGTGCCTGCCTTCATGCCGGCCTTGATTTCCTCGACCTTGGCTTTGGCTTCGGCGGGAACAAAGTCGGCGATCTTGATCAGGTCGTTCAGGTCTTCCTTGACGCCCCACACCGTGCGCTTGGTTTCCCAGGTGCCGGCACGCAACTCTTCAATGGACTTCACGTAGTAAGGGGTCCAGTTGACGATGGCCGAGGCCAGGTGGGCGTTGGGGGCAAAGGCGCTCATGTCACTGTCCCAGCCAAATGCAAACTTGCCATTGCGCTCGGCCGTCTGGAGCACGGCGGTGGAGTCGGTGTTCTGCAACAGCACATCCGCTCCCTGGTTCAGCAGGGCCTGGGCGGCTTCGCTTTCCTTGGGTGGGTCGAACCAGCTGCTCACCCACACGACACGGACTTTCACGTCGGGGCGAACCGTCTGGGCACCCAGGGTGAAGGCGTTGATGTTGCGCAGCACTTCCGGAATCGGGAAGGAGCCCACGAAGCCCAGGGTGCCTGTTTTGGTCATGTGGCCGGCGATCACGCCCGCCATGTAGGTGTCCTGGTAGAAACTGGCGTCATAGATGCGCAAGTTCGGCGCGGTCTTGTAGCCGGTGGCGTGCTCGAACTTGATGTTCGGGAACTCTTCAGCCACTTTCAGCATGGTTTCCATGTAGCCGAAAGAGGTACCGAAGATGATGTCATTGCCCTGCTGCGCCAGGTCACGGAAGACACGCTCGGCATCGGCGCCATAGGGCACGCTTTCGATGTAGGTGGTCTGCACCTGGCCACCGAAGTGGGCCTCCACGCCTTTGCGACCCAGGTCGTGGGCGAAACTCCAGCCGGCATCGCCCACCGGGCCGATGTAGACCCAGGCTGCCTTCGTGACCTTGGGGGCCTCGACGGCTGGGGCCGGTGCGGGGGCAGCAGCTTCTTCCTTCTTGCCACAGCCAATGAGGGTGGCACTGGCCAGCGCGGTGATCGCGGCCATTTTGATGAGTGATCGTTTACTCAGGTCGGTCATGATTGCCTCTAAAAGGTCGGGTTGAACAGGGGAACGGGAAAACGGTCAGGCACCGGGGTGGAAAGGCTTGCCTATCGAAGCTGGCATGTTAGTACGAATCCAGACCGGATTTCGGGAAATCAGCACAAGAACCACCACAGTGGCCACATACGGCAGGCTGCTCAGGAACTCGGCACTGATCTGCACGCCGCGCCCCTGAAGGTAAAACTGCGCCATGGTCACGGCACCAAACAGGTAAGCGCCAAGCAAGACACGAGCCGGTCGCCAGGTGGCAAAGGTGGTCAGGGCCAGAGCAATCCAGCCCCGGCCAGCCGTCATCCCTTCGGTCCAGAGGGGCGTGTACTGGGTGGACAGGTAGGCGCCGGCGAGCCCGCAGAGACTGCCGCCCACGACCACCGCCAGCCAGCGAATGAAACGCACCGGGTAGCCCAGGGCGTGCGCCGATTCGGGGTTTTCGCCGACACTGCGCAGCACCAGGCCCGGACGGGTACGGTAGAAAAACCAGATCATCCCGAATGCAATGGCCAATCCCACCCATACCATGCCGTCAAGGCGGGCCATGCCGGGCCCGATCACCGGCACATCGGCCCAGACGGAGGGCGTGCTGACCATCTTGCTCGAGAGGTTCTCGCGGGTGTAAGTGACACCGGCAAAAGCGGAAAACCCCACCCCGAACAACGACAGCGCCAGCCCCGTGGCGTACTGATTGGTGTTGAGCCAGATGACCAGCACACCGAAAATCCCGGCCAGCACGGCACCCGCGAGCATGCCGGCACCCAGTCCGGCCAGACCACTGCCGGTGTGCACCACGGTGGCAAAACCCGCCAGAGCGGCACACAGCATCATGCCTTCGGCGCCCAGGTTGACGATGCCGGCCTTTTCGTTGAGCAGCAAGCCCAGCGCTGCAATGGCCAGCACCGTCCCGGCGTTGAGCGAGGTGGCGATGTTGAGAAAGAACACTTCCATGAATCAGCCCCCCCGCCGCTTCAGCCGGACGCGGTAGTGAATGAGCGTGTCGCAGGCGAGCAGCGAAAACAGCAGCAGGCCCTGAAACACGCCGTTGATGGACTTGGGCAGGCCCAGTCGCGACTGAGCCAGTTCGCCACCAATATAGAACATGCTCATGAGAATGGCCGAAAACACAATCCCCACCGGATGCAGTCGACCCACGAAGGCCACGATGATGGCGGCGAATCCGTAACCCACCGGGATGTGGGGTGTGAGCTGCCCGATGGGGCCGGCCACTTCCAGCGCACCCGCCAGCCCGGCGGCACCGCCAGACACCAGCAGAGCCACCCAGAGGGCCTTGCGCGACGAAAACCCGGCATAGCGCGCCGCTGCCGGTGCCAAGCCACCCACCTGCTGGGCGTAACCCGCGTGGGTACGGAACATGAACAGCCACATCAGCGCGACACCGGCCAGGGCGATCACCACCCCGATATTCGCCCGAAAACCGTCAATCAGACGCGGTATCAGCGCAGCCCGGTCAAAGGTTTTGGTCTGGGGCATGTTGAAGCCCATCGGATCTTTCCAGGGGCCGAACACCAGATAGTTCAGGATCTGTACCGCCACATAGACCAGCATCAGGCTGACCAGGATCTCGTTGGCATTGAAGCGATCGCGCAGGAGCGCCGTGATACCTGCCCACAGCATGCCTCCGACCACCCCACCCAGGAGCACAGCCGGCACCAGCCAGACGCCCCAGCTGCGGTCGGCCGACAACGCCACGCCCGCCGCAAAGATGGCACCGATCACGAACTGCCCCTCGGCACCGATGTTCCAGACGTTGGAGCGGAAACACAAAGCCAGCCCCAGCGCGATGATGAGCAGCGGCGTGGCCTTGAGCGCCAGCTCTGACCAGGCATAAGGCGACTGGATGGGTTCCCAGAAGAAAATCTGCAGCCCCCGCACCGGGTCTTTGCCCAGGGCCGTAAACAGGATGACCCCGATCACCACCGTGATGAGCAACGCCAGCAGCGGCGAGGCCCAGGTCCAGACCGGCGAGGCCTGCGGGCGAGGTTCAAGCCGGAGCATGGCTCACCTCCCGGGCAGGCACGTCCCACAGACCCGACATCCACTCGCCGATCCGCTCGACCGTGGCCTCGGCGCGAGGCACCGATGGTGACAGACGGCCTTTGGCAATGACATGCAGGCGATCGCAGATCTCGAACAGCTCGTCGAGCTCCTCGCTCACCACCAGCACGGCACAGCCGGCGTCGCGCAAGGCCAGGATTTCGCCCCGGATCTGTGCAGAGGCCCCGACATCGACACCCCAGGTGGGCTGACTGACCACCAGGACCGTCGGCTTGGCGTCAATTTCGCGACCGACGATGAATTTCTGCAGGTTACCACCCGACAGCGATCGGGCAGCCGCACCCGGGCCGTTGGCCTTGACCTTGAAGCGGGTGATGATGTCGGTCGCCTGCCGCTCCAGCTGGCCCAGCCGCAGCCAGCCCAGGGGGCCGATGGCGTCTCGGCGCGACAGGAGCAGGTTCTGCGCCAGACTGAGTGAGGGCACGGCACCGCGGCCCAGCCGCTCCTCGGGCACAAAGTGCAGACCGAACTTGCGCCGCCGCCCCGGACCCTGGCGCGAAACATCGGTACCGGCCAGATGGATGCTGCCCACGGGCGCGCGGGGATTTTCACCGGACAGGCAGGCCAGGAGTTCACCCTGGCCGTTGCCCGACACCCCGGCGATGCCCACAATTTCACCCGAACGCACGTCCAGTGTCACCCCGTGCAGATCGGTTCCAAAGGGGTCTCCGCTGGGCAGACTGAGCCCGCTCACGGCCAGCATCACATCGCCTGCCTGCTGTGGTCGGGGCACCAGCACAGGCGGTTCCGCCCCAATCATCAGTCGGCTGAGCGAGGCATTGCTCTCCTCGCGGGGATCACACACACCCGTGACCTTGCCGCCGCGCATGACGGTACAGGCATCGCAGAGTTCGCGAATTTCATGCAGTTTGTGGCTGATGTAGAGGATGCTGCAGCCCTCTGAAGCCAGCAGACGCAACACCACGAAGAGCTTCTCCACCGCCTGCGGGGTGAGCACCGATGTGGGCTCGTCCAGAATAAGCAGCTGGGGACTGGCCAGCAAGGCGCGGATGATCTCGACGCGCTGCATTTCGCCCACGCTCAACGAGTGCACGGGCCGCTCGGGATCGATGTCGAGTCCGTACTCGCGGGCCTTGATGCCGATGCTTTCGCCCACCTCGCGCAAGCCGAGAGACTTGTCCAGTCCCAGCCAGACGTTTTCGGCCACGGTCAGGGTGTCGAACAGGCTGAAATGCTGGAATACCATGGCAACCCCCAGCGCGCGCGCCTCCTGCGGGTTGCGGATGTGCACCGCCTTGCCATTGAACAGCATGGCGCCGTCATCAGGCTTGACGGAACCATAAATGATCTTCATGAGCGTGGACTTGCCCGCCCCGTTCTCACCCAGCACGGCATGGATGCTGCCGGGCGCCACCTCCAGGGAAACCTGGTCGTTGGCCAGCACACCGGGGTAGCGCTTGGTGATCTGTGTCAGCTGCAGCCGGGGCGTGTGGTGCGTCGGTTGGGTCATGCAACGGGCAGGTTCTGGGCGTGCGGATGGGCACGGGAAGGCCGGGGGCCAGCGTTACGCCATTTCCTGGCCGGCACAGGCACAGGTGCCTCGTCGAGCGAAGGATCGTCTTGTCGCAAACCGGTGGCCACGGTCTTGATGGCGTCTCGCAGCCACTGGGCGGCTGGCGAGGCATGGGTGCGTTCGTGCCACAACTGGTAGTACATCAGTCGGGGAAACGGCACCGGGCAAGGCAGGATGTCCACCGGGAGCAGATCGACGAATCGTTCGCAGAACTGGCGCCCCGACGTGAGCACAAGCAAGGTCGATGCCACCATGGCCGGGATGAGGCTGAAGTGCGGGCTGCGCGCCGTGATGTTCCGGTTCAGCCCCAGCGTGGCCAGGTGCATGTCGATCACGCCGCGCGCGCCCGGGTGGGTGGGTGTAGGGGCAATGTGCTCGGCCTGAAGCCAGTCCTCGACCGTCCAACCCCGCCGCGCCGCCGGGTGATGCCTCGACACCATGCAGACGACCTCGTCGCCGAACAGTCGCCCCAGATGCAGATCCCCGGGGGGTTGTGGCCAGTTGCCGATCACGACATCCACTTCACCCTGCGCCAGTCGGCGGTGATAGTCGGAGTCGCCCGACAGGGGATGGATCTCGATGGCGCACAGCGGCGCACGGGTTTTCAGGTGGGTGACCAACTGGGGCAGGAAAAACGGGTCCAGGTAATCGCTGGCGGCCAGCGTGAAGGTATGGCGAGCCGTGAGCGGATCGAACCGTCGGGCGTCGGCAAACATCACCTCGGCGGCACGCAGGATGTGGGCAGCGGGCTCCACCATCCGCAACCCGGCGGGTGTGGGCACCATGCCGGTGCCTGAACGCACCAGCAAGGGGTCTCCCGAGAGCTCCCTTAGCCGGCGCAGCGCCGCGCTCACCGCCGGCTGGTACATGCCGAGGCGCAAAGCCGCTCGAGACACATTGCGTTCAGTCAACACCGTGTGAAGGACCCGGATGAGATGGAGGTCTATCTTGTCGAAAAGCTGCTGGTCTTTCATACCGGATCCTGCATGAAAGGCATACCGTGGCACATATGTTGCAGACTCGCAAAAAACGCTACCCTGTTGCGCATGAATTCCTCTAATTCCCAGGCCAAGGCAGAGAGCCCCCTGCAGTTCGTCAGGCGGGGCACCGTGGTGACGCTCTCGAATGTATCACCCACACGGACGTTGCTGCAGCTACTTCGGGAAGATCTGGGTCTGAACGGCACCAAGGAGGGCTGCAACGAAGGCGATTGCGGCGCCTGCACCGTGGTGCTCGCCGAAAGAGACGGCCAAGGCCTGCGTTACCGGGCCGTGAACAGTTGCATCCGCATGGCCCGTTCCATCCACGGCCAGGCGCTCTGGACGGTGGAAGACCTGACGGCCGACCCCTTGATCGACCGTCAGGGTGCCCAGCTCCACCCCGCCCAGCAGGCCATGGTCGAGTGCCATGGTTCCCAGTGTGGCTTCTGCACGCCCGGTTTCGTGATGAGCCTGTTTGGCACCTACCAGAACCGCGTGTGCCAGGGTGAAAACGTGAGCCGGGAGGTGGCCCAGGCCGATCTCTCCGGCAACCTGTGCCGTTGCACCGGTTACCGGCCGATTCTGGAGGCCGCCCAGACCATGGCGGCTCTTCCGCCCGCTCAGGTCAACGAAAAAGCCGTTCGGCGCCTGCTGGACAACATCCCGCCGTCAGAAGCGGCCACCGGTTATCTGGCGCCCGTGACCCTGGAAGGGTTGCTGCGCGCCCGCCGCGAGCATCCTCAGGCGCAGCTGGTGGCCGGTTGTACCGATGTGGGCCTGTGGGTCAACAAGGGCCATCAGACATTCGCTGAAGTGCTGGACGTGACCCAGGCGGCCGAACTGCGTGTGATCGAAAAGCACCCGCATCACCTGGCGATCGGTGCCGGGGTCCGGCTGTCGGACGCGTTGGACGCGCTCGTGAAAGACAGGCCGCAGCTGGCCGCGTTTGCCGAGCGCTTCGCCGGCCTGCCGGTGCGGCAGTCGGGAACGCTCGTGGGCAACGTGGCCAATGGTTCCCCGATCGGGGATTCGATGCCGCTGCTGATCGCCCTGGGCGCCAGCGTGGTGCTCATGCGCTGGGCGGGTTCAGGCAGCAAGGGGCGCATCGCACACCGCGAACTGCCACTGGAATCGTTCTACACCGGCTACCGGAAGAACCACCTGGCGGCCGATGAAATCGTGGCCTGGGTCAAGGTGCCACGGTCGCTCAAGCCCTACACCCTGGCGCGGTCCGGCGGGGAATGGGCCCGGGTGTACAAGGTCTCCAAACGGTTTGACGACGACATCTCCGCCGTGTGCCTGGCCATCCGGCTGCAGATCGACCGGGGCCGCGTTGTGGACGCCCGGATCGGAGCCGGCGGTGTGGCCGCCACCCCTGCACGCGCCTGGGACACCGAAGCCGCTCTGGTGGGTCAGCCCTGGGAGGCCGATACCGTGCGGCAGGCGATGAAGGCGCTGGCGGCCGAATTCCAACCGATTTCCGATATGCGTGCCAGCGCTGACTACCGGCGCACGGTGCTCTCCCATCTGCTGTGGCGTGGCTGGCTGGACAGCCAGCATTCCGGCACAGTCCCCATCCATCTGGAACGTCCCGACGCATGGGCCAGGCTGGCAACTCTGGCCATGGGACAGGAGGTGCAGTCATGAGCACTTCCGCTTGCGGCACCTCGCTGCCCCACGAAAGCGCCGTGGCCCAGGTCACGGGCGCTGCCACCTACGTGGACGACATGCCCACCCTGCAGGGCACGCTGCACGCGGCACCCATCCTGTCGCCGGTCGCTCACGGGCGGCTGCGCGGTATCGATCCGTCACCCGCCCTGGCCATTGCCGGCGTCCACGATGTTGTGCTGGCCCGGGACATTCCTGGCGACCCCATTCTCGCGGCGTTTGCGCACGACGAACCCATCTTCGCGCAGGACACCGTGCAGCATGTGGGTCAGGTGATCGGTCTGGTGCTCGCCACCGATGTGATGACGGCGCGCCGCGCGGCCAGGCTGGTGCGGCTGGACATCGACGCCCTGCCGGCCGTGCTCTCCCCGCGCGAGGCCCATGCCCGCCAGCAGTACGTGCTGCCGCCGGTGCACGTGGTGCGTGGCGACGTCGCCGCGGCTCTGACAAGCGCCCCGCACACCCTCAGCGGATCGTTTGAAGTCGGCGGGCAGGAGCACTTCTACCTGGAAGGGCAGATCGCCTATGCCATTCCGCAGGAACAGCAGCAGTGGTTGATCCACAGCAGCACCCAGCACCCCGGCGAAGTGCAACACTGGGTGGCCCATGCCCTGGGCCTGCAGAATCATCGGGTACGGGTGGAATGCCGACGGATGGGCGGCGGCTTTGGCGGCAAGGAAACCCAGGCGGGGCATCTGGCCGTGTGGGCGGCGGTGGCCGCGCACAAAACGGGTCGGCCCGTCAAGTTGCGGCTGGACCGCGACGACGATTTCCTCATCACTGGCAAGCGCCACCCCTTTGCTTACGATTACACCGCCGGCTTCGACGGCGAGGGCCGCCTGCTGGCCCTGGACCTGACGCTGCTCGCGAACTGCGGTTTCTCGGCCGATCTGTCGGGCCCGGTGGCCGACCGCGCCGTGTTCCACAGCGACAACGCCTACTTCCTGGAGCAGGTGGCCATCCACAGCTTCCGCTGCAAGACGAATGTGCAGAGCTTCACCGCGTTTCGGGGTTTTGGCGGGCCTCAGGGCGTCATCGCGATCGAAACCATCCTGGGCGACATCGCCCGACACCTGAGGGTGGACCCGCTGGCGGTTCGCCTGCGCAACCTCTACAGCAGCGCCCCGGCCGCGCCGGGTCTGACCGCCACGGGCAAGCGTGACACCACACACTACCAGATGCCGGTGGAAGACAACATCCTGGAGCCACTCATCACCCGTCTGGCCGATACCAGCCACTATGGGTCACGCCGGCAGGCCATCGCCGACTGGAACATCACCAGCCCGGTCATCAAACGCGGACTCGCGCTCACGCCCGTGAAGTTCGGCATCAGTTTCACGGCCACGCTGTTCAACCAGGCCGGCGCACTCGTGCATGTGTACACCGATGGCAGCGTGATGGTGAACCACGGTGGCACCGAGATGGGCCAGGGCCTGCACACCAAGGTGGCCCAGGTGGTGGCCGACGAACTGGGCGTGCCCTTCGAACGCGTGCTCGTGACAGCCAGCGACACCGCCCGCGTGCCCAACGCCAGTGCCACCGCCGCCTCCAGTGGCACCGACCTCAACGGGCGGGCCGCCCAGTTTGCGGCGCGCAACGTGCGGCAGAACCTGGCGGCTTTCGTCTGCGGACTGGATGGCTGCGGTGCCGGCGAAGTGGAATTCCGCCATGGACAGGTCGTCACCCCGAAGACCTCACGCCCCTACACTGAGGTGGTGGGCATGGCCTACGCCAACCGCATCCAGCTCTGGAGCGACGGCTTTTACCGCACGCCCAAGATCCATTACGACAAAGCCACCCTCACGGGAAGGCCTTTTTATTACTTTGCGTACGGAGCGGCCTGTACCGAAGTGGCCATCGACACCCTCACCGGCGAAACCCGCGTGCTGGCGGTGGACATCCTGCATGACGTGGGCCACAGCATCAACCCGGCCATCGACATCGGGCAGATCGAGGGTGGTTTTGTCCAGGGCATGGGCTGGCTGACCACCGAGGAACTGGTGTGGAACGCGAACGGCCAGCTCGCCACGCACGCCCCGAGCACCTACAAGATCCCGGCCACGGGCGACATCCCTTCGCACCTGAAGGTGGACCTCTGGCCAGAACCCAACCGCGAGGACAACGTGTTTGGCAGCAAAGCGGTGGGCGAGCCACCCTTCATGCTGGCCATCAGTGTGTGGGAGGCCATCCGCGACGCGGTGGCCCAGGCCCGGAGCGATGGTCAGCCGGTGCAGATGGATGCGCCCGCCACGCCAGAGCGGGTACTCAGGGCACTCGGCTGAATCGGGCCCGTTGGCCTTTCAGCGGATGGCTTCGATGGAGAACCGCTTGTCGGGCACCTGAGGGGTGACGAGGGCGTAACCCTGGTTCTGCCAGTGCACCAGCTCCGTGATGGCCGATGGCGCGATCCTGATGAAGGGTTGCATGTCGGCATCGGTGTAGCCAAAATCCTGCAGGGCCAGGCCGCAGATGCGGAACTCCACGCCCATGTCGGCGTAGTAGCGCATGCGCTGCACCACCTCTTCGTACTTGGCCTCGTTCTTTCGGGCCACCGTCACCAGTTCGGTGCCGTGCAACAGCACGATGACTTTCATGTCATCGGGGAAAAAACGGTAGGGCGCTTCGATCAGCGGGTTCACGAAAGCGCGCACCCAGAACAGGGCCGAACCCATCTTGGCGGGATCGTCCAGGTAAATGTCAAACAGCACCTTCGGGTTCTGATAGGGGGTCTGGACACGCTGACCCTGCGCACTGGCATGCCCCACCGACAGGGCCAGCACACACAGGACCGCCGTCCACCAGCGAGAGGAACTCGTGCGGGATCGGCGAGCATTCATGGCTGGACCTCCTGAGGTGTTGGGTGACTCGCGGGCCGTGGCGCGACGCCGTGAGCGAGCATCCAGGACAAGCCATTTTCCGTGCCCATCGGCCCCTCGTCGGCAGGGCGGTATTCGCAACCCACCCAACCATCGTAGCCCAGCCGATCCAGCCAGTCCAGCAGGAAGGCATAGCGGATTTCCCCGGTACCTGGCTCGTGTCGGCCTGGGTTGTCGGCCAGCTGGATGTGACCGATTCGGGGCAGCAGGCGCTGGAGTGTGCCCGCCAGTTCACCTTCCATGCGCTGGGCATGATAGAGATCGTACTGAAGCTGGAGATTGGGCACAGCCACCTCGTCCATCAGCCGGATGGCCTGGTCAGTCCGGCTGAGAAAGAAGCCCGGAACGTCCCTGGTGTTGATGGGTTCGAGCAGAAGGGTCAGCCCATGACACTGCAGTTCGCAGGCGGCCCATCGGACGTTTTCGACCAGCGTGGCATACGCTTCTTCGTGGGTCACGCCGGGCGGCGGTACGCCAGCCAGGCAATTGAGCCGCGGGACACGCAGCCGCCGGGCATAGTCCAAGGCGAGGCGTACGCCGTCCTGGAAGGCCTGGCGACGATCAGGATGACAGGCAATGCCTCGCTCGCCGCTGGCCCAGTCGCCCGCAGGCAGGTTGTGCAAGACGGCCTTCAGGCACAGCCCCTCCAGGCGCGCGGCCATGTCATCTGCCGACCAGTCGTAGGGAAACTGGAATTCGACAGCCCGGAAACCCGCGCGCGCCGCGGCCTCGAAGCGGTCCAGGAACGGACGATCGGCAAACAGCATCGACAGATTGGCGGCCAGCTGAGGCATGAGATGTCCGGTTCGGGTTGGCGGTACGCGCGGTCACACAGAGGCAGTGGCATCCGGGTACACCCGTGTGAACGGGGGCAGCCCGGCCAGCAGATGCTGACCGTAGCGGGTTTGCGTCAGACGTCGATCGTAACAATACACATGGGCTTCATCTTCCTCGGTGCGAATCGCACGCCCCACCCACTGCGCCAGGCGGATGGCGGTGGCAGGCACCACCAGTTCCATGAACGGGTCTCGTCCTTGCAAGCGCAACCACTCGGCGCGGGCTTCCCCGACCGGATCATCCGGCGGCAAGAAGGGCAGCTTGGTGATGAACAGGTCCTCGCACAAGCGCCCTGGCAGGTCCAGTCCCTCGCCGAAGGACTGCAATCCGAAAATGATCGAAGGCAGGCCCTCCGTCACCCGCTTCGCATGCAGATGGAGCAGCTTCACCCTCGACCATTCGTTCTGCACCAGAACAGAAATCCTGAGATCGCTGGGCAATGCTTCACTGGCGACCCTCATCTGTTCGCGTGAAGTGAACAGCACAAGCGCACCGTGCACGACCTTGCCCAGATCGTTCACGAGGGCATCGATCATCTCCCGAGTGAATGCCTGAACATCCTTGGGATCGGCTCGTGTTCCTGCCAATACCAGCCTTCCCTGACGTCCAAAATCAAATGGGCTGCTGACCTCCAGAGTCGTCACATCGGGATCGTCCGACAATCCGGTCTCACGCAGCAGAAAATCGAAACGCCCACAACACGTCAAGGTGGCCGAAGTCAGCACGGCACCCCTGACGGTCGCCCAGAGATGTCTCTTCAACATGCCTCCAGGCTGTGTGGGACTCGCGTGGGCCCGCAACACACACAGCTCACCCGACACCTCCCTCGTGAACCATTTGGCAACGGGGGGCTGCCCTTCATCGGTCACCTGAAGGAAGCTGCTTGCTGTTGCATGAACCGCCTCTATGCGAGGCGCCAGCGAGCCGAGCTGTGCGTACTGAGCCGCCAGTCGACGTGCTTGCAGAGGCTGGTCACGAATTTCAGCCCTCAAGCGCTTGCTGATGACCCTGAGCGCATCGATGAACAGCTGCGCACTGTGGGCCAGCTGGGACAGAGGCAGCATCATGGTCTCGGGCAGACGGCCTCGGGGAACGCGCATTCGAACGGCTGATGTGGCCCAGGCACTCCCGTACTTCTCCATGACCAGACGCGACCATTCCTGTATGGACTGCCTGATCAGAGCCGCATGCTTGGGCATGTCCGCAATCTCCTCGACGCCGAGTTGCGCACCAGTCTTAAGGGCCCGGCTGGTCAGGCGGTCCAGCCAGTTCAATCGGCTCATGTCCATCTGGCTGGCGAACTGCTCAAGAGCCGTCGATGGCAGATGATGGGCTTCGTCCATCACCAGAAGGGCATTGTCCAGTTCGGGCAGCGTCCGGGATCCCAGCGAACTCAGCAGGAGATCATGGTTCACCACGATCACTTGGGCACCGACCAGCGCTTTTCGATGTTCAAAATAACTGCATCCCCCATAAGCAGGGCAATGTCTGGCTGTGCAGGAACTCACCTCCGCAGCCACCGCCTGCCACAGCTGGGGATCGGGCAGTGAAGTCAGCGAGTCCCTGTCACCGTCCCATCGACCAGCGCTCAACCCATCGGCCAGATCGGAATAGAACGTCAGTCGCCTGGTTTTTTCAGCGTGAGTGTCCTGGATCCCGGAAAACAGGTCCTCCTCTTCGTCCTCATCAGGCTCGGGCACCGCTGGTTGCACAAACCGGTCCAGTTTCAGTCGACACACAAATCGACCGCGACCCTTGGCCAATGCAAATCGAAACTCGCCAGGCATTGTTTTGGATAGGGCGGGCAGGTCCTTGTTGACCAGCTGTTCCTGCAGGGCCACCGTGGCCGTCGAGATGATCACGCGGCAGTCTCGGGCCAGTGCGACTGCAATGGCAGGGACACTGTAAGCCAGAGACTTTCCCACACCCGTACCCGCCTGAATCACCGAAATCGATCTTGCGGGCGGTTCATCGGCCTCTTCCGTCCATTCGGACAGTTTACCCAGATCGGCATGACTGAATACGCGCGCAACCTCAGCAGCCATCTGACGCTGGCCGTCCCTTGAACGCATGCCTTCTGTTAAACGAACCACGCGATCAAATGCCTTCAAGGCTTCACTTGACATTTCTGATCGATTCATGGCTTTGAAGTGTGGCACATAAGATACATTCATTTCCTCTTGCGGTCATAATCAACAGCATGCTTCAGGGAGCGGATATTTAAACAAGGTCACTCCTACATGCCCAGCGGTCAAGCGCCAACGTTGTTTGAAAAAGCCACTACAACCCTGGATGGCTGCCTCCAATCGCTTGCCATTTTCTGGATACCGGTCCTTGTAGGCGTATTCACCTTCATGGCCATGACCTCATGGCCTAGCCAGTATCCATCGGAATCCGGGCGGGCCGTTTCCTTCTATGTATTCGAAGGCACGGCCGGCCTGCTAGAGCCGTCGGCAGCCCTGGATCAATTCAGGGCAAGTTCGCCCTCGTCCACCATCTGGCGCGAGACAGACCTGTCCGAAAATCCCTTCTGGCTGCTCCTCGATGCACCACCGGCACCTGACGATAACAGCCGTGTGTGGGTGGATTTTCCATCACGACACGCCACATCCATAGCGTGCTGGAACGCCTTTGATCTCCAGGCCGTGGGACAGGCCAACCGGACAGGCAGCACAGGCTGGATGCGGCCATTCAGAGCGGGATTTGCACTGGATCCCGTCGGCGCCAGCCAGCTGCTCTGCAAGGTCCAACTGGTGGGCCCGGGACGCATCAGCGTCCATTATCTGGACGATGCGTCTTTTCTCAGCAAGGAAAGCGAATACCACCGGACATCGGGCCTTCTGGATGGCGGCATCCTGATGCTCGCTCTGTTTACGTCCATTGCCGGCCTGATTAACCGAAACAAGACCTACATGCTGTTTGCAGCATGGCTAGTTCTGAATATGAGGATGGCCGCCCTATCCGGCGGCTGGGACCATCAATGGCTCGGGCAAACACTGCCTATGGAATGGCTGGGAGTGGCGAGGCCCATGACCCTCGCCCTGTACTACGTGGTGACCATCACACTGTTTGCATCGCTTTTCAGAAATGAACTCAGAGAAGTCGGCTTTAACTGGCTGCTCAAGATTGCCAAGTTTTCCTGCTTCCCGATCATGGCAGCGGCACTGTTCTTGCCATATGCCCAGTTTCTTCCGGTAATCTGGGCCAGTACCGGAGTAAGCTCTGCCATTCTCATCATCTACCTGTCACTGATACTCTACAGAACGAGATCGACAGTGGCCGTCTGGTATGTCGGATCGATCTGCGTGGCATTGTTCGCCAGTCTGTACGAGGTAATAGCTGCCGCCTTGGGAATCAAGTTCTTCATCGGCACGATCAACAGCGTGACTGCAGCCTTGGCATCCAGTCTACTGGCGTCACTGGCCATTGCCGAGCAGATGAGGCAGACTCATCTGCAAAAACTGGCTGCACAAGCAGAGCTTCAGCACACCTACAAGGTCATTCCCATAGGTCTATTTGCCATTGGTCTTGATGGCCGTTTCATCAACACCAACCCAGCACTTAAGCAGATGATCGGTCTGGAACAGAACAGCCTGGAAGGCACCGCCTGGTCTGAGATCTTTCCGCCTGAATCCTGGGAGACCCTGAAAAAGAGAACCCGCCTGAATGGCACGGCCGAGCTCGAAGTCCTGACTGGCAGTGGTCCGCACTCGGGAAAGAGATTCCTGGTTCAGGCCACACTCGCAGACATCAAGATCGAAGGCACCCTACAGGACATCACAGAAAAATCCGAAGCAACCGAGCACCTCAAGTTTCTTGCCAATCATGATCCGCTCACCAAAGTGCTGAATCGCCGAGGAATAGAAAGAATCCTTTCCAGAGGCAATGCCGAAATGTCGAGAGGTCATCTGATGGCTGTTGCCTATCTCGATCTGGACCGATTCAAACTGATCAACGATCTTTATGGTCATTCTGCCGGTGACATCGTTTTGCAAGCGGTGTGCCAACGGGTGCAACATCCTCTCAATGACCGGATGTTTCTCGGACGTGTAGGCGGTGATGAATTCCTGATTGTCATGACCCGAACGCCATTGGCACAGGCCGAGTCCGTTTGCCGGGAAATCCTACATGGACTGAACAACAGTCCGTATCAGGTTGGAAACAAGGCATTTCATGTCTGCGGGTCGATCGGCCTGGTTGAAGTTTCCCCCAGCATGCAGCAGAAGGACATGGTGTCCATGGCCGACCATGCATGCCGCATGGCAAAAAAAGGAAAAGGCAGCGGGCTTGTCATTTTCGACCGCTCTTCAGGGTTTCTTTCGGAGCACGAAGCAGAGCTTCAACTGATCGAACGCCTGTCAACGCATGACTCCATCGAGGGCCTTTATCTGGAGATGCAGCCGATCATGTCTCTGCGAGCTCCGTACAGCTCATTGAATTTTGAAGTGCTGCTTCGCATGCAAGACGCATCTGGTCAGCGCATTCCCACTGAGCGGCTGATACACGCGGCAGAAAATGCAGGGCAGATGGGTGTGATTGACCGCTGGGTGTTGAAAAATACCCTGGAATGGCTTCAGAAGCATCATGCCACGCTCAGCAACAACCAATTCGTGTGCATGAATCTGAGCGGCGCCTCTCTGAACGACGAACGCTTCATCGATGATGTTTTTATCATGCTGGAAGAACATGGATCGGTTGCCAGCCGCATTTGTCTGGAAATCACCGAAAGTGTTGCGCTCCACGATACGATCAATACACGACGATTCATCGACAGGGTGCGCAGTGTCGGCGCCAAAGTGGCACTTGATGATTTCGGAGCAGGTTATACCTCCTTCTCCTATCTGAAAGACCTGCCTGCCGATGTCCTCAAGATCGATGGCAGCTTCATCGTCAACATGACCAACCATCCTGCCAACGTGGCGATTGTTGAAACCATCGTCAGCCTTGCGCAAAACCTCGGCATGAAAACCATTGCCGAATGGGCAGAGGATTTTGAAACAGTAGAGACGCTCGCACAGATTGGCGTTGATTTTGTGCAGGGCTTTGTTGTCGCCAGACCTCAGAAACCCGAATCCATTCTCACAGCCAGTTCAGGCGCAGACTTCATTGTCAATCCGAAGCTCCATGATTTCCTGAGCGCCATGATCCAGTCAGACGAAGAGCACATTGACCTGATTCTCGGAGGTGATTACTCCACGCCCCCAAGGCCCAAGGGCCAGTGACCTTCAGCCCATCGCCAGCTGCATCAGGGGATGTTCGGTATGGAACATGAAGTTCCTTAGTGGATGATCAACCTCTTCCCACTGTCTGCGGACATCCTTCACACTGAGGTACATAACCCTGTGTGGCAAACCAAAGACATGTGAAAGTGGTTGAAAGCCAACCCCTGGAAACACGTCCTTGAAGAGCATGCTCACATATTGACGATCCAGGGGTGCACGTGCCGTGATCACCATATAGTCCACCCCCTGATGCAGGCAGTATTCATAATAGGCCTTGAACAGCGCCGTCTTGATCAGCCGGCTCCCCGTCTGTTGCACCACGCCCAGACGCGTGGCTTCAGCCAGCGCTTTCCCCTTCATCCAGGAGGGCAAGGTCACCGACTGCTCCAGTGCCAATGGACCGTGAGCGTTGGTCTGAATCCTCATGGTTCCGACAGCGGAGCCATCCAGATTCGATTCGGCAAGCAGCAACGCCACTGCAGGTGACTGATCCAGTGCTTCCGGTTTTTGTAATGCTGAACTCAAGTGGCCTGGCAGGTGGCGTGCGTAGGCAGAATGACGTATCTCGATGACTTTTTTCAAATCATTGCCATTCCGTGCAATTCGAAGGGTGAAAGGCCAGTATTCAACCTTCAGCGGTTCAGACGGATTTGCCCGTTCGTCCAAGCCGGAACCTGGAATCACAGACCCTTGCTGGCCAACGTTGCTGACTGTATTCGTCCACATTCGAGTTCTCCTCCAGCATGTCAAGCTGATTACGATTGAACACTCACCCACACTGTAGACAGTGAGTGGCGCCACGTGAGTCAGAAAAACGATGTTTCGTGTGTCAGCCAAATTCCTACGCCGTTGCAGCTGTGACCTTCAGTGTCAGCTGTGGCGGTGGCTTACAATGCGTGGCATTGAACCTCTGGAAGCGTGGCAGAGTGGTCGATTGCACCGGTCTTGAAAACCGGCAACGGGCAACCGTTCGTGAGTTCGAATCTCACCGCTTCCGCCAGAAGGCATCCCTGGCATGAAAAACGGCTCCCGAAGGAGCCGTTTGGGTATCCGATGCGCAAACGCTCAGGCGAAGTTGGCTTCAGCGAAGGACCAGTTCACCAGTTTGTCGAGGAAGGTTTCCACAAACTTCGGGCGCATATTGCGGTAGTCGATGTAGTAGGCGTGCTCCCACACGTCCACGGTCAGCAGCGGCTTGTCGCCAGTGGTCAGCGGGGTGCCGGCTGCGCCCATGTTCACGATGTCCACCGAGCCGTCGGCCTTTTTCACCAGCCAGGTCCAGCCGGAACCGAAGTTGCCCACGGCGCTTTTCACGAAGGCCTCCTTGAAGGCGGCATAGCTACCCCACTTGGCGTTGATGGCGGTGGCCAGGGCACCGGTGGGTTCGCCACCGCCGTTCGGCTTCATGCAGTACCAGAAGAAGGTGTGGTTCCAGATCTGGGCCGCATTGTTGTAGACGCCACCGCTGGACTTCTTGACGATGGACTCCAGGTCCATGGTTTCGAATTCAGTGCCTTTCTGCAGGTTGTTCAGGTTGACCACATAAGCATTGTGGTGCTTGCCGTGGTGAAACTCCAGGGTTTCCTTGGAGTAATGGGGTTCCAGGGCGTCAATCGCGTAAGGCAAGGACGGGAGGGTGTGTTCCATGTGATTATTCCTTCCAGTTGGGGTTGATACCTTGGGGATTGTAGGCAAGCGATCAGCTCCCTGACGGCTTTACGGTCAAATCGATCTGACCATCGGCGAGGCGTGCCGACACATCCTGCCCGGGTTTCAGCTCCTGGACCGATGTCACGGCATGCCCGTTGGCATCGGTGATGAGCGCATACCCGCGTTGCAGCACCAGTGTCGGGTCAAGCAGTTTCAGCTGCCCTTCCAGTTGTTCGACGCGTCCGTGGCGACGCTCCAGGTCGCGAGCCAGGGCCGCAGCAAAGTCACGGGGCCAGCGTGCCAGCCAGATCCCATCGCGGTCCAGCCGGCGCCTGGCGGCCTGATGCAAGCGGTGGGCGAGCACCAACTGCCGTTGCCGTTCACCATGCACACGGTCTGACGGTCGTGCGAGGCGCTGGGCCATGCGGTCCAGGCGCTGGGCCTGTTGCTCCAGCCAGCGGGTCACCCCTTGGCCCAATCGCTGGGCCATATCGTCCAGCGCCTGCCGCTGCATTGCCTGGGCCGGGGCGCACATCTCGGCGGCAGCGGTCGGCGTGGGTGCGCGCAGATCGGCTGCAAAATCGGCCAGGGTGAAGTCGGTCTCGTGGCCCACCCCACACACCACCGGCATGGGCGCCTCCGTCAGCTTGCGAACCAGCAGGGGGCTGTTGAATGCCCACAGATCCTCCAGCGAGCCGCCCCCTCGCACCAGCAGCAGCACCTCGCATTCGCCGGTCAAACGGTGGTGGTTGTAGGCCGCCTCCAGCGCCGCACACAGCGCGGCTGGTGCGGCATCGCCCTGTACCGGCGACGGAAACACCCTCACTGGCAGATGCGGCACCCGGCGGCGCAATGTCGTGGCGACATCGCGCAGGGCTGCTGCGTCCAGCGAGGTCACGACCCCCAGGCTCTGAGGCGAGATGGGCAAGGTCCGCTTGCGCGCGGCGTCAAAACAGCCTTCGGCCTCCAGAGACGCCTTGAGACGCATGAACTGCTCGAACAGACTGCCCTGTCCTGCAGGGCGGGCGGATTCCACAATCAGTTGCAGGTCGCCTCGCGGACCATAGACATCCAGCCTGCCCTCCACTTCAACCAGTTGGCCGTCACGCCAGTCGAGTGCGCTCGCCTGCGCAGCCCGGCGGAACATGGCACAACGCAATTGACCTTGATCGTCCTTCAGCGAAAAGTAACAGTGTCCGCTGGCGGCTCGAGAAAACCCCGACACCTCACCCTTCACTCGAACCGGGTTGAAGCGCACCTGCAAGGCATCGGCCACCGCCCGCAACAGAACCCCCACGCCCCAAACCGGGCGATCTGGCCCTGGGGGAAATGGCTCAGACGAGGTCCACATGGGGCCAACCCGGATGCAAATGTCCACACCACAAAGAGGTAGGCCCTGTCAAGCCCCCACACAGGTCCGCCCGGGTATAAAGATGGCAAGCAGTTGATTTCAAACGATATTCCTGAGATCTGACAAAGCCGGCGTGTCCAAAGCAGGTGAAATCGCCGAGAGCCTGCTCTTGACCCAAGAGGTTACACACAAAGTTATCCACAGTGGCGACCGGGTAAAGCATCGTGGCTGCGCCATAATGAATGCCCTGCGTGTTTGCGTCCGTGAGCGAGGAGTCTTGCATTGTTTTCGATCATACAAGCCGCTGGCTGGCCCATATGGCCCCTCATTGCCTGCTCGGTCATCGGCCTGGCGCTCATCATCGAACGCTTCATCAGCCTGAAGAAGGCCCGTGTGGCGCCTGCCGATCTCGTCGACGAAGCGATCATGGCATCCCGCCAAGGGCTTCCCCCACCACCAGTCGTTCAGCTACTGGCCGAAAACTCCGTACTGGGCGAACTGCTCGCTTCGGGCTTCCGCACCCTCTATGCCAACCCGGCAGCCACCGAAGACGAAATCCGGTCTGGCCTCGAATCGGCCGGGCGGCTCGCGTCGGCGAAGATGGAGAAGCACCTGGGTGCCATCGCCACCATCGCCTCTGCGGCACCCCTCATCGGTCTGCTGGGCACCGTCATCGGGATGATCGAGATTTTTGGTTCACAGGCCGGTGCAGGAGGTCTCACCCCTGGCGGCGGGAATCCCGAGCAACTGGCACGGGGCATTTCCATCGCCCTCTACAACACCGCCTTCGGCCTCATCGTGGCAATACCGGCTCTGATCTTCTGGCGCTACTTTCGCGCCCGGGTTGACTCCTACCTGTTGCAGATGGAAGTGGGCGCCGAGCGATTCGCCCACCACCTGCTGACCCTTCGGCGCTGAACGGGGGCATCCGGCCATGGCCATCCAGTTTCGCAACGGCAGTCGGGAAGAGCCTGAAATCAACCTGATCCCTTTCATCGACATCCTGCTGGTGGTGCTGATCTTTCTCATGCTCACGACCACCTACAGCAAATACACCGAACTGCAGGTGAACCTGCCCGTGGCCGATGCCGAACCCAACCGGGAATATCCGCGGGAAATCATCGTTTCCGTGGGTCAGGACGGCCGCTACGCAGTGGCCGGCTCGGTACTGGACAACACCAGTGTCGATGCCCTCGTGCGAGCCCTCCAGCAAGCGGCGCAAGGCAGCCCCGAGAACGTGGTCATCATCAGCGCCGATGCGGCAGCCACCCACCAGGCGGTGGTCAATGTCATGGACGCGGCGCGTCGCTCCGGTCTCAACCAGATCACCTTTGCCACCCAGCAATCGCGTGGCCGCTGAAGCTCCCACGACCGTGCGCCGCCAGGGCTCATCCTGGCGCCATCAACTGCAACAGGCCTGGCTGCAACGGGGCCCGCTGGCCATCACACTGTGGCCGATCTCGTGGCTGTATGGCGCGGCCTGGGCCTTGCGGACCCTGCTCTACCGCTTGGGGATCAAGCGCAGTCACCGCCTGCCCGTGCCTGTGGTGGTGGTGGGCAATGTGGTGGTGGGGGGAGCCGGCAAAACCCCCACGGTCATCCAGATCGTCCGGCATCTCCAAGCCGCTGGCTGGCAGACCGGCGTCATCTCGCGCGGGCATGGCCGATCTCGTGTGGCCGTTCAGGCTGTCATGCCCGACAGCGATCCGGCCCTGGTCGGGGACGAACCCACCCTCATCGCCCAGGCCACTGGTGTACCGGTGGTGGTGGGGCGGGATCGCGTGGCAGCGGGGCTTCACTTGTTGAAGAAGCACCCCGAGGTCAACCTCATCGTCAGCGACGACGGGATGCAGCACTGGGCCCTGCAGCGCGATGTCACGGTGGTGGTTTTTGACGCACGAGGCACCGGCAACGGCTGGCTGCTGCCGGCTGGCCTTCTGCGTGAGCCCTGGCCCGCCCGGTCATGGGGCAACGGCCCGCTGCTGGTGGTGCAAACGGGGCTGTCCAGACTGCCTGCCTGGCCATGTCCCGCCCATGCAGCCCCCCGTCGTCTCGCGCCATACGCCATCAATGCCCATGGCGACCAACGGTCCCTGGGCGATTTTCAGGCCAGCGCCGCGCTCGGGGCGCTGGCGGGCATTGCCCAACCGGACGCGTTCTTTGACATGCTTCGGCAACTTGGCCTGCCCGTGCACCACACCCTGGATCTGCCTGACCACGCCAGCACAACCGATCTGCTGGCCGCCCTGGCCCATCACCCCGACGTCATCACCTGGCTGTGCACCGAGAAAGACGCCGTCAAACTGTTCCCCGCCTTCGCCTCGGCTTTCGCGCACACCCCAGATGTCTGGGCCATCCCCCTGGAACAGACCATTGAACCGGCGTTCTTTATGGCGCTGGACGCTGCACTCCCGCTATCATCCCGGCATGGACACCAAACTCCTTGAACTGCTTGTCTGCCCTGTCACCAAGGGCCCGCTGGTGTACCAGCGCAACACGCAGGAACTCATCTCCCGCAGCGCCCGACTGGCCTATCCCATCCGCGATGGCATCCCCATCATGCTGGAAAACGAAGCGCGCGAAATCACCGAAGAAGAGGCCGCCCGCCCTCCTGCTGCACGCCCGGTGGCCTGACCCCCATGGCCGCCCACGCATTTCACGTGCTCATACCGGCACGGCTGGCTTCCACACGCCTGCCCAACAAACCGCTGGCCGATCTGGCCGGTCTGCCCATGGTGGTTCGCGTCGCCCAGCGGGCCCTGGCCAGCGGGGCCGCCAGTGTCACGGTGGCCGGCGACGACGCCTCCATTCTTGATGCCTGCAACCGCCACGGCATATCGGCCCTGCTCACACGGCCCAACCACCCCAGCGGCAGCGACCGCCTGGCGGAAGCCTGCGAGGCACTGCAACTGCCCGAAGAAGCCGTGGTGGTCAACGTCCAGGGCGATGAACCCCTGATGGATCCAGCGCTCATCGTGGCCGTGGCGAAGCAACTGCACGACCGGCCCGATTGCGTCATGAGCACCGCCGCCCATGTCATTCACGACACCGCTGAATTCCAGAATCCCCATGTGGTCAAGGTGGTGGTCGATCAGCGAGGGACCGCCCTCTACTTCAGCCGGGCACCCATCCCCTGGTGGCGCGATGGCCCTACCGAACCGGGGCAGCCACCCGCCCTCCCCCGGCATCCTCCGGCCCTTCGTCACATCGGGATCTATGGGTACCGGGTGGGATTTCTTCGCCGGTTTCCCCTGCTGGCACACGCTCCCGTGGAGGCCTGCGAGTCGCTGGAACAGCTGCGCGTGCTCTGGCACGGTGAGCGCATCGCCGTGCACATCACCGACCAGGCTCCAGGCCCTGGCGTGGACACGGCTGCGGATCTGGAACGCGTTCGCGCGCTGCTGACGCAGCCTTACCCCCCACTGTAAGCCTCTGTCGGGATCGGGCGTGCTATCCTCTTTGCGTTCGTTCCTCTCTGTCGGGAGGTGGCACCTTGGAGACGGGTGCCTGCACGCATTTGAAACTGTGAAGCTAAAAGGAAAGTCATGAGACTGATTCTGTTGGGCGCACCCGGCGCCGGCAAGGGCACCCAAGCCTCCTTCATCTGCCAGAAATACGGCATCCCCCAGATCTCCACCGGCGACATGCTGCGCGCCGCTGTCAAGGCCGGCACCCCCCTGGGTCTGGAAGCCAAGAAGGTCATGGACGCGGGCGGTCTGGTCTCCGACGAACTCATCATCAACCTGGTGAAAGACCGTATCGCCCAGTCTGACTGTGCCAACGGCTTCCTCTTTGATGGTTTCCCCCGCACGATTCCCCAGGCCGACGCCATGAGGGTCGCCGGCGTCAAACTCGACTACGTGCTCGAAATCGATGTGCCCTTCGAAGCCATCATCGAACGCATGAGCGGCCGCCGCTCCCACCCGGCCTCGGGCCGCACCTATCATGTCAAGTTCAACCCTCCCAAGGTGTCTGGTCAGGACGACGTGACGGGCGAACCCCTGGTCCAGCGCGACGACGACAAGGAAGAGACCGTGAAAAAGCGCCTGGACGTCTACAGCGCCCAGACCCGCCCGCTGGTGGACTATTACAGCAACTGGGCCAAAGCCGATCCCGCCGCTGCACCCAAGTACCGTGCAATCAGCGGCATGGGCTCGGTGGACGACATCACCGCGCGCGCCTTCGCAGCGCTGGAAAGCTAAAACCTCAGAGCAGCCGCAGCAACAACTCAAGCCGCGCCTTGGCGGGGGGCAAAGGCGTGGCCGGGATGGGGCAATCGGCCCCGTCGATCACCCGGCCATTCGCGCAGCGCGTGGTGCGCCACACCGCGATTCCTTCAGCCATGGCTTCCAGCAGGGCTGCTTGCAGATCGGCTTGCAGGGTGCCGTTGCCCGTGCCTGCCACCACCAGGCCTCGCAAGGGGCGGTGGTCTGCGGCGATCCGGTTATGCAACACCATGGCCCTCACCATGGCACCGTGCTGCCCGCCGTGGCTGGTGATCCATTCCACCCGGGGCCACTCGGTGGCGCTCACCAGCCGGTCGAACAAGGCGGGTTCGAAGGTGTCTGCAGGCGACTGCGGCCAGGGGCGCCAACAGGTCAACCGCCCTTCCTCCAGCACCGCCACCGGGCCGGCATCGCCCGAATCGAACGCATTCAGTTGGTGGTTGTGCACCTTGCGCACGTCCCACGCCGAATGCACCCGCCCCGCACACACCGCCACCACGCCGCGCACCCCCGATGTGGAGGCCAGGCGCAAACCGTCGGCCAGGTTTTGCGGGCCATCGCGCAGGGCGGCACTGGCCGGGCGCATCGCACTGACCAGCACCACCGGCTTGGCCGGGTTGAGCACCCGCTGCAGCAGGTAGGCCGTCTCCTCCAGCGTGTCGGTGCCGTGGGTCACCACCAGGCCCTGCACATCGGGGCGGGCCAGGTTCCGCTGCGTGGCAACCAGCAGACGGCGCCACACATCGTCACTCATGTCCTTGCTGTCGATCTGGGCCACCTGCTCTGCCTCCACGGCAAAACCGGTGGGCACGGGTACATCGCCCAGCAGTTCAGACACAGGCACTTCACCGGCCTTGTAGCCGATGTTGTCGGCAGCCGATGCCGCACGTCCGGCGATGGTGCCGCCGGTGCCCAGTACGATCAGTTTCGGGGGCATGGGATGTGAATCGCTTTCCGCGGCCCGAAAGCCGCTATTCAAAAACGGCCGCGTCGGCCAACCAGGGAGCGTTCTGATCTTTCGCCGCGAGCAAAGGTGCCCCCTCTAAAGGCCAGTCGATGACCAGTTGAGGATCGCTCCAGCGCACGCTGCGCTCGTGTTCAGGAAACCAGTAATCGGTGGTTTTGTAGAGGAATTCGGCCGTTTCGCTCAACACCAGAAAGCCGTGCGCAAAGCCAGGGGGCACCCACAACTGCTTTTTGTTGTCGGCACTCAGCACTTCGGCCACCCAGCGCCCGAAAGTGGGTGAGGAACGGCGCATGTCCACGGCCACATCAAACACCTCGCCCTGAACCACGCGCACCAGCTTGCCCTGCGGGTGCTGGATCTGGTAGTGCAGACCGCGCAGCACGCCCTTCGCGGATTTGCTGTGGTTGTCTTGCACAAAGTGCACACCCTGGAGGCCCGTGGCCTGCTCGAAGTGGCGCTGGTTGTAGCTTTCGAAGAAAAACCCTCGAGCGTCTCCGAAAACCTGGGGTTCCAGCACCAGGACTTCGGGGATGGCTGTGGGCGTAGCGGTGTAAGGCATGTCGGTGTTTCTGGATTATTTCAGCAACGCGCGCAGGTACTGACCGTAACCGTTCTTGATCAGGGGTTGGGCCAGTTGGTGGAGTTGCTCGTCATCGATCCAGCCGTTGCGCCAGGCGATTTCTTCCGGGCAGGCCACCTTGAGGCCCTGGCGGCGCTCCAGCGTGGCGATGAACTGGCTGGCATCGAGCAGGCTGTCGTGGGTGCCGGTGTCCAGCCAGGCATAGCCCCGGCCCATGGTTTGCACATTCAACTGGCCTTGCTGCAGGTAAGTCTGGTTCACGGTGGTGATCTCGAGCTCGCCCCGGGCACTGGGCTTCACGGCCTTGGCCATATCGACCACCTGAGAGTCGTAGAAATACAGGCCCGTGACCGCAAAGTTGCTTTTGGGCACCTTGGGTTTTTCTTCGATGCTGATGGCCCTGCCCTCGCGGTCGAACTCGACCACGCCATAGCGTTCCGGGTCCGTCACGTGGTAAGCGAACACGGTGGCGCCCGTGGTCTGCGCGCTGGCGCTTTTGAGCAGGGGCTGGAAGTCATGGCCGTAGTAGATGTTGTCACCGAGTATCAACGCCGCCGGGTCCTTGCCCACGAAGTCGCGTCCCAGCACAAAGGCCTGCGCCAGGCCGTCAGGCGAGGGCTGGACCACGTAGCTGATGTTCAAACCCCATTGACTGCCGTCCTTGAGCAGTTCCGCAAAGCGGGGCGTGTCGCTCGGCGTAGAGATGACCAGCACATCGCGAATGCCGGCCAGCATCAGCGTGGTCAATGGGTAGTAGATCATCGGCTTGTCGTATACCGGCAGCAATTGCTTGGATACGACCTGCGTGACTGGGTACAGCCTGGTGCCGGAGCCGCCCGCGAGGATGATGCCTTTCCGGTTCATGTCGTCTGTACTCACGCGACTGCTCGCTCGCTGTACTGCTGGTCCACCCACGCCATATAGCGGCCGTCGCGCACCCGCCCGACCCACTCCTGGTTAACGAGGTACCAGTGCACGGTGCGGCGGATGCCGGTTTCAAAGGTCTCGACCGGCTGCCAGTCAAGTTCGCCCTCGATCTTGGTCGGATCGATTGCGTAACGGCGGTCGTGTCCGGGCCGGTCTGCGACAAACTTGATCAGGTCGCGGTACTGCCCGCTTGCGCGCGGCCGCGTCTCGTCAAGGATGGCGCAGATCGTCTGCACGACTTCGATGTTGCGCTTTTCACTCTTGCCGCCGATGTTGTAGGTCTCGCCCACACGCCCGGCCTGCAGCACGCGGCGAATCGCAGCGCAGTGATCTCCCACGAACAGCCAGTCGCGGATGTTGCGGCCGTCGCCATAGACGGGCAGATCCTTGCCATCGAGCGCGTTGAGGATCACCAGCGGGATGAGCTTCTCCGGGAACTGGTACGGCCCATAGTTGTTGCTGCAGTTGGTCGTCAGGACTGGCAGGCCATAGGTGTGGTGGTATGCGCGCACCAGGTGATCGGACGCTGCCTTGGACGCGGCGTACGGGCTGTTGGGCGCGTACGGCGTCGTCTCGGAAAAGGCAGGGTCTGCCTCCGAGAGCGA
>QLAH01000092.1_pt1 | contig 86080 bp, 60 predicted proteins | sample 4693081 | NCBI WGS metagenome assembly QLAH01 (sample SAMN09425401, study PRJNA476045) | Lake water metagenome, whole genome shotgun sequencing project.
CGAGATTTTACCCGCATCGCAGAACGGAGTGGGGTGTCTCAAGCAATAGGCGAAGGCTTGCTGGCAGCAGAGAAAACGCTGTTTCACCTCTGGTATCAGGTGCGAGACGGCACCCTCACCCACGAAGCCTTTCGTCAGGCGGTTCAACCCGTCCAGGCGGAGGTCAACCGATGGCTTCAAGAGGCCGCCAACTACGACATTGGCCCCCAGGAAAAGACCCCACTCGCTAAAACCGTGCGCACCTGCCGACAACTCCTGGCGGTTGAATCGGCCCTATGGACGTTTGTCGAGCGGGTCGGCGTTGAACCCACCAACAATGCGGCAGAACGCGCCTTGCGTCCCGCCGTGATTTGGCGGCGCACCAGTTTTGGCGCTCAATCCCAGGCGGGCAGTGAGTTTGTCGCCCGTATGTTGACGGTAGTCACCTCCTTGCAGGCCCAACAGCGCGATGTGTTGGACTTCTTGACCCAGGCCATTCAGGCCGAACGCTTGGGGCACGAGCACCCTGACCTGCGGCCTCAACCCTCGGCTGAGGATGAAACCCCTTTGGCGGCGTAGCCCCCTGAATCTTTACGTTTAAACGCTGTATTTCTACAGGCATATGGATAAAGCTAGAATGTCTTCCTTCATCACAAAACTGCTTCCAATGCATTTCCGTGCCGTCAGGATTTCCTGATATCCAAGTATCAAAACTAATTTCTTCAACGTGCAACAGGGGAATGATACGTTTTCTACGTAAAATCGCACGATCAATTTCCAGTCGACAATATTGTGAATTAATCGAGTGAGGTGAAATTATAAAAAGGAAATTGTGGGATCTATCAATGCTGTCATTAATGCGCTTTTGATAATCTATTCCTAATGGTATGCCGTCGAGATCAAGCCAAGCCTTAAGATCTTCAGCAGTGAGCTTCTGGACAAGTTTTAGTACAAATTCTTTGCTATCAGCTCGACCATAGGAAACGAATACATCTTCATATTGGGTCATCTCGGGAGTTCCTGGAAAATAGCTAGTCTAGTGAAAATGATGTAAGAAGCTATTGAAGGCATTGCCTGCGAGCTAATTCACTAGTCCTTTGGGGTTTGCGGCTGATCCTACGGTGTTTTCTAGATTGGCAAATCACCCAGAAGTATCATGAAAGCAGTATACTTAAACCTTCGGTTAAGCTTCATACCAATCGTCCATTCCGCTAGCGCAGCACCTCCAACGATGGAAATCTACTTTTAGAGAAAATCCGAATAGAAAGCCCCCTAAACGAGTTGAGGCTTTGACTAGCTCAGCCTGAGCGGGATCAGCGTTTGACTCGGGGGTAAGCAACCGCAATTGGTATCAGTAGACTGGAAAATACTGTATGCCACAGAAATTGTTTTCCAGTCTTTCAACATTGAACAGTTTCATCGAGCGGATGGTTAGAAAATATATACCGCCTGAGTATTTATTTGTAAACAGTAGCGATGAAGGCTATTTCCCTATTTCTATACCCCATCTAGGCTTTCTTATCCTCCATGCTGCATCTCAGCGTAGGCAGCATAGACACCCTGAACGTTGTACCAATTGAGAAATACCCTAGCGACCTCTAGGGCCAGTTGAGGTTTCCCTTGGGCAATTAGCCAGCGCAGGAGGGGAGCCAGGGTGTTCTCGTTGAGTCTTCCGCCCAAGGACAGCACACCCCACAGAATCCGGTGCAGCCAGGTCATTTGAATCATCATCCGCACTTCGCGGGTGGGGTGTTTTTGGTAGAATAAGACCCCCATGCGGCCCCGCTGAATTTCCTTGTCGATCAGCGAGGGCACGTCTTCGAGGGCAAAGGGTGGATGCCAGTGGTAGCCTACGGCTTCGGGTACTTTAATTAGCGATAGGCCCAGATTCTTCAGCCGCACCCCCAACTCCAAGTCTTCCCAGCCGTAGAGGGTGAACTGGGTATCAAACAGGCCCGCCTCCATCAGCCAGTGTTTGGCAATGGCGACGTTGCCCGTGGCAAAAAAGGCCTGGGAATAGTCGGTAATTTTGTAGGGTTCGCTGGTGGGATCGTCAAAATTGGCGGTGTTGACCACCTGTCCGTAGGTAAAGAAGCGGTTATGTCCGGCCTTGGCTTGGGCCGATAGCAGGGCGGCAGCATGATACTGCAAAAAGCTCTCTAGCACCACCAAATCGCTATCGATGAAAATAATGGTGTCGCCCTGGGCCTTTTCCACACCGAGGTTGCGGGCGGCAGCGGGGCCTTGGTGGTCTTGCTCAAACAGCACCACGTGGGGCAACTCGGCCTGATGTTGCCGCAGCCAAGCCACGGTGCCGTCGGTAGAGCCATCGTCCACCACGACGATCTCGTAGCCTGCGACCAAGGCCCCATCGTAGGTTTGCTGCTCCATCGCCCGCAGACATTTCTCCAAAATCGGCAGGCGGTTATAGGTGGGAATCACAACGCTGAAAAACACAAGTCGCCTCCATACGGCTTCCCTATCCTAGCCCGTGAGCCGCTCAGCCTTAGGATGGGGATGCCGAACTCTAGGGTGGCACCCCAACCGCGAAAAACGCCGGAGAAAGGCTCCCCAGCGTTTGGCCAGTTCGTTTGACTCGTAATTCGATTGGCAAAGCTGCCCACAGGATGCGCTAGGTCTAGCTATAACGCATGGGAGCCCTTGCAGGCATGGATTACGCTGTACTAATCTGTTCTACGGTTGGGGTTACGGGGCATTTGTCCCGCTTGAGGACAGACTAATCTTCTTCCCAGGTTTCCACGGCCAGCAGGTCGGCAATGGGATCTTGGGTAGAAAAGTCGAATTCTTCCAGTTCCTTCTTCCAGTGGGCCCAGTCATCGCCAAACAGTAGGGCGATTTTCCAAATGGGATCGCTGGGCTTCACCATTTTGGATTTTTTCACCAAAGACTCGACTTGTCGCTGAAATTTCACCATGGGATGGTGGACGACAGCTACGTCGGCAGTTAGTTCAACCATATTTTCTGTTAAAAAAGCTCTTCGATATTGCGGTGAAAATGTTAGCTTGCACAGACTTGAAACTTGCGCCAAGGCTAACTTTGCACTTTCAGGATGTTAGAATAGCACAAGACCATGGAAAAAGGTCAAACATTAATCAGGATGACAAAAATTTTCTGGTAGGGCTACCCTGCCTTTGGGCGAGAACGGCGAACCAGATGGTTCACGCATCGCCCCATTCATACTGTACTCACTAAAGTAATCCTTTGCCTAGGGGGATAGCTGAGTACAACCTCACCATAGCGTATTTCAGGCCAGATGGAGGCTCCCACCCAGGGCGAAAAGCACGGATATCCGTACCTCAGAGCCAAGAACATCGGGGTGAGGGCATAATCGCTCAACATTAGTCGCTAAACTAGGTCTAGTCTTTTTGTATTTCAAATCGTTGACCCATGGCCTCCTCCGCCCCCCCTGTTTCCGCCGATAGCCAGCCCATGGTGCTGCCCCGCACCAGCGAATCAGAGGCGCTGAAGCGGATCCGTCACACCTTCTCCCATGTGATGGCGATGGCGGTGCAGCGGCTGTTTCCCAAGGCCCAGGTCACCATTGGCCCCTGGATTGACTACGGCTTTTACTACGACTTCGACAGCCCGGAACCCTTCACCGAGGCGGATCTGAAGGCGATTAAGAAGGAGATGATCAAGATCATCAACAAGAAGCTGCCCGTTGTTCAAGAAACCGTGACACGGGAAGAGGCCCAGCGGCGCATTGAAGCCCTAGGGGAACCCTACAAGCTAGAGATTTTGCAAGATCTTCAGGAACCCATCACCTTGTACCACCTGGGGGAGGAATGGTGGGATCTCTGTGCGGGGCCGCATGTCGCCACCACCGCCGACCTGAATCCTAAAGCTTTTGACCTAGAGAGCGTGGCTGGGGCCTACTGGCGCGGCGACGAAAAGCGGGCGCAGCTTCAGCGCATCTACGGTACCGCCTGGGAAACCCCAGAGCAGCTAGAGGAATACAAGCGGCGGCGGGAGGAGGCCAAACGGCGGGATCACCGCAGGCTGGGTAAGGAACTGGGTCTGTTTATCTTCGCCGATGATGTAGGGCCAGGGTTGCCCCTATGGACACCCAAAGGCACGGTGCTGCGCTCCACCCTAGAAACGTTTTTGCGCGACGAGCAAACCAAGCGAGGCTACTTGCCCGTAGTGACCCCCCACATTGCGCGGGTGGATTTGTTCAAAATTTCTGGCCACTGGCAGAACTACCGAGAGGATATGTTCCCGCTGATGGCGGACGACGATGAGGCCCGACAGGCGGAGCAGGGCTTTGTGATGAAGCCGATGAACTGCCCCTTCCACATCCAAATCTATAAGAGCGACCTGCGCTCCTACCGCGACCTGCCCATGCGGCTAGCGGAGTTTGGCACCGTCTACCGCTACGAGCAATCGGGTGAACTGGGTGGCCTCACGCGGGTGCGCGGCTTTACGGTGGACGACTCCCACCTGTTTGTCACTCCCTCCCAGCTCGATGACGAGTTTATGAAGGTGGTGGATCTGATTCTGTCGGTGTTCCGCAGCCTGAAGCTGAAAAACTTCAAGGCGCGGCTCAGCTTCCGGGATCCCGAATCCGACAAATATATTGGTTCCGATGAGGTGTGGGAGACTTCGCAAAACGCCATTCGGCGGGCAGTAACGGCCCTCGGTATGGACTACTTCGAGGCTCCTGGCGAAGCCGCATTCTACGGCCCCAAGCTAGATTTCATCTTCCAAGACGCCCTGGAGCGGGAATGGCAACTGGGCACCGTGCAGGTAGACTACAACCTGCCCGAACGGTTTGAGCTGGAATATGTGGCCGAAGACGGCTCCCGCCAGCGTCCGGTGATGATCCACCGTGCCCCCTTTGGATCCTTGGAACGGCTGATCGGCATTTTGATTGAGGAATACGCCGGAGACTTCCCCCTGTGGCTAGCCCCCGAACAAATGCGGCTGCTGCCCGTCACCGAAGAACAGGTGGCCTTTGCCCAGTCCGTAGCCGAACAACTGTTGGCCCAGGGCGTGCGGGTGGTGGTGGATGCCAGCGGCGACCGTCTCGGCAAAATGGTACGCAACGCCGAAAAGGCTAAAGTCCCCATCATGGCGGTGATTGGGGCCAAGGAAGTGGAAACCAACGCCCTCAGTATCCGCACCCGTGCCCAGGGCGAACTGGGGGCGACCCCAGTCAGTGAGGTGGTGGAGCGAGTCACCCAAGCCATCCGCGAACGGGAAGACTTTTAGGGGTTCTGAACATCCCTAGGGTCTGGAGATCCCAGGGTTCTTGAAGAACCTTGGGATCTAATGTCAAAAGTATTCGCAGCTACAATCGACTGCGTCCAACTCGCTAAGCTGGCAATGGCTTCTTTGGTTGGATGTGTCCCCTATGGCTCGTTACGTTGCTGCCGATCCCTACCCCTATCCCTACGATGGCGATCTGCGTCCTGAAAATACGGCGCTGATCATCATCGACATGCAGACCGACTTCTGCGGCGAAGGCGGCTATGTAGACAAGATGGGCTACGACCTGTCGCTAACCCGCGCCCCCATCGAGCCAATTAAAGCGGTGCTGGCGGCGATGCGAGAGCAGGGGTTCACCATTATCCACACCCGCGAAGGCCATCGGCCCGACCTGTCGGATCTCCCGGCCAACAAGCGCTGGCGATCCCAGCAAATTGGGGCGGGCATTGGCGACCCTGGCCCCTGCGGACGCATTTTAGTGCGGGGGGAACCGGGCTGGGACATTATCCCCGAACTGGCCCCCATCGAGGGCGAAGTGGTGATCGACAAGCCGGGGAAAGGATCCTTCTACGCTACGGATTTGGACTTGATCCTGACGGTCAAGGGCACTCGCAACATCATTTTGACGGGCATTACCACCGATGTCTGCGTCCACACCACCATGCGCGACGCCAACGACCGGGGCTACGAATGTCTGATGCTCTCCGACTGCACCGGGGCCACCGACTACGGCAACTACCTAGCGGCCCTAAAAATGATCAAAATGCAGGGCGGCGTCTTTGGTTCCGTGGCCGAATCCGCCGAATTGCTGAAGGTTCTGGCCTAGGATCCCCCCCTCGTTACCCAACCCTTTCCAGCCCTTAGTCTCCCCCTCGCCACAACTCCCTCAGCCAAATTCTTCGTTCATCGCCCCCAACCGAGCTATCTACGGTATCCTTTAGCAGAATTCTCCCTGACCCTCTGCTACGGGTGTTCCATGGATAAGCTGCCTAAGCCATCATTGTTTATGCTGTCGCTGATTGGGGCCTTGGCGGTGGGGCCAGGGCCAAGTTTGCATTTGACCTGGGATGATGGGGCCTGGGGGCGTGAGGGGGCTGAGAAGACGGCAGCGGTGAGGCTGACGGAGGACGGGATGTCCTCCGTTCTGGTGGCCCAAGCAACTGGATCGGATCCAACAGTGGCGGAAACCGCTGAGACGGCCCCTGTGTTGGCCCTGTCGCCCAATGGTCAGTACCTGGTGCGCGGCACCGGGGATGGCACCCTAGAGTGGCTGGATGATCAGGGACAGGCCACCAACGTAGCGGTGCGCCAAGCCCATCGGGGGCCAGTGCTGGCCATGGTCATTACCCGCGATGGCCAAACGGTCATTTCTGCCGGGGCCGATGGTACCCTGCGCCGATGGGATCAACAGGGCAATGCTCTGGGAGAAGCCATCCTGAGTCAAGGCATCATCGTTGCCCTCGCCCTCAGTCCCGATGGCCAAGTGCTATTGGGGGGGAGGGCCGATGGCCTAGTAGAGCAGTGGTCACTGGCGGATGGAGCAATCCTAGGCGATCCCATCGCCGCCCATGGAGCAGCCATTCAAACCCTCAACTATATGGCCGGAGGACAAACCTGGATCACGGGCAGCCAGGACGGTAGTTTTGCCCTGTGGAATGTCGACGGTAGCCCAGCGGGACAAACCACAGCCGCCCACAGCGGTGGCATTACCCATATCGTCAGCAGCCCCGATGGCCAAGTGATTGTCTCTGCCGGGGGCGATGGCACCCTGCGTTTTTGGGATCGGGTCACCCTTCAGCCTCGGGGGGATACCCTCATCGCTCATCAGGCACCGATTCGGGCTGTGGCCTATAGCCCCGATGGTCAGGTGGTGGCCACCGCCGCCGCCGATGGTACCCTGCGCCTGTGGGGGGCCGATGGCGTGAGCCTCTGGGGTGGCCCCGCGCAGTTGTCGAGCGATCCTCGCTTTTTAGGCTTTACCCCGGCTGGCGACCTGCTGATTGGCACCGCCGATGGTCGGGTAGAACGACGCGGCCCCCAAGGGAATGTGATCGCCGTGACGCGCCCCCCATCGCCCGCCACCAGCCTTCCAGAGAGTGCGGAAGACTGGGTCAGCCGACTACAACGACTGCCCCCCAATACGTGGTGGATTTTGGCCGTCGTCCCTGCTCTTTTGATTGTGGTTGGGGCCATAGGAGCCATGGTGGGGGGTAAACAATCCCCAGAGGAGGAAGGTAACGAGGATGCTGGATCAGCAGCATCAGCGGAAGCCGAACTGGGGGCTGAGGCAACACCAGAGTCCCCAGCCTTGGAGACGATCACCCCAGCTACCCTGGCAGAGTCTGCGATCCCAGCGCCTTCCGATCCCAATCTAGCCGCCGCCCCTTGGCCCCAGACATCCGCCGTTTCTCCCCCTGGAGAACGGCCACCAGACACCGATCTGGCCTGGGATGCCGCCCCTGCGGCCAATGCTGCCGCCCCAGGCCAAAACCCAGCACCACCGCCTGCCCCCCCGCTGCCACCGGAAGCCGCCCTCGTCCCTCCCCCGGCGTCGGTCCCTCAACCGCCCACCAGTAAGCTAGAGCAGGCCAGAGCCGATCTAGCCGAAGGCCGAAAACGGTTGCGGGAAGGGCTATACGAGGCAGGGCTACTGTGCTTCAACAGCGCCATCGAAGCTACAGAGGTGGAGCGCCTGAAGGCGGAAACCCAAGGCACTCTCCTTGGGGGAATTAATGCCCTAGCCACCCAGGCCCAAACCCAGCGAGGCCACGCCCTGGCCCTACTCGATCAGCCGGGGCAGGCCATGGAGAGCTACAACACGGCCCTCGCCCTAGACAGCAGCACCGTAGAAGCTTGGATTGGCAAGGGTCGTCTCCTCATAGCCATGGGTCGCTATGAGGAAGCGCTCTTTTGCTTTGACAGCGCCCTCGAAATTGACAGCAGCCTAGGGCCAGCCTGGGCAGGTAAGGCCCAGGCACTGCTTCGCCTAGGTCGCCTAGCCGAGGGCCAAACCTGCCACAACCGTGCCCTCGCCCTAGGGAGCGATAGCCTAGGCCCACTGCCGCCCTACCCCGCTCTCGATCCGGCCACCCTCGGTTCATCGTCCACCGTTGCGCCCCCCGCTTGGCCAGGGGGAGATGTGACTACGTCCAGTACTCCCAGCGATGCCCTGGATCTGACTGCCGACCCCGATATTCCCCTGGCGCTTCAGCAGGTGGTCATGGGGCTACCCTCCGCTGATACCGACTTGGCCTATGCCTTTCCCAGTGACTATGGCGTGCCACCAGAGCTAGCGGAGGATGTGGCCCAGTTGCCTAGTCAGGCCGAAAGCAGCAGTCCCGAAGCAACCTGGATGATGGAGGTTGGGGATCCTCTGCCGCCTGCCCCCCCCGCGATGGGCACCGCCCCCTGGATTCGCCCAGCCCCCTCGGAGCCAGCCCCGGAGACGGAGGCTGAACGGAGCACTTCGGAAATGAGTCCGGATCTTGAGGCGTCTGGCCCCAGCGATCTCTCGGTGGCCGCAAGCTGGAATCCTGATCAGGGTTGGCCCACCCCAAAGGCTACCGCCATCGATCCCTCAGCCCTTGTCACCCCGGAACCAGGGTCCACGGTGCCCACCCAACCTGGTGACTTTGTGCCCCCGTCCGAATTTAACGAAGGCTGGCCCCAGGATTTGCCCCCAGAGGTGCTTGCTGCCATGGCCAGCATTCCCGCCGGATCCCCCGACGCCTTTGGGCCACTGCCCACCGTAGATTCCCCCGATCTTGCCCAGGGGATCGCCCCCCCCCAAAGCTGGCTGCGGCTCACCCTAGACCGTACCCAAGGGCCGAGGTTCTATGCCCTATGGCACCTCACCGCCGAGGAACGTCGCCAAGCCAAGCAATCTGTGGGGGATATTCTCGCCATTCGTCTCTATGATGTCACGGGGCATCCTACCCAAACGCCCTTGCCGCCCCCCGTAGAGGAACAACGTTGCCACGATGACTTCGCCCAAGACTGGTACCTCACCATTCCCCAGTGGGATCGGATTTACCTGGCGGAAATTGGCTACCTCTCTGGAACAGGGGAGTGGCAGGTGATGGCTCGCTCATCCGAGGTGCCTGCCATCGCTGCGGGATGATTTGCCGTGGCACAAGGGCACTGCACCAAGTCCCTGCTTCGGTGGGTTGAGCTCCTCATCGTAGCCCTTTAAATTGAGATCCACCCTTATGAAATTGGCTGTAGCTACAAATTGAAATGACCATAGTATCGTCAGATCAGAATAGCTAGGCCGGATCGCTCGCCGCGCACCAAGCCAACGGTCTGTTTTTAAGGCCACTCTCCCTAGCCTAGCGTGGCCTTAAAGAGATCTAGCACCTTCTCCCAGGCATCCTTAGCGGCAGCGGCATTGTAGCTATCGCGCTGGTCGCAGAAAAAGCCGTGGTCGGCATCAGCATAGCGAAAGATCTTGTGGGGCACATCGCACTGGGTGAGGGTTGCTTCGATGGCATCCACCTCCTCCAGCGCAATCAACGGATCTTTTTCGCCAAAGAACCCATAAACCGTGCCGCCAATCTCCCCCGTGCGGCTGAGGGTGGGGGCACCATCGCCAGGGGTGCTGTTGACAATACCCGCCCCATAAAATGATGCTGTCGCCTTCACCTGAGACAGCGTCGCCGCTAGATAGGCCACATGGCCCCCAAAGCAAAAGCCGATACAGCCCACCCCCACCGGGCGTACATTCTCCTTAGCAAGCAGAAAATCAATGGCCCCCTGCACATCGCTGAGCAACTCCTCGGCACGGGTGCCCATTTTATAGTCGCGGCCTTGGGCCAGGGCTGCTTCGGTATAGCCCACCTCAAAATTGGGGGATTGGCGGTGGTAAATGTGGGGTGCAATGGCCACATAGCCCACTGCGGCTAGGCGTTCGGTCACTTCGCGAATATGGCTGTTAACCCCAAACACTTCTTGAATGACCACAACACCGCCAAACATCCCCTCACGGGAAGGCTCGGCTAGGTAGGCCGGAATTTGTAGATTGCCGCTAGTAATCGAAACGGTGGCGCTACGCACAAGGGAGGACATGGTGTCTGTAGGGTGAGGAACATTCCCTACCTTACCGCTGGGGCTGGGACAAATGTCAAAAATTATGGCGTTGCCCCACAGCACAGCAGAGAAGGCAGAGAGAGGCTGGAACACGCCTAAGCCCTACAGCCTGGATTTACGCCAAAACGTGATCACCGCTATAGTGGATTTCACTACTTTCAAGACAATCGCTACAGATTGTCGAGCCGGGAATCAGGGCTTTCCAATTCGGATTTGATATGACTTAGCTGCAATCAACTATGGCCCCTAGCCGGATTACTCATTTTGAGCATTATCCTTCTGCGTGAGAAAACAAGGAGACGAGGCTGACATCCGAGAGCCGTGAACTTGCAAAGGCGGAATTTTCACTCACTGAGGAGTCAGCCAATGGGCGAACTTGTCTGCGAAGCAATCGGTCAAAATAGCCGCTCGAATCTGTTGGGTAAAGCGCACTAGTTCTGTGATGTTGTGGATGGAAATGAGCGTGAAGGCCAGCATTTCCTTGGCGTGGATGAGGTGGCAGAGGTAGGCGCGGGTAAAATTTTGGCAGGTGTAGCAGGTGCAGGCGGCATCGAGGGGTGTGTAGTCGCGGCGGAAGCGTTGGTTTTTCAGATTCCAGCGCTCCCCAGCCACTAAGGCAGCACCATGGCGGGCCAACCGGGTGGGAATGACGCAGTCGAATAAGTCTACTCCGGCGGCGATGGCCTGGGCCATTTCTCGGTAGGTGCCCACGCCCATTAGGTAGCGGGGTTTGTTTTCGGGCAAACAGGGAGCGGTCGCCTGCACAATGGCTTCGATCATCTCTGGGGGCTCCCCCACACTGACGCCGCCGATGGCATAGCCCGGTAGGTCGAGATCGGCCAACTCCTGCGCCGCCGCCCGTCGCAGATCGGGATAGACGCCACCCTGAACAATGCCAAACAGGGCTTGGTCGGACCGCTGATGAGCCGCTATGCAACGCTTCAGCCAGCGCCCCGTGCGTTCTGTTGCGGCCTGCACCGCCTCGCGACTACACGGATAGGGGGGGCATTCATCAAAGGCCATGATCACATCGGCCCCCAGGGTGTTTTGGATTTCGATGGAGGTCTCTGGCCGGAGGTGAATGGTGCGGCCATCCTTGGGCGATTTAAAGGTAACGCCATCTTCGGTGATGGTGCGAATTTGGCTGAGGCTAAACACCTGAAATCCGCCCGAATCCGTCAGCATAGGGCCATTCCAGCCCATGAAGCGGTGCAGCCCACCCGCCTCCGCCACGATGTCTTCCCCTGGTTGCAGGTGCAGGTGGTAGGTGTTGGACAGCACCATTTGTGCCCCGGTGGTGGCCAGTTGGTCGGGGGTGACGGTCTTCACATTGGCCAGGGTGCCCACGGGCATAAACCGAGGCGTTTGCACCGGGCCATGGGGGGTGTGAAAGGTACCTGCCCTAGCCTTGGTGTGGCTGCAATGGGCTTCGCAGTGGTAGGAAAAATGGGAGGGCAAGAGAATCGCCTTTGCAACAGGTCGGCACAACAGAATCAGCGCAAAATAGTCTCGGTGCGCAAAACCGGGGTTCAATCATACTACGAATTTTCACCCACTGCCGCCTATCGCCCGGGTGCTCAGGGCCCGCCCCCTGGTCGCCCTAGGCTTAAACACAGCCCGTTTGGGTGCCGTGGGGTTGATCGAGGGTGTCACCGATGGCCTGCCCCGTGTGGTAAGCGGCCAGGAGCACATCGCTGGTTTTGCCCCAGAGGATTTGCCCTGCCTGGGTGAGACCGATGGCACCAAAGTCGCGCTGGTTGGCGGTGGCTTCGGCAAAGGATTTGGCCAGGGCAGTTTCTGGGGTCATGCCGTCGGTGATGCGGATGACCAGTCGCGCCGCCAAACATTCGTCGATAATATCTTCCCCGATGCCCGTGCAGCTTATGGCGGCGTGGGGGTTGGCGTAGGTGCCCGCTGGCATGGCGGAATCGCTGACTCGACCGATGCGCTCTAACCCCTTGCCCCCGGTGGATGTACCTACCGCTAGGCGACCTTCCGCATCGAGCACCACCACGCCAATGGTGCCCCGTCGAGCATTAGCGTCCTTGGGATCAGCAGGTTCGGCCACCACCCCGGCCATGGATCGCTGAAAATTGTTGGCCCGTTCCTGCATCCATTCCCGCAGGCGCAGGTCGGTAATTGGGTCGAACAGGGGGATGGCCAACTCCCGTGCCAGTTCCATCGAACCTACGTCCGACAGCACTCGATCCTCTGATCCCTGCAAGTGGGCCGCAAGGTCGATGGGATGGGGCACCCGCGACACGTTAATGACCCCGCTCAGCCGTTGGGCATGGCCATCCATCAGCGCCGCACTCATCCGCACCTGGCCATCGGACTGCAACACCGACCCATAGCCCGCATTAAACCGAGGGGCATCCTCCAACAACTGGCAGCCGTAGACCACACAGTCCACCGCCTGTTCCCCGGCCTCGGCCCGCTGGTAAACCTGCTCCACAATGGCGTGCAGATCCTGACGCACCGCCGCCAGCCCGCCTTTGTCGTGCAGGGCACTTCCTGCGCCACCGTGGATAATCACCTTTGGCCCCATGGCGGACATTCCTAATAGTTTCAGAACAGCCTTCCCATTGTAGGGTGGACTGATGGCCAGACAAAGATGGCCTCCACCTCTATACTCGCTAGAGAACCGACTTACACCCTGCCTTGGAGGAACCGTCCAGTGAGTGAACCCTTGTTCCACATGATATCGGGCGCACCAGACCCGGTAGCTCCCTTTAGCCACGCCGTTGAGCAGGACGGTTGGGTGTTTCTCACGGGGCAAATGCCGTTTACAGACACCGCCAACGACTCTCCCTACCCCGAAGGCATTGAGGCCCAGACCCATCAGGTTTTTGCCAATTTGCGGCGCGTGCTGGTGGGCATTGGCCTAGATTTGGAGCATGTGGTCAGTGTGCGGGTCTTTCTACTACACTTCGACCGCGACTACGACGCTATGAATGCGGTCTACGAAACCTACTTTGCGCCCGGACGCCGACCAGCTCGTACCTGTGTAGGTGTCACTGGCCTAGCGCGTGGAGCCTTGGTGGAGATTGATTTCGTGGCCCGTCGGCCTAGCCCTCACTCCCAGCCCCTCACCTAGGGAGCAGAGGGGAGCTAGAGATCTTCATTTAACCTCAGTTCGGGTTAGACATAGTGACCAGATTCCCTGGTAGCCCACCCTGCGGGAAGCAAGCTACACCCCCAGCCCCTCTCCCACGAGGAGAGGGGAGCTAGAAAGGCTCAAAGTCCCTCTCCCCAAGGGAGAGGGATTTAGGGTGAGGGCTACAGCGCAAGCCAGAAGCAGGTTTCTCAAGATTGCAGTCCTTGGCTTATCCCGAACTCAGGTTCATTTAGGGACGGGGGACGGTGCTGGCAAAGGCCCGTTGCAGTCCGGCAATGCGGTCTTCGCGACGTTCCGTGGCGGGGGGAATCCACAGCGATTCGTAGAAGAAGAAGGACATCCCCGATAGGCGGCGATCCCGCACGGCTTTGATTTGGTCACCGATGTGATCCATCCCGACCGGAGCCGCCCGTAGGCCGCTGAGGATGCCCACATTGGTGGAAATTTTGCGCAGGGCCGCCTGTAGGTAGGGCTTGTTGATTTCCCAGATGAATCGGTTTTGGTCGCTGCGGTAGATTTGCACAATCAGCTCGTCCGTAATGCCCCGATTCACCCAGGTGGGCCAGTCTTGCAGGTAGTTCACATAGGCGAAGGGGTGGGGGTTGGGCGAAATGGAAATCACCGCATTGGGCCGACGGGCTTTCACCATTTGGTAGACCTCCGCCAAAAAGTCGGAGATTTTGTTGGCCCGCCACGCCACCCATTCTGGGTCTTGGTAGTCGGCGGGGGGCGCTTGGCCATTGTGCTCGGCTTTGTAGAGGTTGATGGTGTAGGCATCGTAGCCAAATTCCACGGGCAGGCCCAGGTGGTCATCGAACTGGAAGCCGTCTACCTCGTAGTTGCTCACCAGTTCATTGATGAGCTGCAACAAAAACCGCCGCGCCTGGGGATGGAAGGGACTGAGCCAGCGTCGGGGCAGGCGTCCGCCCTCTAGCCAAATGCCGGGGTCAGCCAAAACTTCCGGCGGCAGGCCGTTTTCGGGATTATCCTGTTTGACCTGGCTCACCTCTCGGCCCAGGGCCTGCATTTTTTGCCGACTGGCTTCCTCGGTGGGGGTGAGGGCACGAATGTTTGACACCCCAGCGTTCGCCCCTGGCTTAGCCTGGGACTTATCGGCTTCGGCATCTTCGTTAGTCTCTTCGGCGGGGGGCTCCACTCGCTTGTGGGTAAACCAGTCGGGGTGACGACGGTAGAGGTCGTAGGGTTCGGGGGTCATAAAGCCAAACTCGAACCAGGGAATCACCGCCATCCCCTTGGCGTGGCCCAGTTCCACCGCCTCCAGCATCATGTCCCTGGCTCCTTCCACGGCTCCCCGCTGGGGAGGGCGCAGGTCGGCATAGAGGTGCTGGCTCACGCCCAGGGTGCGTTCGGCGGTGCGGCTGGGGTAGAGGGTGTAGCCCCAGTTCCAAACAGCGGGGTAGAGGGTGTTGAAGTTGAGTTCCGCCAGTTGGTTGATTCCCGACGTGAGGGCTTCGGTGGAAAACAACACCTGACTGTCGATATTGGTGAGCCACACGCCCCGCGTTTCGGCCCTGGGGACGGGCACGGTTTCGGGCAGCGTCACCATGGGCACCCACTGCGGGTCAATCCACTGCCGCAAAGATAGGTTAGGGTCGGCCCGACAGATCAGCGCCGCCGCCTCACCCCGCGTCAGCCGCTGAGTAGGATGGAGCCGATTCGCTTCGGGATAGTTCACCACCATCGCCTGGGCCAAAGCCGCCGCCACCCCCTCCCGCGCATAGACGGGCACCTGCCGCCCATCTACCAAACCATTGTTCAACAGGGTATTGGCTGCAATTTGGTGATTAGCCCCCAATTTTGCCGCCAGGGCCATGATGCCCTCCGCCCGTACCAGGGGCCGATCCGGCTGGTAATAGTCGCTGGGATAGTGCGCCGCCACCGTGGGAGCCGTGGTTAGTTCCAGGGCTTTTTCTAGGGGATTGGCCCAGCCCCCAGCCTCACCGGGCGGAATCAGCCGATTCAGCCACGCCACATAGTCGCCCCACGAAATTTCCGTATCAGGGTAAAACCGGGCGCTATCGTCAGCGGTGATGATCCGCGCCTGGGCCAGGGCAGTGATGCAATCCTTGGCCCAGTGCTGGCGAATATCAATGGGAATCACCGCAGGCGGCGGCAGCAGGGGGGTAGGTTCCTCGGTGGGCAATTCCTGGCCCAGGGCATTTCCAGAGAACGTCCCCCCAACCGGAGCCTGCATCGCCGCCCACAGGGGTAGCCCACTTTGCAAGCCCAGCACCAACACCAAGGCCATTACAAAACTTCCCAGCCGCCTTAGCCATTTCCGTCGCCCCATCCATCCCATGCCCATCGGTGCTCCTTAGTGATTGAAATCTTTGCGGTTTGCGTCTGGTTTGAACCCTGGTCAGTTCATTCGCTAGTTGATTCCCCCTAGCCCCCTTTTTCAGGCAGGATGAGTGCCTTGGGTGAATCATGGCCATCTGATCAATGGCCATTAGCTCGTCTCCCTCGTCATCGCGACGGCGTCGTCTAGTTTTCCTCCGTCCCGTACATGAATGCACTACCCCTATCCCTAGCTGCGGGATGGATTAGCGCAGCGTAATTCATAGGGTAAGAACACCTTGAACAGGAAAAACGCATCACGTTAGTGCGTTACGCTATTGCTAATGCATCCTACTGGATCGACACAGCTAAAACGATGCATTACGGTAGGCTGGGTGGAACGAAGTGTAACCCAACGCTGGCCTAGGTTGTTGGGTTCTGCTATCGCTGCACCCAACCTAATCATTTAGCTGCGTCGATTCACTACAAGCTGCCCTGATCAGTGACAGAAAACCCTAGTAGTAGTTCCCCACTTTGCGATGGTGAACTGCCGTGAGGCCATCGGGGTAAGAGACTTTGCCGTCTTGCACCGTGCAGTAGACGATCCAGTGGTCGCTCACCTCCATGCGGCTGGTAACTTCGCACTCCAGATAGGCCAGGGCATCGGCCAGGATGGGGGAGCCGTTGGTGGCGGGGCGGGTGCGAATGCCAGCGAAACGGTCGGCACCGGGGGCGAACCGCTTCAGGAAGTGCCTCATCAGCGGTAGGTGCTTGCCTTCTTCTAGGACGTTGAGCACAAAGGTATCACCCACCTGCATCAGGGATTCGATGGCCCGATCCTTCGCCACCGCCACCGTGAAGCCGAGGGGCTGGAAACTGGCCTGGGCTACCCAGGAGGCCAACATGGCGCTGGAGAGTTCGCCCTTTTTAGCGGTGATAATGTAAAGCCCGCTGCTGATGCGGCCTAGGGCTTTTTCAAGATCCGCATCCAGGGATTTGAGCTTTTTCATTTTGCCTGCCTGGGCTAGGGCTTGGCCAAGGTCGGTGCCCATTTCTTCGCAGCGCTGGTAGAGGGTTTCGCTGGGGGTGTCCTTCACCCTCAGGGGGGTAAAGGCGGCAGCAAGTTCCAGGTCTTGAAACTTATTGGCCAGGGGATCAATGGGTTCGTCGTTGCCGCCGTAGGACTCGAACAGGCCTACGGTTTGCTTGCCGTTCACCGCTGCCAGGATGGTGCCCAAGGTGGCCTGGGTTTCGTTGGCAATGGGGCCAGAGGCCGGGGGCAGACCAATCACGAGCCCTTTCGCCCGACTGACCAATTCGGTGACTTCCTGGGGGTCGGCGGAGCGCATATCCATCATTTCCACCGCCACGCTGGTTTTGGTGATGCCCCGCGCTAGGGCCTGGGAGAGGCGGTCGCTATAGCCATAGTCAGACACGTAGAACACCGCCACGAGGTCTTCGGCCTTGGTTTTCTCCTGGCTCCAGCGCTGGTAGCGTCCGGTCAGTTCCGCCACGTTGTAGCGCAGCAGAGGGCCATGGCCCGTGGCGATCATATTGACCGGGGGCAGGGCCTCCATCCGCTTCATCGCCGCGAGCACCGAGCGGGCGTTGGGGGCCATCAGACACTCGTAGTAAAAGCGAAAGTCTGGGGAGATCCTCTCCAGGTCTTCGTCGTAGGTGGCGTCGCTGCAAAAGTGCAGGCCAAAGGCGTCGCAGGTGAAGAGAAGGCCCGTTTTGTGGTCGTAGGTGAAGATGGTGTCGGGCCAGTGTAGGTTGGGGGCGCTGACAAATTCCAGGGTGTGGCCGTTGCCCAGTTCTAGGGTGTCGCCATTTTTCACAATCAGCCGCTCGAAGGGACGGTGTACCAGGTCTTCCAAAAAGGCAATGGCGACCTTGGCCCCGACGACCGTGGCCTGAGGGGCCAGTTCCAGCACATCGCGCACTAGGCCGCTGTGGTCGGGTTCGGTGTGGCTGATGACCAGGTAGTCGATGGTTTTGGGGTCAATCTCCCCGGTCAGCGCCTTCAGGTACAGTTCCCGAAACTTGGCGTGGGAGGTATCCACCAAAGCGGTCTTTTCGCCGCGAATGATAAAGGAATTGTAGGTGGTGCCATTTTGCAGGCCAAACTCAATGTCAAAGCGATCTCGATCCCAGTCGAGGGATCGAATCGTCGTCACATCTTCGGCGATGGCTTCCACCGCAATGGTCAAGCGCTTCTGTTGAGGATTGGCGACGGCTGCAACCATGGGCCTGTTCTCCCTATCGTGTGGTCAAACAATCGGTACGTTATGAGGGCTAAGCGCAATCCGTTGAACTGCCTTCGCCAAAGATCGTATAGCTTTAACAACTATCCTAATCTTCCACGGCTCCTGGGTTAGCGTCGTTGCCAACGGCCCTAGGTTCTCGCTGCCCACGGCCCTAGCCCTGGCCAGGAGGCACATTCCAGTGACGAATCCTAACGCTCTGTGGACTTTAACAACCAGATTGTTTTTAATGTAACTATTCTGACGCAAAACTTGAGCAGGCAGGGTCAAAATTGCTTATTGCTGTCATGGAAAGATCTAATTCATAACTATACGTACCCAATCATTCTGGGTATCCTAGGGGCGCATCCATTCAGTAAGAAACGTGAGATGCCTAAGCCAGTTTCCCCCTCGCCTCCCTCCCCATTACCCGCCGGATCGCTGACCCCAGAGCCCACCGCCGATGGTTCGTTCACCCTGTTTTCCGAAGACTTTGGCGAGTGGTTCCACAGTCGCGAAGGGGCCTACACCGAAGCCTATACGACCTATGTGGAGGCCACCGATCTTACGCGGTTGGCTCAGGCCGACGCCCTCACCCTCCTGGATGTCTGCTATGGGTTGGGCTACAACACCGCCGCTGCCCTGGCCACCGTCTATCAGGTAAATCCCCAGTGCCGGGTTCATCTAATCGGTCTAGAACTGGATGGCCGAGTGCCGAAGCAGGCGGTGGAAACGGGGTTGGTGGATCGGTGGTCGCCAGAGATCCAGGACATTTTGGCGCAGTTGGCCCACCAGGGACAGGTCAACCGCCCCACCCTACGGGCCGAACTGCGCCTGGGGGATGCCCGTCAGACGGTTCAAACCCTGGCCGAAGAAGGCTTTCAGGCCGATGTAATTTTCTTCGATCCCTTTTCGCCGCCCCATTGCCCAGAACTGTGGACGGTAGATTTTCTTCGACAAGTGGCCCGTTGCCTAGGATCGGGGGGCAAGCTCGCCACCTATTCCTGTGCCGCTGCGGTGCGGGCTGCGTTGGTGGAGGTTGGCTTATACCTTGGCCCCATTGCGGCGGCGGGTCGTCGCTGGCCAGGCACCCTGGCCCAATGGTCGCCCGATGGCCTGAATCCTCTGTCTCAGCAGGAGCAGGAGCACTTGCAAACCCGTGCCGCCGTTCCCTACCGAGACCCCAACCGACAAGACAGTGCCGATGCCATCCGCCAGCGTCGTCAGCAGGAACAAGCCCTATCTGCCCTCGCGCCCACCTCCCAATGGCGAAAACGCTGGCTGCCTTCGGCATAGCGCCCCCTGCCCTCGATCCCCCTATGACCTGCCCCGATTCTTGCCATTCCTAGTGTCTTCGTGGTCGATGACCATGCCTAGCCTGGGTGGGGCTGTGGTCGGGGATGGCTAACAGGGCGATGCTAGTGTATTAAGGGGAACTGGGGATACACTCAATGGAACAGGCGATGCTGATAGAGCCACCGTCAGCCGCAAGGGGAAAGTTGGCTAGCCCCGGCCTCAGTTAGGTTACTAGCCCATTCAAGCCCAGGGCGTAGCGTTCCTGTGCGCCAAGACGCCCAGCACCAGTACACTTAGCACAAAAGTCTAGACCCATGGATCCTCAATCAAAAATCTACGTTGCCGGCTCGCGGGGGTTAGTGGGCAGTGCCGTGGTTCGCGCCCTTCAGGCCCAGGGCTACAGCAATTTGCTCCTGCCCTCCAGCCACGACCTGGATCTGCGTAACCCAGCAGCGGTAGAGGCCTTTTTTGCGAATGACTCGCCGGAATACGTCTTTTTAGCGGCGGCCAAGGTCGGGGGCATCCAGGCCAACAATACCTATCGGGCAGAATTCCTGTACGACAACCTGATGATTGAGGCCAACGTCATCCACAGCGCCTACCGCCATGGGGTGAAAAAGCTGCTGTTTTTGGGATCGTCCTGCATCTATCCCAAGCTGTGCCCCCAGCCCATGAAGGAGGAACACCTGCTAACGGGTTTTCTGGAACCCACCAACGAGCCCTACGCCATCGCTAAAATTGCAGGCCTCAAACTCTGCGAAAACTATTGCCGCCAGTACGGCGTCAACTTTATCTCCGCGATGCCCACCAACCTCTATGGCATCAACGACAACTTCAACCTGGCCAACTCCCACGTTCTGCCCGCTCTCATGCGGAAGTTCCATGAGGCCAAGATTCAAAATCAGCCCACGGTAACGGTTTGGGGCACGGGCACCCCCCTGCGAGAGTTTCTCTACGTGGATGATCTCGCCAATGCCCTGGTGTTTTTAATGAACACCTACGACCAGGTGGAATTCATCAACGTGGGCACCGGGCAGGAGGTGTCCATCAAGGAGTTAGCCCTCACCATTCAAGCCGTTGTGGGCTACGAGGGTGATCTCGTCTTCGATGCCAGCAAACCCGATGGCACGCCTCGCAAACTGATGGATGTCTCCCGCCTAACGGCGGCGGGTTGGCAGGCCAAAACCGACCTCAAAACCGGGATTGAGCAAACCTATGCCTGGTTCCTCAACCACTACGACACCCTGCGATCCTAGGGGCTGTTGCAACGGTGATAGGGCAACCTCATGGATCAAATCCTGCCCATTCAGAGCAGAGGTTTAGTCCATGGGGAGCCTCCCACAACGGAAGCCGTCAATCAGGTGTAGACCCCTGGGCTTTGGCCTAGACCTCTAGCGGCCCCCTGATGGCGTCGTCGCTGCGGCCATCAAGATCCTGTCTACTCTAGAGATCGTTCTATCCGAGCGATTGGCGTCTTACCTAGCTAGCGCATTGCCCTTCACAATAACGCCTAGAAGGAATCGAGATCGAGAGCCTTAGAACCCCCTTCTTCGATCATGGCCAGAATTTTGCCCAATTGCGACCAAATCAGCAGACCGCTGAGGATCGTCATGGGTAGCCCCATGGCGTAGGCAACCTTCCCCGAAAAGCCAAAGAGTTGAATGCCAGAGGCCAGAAACACGCACACCCCCGCACAAATGCCCAGGAAGGGAACTTTAAGTTGGGGGCCACGAAGGGTGGCCAGAATTCGGGTTGAGCGCCTTTGGTTCCAATCACTGACGGATTGTTGCAGAGCGGTACTAAAGGCATAGCCAGAGGTGACAGCGGAGAGAAATCCTGCCAGCAGCAAGATGTAGGGAGGTTGAGAATACACGGGTAACGCTTTGAAACAATAGTTAATCTTTAGCAATTATAGGGGAGAGCCCCCCGGATAAACGGCCTACACCTGAAGCACCTGACGCAGCCCGCCCATCCCCGGCACCAACTGTTCGGCCTGATCGAGGGAGTAGGTGGTCAGCGCTCCCCAGGCGGCTCCCAGCACCCGATCCATGGTCAAGTCGTCTTTAACCAAGGCCCACAACCGCTGCACTTCCTCGGTGTGAAGGCGATCATTTTCGGTCAAGGCCAGCAGCAACATCCGCCGTAGGTGCAGCCCTTCCTCTGACATCAGGTAGCGAATCCCTAGGCCAGCGGTGGGCAGCACATCAAAGTTACTATCGCTGCGGGCGATGGCCAGCATATTTTCCAGCCGCTGCCACTGCAATTGGCCATCTTTGAAGATAACCTCCAGCAGCCGTTGCCGCAGGGCCGGAGTTTCGCCCAGCAGCAGCCGACGAGCCACGTAGGGGTAGGCCACATCAACGATTTTGAAATCGGGATTGAGGCTGAGGGCCAGCCCCTCCTGGGTCACCAAGGAGCGAATGATGAGGGCAAACTTGGCAGGCACCCGGAAGGGATATTCATACATCAGTTCCGAGAATTGGTCGGTGATGGTCTTAAAGTTAAAGTCCCGCACCTTGGCTCCCATCGCCGATCCCAGCACCCGCTTCAGGGCCGGAATAATCGGCCCTAGGTCGGTCTCTGGGGTCAAAAAGCCTAGTTTGACAAAGGCTTCCCCCAGGCGATCAAAGTCTTGGTTGATCAGATACACCACGGCATCCACCAGAGTTTCCTTGGTTTCCTGGTTGAGCTGATCCATCATGCCAAAGTCGATGTAGGCCATGCGGCCATCGGGTAGCGCAAACAGGTTACCGGGATGGGGATCGGCGTGGAAAAAGCCGAATTCCAACAACTGCCGTAACCCGGAGGTCACGCCAATTTCAATCAGCCGATCCCGATTGAGGTTAGCTGCCGCCATGCCTTCGATATCGGTGAGCTTACCGCCCTCAATCCATTCCAGGGTCAATACCCGATGGCTGCTGTAGGGCCAATGGATGATGGGCACCTTTACGGTCGGGTCGTCCTTAAAGTTGGCGGCGAAGCGCTCAGCATTGCGCCCCTCATTGAGGTAGTCAATTTCCTCAAACAGCTTGGCACCAAATTCATCCACAATCAGGGTGAGATCGTGGCCCAGGTTGAGGGGTAAAAAACGAGCCATCCAGCTCGCGGCCCAGCGCATGAGATACAGATCGCGGCTGAGTAGGGGGCGCAGGTTGGGGCGCTGCACCTTGACCGCCACTTCCTCGCCGGAATAGAGGCGGGCACGATAGACCTGCCCCAGACTAGCTGCGGCTACTGGGGCCGGAGAAATGCTGCTGAAAATCTCTTCGGGGGAATAGCCTAGCTCCGCCTCCATGATGGCGCGGGCCAGGGGGGTGGGAAAGGGGGGAAGCTGATCCTGAAGCTTGGTCAGTTCCTCCAAAAAATCCTTGCGAACCAGATCAGGTCGGGTCGATAGAGCTTGGCCCACTTTAATGAAGGTTGGGCCTAGGTCAATGAGCACCTGCCGCAGTTGAGAGGCCCGTTTCTGACGATTTTGCTCTTCTCGGTTCAGCCACCGATCTAATTTCAGCCCCAGGACGAAGGTGCCCAGCCACCAGAGAATTTGTACGACCCTTGCGACTAATGTCCACCAGCGCCAGCGAAAATAACGAGCAATGACCGCTGCATCATAGGCCCACAGGGAATTGGTATCTTCACCAGTCACAATACACTTGCCTCTCTTCCATAGGATAGGAGAACGACGCCACAAAGGGCGATACCCAGTGGGAAAACCATCCGGACATCCACTGACTCTAGTATCGGGCTCGATGGCCTTCCGTTAAGACTAGTATAGAAAACTACAAACAAATTTACCCAAAAACCACAGGTGTTCTCCTTGGGTTCCCACGGGCACAGGTATAGATTTGTCTAAATTCTTGGGTGGCCCCAATTCTTAGGTAAATTTAGGCTCACAGAGATGTCTAAGAGCTAGCAATACTGGGTGGCCTTCAGGTTCACCGTGGTCAGCACCTGCTTCAGGGCCGCCACCACCGTTTCTTGGCGGGCGGCATCGAGTTCTGGGAACATCGGCAGGGACAGCACTTGATGGGCAGCGGTTTCGGCCTGAGGAAAGTCGCCCGGTTGATAGCCGAGGGACTGATAGACCGACTGAAGGTGCAGCGGTACAGGGTAGTAGACCATGCAGATCACCCCAGCCTCACGCAGGCGTTGCTGGATATGGTTGCGCTCTTGGCCCTCTGCGGTGGCTCCGACAATACGGAGGGTGTATTGATTCCAGACCGATTGGCCAAAGCTGGGGGCCGGGGGGCGTGCGATTCCTTCTACATTGGCGAGGAGGGCGTCGTAGCGCTGGGCCACGGCGGTACGCTGCTGGTTCCACTGATCGAGGTAGCGGAGTTTGATGGCCAAAATAGCAGCTTGAACCGCATCTAGGCGGCTGTTGACGCCAATGGCCTCGTGGTAGTAGCGCGTCCGACTGCCGTGCTCCCGCAGCATGGTCATAGTGGCGGCTAGGTCGGGATCGTTGGTGGTGACAGCGCCGCCATCGCCGCAGCCCCCCAGGTTTTTGGTGGGGAAAAAGCTAAAGCAGCCCATATGGCCCAAGCTGCCCACGGGCTTACCCTGCCAGGTTGCCCCCGTAGATTGGGCGCAGTCTTCAATGACGGCGAGGTGATGGCGGCTAGCGATGTCTAACAGTGGCCCCATGTCCACCGGACGACCAAATAGGTGAACGGGCATAATGGCGCGAGTGCGAGGGGTGATGGCCGCTACAATGCGGGTGATGTCGATATTGAAGGTGTCGAGCTCGATATCGACAAAGACTGGGGTAGCCCCTACCGCACTGATGACCTCAGCGGTGGCGATGAAGGTGAAGGGCGAGGTGATCACCTCATCCCCAGGGCCAATGTTGAGGGCACGGAGCGCCAGATAGAGGGCATCGGTGCCGGAGTTGCAGGCGACACAGTGATCGGTGCCGACAAAGCGTCCAAAGGACTCCGTAAACGACTGAACAACGGGGCCGTTAATGTATTGGCCTGAGGCTAGCACCTCCGCCACCGCCGCGTTGACCTCGGCCTGAATGTGCTGAAATTGCTCCGTTAGATCAACAGGGGGAATCGCGGCCACTCGCTCACACTCACGAACATAGATGGATAGGCTTTAGTGTACCGTACTAGAGGATGGGCGGTAGTATAGGGCTTCCTTTGTTCTGGAGGCGCACCCTTGTCCCGAGGCTCTACGGGGCGTTGGCTCGGTTATCCCCCTACTAGCCTATATCTAGGCCAATAGCGCACCCTCCGGCTAGCCCTAAGAACGGCCCCAGACGAGCCCAGGTGAATCTGGGTTAGGGCTGAGGTTGGATAACCCGTCTGCGTTGATCCTCAGTCCACCCTAGTCGCAATGCGTGAGGACGTTTTGACCAACTCTAGCGATCCCGTCCATCGACGGTGGATGGCCCGCTGTCTGGCCCTGGCCCAGCAGGCCGCCGGACAAACAGCCCCCAATCCCCTGGTGGGTTCTGTGGTGGTGCGCGACGGGGAGGCCGTAGGGGAGGGGTTTCACCCCGGTGCGGGACAACCCCATGCCGAGGTGTTTGCCCTGCGACAGGCGGGATCGCAAGCCCAAGGGGCCACGCTCTACGTCAACCTAGAACCCTGCAACCACACGGGCCGCACCCCCCCCTGCACCGAGGCGATTATCCAGGCCGGAGTGCGGCGGGTGGTGGCGGGGATGATAGACCCTGACCCACGGGTGGCGGGGGGCGGTGTGGATCGTCTTCGTCAGGCCGGAATTGAGATTATCGTTGGGGTTGAGGAAGCCGCCTGTCAGCGCTTGAATGAGGCCTTTGTCTGCCGGGTGTTGCGCCAGCGCCCCTTGGGCCTGTTGAAATATGCCATGACCCTAGACGGCAAAATTGCCACGACCACGGGCCACAGCCAATGGGTGACGGGGCCAGAGGCACGGGCTGCTGTCCATCAATTGCGGGCGACCTGTGATGCGGTGGTGGTGGGGGGCAACACCGTACGCCGCGACAATCCTCGCCTCACCAGCCATGGCCATAGCGCCCACAATCCTCGTCGGGTGGTGATGAGTCGTGCCCTAGATTTGCCCGTCCACGCCTATCTGTGGGACATCTCTATGGCCCCTACCACGGTGTTTACCAGTAGTTCATCGGCATCGGCAGATCGACGTCAAGCCTTAGAGCAGAGCGGCGTTGAGGTGGTCGTTCTGGATGCCCTCACCCCAAAGGCCGTGATGCAGGTTCTATACGACCAAGGGTGTGCCCAGGTGTTGTGGGAGTGTGGCGGCGTTTTGGCGGCCCAAGCCATTCAGGATGGGGTGATCGACAAAGTGTGGGCCTTTGTCGCCCCTAAGTTGGTGGGTGGACAGGATGCCCCTACCCCCATTGACTCCCTCGGCATTCTTGAGATGTCGTCGGCTTTGCCCCTGCAAGAGGTGACCTGGCGATCCTTTGGCCCCGACCTATTAATCGAGGGATACCTGCCACACAACTCACCGCCCCGTCATCCCAAGCGTGGATGACGGGCGGGGAATTCAAGAAACCCGGCAACTGTGGGAGTCAGGCTTGGGGATAGATACGCACCAGGGGAGACATTTCATAGCGTAGGGAGCGTTGGTGCATGAAGCTATCGAGCACTTGGCGCATATCTTCCTTGCTGCGGAAGGTTTCCAGTCGTTGGCGTAGCTCACCCCCTTCAAACAGCAGCAGGGTGGGCAGGCTGGACAGACGATAGGTGTTGGCAAGCCGGAGGTTTTCGTCGGCGTTGATATCTACCAGCCGAATTTGGCCTTCCCACTCGGTTTGAAAATGGTTGAGTAGCGGTGTGACCATTTTGCACAGCCCACACCAGGGTGCCCAAAAATGGACGAGCACCGGCAACTCTGAGCCGAGGACGATGGAGGTAAAAGTGGCTTCGCTCACGGAGGTTGACATCGGTATGTTTAAGGAGCTTGGTTATTCATCAATTGTGGCACCTTGCTGCACGTTACCAACATTCCCAGATGTCTTCTTTCTGGCCCAGCGAAGCATCTGACTAGGTGGTGTGGACGGGGCAATGATTGGGCATCACCGAAACCCTTAGAACCACAAAGTGTGGCATTCAATCTATGGAGGGCTGAAATTGGGATCATTGTAGACCAGGAAAGAAGAGGAGATAACCCACTGGGGCTTGGATTTTTCAGCGCTAGATAACCTCAGTTCGAGTTAACCTTAACAGCCCCATGCCCTGGCAGCCCTTGGCTTATCCCGAACTCAGGTTAGTTATTTCGGGATCTGGATAGAGGAGCGTGACAGCAGGGCTTGAGCTTCCTCGACAGGCAGGGGCTTGGCAAAGAAGTAGCCTTGGCCGTAGTCGCAATGCTCCTGCTTTAGCATGGTGACTTGTTGTAGGGTTTCTACACCCTCCGCGACCACCTCCATACCCAGCTTTTGCCCTAGGGTGAGGATGGTATGGATAATTGCCCGGTCTTCGTTGCTTTTTTCTAAGCGGCCCACAAAGGACTTATCGACCTTGAGGGTATCCATGGGGAATCGGTGCAGATAGCTGAGGGAGGAATAGCCTGTGCCAAAGTCGTCAATGGCGAGTTTGAGGTCGAGGGACTTCAGCTTCAGCATTAGGTCGATGGCGGCATCTACATCGCCCATCACCATACTTTCCGTAATCTCCAGGCGCACGCAGTCTCCTCTCACCTGGGTCTCTTTCAGGGACGATTTGACTTGGCTAATTAAATCGGCCTGACCAAACTGACGATTCGACAGGTTGATGCTCATGGTGAGGTTGGCGTGTTGGGGAAATCTCTGGTGCCAGTCGTGGAGTTGGCGGCAGGCTTCTCGAAAAATCCACTGCCCTAGGGCCATGATCAAACCCGTTTCCTCGGCGGTGGGAATAAAGGCACTGGGCAACACAAAGCCGCGATCCTTTTGATGCCACCGTACCAGGGCTTCAAACCCCGCCAATTCCCCCGTAGCGAGGCGAATAATGGGTTGGTAGTAGAGCAGAAATTCTTGGTTGTCGAGGGCGCTGAGCAGATCGCTCTCAAGCTGAAGACGGTTGACGGCTTCGGTGAGCATCCCCACGGCAAACACCTCAAACCGAGATTTACCTAAAGCCTTGGCGCGATACATGGCGGTGTGGGCATCCCGCAGGAGGTCGGCGGGTTGGTGAGCCAAACCGGGCTGACTGATGGCCATCCCCATGCTGATGGTGCTGGGTAACTTTTGCCCTTGGAGCATAATCGGTTCTGAGAGGGTGTATTGCAGGGTATCCATCCGAGCCCCAGCCACCTCATTACTCAAGTTCGTCAGCATTAGGGCAAACTCATCGCCGCCCACCCGTGCCACCTTAGCCTCAAGGGGCATGTGCTGGATTAATTGCTTGGCAATCATCCGCAGCACCTGATCTCCCGCCTGGTGTCCCAGACTTTCGTTAATCACCTTAAAGCGATCAATGCCCATAAACACTACGATGACGGGGTCAGCATCCGGATCACCCTGGCATTGGCGCAGGGCCTTCTGAATGCTGGACAGAAAAGCTTCTCGGTTGGGTAGCCCCGTGAGAGGGTCGTGGGTACTGCGATAGAGCAGCTTATAGGCAATGACCGCCGAGGTGGTGGTAATAATGCCCACGATGGGTTCAGCGATGGGCAGCCAAACGAGATGCTGTACGGCGATCCAGCCAATACCCCCCACCCCCAGCAGCAGTAAGACACTCGACCCCAACATCATGCTGGGTCGCTTCAGCCCCCAAACGAGGGTACCCGCCGCAAAGCACCAGCCCAGCAGCCACAGACTCTCACTCCAGGGCGGCAGGTAACGATAGAGGGCTGGTTTACCTTCAATCAGATCCAAGAGTTGGCTCACCATTTGAGCATGGATCACCACGCCAGCCATGGTCAGTTCTTCGTCTTGGTTAAAACTGAAGGGGGTATAAAAGCGATCCTTGAGGCTAGCGGCGGCGGTGCCAATCAAAACCACTTGATCCGTCAACCAGGCCGGATCAAATTGGCCGCTGAGCACCTGACTCATGGATAACTGACGGGTGGGCAGGTGGCGACTGTGGTAGCGCAGGACGATTTGATACCCACTGCTATCGACAGCCTGGTAGCCACCATCGGGGCCAGACAACACTCGAATGGGGATATCGCCCAGGTACAGATGATTCTCATCAGTGCCGAGGGGCAGCGGAGCCTGTTGGTTGTCGGCCAGCACCACCCGCAGGCCAAAGGAATAGTAGCCGTTGTCAGGCCGACCCACAAACAGCAGGTTGCGGCGAATAATACCGTCCGAGTCGGTGGGGAAATCGTTAAACCCAATTCGCTCGTCCTCCACGGTGGGCGGCGGCGGCACTTCCCCCAGCCCTGGGGCATTACCAACATTTTTAATGGCGATCAGGTTGGGGGCTGCTAACTGATCTATTAAGGCTTCGGATCCGGGAGGACGCAAGGTGCTGCGGTAGAGGTCAAGCCCCACAACCCTGGGCTGGTGAGCTTGAATCGCTTCGAGGAGGGTGGCAAGTTGCTCGTCCGAGAGCGGCCAACCATACTGACGTAAATCCCCCTCACTAAGACCAATAATCGTAATGCGTGGATTGAGCTCTTGATCTGGCAAGGCTCGAACAATACGATCAAAAACAAACAGCTCAGCCGGTTCTAGAACCTGTAAAAATTTGAGCCCGGTAATGCAAAGCCCCGCAAACAAGCTCGATAGCAGCACAATTTTGCCGCCCGTTGCTAAGGTTTGCGTCTCCGGCTGGTATAGCACCCTAGGCACAAGAACATGGCGGACAAGATGATTGAGACGTTTGATGGAAAAAGCTTTCACTATCGCTGGAACCCTAGAAGATGGCAGTTAACGGCGGTAGGTGCATCCTGTGGTCAAAGCCCAGACTTCGGGGCGTGGTTCTGCTGCCGTGACTCTTTTCACGGATCAGAGTTCGATCATAGCCTTGCTCCCACTGCGTTTGGTGGACTCACCCAGGGAAGTCGTGCCGTTTAATCTATCTTTGTTCTATTGGATTTAACTTAGAACGACTAGCCAGCGTCATAGGTTGTAATTTTTACCTCATACTCAATCCGGCTTACTTACCCTCGGTCATAGCGGGCGAGGAGCCCTCGCCCCTAATCAAACCTGAGTTCGGGATAAGCCAGCCGCTGCAATCTTGAGAAACCTACTTCCAGCTTGCGCTTTAGACCTCACCCTAAATCCCTCTCCCTTGGGGAGAGGGACTTTGAGCCTTTCTAGCTCCCCTCTCCCCAAGGGAGAGGGGCTGGGGGTGAGGTCTACCATGGGATCTGGTCACTATGTCTAACCCGAACTGAGGTTAATCAAGGTTGGACAGATTGGAAGTCGGGGTATGGAATTTGGATTTGGTGTCACTTTTAGAGGCGTTGACGCTCACTGTATCGTAGACTTCATCCTGTCCTGGTTGCATGAAGTCTACGTAAAAAACTCCCCCTTATGAGTAAGGGGGAGTGATGAAAGACTCCGCTGAAGGGCGAAGCTATACCAGGAGGGTTCTAAAAGGCTCCGGTTTGGTCGTCGATCAACAGATCGTCATCCAGATCCTCTAGCCGAGGGAACTCGTCGCCTTCCTCCATGGAGGGGAGAGGCCGCCGGACACCGCTATCTTCAAAGGACAATCCGCCAATCATTTCATCGTCAGCCAGAATACTCAGGCCTCCCTCCATGTCATAGGTGCGAGCGGTGCGATCATCAAGCACCACATCCTGGAGATCGTCGTCGATGATTGCAGACTCATAGCCTGGATCGATCTCAGGGGCCGGAGCGTCTTCGTAGGCGTTGTAGCCCGTCCCCGCTGGGATCAGGCGACCAATGATGACGTTCTCCTTCAGGCCGCGCAACCAGTCAGACTTACCTTCGATGGCTGCCTCGGTCAAGACTCGGGTGGTTTCTTGGAAACTAGCCGCCGAGATAAAGCTGTCGGTGTTGAGGGAGGCCTTGGTAATCCCCAGCAGCACCGGGGTGTACTGGGCCGGGGCACCCCCGGTAATCGACATGGCCTCGTTCACCTGCTCCACCTGGTAGATTTCCACCAGCTCACCGGGCAGCATGGTGGTGTCGCCCCCGTCATCGATGCGGCACTTGGAGGACATCTGGCGCACGATGACTTCCGTGTGTTTGTCGGAAATGTCAATGCCCTGGGATTGATACACCGACTGCACCTCGTTCACCAGGAAGCTCTGCACCTCTTGCAGACTCATGAGAGCGGCATCATGAATGCCTTCTCCCCGGCTGAGATGGTAATCAAAGAAGACCTCCAGGATCTCGTGGGGGTTGGCGGGGCCATCCGTGAGGTGTTCGGCGGCTTCTACCCGTTGACCATCGGAGACGATGACGTTTTGGCCAGGGCTAATCGGGTACTCGGCCACGGCCCCATCGTCCTCAATCACCTTCACTTCCACCGTTTCATCATCGCTGTAGACCACCTGGGCGGTGCCGGGACGACGGGACAACACGCAGGCTTCCTTCGGCTTCCGGGCTTCCAGTAGTTCCTCAATCCGAGGTAGACCCTGGATGATGTCTCCGGTCTTGGCCCGCTCAAACACCAGCAACACGAGGTTGTCACCCCGCTGCACGAGATCGCCATCTTCGATGTGCAACACAGCACCTGTAGACACCCGGTAGGGCCGAGCGAGGCGCAGGATGAGGGTATCGCCATCGAGGCTGGCCACCTCCCCAGATTCGCTGTGGCTGATACCGGGGGCCAGGTCCGTTTCCGCCACCGCTAGGTCGCCAACTTTCACGCTGGGAGTTTTGCCGTCTAGGTCGATCTGCACCTGATCAGAGTCGCGCACTACTAGCAAGCGTCGCACGGCCTCCTGGCCTTCACGGATCCCGCGCACCACCCCAGATTCCTTACACTTGATTTCCGTGCGGGCCAGCACAGCACCGGGGGGAATCTGGTCGCCGTCCTTCACCAGCAGGGTGGTGACAGTGCTGCCCTGGGTTTGGTCGGCCACCACATCGCGACGGATGACCTGGGTTTCTAGCACCACCATTTGCAGGCGGGTAATCTCAGGATCGGTGTCGTCGGGCACCAGCTCGATGTCGGCTACCACATGGGGAGACTCGTCTTCGATGTCTAGCACCAGTTGAGTCCGCAGCAGTTCTACCCCGTCTACGACCTCAATTCGGTCACCATCCTTGAAGGGCACCCGCTGCACAGCCCGCAGTTTGATGGAACTGCCTGCATCCGTAGCGGAACCCTGGCTAGGCACCGAGGGCTCGTTGGGAACGGTGTACTCCTCTACCGGACGCAGCAGAATTGCAGGCCCTTCGGGGGTTTCCACATATTCCACATAGCGCAGGGCATCGGCCACCAGACCGGGCATGATTTCTTCCCCAGCATTCACCAGGGTGCGATCCCGATCCATCACGTCTTCGGGGGCATCTACCATGTGCAGGTCGCCCGGTTTGACGATGATCTTGCGCAGGATGTCGTTTTTCTGGGTGATTTCCACCACACCGCTGTTTTGGCAGAAGATATCCTTCACCACCTCGGTGCCCGCTTCCAGGTATTGGCCATCCTCCACCATCAGCAGAGAAATATCCTTGTTGACCTCGTGGGTTTCCTCAGGGATCCACAGCAGGGTGCCTCCTTGCACCACTTCGTAGCCCTGTTTGCCCTTGCCCTTCTTGGCAACCTCGACCCCAGCGAACTTGACGATACCGCCCGTCTGGGTCTTGTACTGGTCATCCTCCAGTTCGGCAATCACCTGGCCGCTGGTGACCTTGGCCCCAGGGGTGGCAATCAACGAGAAGCGCTGGCCGTAGGAGGTTTCAATGAAGTAGTGCTCGCGCCCTTGGCCCTGCTCCTTCCGCACCTGGGCCTGATCCAGCATGACGGAGGCGGTGATGATCTCCACTTCCCGGCTGCCCTTGTCATCTTGGCTGTCAGGAAGGCGAACGAAACCGCCGCGCTCGGTGGTGAGCTTGGTGGCGGCCAGGGTGTCGCCAGCCTTAACGTGATCGCCGTTGCGAACTACGGGCTCGGCACCGGGCAGCAGGTTATACACATCGCCAGACAGCACCCAAAGCAGACCGCCACGCTGGGCCAATCGGGTAGTGTTGCCCTGACGGTCGGTTTTTTCCTCCTGCACCAGGCCGTCGAACTTCACTTCCCCGGCCAAGTCAGAGGTCACGTCCTTGGTGGCTTTTTCCGTCACCTTGCGGGTGCGCCCTGCGGAGGGTAGCTCCGCCAGCAGTTGATCTTTCTTCACCGCGTCGCCATCGGCTACAAACAGGATCGTCCCCTGGGGCAGGCGCTCCGTTTGGTTTTTGCCGCTCATTTCCACCACCAGGTCGGCGTCGGATTCGAGCATCAGCGCCTCTTCACCGTAGCGGGTGCGGAAGCCACGGCTCTTGAAACGCTTGGCTAGGCGCACGGTACCGTCTTTGTTGGCATTAATGCGAGGGGCCACTTCCCCGGTGAAGGTACCGCCCGTGTGGAAGGTACGCATGGTCATCTGGGTCCCAGGCTCACCGATGGACTGGGCAGCGATGATACCCACCGCTTCGCCCAAATCCACCATGTCGGAATGGGCCAAGCTCCAGCCGTAGCACAACCGACAGACGGAACGGGTGGCATCACAGGTGAGGGGAGATCGCACCTTCACCTCTTCCACACCTGCCTTCACAATCTCGGTAGCTATCTCTGGGGAAACCGGTTCATTCTTGGCTAGAACCACCTCGCCCGTTTCGGGGTTGACCACATCCTCGGCCACCACCCGACCCAGCAGGCGGTTTTCCAAGGGAATTAGCACCCGCTCCCCATCGGTCATGCTGCGGAGGGGAATGTGGCGCTCGGTGCCGCAGTCGTGCTCCCGAATGATCACATCCTGGGACACATCCACCAGACGACGGGTGAGGTATCCCGAGTCCGCCGTCCGCAGAGCCGTATCCACCAGACCTTTCCGCGCCCCGTAGGAGGAAATCACGTACTCGGTTACGGTCAAGCCTTCCCGGAAGTTGGTTTTAATGGGCAAGTCGATGATTTCCCCTTGAGGGTTGGCCATCAGACCACGCATTCCCACAAGCTGGCGCACCTGGGAGATATTCCCCCGTGCCCCAGAGAAGGCCATCATGTAGACCGAGTTGAGGGGGTTGTTCTTTTTGAAGTTCTCAACCACCTGATCCTTCAGCTTTTCGCTGGTGTCGTTCCAGGTGTCAATCACCTTGGTTAGGCGCTCCACCTCAGTGATTTCCCCTCGGATATAGCGCTCCTCGGTGGCGTTGATGTCCTCCTCGGCGGCGGCCAGCATGGCCCGTTTTTCATCGGGTACTTGCAGGTCTTCCACACTGATGGACACCCCGGCACGGGTGGCGTACTTAAAGCCTAGGTCTTTAATCCGGTCGGCCATTTGGGAGGTGCGGGCCGTGCCGTATTGGGTAAACGACCAGGAAATCAGCTTCTTAAGCTGCTTTTTGTCAATGATACGGTTCCGAAAAACCAGCGAGGATTGAGTTGCCCCTTGCTCAGCCATGTTGTTTCTGCCCCTCGTGCGGTGTACTGATGTCGTGTTCGATGGGAAATCGATGGGAATTTTGGCCCCAGTTCCTGGGATGAACCGGGGTTAGAGGTTAGCTTGCGATTGCTTCTAGGACGGCTTTGTTGTAGATGATGCGGCCTGTCGTGGTTTTGATGTACTGGGAAATCACGTTGCCCTCCTGATCAAGACGCACCCGTCGCTCGGAGTAGATTCGCGTTGTAATCCCGCCGGATTCTTCCTCTTGCTCCAGCACCTCCGGCTGATCCGATTCCACGAGGCCGTCATAGCGCAGCCACACCTTGGCATGGAGATCGACAAGGCCCTGCTCGAAGGCCATGATGGCATCCTCCATGCTGGCGAAATAGTGCCCTTCGCCCTTAGTGGCCCCTGGGTTATCCGCCGTCAGGTAGTAGCAGCCCAGCACCATATCCTGGGAGGGCGTGATAATCGGCTGACCCGTGGCCGGAGACAGCACGTTGTTGGAGGCCAACATCAGCAGTCGCGTCTCGGCCTGGGCTTCTAGGGAGAGGGGGACGTGGACGGCCATTTGGTCACCGTCAAAGTCGGCGTTGAAGGCAGGACAAACCAGGGGGTGAAGCTGAATGGCGCGGCCTTCTACCAGAATGGGTTCAAAGGCCTGAATCCCTAGACGGTGGAGCGTCGGTGCCCGGTTCAGCATGACGGGGTGGCTTTCGATCACCTCTTCTAGCACTTCCCAAACGTTAGGGTCGTTGTGCTGAATCATCTTCTTGGCCGCCTTGATGTTGTTCCCCAAGCCCTGACGAATCAGGCGGTGAATCACAAAGGGCTGGAACAGCTCAATGGCCATCTCCCGAGGCAGACCGCACTGGTGGATTTGCAGCTTAGGGCCGACCACGATGACCGAACGACCGGAGTAGTCCACCCGCTTACCCAAGAGGTTTTGGCGGAAGCGACCCTGTTTCCCTTCGATGATGTCCGACAGCGACTTGAGGGGACGGTTGTTGGCCCCCACCACGGTGCGACCCCGGCGACCGTTGTCGATCAGAGCATCCACGGCCTCTTGCAGCATCCGCTTTTCGTTACGGACGATGATTTCTGGGGCCAGGATTTCCTGCAAACGGGCCAGACGGTTGTTGCGGTTGATTACCCGCCGATAGAGGTCGTTAAGGTCGGAGGTGGCAAAGCGACCCCCGTCCAACTGCACCATGGGTCGCAGGTCGGGGGGAATGACGGGAATCACATCCAACACCATCCACTCGGTTTTAGACCCAGTGGCGATGAAGTTATCGATCACCCGCAGGCGCTTGATCAGCTTGGCCCGCTTTTGGCCCTTAGAGTTGGCGATTTCCTCCCGCAGCTTTTCCGCCACGGTTTCCAGTTCCAGATCTTGCAGCAAGCGCTGGAGGGCTTCGGCCCCAATGCCCACCTCAACCCCGGAGAGTTCGGTCTCTTCGTCGTAGAGCTGGTCTTCAATTTCAATCCACTGGTCTTCCGTCAGCAGTTGCTTGTAGCTGAGGTTTTCGGCATTGCCGGGATCCAGCACCACGTAGGCGTTGAAGTAAACAATCTGCTCCACATCCCGCAGGGGCATATCCAGCAGAATGGCGATGTAGCTAGGGATGCCCTTCAGGTACCAGACGTGGGCCACCGGAGCCGCCAGTTTGATGTAGCCCATTCGGTGACGGCGCACCCGCGATTCGGTGACTTCTACGCCGCAGCGTTCGCAGACAATGCCCCGGTGGCGCACCCGCTTGTACTTGCCGCAGTGGCATTCCCAGTCCTTGGCGGGGCCAAAAATCCGCTCACAGAAAAGCCCGTCCATCTCCGGCTTTAGCGTCCGGTAGTTGATGGTTTCCGGCTTGGTGACCTCGCCCACCACTTGGCCGTTGGGCAGGGTACGTTCCCCCCACTGGCGAATGCGTTCCGGGGATGCCAATCCAATTTTGACGTAGTCAAACCGCTGTTCTAGCTTGGCCATGCTGGGTGTTTTCCTTGTAAGCGCGCTCAATCGAATGGAAAGCCGTGATCTGGGGAGATCCGTGTCGGGTTAAAAGGCTGGATTAGGAGGGTTCCGAGGTGAAAGGCACCCCGGAACCTGGGTTTCGCCGAAGGTGGCGTTAGTCCTCCATGTCCTCGCTGTCGTCGCGGGCGATGGATTCGTAGGTAGGCCGAGAGGGTGCCCGTCGGGTGTTGACATCGGCCATCAGGTCTACCTCAATGTCGCGGCTGGTACCGTCTTCCTTGGTTTCTACCTTATGAACGGCGATGTCGAGACAGAGGGATTGCAGCTCGCGCATCAACACCTTGAAGGACTCCGGCGTGCCGGGACGGGGGATGGACTTGCCTTTGACGATGGCGTTGAGGGCTTCGTTACGGCCCTGCATATCGTCGGACTTAACCGTGAGCAATTCCTGGAGGGTGTAGGCAGCCCCGAAGGCTTCTAGCGCCCACACTTCCATTTCCCCAAAGCGCTGACCACCCTGCTGGGCCTTACCACCCAGGGGCTGCTGGGTCACCAAGGAGTAGGGGCCAGTGGAGCGGGCGTGGATCTTGTCATCCACCAAGTGCACCAGCTTCAGCATGTAGGCTTTGCCCACGGTGATGGCCTTGTCGAAGGGCTCTCCGGTACGGCCATCCCGCAGGATGATCTTGCCGGGGTCATCCGGGTTATAAACCCAGTCTTTGCCCGTCGTTTCCCGAGCTTCCATCAGCTTGCCGTGGGTGGAGTTGCGGGAGGCCTCTTCTCCATACATTTCGTCGAAGGGGATCACCTTAAAGCGGGCGTCCAGATTCTCCGCCGCCCAGCCCAACAAGCACTCGAACACCTGACCCACGTTCATCCGGGAAGGCACACCCAGGGGGTTGAGGGCGATGTCGATGGGGGTGCCGTCGGGCAGGTAGGGCATGTCCTCGATGGGCAGAATGCGGGAAATGATCCCCTTGTTGCCGTGGCGTCCGGCCATCTTGTCGCCCACCTGGATCTTGCGCTTCTGGGCCACGTAGACCCGCACCACCATGTTGGCACCGGGGGGCAATTCGTCGCCCTGCTCCCGGGTAAACACCCGCACGTCTACCACGCGGCCCTTTTCACCATTGGGCACCCGCAGGGAGTTATCCCGCACGTCCCGCGCCTTTTCGCCGAAGATCGCCCGCAGCAGCTTTTCTTCGGGGGGCTGGTCGGATTCACCCTTGGGCGTCACCTTACCCACCAGAATGTCGCCGGATTCTACCCAGGCCCCAATGCGGATAATCCCGGTTTCATCCAGTTGCCGCAGGGCATCTTCCCCGACGTTGGGAATTTCACGGGTGATTTCCTCAGGCCCCAGCTTGGTCTGACGCGCCTCAATCTCAAACTTCTCAACGTGGATGGAGGTGTAGACATCGTCGTAGACCATCCGCTCGCTGAGCAGAATCGCGTCCTCGTAGTTGTAGCCTTCCCAGGGCATGTAGGCCACCAGGATGTTCTGCCCTAGGGCCAGTTCGCCGCCCTCGGTGGCCGAGCCATCGGCCAGCACCTGCCCCGCCTGCACCTTGTCGCCCGGGAAGACGATGGGGCGCTGGTTCAAACAGGTGTCTTGGTTGGAGCGCTGGTACTTTTGCAGCTCGTAGGCGTGGATGTTGCCTTCAGGATCCTTGACCTTAATCAAATCCGCATCTAGGTACACCACCTCGCCATCGGTACGGCTGATAATCACCATCCCGGAGTCGCGGGCAGCTTGGGCTTCCAGTCCAGTCCCTACCAGAGGACGCTCCGGCTGCAACAGAGGTACCGCCTGCCGCTGCATGTTGGAACCCATCAGGGCACGGTTGGCGTCGTCGTGCTCTAGGAAGGGAATCAGGGACGTAGCTACGGAGATAATCTGCACCGGAGACACCGCGACATAGTCTACTTCCGTAGAAGCGGTGGTGGTGAAGTCTTGCCGATAGCGCACAGGCACCGTATCGCCAATGATGTAGCCATCTTCGTCGGTGGCAATGTCGCCAGGGGCCACCCGCAGATCGTCTTCTTCATCGGCGGTCATGTAAACCGGGGAAATATCCTTCCGTACCCGACCATTCTCGGCTTTGAAGAAGGGGGTTTCGATGAAGCCGAAGTCGTTAACGCGGGCGTGGGTGGCCAGGGAGCCAATCAATCCGGCATTGGGGCCTTCCGGCGTTTCAATGGGACAGATCCGCCCGTAGTGGGAGGGGTGAATGTCGCGCACCGCAAAGCCTGCCCGTTCCCGCGTCAGACCACCGGGGCCAAGGGCACTAATCCGCCGCTTGTGGGTCAACTCCGCCAGGGGGTTGGTTTGATCCATGAACTGGGAGAGCTGGCTGGATCCGAAGAACTCCTTAATTGCCGCCACTAGGGGCTTGGGGTTCACCAGGGAAGCCGGGGTGAGGGAATCGGCATCGGAGACGGTCATCCGTTCCCGAATGATCCGCTCTAGGCGGTTGAGGCCCACCCGCACCTGGTTTTGCAGTAGTTCTCCCACGGAACGCACCCGACGGTTGCCGAGGTGGTCGATGTCATCGATGCTGCCGATGTCGAATTCCAGGTTAATGAGGTAGTCAATAGCGGTGAGGATGTCCGTCGGAGTTAGCACCCGAGTCGTATCGGGCACATTCAGCCGCAGCTTGCGGTTCAGCTTGTAGCGGCCTACCCGCCCCAGGTCGTAGCGCTTAGGATCGTGGAAGCGGGAGTACAGCAATTGCTCACCCCCAGCCACCGTGGGCGGCTCACCAGGACGCAGCTTACGGTAAAGCTCTAGCAGGGCTTCCTCTTCACTGAACTGACCTTCTTTTTCAATGGTTTTTTGGAAATATTCCGGGTTCCGCAGCGAGTCGAAAATTTCGTTGTCGCTCAGCCCTAGGGCCTTCAGCAACACCTGGGCCGACAGCTTGCGGGTTTTATCAATTCGCACCCAGACTAGGTCGTTTTTGTCGGTCTCAAACTTTAGCCATGCCCCCCGGTTGGGGATCAGGTTGGCGTTGTAGGTACGGCGACCGTTTTTGTCGGTTTCCGATTTGTAATAGACCCCAGGACTACGGACGATCTGGTTGACGATCACCCGCTCGGCCCCGTTGATGATGAAGGTACCCCGGTCGGTCATCAACGGCAGATCGCCGATGAACACCTCCTGCTCCTTAATTTCCCCGGTTTCCTTGTTGATCAACCGAGTCGGCACATACATCTGCACCGAGTAGGTGGCATCCCGCCGCTTGGCCTCATCCACGTCGTACTTCGGGCTTTTGAGCTTGTACTGCTTACCCAAGAAGTGCAGCTCTAGCTTGCCGGTGTAGTCGGTAATCGGAGAGAAACTTTCAAGCTCCTCGATCAACCCTTCTTCTAGGAACCAGCGAAAACTAGAACGCTGGATCTCTACAAGGTCGGGCAGAACGAAGTTGGGCGTGGTGTAGGTGATAGGTTCAGTCATGGGTTTCCTAAAGCGAGTCAGGCCCTGGCCTGGGTGGCCATTGATTTAGATGAAATCATCCAAACGAAAAACTCAGCTAGTCCGCAGTGGGACTAACCGATGACGATACGGAAAGGGGGCAGAGTAGTCATGTAAAGGAGCAAAGTGGATGGCTAACCTCAGAACGACAAAACCTTTAAACCAGCGAACCCAAAACAACCCACAGCAAAATCTAGATGATGATGTAGGCCGGAGATAAGGGGTGAACTTAGCCAGCATGGGCTATGGTTGTCGGCTCAGACGCAGACACCCTTTCTAAGGGCAGCGGGTCTGACCACTGAAACAGCCTCCAGGCGTTTCGGGTAGTGGTGATGGCCAAGGACTGAAACTCAACTTGGCGCAGAGCTGCTACACCGCGAGCCACATGGCTAACAAAGGCCGGTTGATTGCGTCGCTCCTTACGCATGGGTTCGGGGGAGAGAAAAGGGCAATCGGTTTCAATCAGCAGTCGGTCATCGGGGACAACCTGAACCGAGGCTTTCACCTGGTGGGCGTTTTTAAAGGTGACGATGCCACTAAAGCTGATGTAGAAGCCCAAATCGAGAAACCACTTGGTTTCCTCTGGGGTTCCTGCCCAACAGTGCATCACCCCTGTCACCGGACCAACGGCCTGCTGAAACTCATGAATTAGCCTTGCTGTCTCCTGGGCCGCATCTCGACAGTGAACAATAATGGGTAAGGTCATTCGGGAGGCGATGGTCATCTGTTCCCAAAAGGCCTGACGCTGAACCTCAGCATTATCGGCCTTATAGAAATCTAGCCCCGTCTCCCCAATGGCTACTACCCGGCTATCTGATTGGGCCAACCGTGCAATGTCTGCCGCCGAAGCCGATCCCCACTGGTTGACGTCAAGGGGATGCAATCCTACCGCCAGTGACACCTCTGGGAACCGATCCGCAATCTCCTGCATAGCCCCAAACTCTTGGGGCTTCACGCAGGAGTGAACCATCCGCACAACCCCAGCCTCGCGCCAAGCCTGAGCCAGATCGTTAAGATCACTCGCAAATGTATCGAAGTTAAGGTGTACGTGGGTGTCAACCAGCGGCATAGTTGGGGGTAGCAACAACGAAGAGAACAGCGGCGATGAGTGAACCCAAGCCCTGCCTAGGAAGCTGCCTCAACCCCTTGGGCGTCCTTGCTCTTCAGAGTGTGGGCCAGTTGGGACTTTTTCCGAGCCCCAGTGTTGGGATGGAGCACCCCACGCTTAACAGCTTTGTCAATCTTACTGTAGGCCACCGCCATTTTAGCCTCAGCCGCCGCCAGGTTATCTGGGGTGGGGTCAGCTTGGTAGGCTTCAACCGCTGCCAAGTACGATTTACTGAGTGTTTTAACTGCCGATTTGTAAGAACGATTACGGAGCCGATTCCGCTCGGCAACTTCAATGCGCTTGAGCGCAGATTTAATGTTTGCCACAGTATGCCCTAGCTTAACAAGAATTACACTTGATCTGGATACAACATCTTAGCACCAGATGTCGTCATTTAGCGTGGCAATGTTAAAGGATTTTTGAACTTGGAAGGATGAGGGAGGTTAGAAAAGGGATATGGGGCGATGGGCGTGGCCCCAAGTTCGCTTAGAAATCGACTATCCTGTATAGAACACGACTCTTAACCTAGGGCCATTATACAAGCGCTGCTTAGCGGCCCAGGCCATTGGTTAGTGTTTCCCGCCGAATCTATCCGAACTACTTCGCCGTAATGCTGCGCATCACTCATCAGCTCACTGAGGCTCGGGCCGAGCTACAGCGTATCTGTGCCCGCACCCACGACGATCAGGTCGTTCACAAGGAGGCGACCGTTCGCGAGATCTTGCATGCGGTTAAGCGCCAGGGCGATCAGGCCCTAGTGCAATACACCCAGGACTTTGATCGGGTTTCCCTCGCTCCAGAGGATTTGCGCGTGACGGGGGCCGAGCTTGATGCGGCCTACCAGCAGGTGAGTAAGCCTCTGTTAGATGCGTTGAGGGTGGCCTGCCGCAATGTGGAAGCCTTCCATCGCCAGCGGTTGCCGAAAAGCTGGGTGCAGTTTGAGGAGAATGGGGTCGTTCTTGGTAAGCGATATACCCCGGTAGATCGTGCGGGTATCTACATTCCCGGTGGGCGGGCGGCCTATCCCAGCACAGTACTAATGAACGCCATTCCGGCCAAGGTGGCAGGGGTTTCACGGATTGTCATGGTGACTCCCCCTGGTCCCGATAAGGCGATTACTCCAGCGGTGCTGGTGGCCGCTCAAGAGGCGGGGATTTCAGAGATTTATCGGGTGGGGGGTGCCCAGGCCATTGGTGCGTTGGCCTACGGTACCGAGAGTATTCCAGCGGTTGATGTGATCACTGGCCCCGGCAATATCTACGTCACCCTGGCCAAAAAATTGGTGTTTGGTACCGTCGGGATTGATTCCCTAGCGGGGCCTTCGGAGGTGCTGGTGATTGCCGATGGCAGCGCCAATGCCGACCATGTGGCCACGGATATGCTGGCCCAGGCGGAGCACGACCCCCTAGCGGCTTCGATTTTGATTACCACCAGTGCCCCCCTGGCAGAGGCAGTCGCAGCGTCGGTGGCCCGTCAACTGGCCGATCATCCGCGTCAAACCCTGACCGAAAAGTCCATCGCCAACTATGGCCTCGCCGTGGTGGTAGAAACCCTAGAACAGGCGGCGGATCTTTCTAACCAGTTCGCCCCAGAACACCTACAGCTTGAGGTAGAAGACCCCTGGGCGCTGCTCGATCACATTCGCCATGCGGGGGCTATTTTCCTGGGACACTCTACCCCTGAGGCCATTGGCGACTACCTGGCGGGGCCGAACCACACCCTGCCCACCTCTGGCGCGGCCCGCTATGCTTCGCCCCTGTCTACCGAGACCTTTATGAAGCATTCCAGCCTGATTCAGTACACCCCCAAGGCGCTTGAGGAGGTTGCAGAAGCCATTGCCGTGCTGACCGAAGCCGAGGGGTTGCCCTCCCACGGTCAATCGGTGGCGGATCGGGTGTAGCTTGTGCGAGTTGACCTACAATACCTGTTCATCCATTGTCAAGGGATCGGGGTGGCCTGTGTTTGACGTTGTTCTCATTGCCTTAGACCATACGCCCTTTGACCAGCAGGTCATGGCGGCGGCTCAGCAAATTCGGCTAACCGAGGGGGCAACGGTGGTTTTGGCCCATGTGTTGCCCTACGCCGAGGACATGGCCGGACAGGACGTGTCTCGCCCCCTGCCCCCCGACCACGAATTTCCCCACGGCCAGATTGAGCACCACCTACAAGCCTGTGCGGCCCAGTTAATCCAGCGGATCCCCAGCCTAGAGACCGTGTTTGAGATCGTCCAGGGCGATGCGGAAATCGAGATTATTCGTCTGGCCAACATTCACCAGGCCGATCTAATTTTGCTGGGAAGTCGGGGGCTGACGGGGGTTGATCGGATTCTGGCGGGATCGGTGAGCAGCCAAGTGGTGGCGGAAGCCGCTTGTACGGTGATGGTCGTGAAGTCGCCCATGAATTCTGGCGAAGCCTAGGATCGCCGCTAGGGAAGCCTCAGCAGAACGAGAGAGCCTTCACCAAAGACCCTTAGGAAATGAGAGCCTGCTGGAGCCGATAGCGCTGGCGAAACTGCTCCTCGGCGACAGCCTCTAGAAAGTGCTGAAGAGCGTCGTCCTCCATGGGCTGGGGCAATGCGACGGCAATCTCGATAGCATCGGCCAGGGACTCGGCGGCGGTGATATGAAATCCTGCTGTGGTCAAGGCTTGGAGTCCTAGACCTAGGGAAAACTCCGAAATTCCCAGGCGGGATAGAAGGCGTGAACGCTCCACGGTGGTTTGGGTGCGGGCTAGATATTTGGCCACGCCCACCAGTTGCTGCCAAACGACGATGGGGGAATCGGTGCTTGTGGCTAGGGGCCAGGGGAAAGACTCTGGGCTGGCCAGAGGGTCAGACCTATGGCTGAGATGCGGCTGAATTGGGCTGAAATTCTCGGCGGTGGGGCGCACATCCACCAGCTTGACATGGTAGTACCCCGGTCTGGGAAGGCCCTGTTTAGAAACGGTGGCACTGTGGTAATCCAGCTCGACCACGACATCACAACGGCCTGGGGGGAGTTCCTCCTTGTAGTGGCCCCACCATTCTCCGGGGAAGCCAGCGGTGACGGTATCGTCCCACAGATCAAACTCAGTTTTGATAAAGCCGACCCCCTGGTTGGTGGCATCGCGCAGGTTGCGGTGGAAGGTGTTTTCAAACCAGGCATTCCGAATCAGCAACCGGGGGGCTGGGTTGCCCATGCCGTAGGGTTCCAGCAAGCTGAGTTCTCGGAACAGATCTTGCCCCAAATCCCCCACCGTCACCGTTAAGTCGATGGTGAGGATCGGCTGGGGGACACCGCTGCCCAGCTTTTCGCGCACCGCTCGGTTCATGGCCGTGGTGAACATGGCTAACCGTTCCACGGGCAGGGTGAGGCCAGCGGCGAGGGGATGGCCACCAAAGCTGGTCAGCAACTCGGCCTGGGCCTGAAACAGATCGTACAAATCTAACCCTGGCACAGAACGGGCTGAACCCCTGGCAAGTGGGGTTTCCCCGGTGGGGCTGGGGGGATCGATGGTGAGCAGTAGCGTGGGGCGACCGAGGGCTTGGCTCACCTGTCCGGCCACGAGGCCCAGAATGCCCGTGGGCCATTGCTCATCGGCCAGAATGACGCAGTGGGTGGTGGCCAGATCGATAGCGGCCACCCGATCCATCACCTGGCGATAGAGATCCCGTTGCAGGCCCTTGCGGCGGGTGTTGGCGAGTTCGGCCTCGTAGGCCAAGGTTTTGCAGCGGTCGGTATCTTGGCTGGTGAGCAGTTCCACACAAAAGCTGGCGTCGCCGTGGATGCGGCTGATGGCGTTGATGCGTGGCCCCAGCCCGAAGGAAATATCCGTGGGCCGATCCCCCGTTTTTTGGCAGAGGGTGAGTAGTTCCCTCACCCCCGGTCGCAGATGGGGAGGATTCTCTTTGAGGTGGGTTTGGAGTTGCTTTAAGCCCCGCTGGGCGAGGTAGCGACAGTCTCCAGTAAGGTTGACTAGGTCGGCAATGAGGCCAATGGCAACGAGGTCTAGCAGGTGGTCGAGATGGTAGTGGGGACGGGGATCTAGAGCCTCATGCAGGCCCTCCAGCAGTTTGTAGGCCACAGCCACGCCGGACAGGGTCGCCAGGGGATGATCCGCCGGAAAATGACGGGGAGTGATGAGGGCAACGGCGGCCGGTTCTACCTCCGGCAGAGTGTGGTGGTCGGTGATGATCACCTCCATGCCGAGGGTCTGGGCGTAGGCCACCTCTTCCAGGTTGGTGCTACCCGTGTCGCAGGTGACGATCAGCCCCGTCCCCCAATCCCGCACCTGATCCAGTCCCGCCTTAGACAAACCGTGGGACTCCCGCAGTCGATTGGGAATGTAGTAGTGCAGGGTTTGGCCTGGATCGAACAGTTGCCCCAACCCTTCCCACAAAACGGCGGTGGCCGTGACCCCGTCGGCATCGAAATCCCCCCAAATGGTGACGATTTCCTGGTTCTCAAGGGCCTGTTTGAGGCGGGCCACGGCCTTGATCATGGGCAGCCCAAAGGCGCTGGCGGGGGTGGGCTGATAGATGGATTCGTGGATAAAGCCGTCAATATCGTCTAGGGCAGTCATCTGCCGCTGCCAGAGCACCTGGGCGGCCCTACCCGTTAGCTTGAGCGGTGGCTGTCGATGGGCAACGGCCCCTTGAACAGCCCTCTGCCACGCCTCTGGGGCCGGGGTAGAGGCCACATCGTGCCACAGTGGAAGAGAAAGCTCCATAGCCATCGGAGAAAGAACATTGGGCGTCTATCCACCCAAGGGAATGATATAACCTACGAAGGTTTTTCTAGGACATAGGCACGGGTGGCACAATACCTTCAGCGCTTTAAGGGCGGGCTACGGCTTTTGGAACGGCAGCCTTGGATTGGGTTAATGCTGTGGGCCGTGGGGCTGCTGTTGATCAACTCCCCCCAACAAAGCCTGATGGCCTATGACGAAGGCTACTACGCCCAGCAGGCCCGCTGGATGTTGGACAACCAAGACTGGATCACCGTAGGCTGGTGGGGCAAGCCCTTATTCGACCGCACGATTGGGGCAACTTGGTTGATTGCCCTCAGTTATCTAGTGTTTGACCGCAGCGAATGGTCAGCGCGCCTACCCAGCATGGTGTTCTCCTTGGGGGCGATAATGCTGACCTGGCAAATCGGAAAACGCCTGTGGCCACCCAGGACGGGCCTGTGGGGAGCGGCCATTTTTACGGTGATGCCCCTGTGGATGCATTCCAGCAAGTTGGCCACCCAGGATGTGCCCCTGGTTTTTCTTGAACTACTTGCGGTGTGGGGGCTGCTTCAGGCGGAGGATCAACCTCGGCGGCGCTGGCTCTGGGGAGGGCTGGCAGGGATGGCCCTGGGACTGGGCTTTTTGATCAAAAGCGTGATGATTCTGCTGCCTATGGTAGCGCTGCTGCCCTACCTGGTGGTGGGCCACAAGCGCCATCGCCATTTGCAGAATCCAGGGCTATACCTCGGTTTGGCGCTGGGAATGGCACCGACAGCCTTCTGGCTCGGCGCTAGCTCGGCTCGCTATGGCTGGCTGCCCTTTCAACAGCTTTTTGGCAAGCTCCTGTTTCTGGCCGAAGAGTGGAACCAAAGCCCCACGCCCACCTTCAACCCCGCCGATTCAGTAACCTACTACCTCTGGCACATCCCTGCTACTACCTTTCCCTGGGTGCCCTTTGCCCTGCTAGGAGCCTGCTTGCTCTGGCGTGACCCCGGCGTGGGCCGTCGTACCCTGTGGCTAGGCTATCCTGCCACGCTGTTTATTCTGCTGAGTCTGTTTAACACCCGTACCTGGTACTACTCGCTGCAACTTTATCCCTTTGTGGCGCTGCTGGCAGCGGTGGGGCTGCAATATCTGGGCCGCTGGTATCGGTCGCGGGCACCCCATCGTTATCGGGTGGCGGTGGGTCTCAGTTGGGGGATTGGCGTGCTGGGGCTGCTACTATTCTCGGCAGGCTTAGCCATTCTTGTAGCCCCTGGGGAGCTAGTTACACCGGAAATCCGCCCCTACGGCTGGCTAGGCCTGTTAGGTGGGGTGGGCTGGTTCGTGCCCTGGGTTTTAGCGATGAATCGCCGCTATCCCGTATCCCACAAACAGCAAAGCCTCTGGCAAGGGGGCTGGCTGCTGGGGCCGTGGCTGGTGATTGCCGCCGCCTTCGGTACGGGGCTGTGGGGGAACTATAACCCCAGCCTCAAGGCCACCCTCGCCGCAGACCCCCTGGCCTCGGTGCTGGCCCAAAATTCAGTTCACATGATTCGCCCTGTCGGAGATCATGAGGGCATTTTGCTCACCTACTACTCGCCCAATTTGGGATCAGCCATCGATAATTGGAGCCAACTTCCCCCTGGGGAGTATGCCTGGGGCAACGGGATACTTTTCCCCGTCCCCACGGATCAGAACTTTGAGGTCATTGCCACGGTGGATAACTGGCACCTAGTCAAGGCACCCTAATCAAAAGATGGAGCCGACGCCTGCATGAGCTAGATGCGTGGGGTCTGATGAGAAGGCTTACCTACCTACGGCTAGGCGGACAGAGAAGCTAGGGGACGCTTTTCTTCCTGGATGGGAGCGCTGAGGGCTTCTTCTAGGGGGGCGCGTCCTAGGCGTTCTTCCAGAATGTCCATCACCTCACGGCCAAAGTCGTCGGGGTTGCGCTGCCAGGCCTGTAGGCAAACTTCCCCAAAGAAGGAGCCAAGAGGTTCGGGGTTCCACAGCAGCTTTTTAGACACCCAAGGCAGGTGGATATCGAGGGGATTGTAGTCGCGCTTGAGAATGTCTTTCTCGAAGGCGTATTCCTCTAGGTGGGTGTGGGGTTGTAGACCAATGAAGAAGATAGCGGGGTCCACTTTGTCGCGGCCAAACACCTCCTCTAGGGCACGGTGGTAGGCGATGGTTTGGCGGATGGTTTCGGGCCGTTCGTCAATCACATTGAACGAATAGTTGACGGAAACCAGGTCGTTAAAACCTGCTGCTTTGAGGTCTTTGCAGTTTTGCAGCACCGTCCGCAGATTGTAGCCCATCCGCATTTTGCGCACCAGTTCTTGGGAACCGCTGGTGATGCCAATTTCAAAGTAGTTCATGCCCGTGGCCACCATCAGGTCGGCCAGCTTGGGTGTAATGTTGTCGGCACGGATGTAGGCAGCCCAGTGGATGTCCTCCATGCCTGCATCAAGGATTTTTTGCAGCAGTTCTTCGGCATCCTGCATAAAGCGGCGAGCCGGGATGAACTGGGCATCGGTGAACCAGAAGTTCCGCACCCCTCGGTCGTAGAGCTGGCGCATTTCCGCCACCACCTCATCGGCGGGGTTGATGCGGACCTGCTTGCCTTCTACCACGGTGTAGACGCAGTAGCAGCAGTTGTGGGGACAGCCGCGCTTGGTTTGTACGCCAATGTAAAAGTCTTGATCTTGAAGATAATAGTCAAATTCTGGCCAAATTTGCTCGATATAGCCGTAATTGCAGGCGCTTTTTTCGATGGGTTCGGGTTCTTCGTGGATGAGGCGCTGGCGGGGGGTGGTTTCTCCGGCAATGTAGCAGCGCTGGTCGGAAAAATCTTGCCCCCGCAGCAGCCGTTCTAGCAGGGTTTCCCCCTCGCCCACAGAGATGATGGTGCCCTTGGGCAAACGATTGTGTAGTTGCTCGTAGAACACGCTGACGGCCCCACCGCCAACGACCACGGTGACATCCTGGCTGTAGCGCTTGGCCCGTTTCAGGCCGCGTTTAATCAAACCCTGGTTGCGCCACAGCTCCGCCAGGTAGGTCGTTGCCATACGCAGCCCCCCCACCGCCCCTCGCAGTTTTAGAAAGGGATTGCGGGCATAGAAAAACTCGAAGGCATTTTGCAGCGGGTTGCCCCCCCGTCCACCCACGGGGGCAAAAATTTGAATATCTCGCCAGGAGAAGACCAGCAGCGTGGGCCGAAATTCGTCGATGCAGCGATCTAGGGCAGCCCCGTAATCTAGGGGTGGCACGGCCCCTAGGTCGAAAATGCGCTGCTCTACCTGGGGAAACAGTTTGTGAAGATGATCGGCCAGGTACACCACCCCAATGGGAAAAATCGGGTTACAGGGCAACCGAACATAAAGCACACGGGGGAGATTCGCGGATTGAGAGGTCATCATTCGCAATCGGGGAGACAGGCCAAGTGTTTCAATGGGGGCATCCCTTGCCAGGGGATCGCTAACCCTGAGAATGGTTCACCTATCTTTACAATAACACCGTCCCTTCAAGGCCGCTGCCCTGAAGGGGATTCGCTTCTAGCCCCAGCGGAATAGACCGGGATCAATAGATCGGCCATGCACGGGAATCGGTCACTCCTGCACTACCGTGATACGAGGGCAGGGCAGGAATGATCGCCCAGCCGAGGGGCTAGGTGTGATGGGGGACAGCTATTGTGCCCGACAACCTAGGAGGCATCAAAGCGTTTTACGCTGGGTCAGCAACGGGGACGCTACCCAGACCTTGAAGCGATTGGTCACGTAAGACCCTCCTGATGTCAACCGCCCCATTCCCCTGAAGTCTAAAGAAAAATTAAGGTCTTTATTAGGTAATTAACGCCAAAGACACCCTAACGACCCACAAAAATCTGCCCTATGCGATAGAACAAGTGGCTGCAAGGAGAGATAGAAACGGGGGGGTATCTTGGTCAAAGTTGGGCGATCAAGCCCATGGGGATTGATGAAGTCTCCCTAAGAAATCTTACTCTCTGTACCATTTCATTACAGTTTCACAGGGGTTGGTAGTCGCCTTTACAGCCATTGGGGATCACCAAGTGTTAGGGTCTCCATAGTGATTCATGCAGTTATGCCCACAGCATCAATGGCACAAATTCTTGATCCCATTCCCTCCGATAGCAACAGACCAGTTCTGTGTTGCTATGTCAACGCTACTAGCAAGATTCAGATTGCGCGAATTACCAACGTGCCCGATTGGTACTTTGAACGGGTTGTCTTTCCCGGTCAACGGTTGATGTTTGAAGCCCTACCCAAGGCCATGCTGGAAATCCACACGGGCATGATGGCCAGCGCCATTTTGTCCGATACCATTCCCTGTGATCGCCTTGCCATTGATCAAGACATGCCAGACTTAGGAAGCGATCCCACTACTGTCAACCCCGATTCGGCGAATGGAAAGCCTGTGGTGACCGCTTCTTAGCTCCCTGTCCTCGGTTGATAATCCTAGTTTGCCTCCGGGCGTCGTAGAAAAGGCCTCTAGGCGCATCTAGGGCAGCGATTAACCGTCAGTCTACCCTGTGGTGGTTTGGTCAAAAGGGTCTTCAGGTTTTGACACTCCCACGGCTTGCTCCCTTGCAGAAGCCCGTTTCGGCCTGCCCCGCCGTACGGTAAAGACGGGGGCTTTGCTTGCAGGACTGTAACAACCCATGCCACTGATCGCGCTGCTGGGGCAAGGTCGTGCTATTGAAAAGGTAAGTCTTCCTGCGTTTGGGCTCAAACTTTGGACTTACCTTCTTTTTTATGGCTATGGCGGATTGCAGCTTGGGCAATGGGGCTGACCCTCACGGGCTACGGGCTCTTAGCTACCACGGGAATCTACTGGGCCTATCGTCGCCGTCAGCCGGATCCTCCCTCCTGGTTGCGACTTCTTCATCTCACCCTGGGTATCACCCTGGTGATCCTGGTATTGCTGCTGCTGTCCATCGGCATCATCGGCACCCTAGGCGAATATGGCCGTCTGGGGCATTCCGTTCATCTGCCCCTGGGCTTGCTGGTGGTGGGTTTCGTCCTGGCTTCGGCCTGGAGCGCCAGCCGCATTAGTGTAGAACGCCCCTGGGCACGTAAGCTTCACCTCGTCCTCAATGGCGGACTGGCCCTAGCTCTAGCGGGGGTAGGGCTATCGGGTTGGCAGGTGGTGCAAAAGTATTTACCTTAGGGAAAGTATCCTGCCCACACCACCGTTCCCCATGGATTCTACCCCCGTTAAGCCAACCAATCCGGACACTGCTACAGTAACGGAGGCTGCCACTGCGCCTAGGGTAACCTCTAGCGAAGCGCAGCAGGTCTTTCCCATCGCCCCGTTCATCCGCCTAACCCTGCTGCTGCTATATATAGCCCTCATGGGGCCACTGCCCTTTCTCGCGAAAGCGACCGAGGCTCCGGTGTCTCCCCTGATCCTCACTGTGGGTATCGGACTGGGTTGGCTGGGGCTGTATGGTGCCCTGGGGCAGCGGGTGGTGGTGGATAACCAGGCCATCGAAGTCACCTATCCCACCTGGATTCGCTGGCTGTTGCGGGGGGGCTGGCGGCTACCCTGGCATCAGGCCCAGGCGCTCAAGCCGCGATCCACGGGGCAGGGTGGCATTGTTTACTACTTTGTGGGAGCCGATTCCGTGGAGGGCCATCCCAAGGCCTATCTTTTGCCCATGCGGGTGGCGGGCTTTGCGCGGTTGGTGGGCCTAGTAGAACGCTACACCGATCTCGATACCCAGGATGTTAAGCCCCTGGCCCAGCCCTGGATGTACGGCATTTTGCTGCTGTTTACCCTGTTTTTGCTGCTGATTGATCTTTGGACGATCTCTACCGCGCTTTCCTTGGCGAATACGGCCCAGATCGTTGCGGTAGTCAGCGTATAGGGGAGGGGCTGGATGGCCTGGGGAGGTGGCATGACCCGTGAATTGATCGGTCATGGGACACTGCCAGACCCTAGGCCATGGGGTTACTGGTTTCGTAGTCACCACAGCCAATGGCCGCTTCGGAAAGAGCGGTTTTGGGGTGGAGGGGACACTTTAAAAAGGGACTGTTGGTGAAATAGCGGCAGCCGGCACAGGGAATTTGGTGCATTCGTTGGGCCCGCTGCATTCCGTCGCGGGTCACTGCTACCAGTTGCCACACCGTCATGACCACTAGCCCCCAAGCCAGCACAAAACACAACGGCACCAAGAAGGGGCGAATCCAGTGGATGAGTTGCAGCAGAACGATGAGCAGCCCCTGTATGACTTGATCCATCATGACCGTAGCCAACCTGCAATCTGTATCCAACTGTAGGGGCAAAGGGTGAAGAGCGTCGCGCTGCTTAGGAAAACTTCAGGCTTGGGGGATGGTTGGTCAGATTAGGGGGGTGGAAGTGCCTTGAGGATATCGAGGAATCTGTAGATGGCGGGAGTATGGAGCCCGTCGGCAAGAATCGCGGCTCCAATCAGCCGTGACAGAGGAGCTGGCAGGGAAAACACCTGCACTGCACTGGGGACGGGTTCGGCGGCGAGGCGAGGCAAAATAGTCGCCCCCATGCCCTGGGCCACTAGGTTGACGATGGTGGTGTCGGTTTCTACCTCAGAAATTACATTGAGGTGGTAGCCGTGGGCCTGAATATGGGCATAGACATCCCGCATCATCACCCGATCCAAGGGCGGCATAATCATCGGTTGCTGGGTTAGTTCGTTCCAGGTCAGGCGTTGACTGGATGGGGTGAACTGGGGTGGCATGAGGGCGACATACTCATTATCTAAAATGGTCCAGGTGTCTAAATCCTCGGCGGCAGGCAACACCGTTAGGCCAATATCGGCTCGTCCCTCTCGCAAAGCCCTCTCTACTTGGCGATAGTTATCGTGTTCACTGAGGTTGACAGTAATTCCAGGATATTGGTGGCTGAACTGAGCAATGGCATCGGGCAGCAGGTGAATGGCAATGCTACGGAATGAGGCCACCCGTACCTGTCCACCTTTCAGCCCCTTAATTTCCTCCGCTTCCTGCACAATCACCTCTGCTTGGTGCAGCATTCCACGGGCATGGGTCACAATGCGTTCGCCCACCGGGGTTAGTTTTGCCCCATGCCGCCCCCGCGATACCAACACCACCCCCAGATGATCCTCCAAGGCCGCAATGCTGTGGCTCACCGCCGATTGAGACATGTCCAAAGAGAGCGCAGCCTCGCTAAACGTGCTGTGATCGGCCACCGCCACCAATACCCGCAGTTGGGAGAGCTTCATCTGGTTTTGGGGGTTGTCTTTCATGGGGGATGGGGAGTGGGAAGCCCGGAATGGGGGAGTCGGGAATGGGGGATGGAATCTGGGTAGATTAGGGACTTTGGACGGGTTAGGGAATTTGAATGGGGCGACGATGAGTAGCCGCGACTTACCTACTTCCACCCTCCAACCTTGCCCCCTACTCCCTACGCCTCACTCTCTAATTCCCCTGTTCCCGACCCGCCATGTTGCCATCATCGAGGGCTGGTGTATAGTTTTGGTGAATCTCGTTCCGATTAGCTGCGCACCATGGACGTTTCCCCTCACCTTTCCCTGACCAATATGCCTTCGGCCCCTGGGCTAGTAGAGTCCATCCTACGCCCCATTGTCCTTGAGGACGCGCCGCAGGTTCAGTCCTTTTTGCCCCTAGATACAGTTCCCCTAGCAGCGGTTTCGGTGTCTTCAGCGATGCCGCAATCCATGGTGCTAGCCCAGCAGTTTGACCAGGATATCCTGGGCGACATGGGCAAGCTGTGGAACACCTTTATTGAATCGGGGCAGGTGTGGGCGCTGCTGATTGGCATTGCTGTGGGCTATTTCATCCGTAGCCTCACGGCCTATTAGTCTTCAGTAGCCCCAAAACCTCATGGGAAACAGTCATCTTAGCTGTCTTTGTGGCCGATCAGAGGCTCATTCTATCGGGTTTTGTCGATCTTCTAAGTCTGCCTAAATTCTATAGCGGATTTCACTCAGGTAAAGTACATTGCGATGATATCACCTGCCCCCCTTATCAAGGGGGGTACAGAGTGAGCCTTAGACAAGCTAAAACCTGGGGGGATCTAGAACTCAGTGAGGGTGTAGCTCACTCTATTGAGAACCGCTATAGTTTTGTCCGACCAACGCATTTTGTTCACCGTCTATCGGCCCAAAGGAGTTCCATTGGAAACCCCCTCCTCATCCCAAACCTGGAGTCAGCGTTTTGAATCGGCCCTGCATCCGGCCATTGCCCGATTTAATGCCAGCATTGGCTTCGATATCGCTCTGATCGAGTACGACCTCACCGGGTCCGAGGCCCACGCCAAAATGCTGGTGAAGACGGGCATTCTCACCCCGGAGGAAGGGGAGGCCATCGTCAACGGCTTGGAAACCATTCGCCAAGAGTACCGCGAGGGCCGTTTTCAACCGGGCATTGAGGCGGAGGATGTCCACTTTGCCGTAGAGCGACGGCTAACGGAATTGATCGGCGACGGAGGCAAAAAGCTCCATACGGCCCGGTCTCGCAACGACCAGGTGGGCACGGACGTGCGCCTGTACCTGCGGGCGGAAATCGCGGCGATCCAGGGCCAACTGCGGCAGTTTCAGCAAACCCTGCTCTCCCTGGCCGAGGCCCATGTGGAGACCCTAATTCCGGGCTATACCCACCTGCAACGGGCGCAGCCCCTCAGCTTGGCCCACCACCTGCTAGCCTATTTCGACATGGCCCAGCGAGACTGGGAACGGCTCCAGGACATTCAAAAGCGGGTCAACATTTCGCCCCTGGGCTGCGGTGCCCTAGCCGGGACGACCTTCCCCATTGATCGACAGTATTCCGCTGAACTGCTGGGCTTTGAGCGGGTCTACGGCAACAGTTTGGATGGCGTCAGCGACCGGGACTTTGCCATCGAGTTTGCCTGTGCCGCCAGCTTGATCATGGTGCACCTGTCGCGGCTGTCGGAGGAAATGATCCTCTGGGCTTCGGAGGAATTTAGCTTCGTTAGCCTCAACGATAGCTGCTCCACCGGATCCAGCATCATGCCCCAAAAGAAAAACCCCGACGTGCCGGAACTGGTGCGGGGCAAAACGGGCCGCGTGTTTGGCCATCTGCAAGGGCTACTGGTGATGATGAAGGGCTTGCCCCTGGCCTACAACAAGGATTTACAAGAGGATAAAGAGGCCATCTTCGACACGGTGCAAACGGTGCGCGGTTGCCTAGAAGCCATGACCATTCTGCTGGCGGAGGGCGTCACCTTCCGAGTGCCCCGGCTGCGGCAGGCGGTGAACGAAGACTTTGCCAACGCCACTGATGTGGCCGATTACCTGGCGGCGAAGGGTGTGCCCTTCCGCGAAGCCTACAACCTGGTGGGGCAGGTGGTGAAGACCTCCCTGGCGGCCAACAAGCTCCTACGCGACTTAACGATGGAAGAATGGAAATCCCTCCATCCCGCCTTTGAGGAAGACATCTACGAAGCGATCACCCCGCAACGAGTCGTTTCGGCCCGCAACAGCTACGGCGGCACCGGGTTCGACCAAGTGCGCCAAGCCATCCAACGTGCCCAGCAAATTCTGGGGGATGACTAGATGGCCATTAGCCTGTGCATGATCGTCAAGGACGAAGCGGCAACCCTGGGCAAAGCCCTGGCCAGCGTCAAAGACGTGGTGGACGAAATCATCGTGGTGGACACGGGTTCCGCCGATGACACCGTCGCCATTGCCCAATCCTCCGGGGCCAAGGTGCATTCCTTCCCCTGGGTGAATGACTTTGCCGCTGCCCGCAATGCTTCTCTGGCCCACGCCACCGGGGATTGGGTGCTGGTGATTGACGCCGACGAAGTCCTGCAACCGGAAGTCGCCACCCTGTTGAAAGCGCTGGATCAGGGCCAACCCTTAGGGAACATCCCGGCAGAAAATATCCTAGCCGTAAACCTGCTGCGGCTAGAACTGGGCGCACCCCAAACCCCCTACACGCTGATTACTCGCCTATTTCGGCGGCGACCTGAGATTCAGTTCAATCGCCCCTACCACGAAACCGTAGACGACAGCATCACCGCTCTCCAAGCCCAGGAACCCCACTGGCAGGTAGTCACGTTAACCACCGTGGCCCTACACCACACGGGCTACGATCCGGCGGTGGTGGTGCAGCGGGGTAAGTTTGACCTCGCCCAGCGGGTGATGGAAGCCTATCTTGCCGATCACCCCAACGACGGCTATCTGTTGAACAAACTCGCGGCGCTCTATCTGGAATCGGGAAAACCCGATCAAGCGATTGCCCTGCTGCACCGTGCCCTGGCTAATCTTGATAGCCTCGACGCTCTCACCCGTTACGAAGTCCTGTACCACCGCGCCCTGGCTCAAGGGGATAGCCACCCCGATCAGCCCGACCTCGCCGCCACCGACTACGAAGCTGCCCTAGCCCAGGACGTGCCTGCGATCCTAAAACTAGGCGCTTGGATCAATTACGGTAGCCTGAAAAAAGTCCAGGGGGATCTCCTCGCCGCCGTTAATTTGTTTGAGCAAGCCATCGCCGCCGACCCCACCTTGGCCATTGCCCACTACAACCTAGGCACCACCCAGCGGGCCAGGGGCTACCTGGATGAAGCCATCGCCGCCTACCGCCAGGCCATTGCCCTCCAGCCCAACTACGCTGAGGCTCACCAAAACCTTGGGGTCGCCCTCTTCAAGCTGGGCCAACTGCCCGAAGCCGTGAACGCGTTCAATCGGGCCATCAATCTCTATGCCACCTACGACCCCGAAACGGCGCAGCGTTTGAAGCAGGGGGTGCAACAATTGGGTATTCCTATCAATCTGCTGGCAGGGGCTCAGTGGCAATAGGGGCGCAGGCCAATAGAGGCGTACGCCAAGCGCAGAAACATAGGCATCACAGCAGCGAGGGGATCAGCGATAGCCAGAATGAACGAGAGGGACAACTACTGACTGTAGCGAGAATCATTCCAGTCGAAACCTAGCCCTCCGCCACTGTTGTTGGGGACAGAACCTGGTGAAGGCTCTTGATTGCGCCGCCGCTGCCAAGAAATCCCTGTGCCATAGGTGCCAGGACGCCAGTGTTGACCATGGCTAGTGCTGCCACTGGCGGTAGACCCGATTCTGGTATTTGGGGATGGGGGGATGTGATCACTGGGCATCGGACGATAGCGAGTACGGTGGGAGGCCTCTAGACCCACCTCTGCGGCATGGGGCGAAATGCCAGAGCGGTTAGTCGCGATGAAATCTCGGAGTTGGCTCACCACCCCATCCCATCTCAAGTTTGGCTGCTTCAAAATGTCACGCAGAGACTCCAGTACGCCACTGGCTTCATCTTCCTGATCGACGAGCTTGAGCGGCTGCGAGGCCCGCAGAGGATCGACCTGAACGGCGGCAATGGCTTGACGCACGGCACTTTTAATTTGGTTACGCAACTCTCGCTTTGCTTTTTCGTATTGGTGCTGCCAGCCTTTTTCACTGGAGGCATAGAGGGCAGGAAGCCGATTGAGGGCGTAGGTTTCGACTTCGACAACCTTGAGGTACTTCATGATACGGGGCGACAAATCTTTGATCTGCTGCTCCACTTCCTCGGCCACCAACAGTTCCATAACGTTGATATAGGCTCGTCGTGGGCTGTCTTGCAGAATTTTCATAGCTTAATCTATCCTCTATGACGCGATTCAGGATTGCCTCGGCTTCACGGCAGGCTAGCCACAACAACAGCAGCAAGTAAAGAAAGATACCGCTATGCTCGAGATTTAACCGTATATTACCCGTTCTTTGCCTGGTTGGTACCGTGGCTCTATCTTGGTCGGGAATAACGTGTCTGAAACACCCGTATGGGTGGCGGTAAGATGCGCCGTGGAAGCGTACTAGTACAAGGCTATTATCCTCGCCAATGACCATTTGCCTAGGCGGCTAGGGGGAAACTTCGATTGGCATTTTGAGGGCTATGGCCTTTAGTTATCCCGGCGCGCCAAGGCCGTTTGATGACTATTATGCACCCTGTCTATTTTTATCATAGTCGTAATCTAGGCTGACTGTGTTCAGCGAATCCATGATTTAAACCATCCTGTAATAAATGAGCATCATATTAGGGATTTGAAGATAACCTCCTATCACTTTGTGACTAAATTAAAACCATTGGCGAGAGAATTGTTAGGCTTCCTAGCCACCAGGATATAGTGCTGCTGAGGCCATGAGAGCCGTTTTTGGCCGCAAATAGAACCTTTTTGAGTTTAATGCGTCTAGCCAAATAGGCTGCTTTCCGTAGATTTACTCAGTTGAACATATAGGTTAGTTTCTAGAGTAAGCATCCTAGTCAGAGTAAAGATGGCCAAGATGCCCTTTAGAGACTAGCTGCTAAAGGAATCGATGATTTATAACGATCTAGCTCCCTGATTGAGTCTACGTTTTAGCAGAAATCCCTGCTAGCGGTTGTTTGGTGTTGACTCTGTCATCATTTGCTATTCGTCCAGGTTTATCTAAGACATTTATGCCCCCATACCACAACGCTTTATCGTTAGATTTGGGGTAAACCTGGCGCATCTATTCCAGCTTCAATCGCATCGCCATGGTCAAGTTGTTGTGATGGGAGTGATGGGCTGTTGCAGAGGGCGTAGGGAGGGGTGGACGAGGTTACAGGGGCCTTCGAGGGACTGAACAGAGAACACAGCACGGATATCAGTACTCCCATGCCAGATCATGGAGAGTTTTTTGTTGCGAGAGTAAAAATGTAGCGAGGGCGGCGTCACGAAACTTAAAATTTCGTTAGCATTATTGATGACGAGCTTAAGTTTTTTCAATGACCCTAACTACCCCACAGCGCCTTCTATCCCTTGGTAAGCTGGCCTTCACGCCAAACTCATCGGCGAATATCCCCTTTCAGACGACCTGGACAATTCTGAGAGTTGTGGCCGGAATTGTAATGATTCATAACGGTCTTGATAAGCTCTCTAATATTGAAAGCTTTGCCGAAGCCTACGTTGCCTATCTGGGTCTACCCTTCCCCGTGACCCTCAGCTATCTTGCGGCCTTCACAGAACTCATCGGTGCCCCCCTCGTGGCGCTGGGCTTATTCGCCCGTCCGGCTGCCCTGGGGCTATTTGTCACCATGGTGGTGGCTATGTATCACCACATCAAAGTGGCCGGGCTAAGCATTCCCTACCTAGAACTGTCGGCCCTGTATGCGGCCACCTTCTTCTTCTTTGTGGTTAACGGGGCTGGGGCCTTCTCGGTGGATGCTTGGGTTGCTCGCCTTATCTCTGGGGTGCAAAGCCACCAAGCGGAAGATCAACGGGAATCCCTGGAAACGACCTTTCAACGCTCTGGTTTACCTGAGGCAGAAACCCCTACTCGCTAGGCTATGGGTATCGTAGGGTTAGCCCCAGTGCGGGTTAACCCCCACATCCCGGTTTCTGGGTTGAGGTCTCCACTAGGCTGATTCAGTCGGGGGGCGACGACCCAATAGCCAGTAGGTGGCCATTTGCCCGCGTCCCTTAACGGCCACATGTCCCCTAGGCTCGAACAAAAACTGATCCTTAAGCTTCTCGTACAGTTCTGGCGTTACTTGGATACGCTGGGGCAGTCCGGTTGTCTCCATGCGGCTAGCAATGTTAACGGTGTCGCCCCAGAGATCGTAGGCAAACTTGCGGCGGCCAATCACCCCTGCCACCACCGGGCCTGTATGAATGCCAATGCGGATTTTGAAGGGTGCGCCGTCGGGACGGGGAAATCGCTGAATCGCCTCACAGATATCGAGGGCAAACTGGGCAATGGCGGCCTCATGATTATCTTGGGGGGTGGGCAATCCTCCGGCGACCATGTAGGCATCACCGATAGTTTTGATTTTTTCGAGGTGGTAGAATTCCGCCAGTTGGTCAAACATTGAAAACACTTCGTTGAGCATTTTGACCAACTGACGAGGGCTCATTTCCCCAGAGGCCGCTGTGAAGTCTACTAAGTCGGCAAACAGCACGCTAACCTGATCTAGGCTTTCGGCAATGGTGCGTGCCCCAGATTTTAGCCGCTGGGCAATGCGGTAGGGCAAAATATTCACCAGCAGCCGATCGGCCTGCTGCCGCTGCTGCCGCAGTTCGTTCTCCATCTGGCGGCGTTCGCTAATATCGTGGACGATGCCTTCGTAGTAGAGTAGGGTACCCTCGGCATCGTATACTCGCCAAATGTCTTCGCTGACCCAAAAGGTGCTGCCGTCCTGGCGAAAAACCTCTGACTCAGCATCGGTAATTTTGTCAAATCGACTGAGATAGGCCAACAGTTCCTCCCGACGTTTGGGTTGCACGTAGATCTGGCGACTGATATCGGTCACAGCAGCGATCATGGCAGCGGCGGAGTCGTAGCCACAGAGGCGGGCCATGGAGGGGTTGACGCTGAGGAGATGACCGTCGCCGGTGGCCTGAAAAATGCCTACCGTGGCGTTTTCAACTAGGCTGTAATAGTTCAGTTCTGCGGATTGACGGGCCTTCTCAAGCTGAATACGCTCCTCCACTTGCCGCTGGAGTTGCTGATTTTTTTGGTAGAGTTGTCGGCGCTGCTGGGCTAAATAGATCTGATTTTGAACCCGCACCAGCACCTCCTGCACCGCGAAGGGCTTGGCAATGTAGTCGGCGGCTCCAGACTGAAACGCCTTCACCTTATCGAGGGAGTCTGCCAGGGAACTCAGAAAAATGACTGGAATATCGCGGGTGGCGGCATTTTTTTTAAGTTGCTGGCAGAGGCTATAGCCATCTAGGTCGGGCAGCACCACATCGAGCAGAATCAAATCGGGCTGCTGTTGGCTGATGATGGCCAATCCGGTCTCCCCATCAGACGCTTGGCGCAGGTGGTACCCTTGCTGGCTCAGCAGCCGTCCCAGGAGAAAACGGGTCTCTGCGTCGTCGTCAATGATGACCAAATCGATGGAAGGGGGGGCGAGATCAAGCGATGGGGCCGCGTCTTTCACTCAGGATAAACACCTAGCAGATGAAAAGGTCACTCAAGGCTATGACGAGGGCATGCCAGTGCCGCATCGGATTAAAATCTGCCGCACGTCTGGCTATCCTACTGGTCAAACTCAGATAAAACAAGCATCGACCGCTCGATGAATCCGGAGATTTTTATCCATCCTCTGGGGGTTTGTGCTAAAACGAGGCCACTACAGCCCCAGAGAACCTGGTCAGGGGGCGGTTGGTGATCGAAAATAGATGGGCTATTCTTCTGTTGAACTGGGGATAACTATGGTTGATTTGGCCGCTCGATGGCAAGGTGTATCGATAATGACAATGTGGCGACGGCGATCTTGGCGGCGCGTAGTTCAGTTTGTGGGGCTGTTTAGCCTCTGTTTGGGGGTGGCCTTAGGCTGTGCGGGCAATAACCAACCCGCCACCGAGGCTCCCACCAGCGGAGACAGCAACGGGCGGATTTCCCTCGGCACCACCCTCACCGCCCGCACCCTCGACCCCGCCGATGCCTACGAGACCTTCCCCGGCATTCTGCTGCAAAACCTAGGGGATCGGCTTTATACCTACACCCCCGGCACCACGGATCTAGTGCCCCAACTGGCCACGGACATGCCCACCGTTAGCGAGGATGGCCTCACCTACACCATCCCCCTGCGTCAGGATGTCACTCTCCACGATGGCACCCCCTTCACCGCTGAGGTGATGGCCTTTTCCATTGAGCGGTTTATGGAAAATGGCGGGCGTCCGGCCTACCTGCTGTCGGAGAAAATTCAGTCCGTAGAAGCCACGGGCGACTACGAACTCACCCTTACCCTCAGCGCTCCCTTTGCGGCCTTTCCGGCCCTGCTCAGCTTTTCGGGCATCACCCCAGTTTCCCCCGCCAGCTACGAAATTGGGTCGGGCAAGTTTAACCCCGATAGCTTTGTGGGCAGCGGCCCCTACAAGTTGGCCAGCTTTGCCAGCGACGCCATCAAGCTGGATGTGAACGAAAACTACTGGGGCGAGGCTCCGACCAACCAGGGCATCGATATTCAAATTTTCACTAGCCCCGCCAACCTCTACAACACCTTTCAAACGGGTGGCCTAGACGTGGCCTACCAAACCCTCGACCCCGAACAAATCGCCAGCCTGCAACGGAATGCGGGTTCTGGCGGCTGGGCGGTGATTGAGGGCGGCACCAACGTGATCAACTATATGTCTCTCAATCGGCGGATTGAGCCGCTGGATGACGTGCGGGTGCGCCAGGCCATTGCCGCCATGGTGGATCGGCCCCTGCTGAATGAACGGGTGTTCCAGGGGCAGGCGGAACCGCTGTACAGCCTAATTCCCCCCAGCTTTGAGATTTCCCAGCCCGTGTTCAAAGACACTCTGGGCGACGGCAACTTTGAGAAAGCCAAGGCACTGCTGACCGAGGCGGGCTTCTCGGAAACCAACCCCCTCACCGTGGAAATTTGGTACCCCTCCGCCTCCACCACCCGCAGCATCGTCGCCAACACCCTCAAAGAATCCATCGAAACCGCCCTGCCGGGATTGGTGATCGTGGACATTCAAAACACCGAAGGGGCCACCCTCTGGCAGAACGTGGGCCAGGGCATTTACCCAATCATCCTCTCCAACTGGTACCCCGACTACAACGACCCCGACACCTTTATCCAGCCCTTCTTGGGGTGCGAAACAGGTAGCGTAGAGGCAGGTTGTGAAGAGGGCGCATCCCAGGCCAATGGGTCGTTCTTCTACAGCACCGAGGCGAATGATCTGATCGCCCAACAGCGGGCCGAACAAGACTCCGCCGCCCGTCAGGCCATCATCGCCAAACTGCAAACCATGATGGCGGAGGAAGTACCCTACGTGCCCCTCTGGCAAAACAAAGACTTTGTCTTCGCCAAAAACGGCGTCAGCGGCGTAGCTATCGAACCCAGCCAGCAGTTCCTACTCTGGCGCATCAGCCGTTCCTAGGCTCATCCTTGGCTTAGGCGCGTGTTGTTGCCGCCCTACATTCTAGAGTCCTAGGTTAACCTCAGTTCGGGTTAGACATCGTAACCAGATCCCCTGGTAGACCTCACCCCCAGCCCCTCTCCCACGAGGAGAGGGGAGCTAGAAAGGCTCAAAGTCCCTCTCCCTTGGGGAGAGGGATTTAGGATGAGGTCTAAAGCGCAAGCTGGAAGCAGGTTTCTCAAGCTTGCAGCGACTGGCTTATCCCGAACTCAGGTTAGGTTGGTTCAGTCTACCCATTACAGCCCCCAGCCTAGGACCTCCGGGCCGTTTTAGGAAACACCTGCCTAAGCTCCGATCTTCCCATCCCATCCTGGCAAGGCTGACCTAGGGCGCTCATGCAATGATGGCTACGACTAGCTCATCGTTTTCGATAGGGTTCTCGGTACCAATCCCACCCCACCTCCTAAGGACTTTTTTCCCATGATCAGACCACGTTTTATGATGAGATCACTCCTGACGCTGGTTCTCGGCATTGCCCTCAGCGTCAACCTTTTCGTTGGGCCAGCCCAAGCCATCGCCAGCCTATCTACCCTTCCCACCCTAGGCGCATTTCAAATGCTCGGATCGGCCCCCGTGCCTGCTGGCGACATTAAAAAATTCGTCGCAGCCTACCAGTCGATCCAAACCATTCGTGACGACGCTGAAGAGAAAATGGCTACCGCCATCGCTGCCGAAGGACTGACCATTGACGAGTTCAATACCCTAGCCGAGCAAACCCTTGATGGGAAACCACCTTCCTCCGATGAGGAGGCCACCCAAAAGTTTGAAGCGGCCATTGAGCGTATCGCCATTCTGCGAGAAGAGGCGGAAGGCACCATGGCCACCGCCATTGAGAAAGCCGGAATTTCGGTGGATCGATTCAACGAAATTCTAGAGCAGTCTGACCAAGACCGCGAACTCTATGAACGTATTGGCAATCAAATTAACGGATGATAAATGCGTAGTCATCAGTTGGCCCTGTAGGTTCCCTTGAGGCGCTGAGGGTTCTAGCGATTTGGCTGGGGGCACTGGGCCAAGCAACGGTGTCGCTATCTTTAGGTTTTGCTCTAGGTGTCTATCTAGGATCGCGATGATTTGGGAGGAGGTAGATCCCTCCGGGGCTGGGGTGGCGGCAACCCGCCTCACCCACGGGCGGAACACCGACCCTAGGCATTGGCCCTAACTTTCTACAATGCAACCATAGTGAATTTTGTAGAAAAACAACTAGCCGGAGCAACATCTATGCAACCTACCCAAGGTCTCTTTACGGAAAAAGCCTGGGAAGCTATTGTCCAATCCCAGGATCTTACGAAACAGTCCCAGCATCAGCAAATTGAAAGTGAGCATCTCTTCCTGGCCCTACTGAATCAGGAAGGGCTTGCGGCAAGCATTTTTACGAAGATCGGGGCGCATGTTTCGCGGCTGCGGGAACGTGCCGAAGCTTTCATTAGCAGTCAGCCCAAGGTTTCTGGAGCCGGAACCTCGGTGTATTTGGGCAAATCTCTAGACAGCCTGTTGGATCGGGCCGATACTTACAAAAAAGGCTATGGCGACGAGTTTATTTCCATCGAACACTTGATTTTGGCCTACACCAATGATTCGCGCTTTGGCAAGGGCCTTTTTCAAGAATTGGGCATTACCGAAGCTAACTTAAAAAACGCGATCCAATCCATTCGAGGCACCCAAAAAGTGACCAACCAAAACCCTGAAGGTACCTATCAATCCTTAGAAAAATATGGCCGTGATTTAACCGAAGCGGCGAGCCAAGGCAAACTCGACCCGGTGATTGGTCGAGACGATGAAATCCGTCGCACGATTCAAATTTTGTCTCGTCGCACCAAAAATAACCCCGTGCTGATTGGCGAACCGGGTGTGGGTAAAACCGCCATCGCCGAAGGGCTAGCCCAGCGGATTGTGAAGGGCGATGTGCCGGAATCTCTACAAAATCGTAAGCTAATTGCCCTAGATATGGGGGCGCTAATTGCCGGAGCTAAATATCGAGGTGAATTTGAAGAACGTCTGAAGTCCGTCCTTAAAGAAGTCACTGATTCTGCCGGACAGATCATTCTCTTCATCGACGAAATTCACACCGTCGTTGGGGCTGGGGCCACCCAGGGGGCCATGGATGCGGGCAACCTACTCAAGCCCATGCTGGCTAGGGGCGAACTGCGCTGTATTGGCGCAACCACGCTAGATGAATACCGCAAATACATCGAAAAAGATGCCGCCTTGGAACGCCGTTTCCAGCAGGTCTATGTTGATCAGCCCAGTGTAGAAGACACCATTTCGATCCTGCGAGGGCTGAAGGATCGCTACGAAACCCATCACAACGTCAAAATTTCCGACAGTGCCCTGGTGGCCGCTGCGACCCTGTCAACTCGCTATATTTCCGACCGATTTTTGCCGGATAAAGCTATCGACCTAGTCGATGAAGCCGCTGCCAAACTGAAGATGGAAGTCACCTCTAAACCAGAGGAATTAGACGAAGTGGATCGTAAGATTCTACAACTGGAAATGGAGCGACTATCTCTGCAAAAGGAAAGTGACAATGCCTCTAAGGAACGGCTGGAACGCCTAGATCGGGAACTGGCTGACCTGAAGGAACAGCAAACCACTCTCAACGCCCGCTGGCAGTCTGAAAAAGATGTGCTAGAAGAGCGTAAAGCAGTGAAAAGCAAGATTGATCAGGTGGAGGTGGAAATTCAGCAGGCGGAACGCGCCTACGACCTGAATAAAGCCGCCGAATTAAAGTACGGCAAATTGACGGAATTGCAACGTCAATTGGAAGCCGCCGAGCAGAAAATGGCGGAGATGCAAAATTCCGGTCGTTCCCTCACCCGTGAAGAGGTGATTGAGGCAGACATTGCCGAAATTATCTCCAAATGGACGGGCATTCCCGTTAGCAAATTGGTGCAGTCGGAAATGCAAAAACTGCTGCTGCTGGAGGACGAACTCCATCAGCGGGTGGTGGGTCAAGATGAGGCCGTTACCGCCGTGGCCGATGCCATCCAGCGTTCGCGGGCGGGATTGGCGGATCCTAACCGTCCCATTGCCAGCTTCATTTTCCTTGGCCCCACCGGGGTCGGCAAAACCGAATTGGCCAAAGCCCTGGCCGCCTACCTGTTCGATACCGAAGAGGCCATGGTACGCATCGACATGTCGGAATATATGGAGAAGCACGCCGTTTCCCGGCTGATTGGGGCACCTCCCGGCTACGTGGGCTACGACGAAGGCGGCCAACTCACCGAAGCCATCCGCCGCCGCCCCTTTGCAGTAATTCTGTTCGACGAAATTGAAAAAGCCCACCCCGACGTGTTCAACGTCATGCTGCAAATTTTGGACGATGGCCGCGTCACTGATGCCCAGGGCCGCACGGTGGACTTCAAAAACACCATTATCATCATGACCAGCAACATCGGATCCCAGTACATCCTGGATCTGGCTGGGGAAGATGAGCAGTACGACGAAATGAAGGCCCGCGTGATGGAGGCCCTACGCGGCAACTTCCGTCCCGAGTTCCTCAACCGGGTGGATGAGATGATCATCTTCCACGGCCTGCGGAAATCTCAACTGCGGGAGATCGTCAAGCTGCAAGTGGTGCGCCTAGAGCAGCGCTTGGCTGACCGCAAGATGGCCGTCAAACTCTCCGAAGCCGCCCTCGACTTCCTCGCCGAGGTGGGCTACGACCCCGTCTACGGTGCCCGTCCGCTGAAGCGGGCTATCCAGCGGGAGCTAGAAACCCAGATCGCCAAATCCATCCTGCGGGGCGAATTTGGCGAAGGCGACACCATCTTCGTGGATGTGGAAAACGAGCGGCTGTCCTTTAATCGCCTCTCTGCTGAGTTGGTGACGGCCTAAGGGTGGGGGTGTCCTAGCGCGAGTCTCTAGCGCGAATCTCTGGGGTGGGCTATCAGAGGGCAGTCGTTAGTCGGTTAACAGTTGCCCTTGATAGCCCGTCACGATGCGGCCACCGTCTTTGAAAATGTGGACTTCAAGCTGGTCGCTGGCCCAGGTGATGCGGTCTTTGAACGCAGGGTTGAAGAGGTGAAGCCGCTGGTTGCGGGAGGATACGGGAGAATTGGGTGAGTGGATGGCCTGGGATGCCACAAACGGCCCATCGATGAGTAGATCGAGATAAGCGGGCAAATCCTTAGCACCGGGGGGCGCATCGGCAGACCGCAGTTTTTCTAGGGTAAACCCTGGGAAAGACATGACATTCAACCCCGCAGCCTTGACCAAAGCTGCAAGCTGGGCCAAAGCTGGGGCTTGCCAAAACGGTTCTCCACCCGAAAAAGTGACGCCCTGATTTTTGGGGTTGGCCAAAATGCGCTGGGCCAGTTCCTCCACCGCCACGATAATTAAAGGCGTAACGAGATGGGCCGGACTTATGGCTCAAGAAGCCTAGCCGAAATCTTTAGCACGGATGGCGAGACCCTCGGCGCAATTGCCTAGAATGGGAGCGGTTCCCTATTGTCTATGGTCATGCCTCAATTCCCTTTTGCTCAGACAGTAACCCGCCGTACGTTAGTGGCGCAACCTATCACCGCCGAAGCCTTTGCGCCCTTTGGCCAAGTCATCTTTCCGAGTCTAGACGGGGCATCCTTTGGCCCCACCGATGCCCAACTCACCCTAGACCAAGGGGTTCCAAGGTTGTATTTGATGACCCTTACCCACTCTGGCACCGAGTTCCAGGCCATCACCCGCCATCGTCGCTGTACCCAATGCCTAGGATCGCTGGCCAATCAGGATTGGCTGATTGCCGTGGCCCCACCAGGGGAAGCTGACCAGCCCGATATCGCTGCCCTGAAAGCCTTTCACATTTCCGGCCCCTGCTTTATCAAGCTGGAGGTGGGCACCTGGCACGCAGGGCCATACTTTACCCATCCCAGTGTCACCTTTTACAACCTCGAACTCAGTGATACGAACCTCACCGACCATCAAACCTGCAACCTAGCCAACACCCTTGGTCTCACCTTTGCCATCACCACGGAACCGTAGATCGGCTCTCCATGGATGACGCGCCATGGAGATACCTTGACCTTAGCCCGTACCTAAAACAGCGACCCCGAACACCCTAGGCCGACAGCTTCGGGAGATTGTCTTCCCATTTGCGCGGTGGGCTGGCGCGGCGGATGTTACGCCAAATTTGCGTTGCCGCCAGAGTGCCATCAGCTACAGCAATGGAGACCTGATTGAGTCCTTGCTTGAGGTCGCCCAGGGCAAAGATGCGGGGATGGCTGGTTTGGGCCATGGTGTTGGTGACGAGGTTTCCTCCGTCCCATTCCAGACCTGCGATGCCCTTCAGGTAGTGGTTATGGTAAATCGACCCCATGCTAACAAGGCCTGTGGAGGCTTCCACCAAGGTGCCATCGGCCAACTCCACGTCGCTGAGCTGGTGTTGTTGGCCATGGAAGCGCACGATGGGTGATTCGTAGAGAGGGTAGCCGTGCTCGGCCAGCTTTTGCTTCATGGCATCGCTCACCGCAAACAGGCCGTGGGTGAGCACGGAAATATAGGGCGTAAACCAGTTCAGCACAAAAGCCGCGTTGATTTGGCCCTCCGACCCGGCAATGAGGACGGCCTTTTGATCGCGCATGTCGTGGCCGTCGCAAATCATACAGACATGGAGGGTATAGCCCGCAAAATCGTAGACGTTCTGCATGTCGTCTAGCTTGGGTAGCACGTCGATCACCCCAGAGGCGGCAATCAGATAGCGGGCCCGAAACACCGGATAAATGCTGTCCTTTTTGCCTACCTTCACCTTCACGGCTAAAGTATCACCCTCATCACTCACCGATTCGACATAGCCCCGCAGGTAGTCTGCCCCCCATTCCACGGCCTGTTTGGCCCCATGGTTCAAAATATCGCGGCCTGGGGTGGTGGGGTCAAAGCCGATGAAGTTTCGCAAATCCTGCATCCATACCGAGCGACCCTTCCCCTTTTCTACGACCAAACAGGTCAGGCCATAGCGGGCTAGGTAAATAGCCGCAGACAGCCCTCCCATGCCGCCCCCCACCACAATGGCGTCGTAGACCTGATCGAGGCGGGTATCGAGATTTTTGCTGGAAAGTTTCATAGCGCTGATAGAGTTGCGGAGAGACTGGTCGATGAAAATAGTGCCCAGCCTAGGAGATGCTAGTGCTGCTAGGGTCGGTGAGGCGCGAATGCTGCTGCCGATCACAATTATTCCACAGGCTTGGGCCATGGAGGTAGCACGACGCGAATCGATTCTACCTCTGGACTCACCTTTCATAGGTTCTAAAAACCTAGCGACGGGTGGTTGAGAAGTTATCAAACCAGCCGCGTTTCCAGAAAAAGTAGATTTGTAGGCCTGCAATCACTGCCATTATCCCCAGACACATTAAATAACCCCAATACCATTCTAGTTCTGGCATATTAAAGGGGGAAGCACTGGGGTTAAAGTTCATGCCGTAGACCCCAGCAATAAACGTTAGGGGAATGAAAATTGACGAGATAACCGTTAGCAATTTCATTACTTCATTCATGCGATTATTGATGGACGATAAATAAACATCCATCAAGCTAGAAGCAATTTCTCGATAGTTTTCAATAATATCGACCACCTGAACAATGTGATCATAGACATCCTGTAAATACAGCTTAACTTCCTGACTTACTAGGTCTTCACTGTCGCGGATGAGGCTATTAATGACATTGCGCTGGGGCCAAATGTGGCGACGTAGTTTCATTAAACCGCGTCGCATACGGTGGATATTTTCAATGGTTTCGCGGCTGGGATTTTCGACCACCTCTTCCTCTAGGGCTTCGAGTTCTTCGCCAATGGCCTCTAGTACGGGGAAAAAACTATCCACAATAGTATCGAGTAGGGCGTAGGCCAAATAATCTGGCCCCTGGTGACGAATAGCCCCCAACCCTCGACGAATACGATCCCGCACAGGCTCGAAGGAATCCCATTCAGGCTCTTCTTGGAACGTGACCAAGAAATTTTTCCCTAATACAAAGCTCACCTGCTCACTGGCTACCCCGGTGCCCGTTTCCTTGGAACGCACCATTTGCATAATCACTAGGATTTGGTCGTCGTAGAAATCGATTTTGGGACGGTGGGGCACGTTAACCACGTCCTCTAGCATGAGCGGATGCAGGTAAAACACCTGGCTAAGCTGCTTGAGGATGCCTTCGCTGCCCAGACCACGGGCATCCATCCAGCTCACGGGCTGTTGCCGAACGATGGCGCGGCAGTCCTCAACCCGCTCGATGGGCTTACTGAGGAATCCGTTAGGGCCGTAGGCCATCAGCACCAGTTCCGTGGGCAGGGCATCTTCGGGGATGTTGAGGGTGCCGGGGAGGGTACCGGGGGCGCTGTAGTTAAACTCGACAATGTCATCCAGTTCGTCCTCCTCCTCGTCTTGATCTGTGTCAGAGTCGGGGGGATCTGGGACGGCGGGAGACTCCATCAAAAACTGATTGGCCTCTAGGGTAAGGGCAGAACGTCGATCCGTTAATCGGGCTTTGTCGGCGGCGGACGGAGTAGAGCGTTTAGGACTCTTGCGCTTACGGGCCATAGACCTCTCCCAGGCTATTGGACGGTGCCAGATAAAGCATAAGGGCACAGCCGAAACTGCGCCCCTATGTCCTACGTCTTATTTAAGAAAAGGATGGCAGACTACATCATACCCATGCCGCCCATGCCGCCCATGCCGCCCATGCCGCCCATGCCGCCCATGCCGCCCATGCCGCCCATGCCGGGGTCGCCAGCGGGGGCCGCAGGTTCAGGAATTTCGGCCACCAGGGCTTCGGTGGTCAGCACCAACCCAGCAATGGAGGCCGCATCTTGCAGACCAGAGCGCACCACCTTGGCAGGGTCGATAATCCCGGCCTGGATCAGGTCTTCATAGGCTCCGGTGAGGGCGTTGTAGCCCGTGGGGAAGCTCAGGGCTTTGACCTTCTCGACCACCACAGAACCCTCTTGGCCAGCGTTGTCGGCAATCTGACGCAGGGGTGCTTCAATGGCTCGCTTGACGATGTCTACCCCAATCGCTTCCTCGGCGGTGAGGGAGGCTTTCACGGCATCCAGCTTGGGAGCCAGGTGCAGCAGGGTGACACCGCCACCGGGGACGATGCCCTCTTCCACGGCGGCTTTGGTGGCGCTGAGGGCGTCTTCGATGCGCAGCTTGCGATCCTTCAGTTCGGTTTCGGTGGCGGCCCCGACCTTAATCACCGCAACGCCACCCGCCAGTTTAGCCAACCGCTCGGAGAGCTTTTCCTTGTCGTAGTCGGAATCGGTGGCGGCCAGTTCTTGGCGAATTTGGGCGATGCGCTTGTCGATGTCGGCCTTGTTGCCCGCCTCGGAAACCAGGGTGGTGGTGTCCTTGGTGATGGTCACTTTTTGGGCCACCCCCAGCATCGACAGATCAGCGGTATCCAGGCTGAGACCCACTTCCTCGGAAATCACTTGGCCGCCAGTCAGCACCGCAATGTCTTGCAGCATGGCCTTGCGGCGATCCCCAAAGCTGGGGGCCTTCACCGCCGCCACGCTCAGCACGCCACGGGCCTTGTTTACCACCAGGGTAGCCAGGGCTTCGCCTTCTAGGTCTTCGGCGATAATCAGCAGGGGCGCACCCTCACGGGCAATGCGCTCTAGCACGGGCACTAGGTCTTGGATAGAGCCGATTTTCTTGTCGGTGATCAGCACACGGGCGTTGTTCAGTTCCACCACCATGCGCTCTTGGTCGGTGACAAAGTAGGGGGAAATGTAGCCCCGGTCGAACTGCATCCCTTCCACCACATCCAGTTCGGTGTAGAGGGATTTGGACTCTTCCACGGTGATGACGCCGTCCTTGGTCACTTTTTCCATGGCATCGGCGATCATGCGACCAATTTCCTCGTCGCTGCCAGCGGAAACGGTGGCCACCTGGGCGATGATTTCATTGCCTTCCACAGGCTTGGCCACGGCGGCAATCTCGCTCACCAGAGCAGCTACGGCCTTCTCAATGCCGCGACGCAGGCTGACGGGGTTAGTGCCAGCGGCCACGTTTTTCAGCCCTTCCTGTACCATGGCCTGAGCCAGCACGGTGGCGGTGGTGGTGCCATCCCCAGCCAGATCCTTGGTCTTAGACGCTACTTCCTGCATTAGGCGAGCGCCCAAGTTCTCGAAGGGGTCTTCCAGTTCAACTTCTTTAGCAATGGTGATGCCATCATTGACGATTTGGGGTGCGCCGTACTTCTTCTCTAGCACCACGTTGCGCCCTCGGGGGCCGAGGGTAATCTTGACGGCATCGGCCAGGGCATTCACACCCCTTTCTAGGGACCGCCGCGACGCCTCATCAAAGGAAACTTTTTTTGCCATGTCCTGTCTTCCAGATCTCCAGAGACCAACTTAGCACTCTCTAGGGTTGAGTGCTAACCCAGCTAGCCTACCGCTGCCTAGGGGGGAAGGTAAGTCGCAATAACCGATCCTCGATCAGCCAGCACTACGTTCTCTCCCCCCATGTTCAGCCTCCTTTCTAGACAGACGGCAAGGCCAGACAGACGGCAAGGCCAGACAGACGGCAAGGCGAATTACCCTAGTGGCTAGAACCAACCAGAGCCGCCTGTTGGGGGGGGGTCACCTGGGGATTCCCCTCCGCATCGACATCCAGCAGCACCTTATCGCCTTCCTCCAGGGTTCCGGCGAGGATGGCTTCGGCCAGGGTGTCTTCCACTAGGCGGGCGATGGCGCGGCGCATGGGGCGGGCACCGTAGCGCTGGTCGTACCCAGATTCGGCCAGCTTGTTGCGGAAGGCATCCGAGAGAGCCACCTGCATTTGGCGGTCGGCCAAGCGCTTGTTCACCTGCTCCAGCATCAGGTCGGCAATCTGGTTCACCTCTTCGCGGCTGAGCTGGCGGAAGACGATGATTTCATCGAGGCGATTCAGCAGTTCCGGGCGGAAGTACTGCTTCATTTCCTCGTTCACCAGGTTGCGGATGTTGTTGTACTGGCTGTTGGCGGCGTCGGTGGCGAGATCGAACCCGAGGCTGTTGCCGCCCTTCTCAATCACCTGGGATCCAATGTTGGAGGTGAGGATAATCAAGGTGTTTTTAAAGCTGACGGTACGGCCCTTGGCGTCGGACAGAATGCCGTCGTCGAGGACTTGCAGCAACAGGTTGAACACGTCGGGGTGGGCCTTTTCGATTTCGTCGAACAAGATGACGGTGTAGGGCTTGCGACGCACGGCTTCGGTGAGTTGGCCCCCTTCGTCGTAGCCCACAAAGCCCGGAGGAGAGCCGATCAGCTTGGAGACCGTGTGGCTTTCCATGTATTCGGACATATCCAGCCGGATCATGGCCTCTTCGGAGCCGAACAGGGCCACGGCGAGGGCCTTGGAGAGTTCGGTTTTACCGACCCCGGTTGGCCCCGCAAACACCAGGCTAGCGATGGGACGATCGGCACTGGACAGCCCCGACCGCGCCCGCCGGATGGCCTTGGCCGCAGCAACCACCGCTTCGTGTTGGCCCACCACCCGCTCGTGGAGGATTTCCTCCATGTGGATGAGGCGCACCGCTTCGGCTTCGGTCATGCGATTGACGGGAATGCCCGTCCAGGCCGCGACCACGTTGGCGATGCTTTCCTCATCTACGAAGGGCAGAGGGGCGTCTGGAACCTGGGCCGATTTGGCGGCGGCTTCGGCGTATTCCGGCACCTCGGCCTGAATCTGGGTTAGCAACTCCTGGCGTTCCCCCTGCAAAGCCTTGGCCTTACCAAAGTCTTGCAGTTCAATAGCTTCATCCAGGTCTTTGTTCACCTGGCGCAATTGCTGCTTCAGTTCCTTGGAGGGGTACTTGGGCGCACAACGCAGCTTGACTTGGGAGCCCGCTTCGTCGATGAGGTCGATGGCCTTATCGGGCAGAAAGCGGTCTGAAATGTAGCGATCCGACAGTTTGGCAGCAGCTTCAATCGCTTCATCGGTGATGGTGACTTGATGGAACTGCTCGTAGCGGCTGCGGATGCCCTGGAGGATTTCGATGGTTTCGGGCACCGAGGGCGGGTTAACGGTAACGGGCTGGAAACGACGTTCCAAGGCGGCATCCCGCTCAATGTATTTGCGGAACTCGTCCAGCGTCGTGGCCCCAATGCACTGCATTTCCCCACGGGCGAGGGCGGGCTTCAGCAGGTTGGCGGCGTCCATGCCCCCTTCGAGGGAACCGGCCCCAATTAGGGTATGGATTTCGTCGATCACCAGCACTACATCGGGGTCTTGGCGGACTTCCTCCACCAGTTTGGTGATGCGTTCTTCAAAGTCGCCCCGGAAGCGGGTACCGGAAACCATGGAACCCATGTCGAGGCTGATCACCCGCTTGGTCAGCAGGGCATCGGGTACGTCTTGGTTGACGATGCGTTGGGCCAGCCCTTCAGCAATGGCGGTTTTGCCCACGCCCGGTTCGCCCACCAGAATGGGGTTATTTTTAGTGCGCCGACCGAGGATTTGCACCACCCGCTCAATTTCCTTAGCCCGACCCACCACCGGGTCAATTTTGCCCTGGGCCGCTAGGGCGGTGAGATCGTTACCAAATTCCGAGAGAATCTTGCCTTTTTTGCGGTTTTCCTCGCGGTCGCGATCTCGGCCACCCCGACCCGCTGGCATCGAGGCTACTTCGCCCAGTTCTTGAATCACCCGCGTCCGCACCTTAGCGGGATCTACCCCCAGGTTGCTGATCACCCGATAGGCGACGCTTTCGGTGTTTTGGGTGAGGCTGAGCAGCAGGTGCTCCGGCTCGATGTAGGCGGCGTCGAGTTTGCGGGCTTCTTGAAAGGCCTGCTCAAACACCTGCTTGACCTTGGGGGTAAAGGGAATTTCCGGCGGCACACTGCCGCTGCCCCGACCAATAATGGCTTCGACCTCGGTGCGGGCGTCTTCGAGGGTGATGCCAAAGTCGTTGAGCACACGGGCAGACACCGTATTGTCTTCTTTAATCAACCCCAGCAAAAGTTGCTCGGTACCCACAAAATTGTGGCGCAGGCGACGGGCCTCTTCCTGAGCCTTCATGATGACCGCAATGGCAGTGTTCGTAAAATGTTCAAACATGGCAACCTAGGGATTCAGGGCGGTGAGAGAAACGGAAGGCCGGTGCGGGCTAAACCACGCCTTGGGGGTGAAGATAAATGCCAGCATTGGCCATGGCGAGACAACGGTGAGGGGATCGGCCCCAAGCCTTAGTAATACTTTACGTAACCATGCCCTCCGCAGAAGGTGGGGAGAACCGTCGCTTAGGGTGGGTAAATTTAGATACCTACCATAGAGCTGCGACGGACATGGGATTACTAGGGGAGCCTTGGCCATGGGGATGACCTCGACGACGGAGGGGCATGGGGCAGGAGTGAACGGGTGAAATCTAGCCAAGGTGACAGATCCAAGGAAAGCCAGAGCGACGATATTTCTTCCTTAGAAGTTTATTTACATTGCTTAACGTTAGTTTAGCGGCTGGAAGACCGTTGTGCAAATCCCCAAAACGGCCTCAAATTAAGGCTTAATGGAGGAAAAATCAGCACAACATAGGTGCAGGTCTGTTTTGGCGCGACAACCCTGGCCAGGGTTAGGGCTGGGCTTCAATGAACCCGTTTCAAGAAATGCAAGGTTCTGTTGAGGAAGGTGGTTAGATTTGTCAGGGCAGCGTAACACTAGGGGTATAGCGCTTTGCGCTTCACACTGTTAGGTCATGGAAGTGAAACGGTATGTCCAAAGAAAATGCGCTCTCGTTTCTCCAGCAAGCGGCCACCGACCCTGAGCTCAAAAGCCAGGTGCAGGGGGCAGAACAAGCCAGTGATTTGATCAACCTGGGGGAAACCCAGGGCTATGCGTTTTCCCCGGATCATGTCCGCGAGGCCATCCCGGAACTGAAGGCACGGCGGGGCTTTTTCGGCGACTTGGTAGAAGCGATCCTAGAGCTGTTTAGCCCCAACCACGATAACTACCCCGCCACCGGGGTACAGCCCTTCAGCGGCGATGCACCCTTCAACCATTAAGGGATCACCGCCACACCATCCTGCCAACCTCTTTAGAGAGCGTTTGAACCGTAATCTGCTGTAGCTTTGGTCATCTGCCGATCCCCCCGGCCCCCCTTCTAAGCGGGATTGAGGGGGATCATCCCTTTTGCCACAGCCCATAGGACGTTTCAAACATCCTCTTAGGCGGGATGGCGGGATGGCCGACTTGGTGTAATGCGTGTGTCGCTTAGCAGAATGCGCAATAAGATGTAGGGCAAACCGCGCTTCCCTGTGAGGTATGGCTGCGGTTTATCCCATCGGCAGCCTCTCCCATCTATGGAGTTCCCCAATCTAGAAACCCTACAGTCTTTTCTAGCCCGGTGGCTAGAGCAGCATGGCCATGATGTCTATTGTCAGGTGCCTGTGCCCAGCGGCAGGAAAGTAGACATCCTGACCCAGGATTACGTCATTCGCTGTGCCCACGTCCTCACGCCCAATAGCCTCCAGGGGGCCGCTGACGATCTACAGATTCAGCGGGAACACTTTCCCGATCAAAAACCAGTCATTGCCGGACTCACCCCCGACCAGCAGTGGGATGAGGCCTATGCCATCGCCGAACGACTGAAAGGCAGCGCCCTTGAGGTCTGGTTTATCGACCAAATGCCGCCCTTTGTGAGCTACTACACCACCCTCATGAAGCAGGGAGATCCTGGGGGAGCGCCATCGGCCTATCGACCGCCCTGGGCGGGTTGTTTGCTGGCCATGGGGGTTGCCGCCATTTTGGGACTGAGTGGCTGGCTGGCCTTCGACATTTTGGAACGCTATCAGCTTCAGGAGGTCACCAACGCCCAAGACAGCCGCACCTGGGAACAACTCCATGGGGCCGTTACCGCTTGGGATGTCAACAGCGCTCAATCGGCTTTAGAGCAGCTTTCCACCAGCCGTAATCCCTGTGCAGTCGAATTTTCTCAGCGGTTTTCCGATGTTTTGGAACAGCAGGGATCCGAGGGGTTTCGCGATATTAACCCCATCATGCGTGCCCTTAATCAGGAGAATGATTGTCGGTTGGAACTGCGGGAGTATGAGTTCTCACCCTAGGCATTGGCAAAACTAGGGATTGCAGTAGGGGCAATAGCTAGGATCGGCTTGGGGAGGCATGTCGGCGGCGGGGGAATCCTGATGCCAGTCGCAGCGCTGGCACTGGTAGCGAATTCGAGCGGTGAGCAAAGTGGGGGTGCCGCACAGGGCGCAGGGAAGCCCCGGCCAGCGTTTTACCTCCCGAAAGCCGGGGCAATCGCAATTTGGGCAGGTTTGGCCTATGGCCCGCAGCAAGTCTTCCGTGGCTTGGGCAATCACCGCCATGCGGGTTGGGTTATACAGGGCGCGCATGTCGGTTTCGAGTTGCACGGTGGCGGCTTGGCGCAGGGCGGTTTCGACGGCTGTTGATAACGTTTCTTCGGTAGTGATGCCCTTGGCAAGGACGGTGCTATCGGCCCGAACGATGAGCCCGTGGCTGGGAAAGGCTACGGCGGCGGCAAAGGCTACGGCGTCTTGCAGGCTCCGAATTGGCTGCTGGCGATAGTTGGTCTCGGTGGAGAGGCATTCACCGACCATTTCCAAGCCATGCTGGCGGTCAAGCAGCACCACCAGTTCGCGGTTGCAGGGAACGAAGGGAATGTGAGGATGTGGCCCAAAGCTGCCTTCGCTGGCGATGGCTAGGGTGGCTCCGGTTTGCTCTAGGGCGGCTTCGGCTTTGAGGCGGGCGGTAGAAAGTTGGTCGGCGGGGCGTTTTACTTCGCCCGTGAAGGTGCCAAAGCCATCGGTATCAAACCCATTGGGCACGGTAACGGTGAGGCCTAGTTGCGCTTCCAGCAAGGGGGCGATGGCCTGCTCTTTGCGGTGCATGGTGGCGAGAACGGCCACGCGGTTGGCAAATAGGTCGGTCATGGGCACTGTAAACGGTGGGGAACGGGGCAGGACGCTTGGGCCTAGCGTACCGGGCTGGGGTGAACGATTCTGTCGTGAATAACGTTATAAATGGCTACTTTTCAGCCTACGGCAAAGAAAGACCCCCAGCGCTGCCAGTTGCCGAGGGTCGGGGGTCAGGAGATGTCTTAGTGGTTGATTGAATTGCGATGCACCCTGAAGCCTGTTCAGGGAAGAAATGGTCTACTCGTCGTCATGGGCGAAGCGGTTGTAGAGGAAGTCCAGGGCGTGGTTGCGCAACTGGTAGTAGAGCGGGTCTTCCATAATCTGGTCGCGGTTGCGGGGCCGCTCGAAGGGGATGTTCATCACCTCACCGATGCTGGCGGCGGGGCCGTTGGTCATCATCACCAGACGGTCGGCCAAAAACAGGGCTTCGTCGATGTCGTGGGTGATCATCAGCACGGTGCAGCGGTGGTCGTTCCAGATTTTCAGCAGTTCTTCCTGGAGTTCCTCTTTGGTGATGGCATCCAGCGCCCCAAAGGGTTCGTCGAGAATCAGCACCTCTGGGCGAATGGCCAGGGCACGGGCAATGGAGACCCGCTGGCGCATCCCCCCCGAAATTTGGTCGGGCCGCTTATCCGCCGCTTCGGAGAGGCCCACCATGGCCAGGTGTTCCCGCACGATGGCACGCTTTTGGGCTTCGGGCTTGTCGGACCATACGGCATTCACTGCCAGGTAGACGTTCTCAAACACCGTGCGCCAGGGCAGTAGTGCATAGTTTTGGAACACCACCATCCGGTCGGGGCCGGGTCGCAGGATGGGTTGTCCTTTCAGCGTTACCGAACCGCCCGTGGCCTGCTGAAAGCCCGACACCAGGCTCAACAGAGTAGATTTGCCACAGCCAGAGTGGCCAATCAGGCAGACAAATTCGCCCTCGTTGATAGTGAGGTTGACGTTCTCCAGCACCGGGTAGATGCCCTTGGAGGTGGGAAACCCTTTAGAGACCTGATCAAAAACTAGGAAGCCTTGGGCCGTAAGCGTTTGAGGATAATCGAGCTGTTGCATGGCAGGGCGATCCGAACGACGGGACTTGAGCTTGAGGGGTGGAGATTGCATGGGAAACTCCTTGGTGTGAGTGGGTGGAGGAGGAGACGAGAGGAGTGGGAGGCTACCGCTCATGGGCATCTTTCATGCCGTCATACCTGGAGGATCCCCCTAAATCCCCCTTGGAAAGGGGGACTTTGAATCCAGTTCCCCCCTTTTTAAGGGGGGCTAGGGGGGATCGACCCCAGGCATCAAGCGCAATAGAGACTTATGTATAAGCGGTAGCCCAGGGAGGAGAGGGGAGCCGGAAGTTTGGTCAAAATCCCTCTCCCTAAGGAGAGGGATTTTGGGTGAGGGAGAGCCAACCCTAGGCGGCGAGGGCCATTTCCGGCGCATCGAGCAGCACTTCGGCGATGGTGATGTCGCGCTTGATGGCGAGGCTATTCAGGTAGCCGATGGGGTCTTCGGCATCGAAGTCGGTGCCGTCGAAGAGGTGGATGCTGCCGCGAGTAAACTTGGCATCCAGCATCCCCAGTTCACGGGCGGCGGTGCTGTAGACATCCACCCGCACGATGCGCTCCAGAATTTCCAGCCAGTTGCGGGGGAAGGGAACATCGCCCCAGCGGGCCAGTTGGGTCATGTGCCAGAGGTGCTCGGTGCGGCTGGGACGGTTTGCACCGTTGCCGAAAAAGATGTGGTGAGCATACTCGCGCATGGGCTGGTTGAGTTCGCAGATGGTGCTGTTGGGGTTGCCCAGGTGGATGTATTCGACCGGGGTGCCCAGGTAGGTACGCTGGGAGAGAATTTGCCGAATTTCTGGCTCGTTTTCGGGGTCGGCGCAGTAGCGGCAGGCATCCAGCAGCGCCTTGGTGAGGGCGACGTGGGTGTTGGGGTAGGCACTGGCCCAGGCTTCCCGCACGCCTAGCACCTTGCCGGGGTGACCGTCGTAGATTTCTCGGTCGGTGGCGATGGTGAAGCCCACTTCATCCATGGTGGCCCTCAGGTTCCAGGGTTCGCCCACACAGAACCCGTCGATGGAGTTGCCCTTCAAGTCCACCACCATCTGAGCTGGGGGAAGGGTTTGCAGGGCCAGGTCTTTGTCAGGGTCGATGCCGCCCGCCGCCAGCCAGTAGCGCAGCAGCAGATTATGCATAGAGGAAGGATGCACCATGCCCATGCGGTGCTGGGTTTCGGGGGTGCGGCGCAGCATCTCCCGGAAGCTCTCTAGGCTGTGAACCCCTTGCTCGTAGAAGCGGCGGGCCAGGGTGATGGCGTTGCCGTTGCGGGTCATGGTGAGGGAGGACACCACGGGCAGGGGCCGATTTTGGTGCCCGCCCAAGGAGAACCACAGGGGCATCCCGGAGGGCATTTGGGCGGCATCCAGATATCCACCTGCAATACCATCGACAATGCCGCGCCAGCTCGTTTCGCGCACCAGGTTCACTTCATCCAAGCCATGCTTGGCAAAGAAACCTTTTTCCTTCGCAATGGCCATCGGAGCACAGGCGGTGAGGGGCACAAAGCCAATGTCTAAATTCACCTTTTCTAACCCATGACGGGCGACGGCTTGGGTCTTGCGGGCGCGGAGTTTCTTAATGCGCTTTTGCTGATTCAAGAAGTAGATGATCTCGCTACGCAGGCTGTAGTAGCTAGGGTGTTCCACCACCTCCATCCGCTGACGAGGACGGGGAATATCTACCTCTAAAATGTTGCCAATCTCGGCACCGGGGCCGTTGGTCAACATCACAATTCGGTCGCTCAGCAACACCGCTTCATCCACGTCGTGGGTCACCATTACGGCGGTCACGTTGTTCTCATCACAAATCCGCATGAGCTGGGTTTGCAGATTCCCTCTGGTCAGCGCATCCAGCGCCCCAAAGGGTTCATCCAGCAGCAGCAATTTGGGGCGAATGGCGAGGGCACGGGCAATGGCCACCCGCTGTTTCATTCCCCCGGAAAGCTGGTCGGGCATTTTGTCAGCCGCGTGCTGCAACCCTACTAGGTTGATGTGCTCCTGCACAATGCTGCGCCGTTCCCCCTTGGGCAAATCGCCAAACACTGTATTCACGGCTAGGGCGATGTTTTCCCGCACCGTGCGCCAGGGCAGCAAAGAGTAGTTTTGAAACACCACCATCCGGTCTGGGCCAGGTTCCGTAATCTTTTTGCCTTCTAGGGTCAGCACCCCTGAACTGGGCAATGACAGCCCTGCAATCATGTTCAACAGGGTAGATTTTCCGCAACCAGAGTGGCCAATAAAAGAAACAAATTCCCCTTTCTTAATCTGTAAATCAATGCCCTTGAGGGCGATATATTCGTCACCACCCGATAAGGAGAAAACCTTATCCACCCGATCCACTGCAACCAACAAACTCATGACATCCTCCTTAACAAATCACGTCGTCAAATCCCGTAGGGTGCATTCGCAGCACCAGCATCTTTGAACAATGTGGGAAACTTTCTCTTGGCCGCAATGCACCAAATCTTGGCTAACCAGACCTAATCCATCGTAGGTTTCTGGCTTGATGGGCTTTGGTGCATTGCTTCGCTTAATGATGGGTTGGTGTATTGTTTCGCGTTGGCGTAGCCTCGCCTTGGCGTTATGCACCCTACTTGCGGCTGGGGGCAATTTTCATTTGAAGCAGAGCGATGGCTCGATCCAGCAGCAGACCCACAAAGCCGATGTAGAAAACGGCCAGAATGATTTCACTGATGTAGTTTTGCTGGTAGGCGTCCCAGATGAAGAAGCCAATGCCGACGATACCGGACATTACAATTTCCGCTGCAATAATGGCCAGCCAAGCGAGACCAATGGCAATCCTTAATCCGGTGAAAATGTAGGGCAGAGCCGAGGGAAACAGAATATTTAAGTAATATTCTTTGCGGGACAGTTGCAGCACCTTAGCCACGTTGTTGTAGTCTTCGGGAATTTGCTTTACCCCTTCGATAGTGTTAATCAAAATGGGCCATACAGCGGTAATGAAAATCACGAAGATAGCAGCGGGCTGGTTTTGTTGCAGAGCCACCAGGGCGATGGGTACCCAAGCCAGGGGAGCTACCATCCGCAAAAATTGGAAAATGGGGTAAGTGGCTTTGTTTAACCAGGGACTGGTACCCACCAAAACACCGAGAGAAATACCTACCACCGCAGCGGCGGTATAGCCCTTAGCCACCCGTCCCAAACTGGCCAATGTTTGCCAAAACAGGCCTTTATCTAATCCACCCAGGTCATAAAAAGGATAGAGCAGAAGTTCGCGGGTGCGGGTGTCTGTCCACAGGCTAAGGGGGCCAGGGAGGCGGGTCATTCCTGACCAAGAAAACAGTTGCCACACCGTTAAAAAGACGGCGATGCCAATCACGGGTGGAATAATTTCTGAGGCATTTTTTTGCCAAAACTGTTGAACTTTGCCCAAGGCTGGGGTCGGTCGAGTCTGAGAACGTAGGGGTGCCTGAGTAACCATAGTTTGCTGTGCCTATCTTGAAGGTACGTTTATCTGCGTCGTGGCAGGCTACCGAAATGACAGCCTAGGGTGAAGAGGAAACCCATCCCGACCACCCCATTTGGGGATAGGGAAAGCCGGGATAGGCTGGTTCAGGCTCAGAGGGCGATGATGCCGCAACGGAAATTGCGATGGTGTTGCGGCCCACTCTGAGGTTCACAGGCCCGAACCAAGACTGGGGGAGAGTGACAGGCGGCATGACCGAGGGATGTTTGCCCCTTGCCACTCCGCTGCTCTCCCCTAGACCCGCTTAATGGTGAGGCTGTTGAGGTAGGCCTCAGGGTTGGCGGGGTCAAACTTAATGCCGTCGAAGAAGGTCTCTACGCCGCGAGAGGTATCGGAGGGGATATCGGCGGTAAATCCGGCTTCGGTTGCGGCTTCGCGCCAGAGGTCTTCGCGGTTAACGGCATCGACAATGCGTTTGGCGGCGTCAAAATCAGTGAGGGCATCTTTGTGGAAACCCCAGCGCATACTTTCCGTGAGGAACCAAAGATCGTGGCTCTTGTAGGGGTAAGACACACTGCCCTTGGGATCTTTCCAGTACAGCGGGCCAGCGTCAAAGCTATTGATGTCGGCCTTGCCATCCCCCATTTTGTAATTGCCATCAAAGGGAGCCTTCAGCACCTCAGGGGGAATGTTGAAGTAGTTACGACCAGCGGTAATTTGCACCAACTCAGCCCGATTTTCGGGTTTGTCAGCCCACTGCTGCGCTTCCATGATGGCCTTGAGCAGAGCCTTGGTAGCCTTGGGGTTGGCATCGACCCAGTCGGCCCGCAGTGCCAGGTATTCTTCAGGGTGGAAGGCCCACATTTCTTGGGTTAGCGCCCCTAGGAAGCCAATGCCATCGGCCACAATGCGGTAGGGCCAAGGGTCGCCCGTACTGAAGGCATCCATGGTGCCGTTGCGCATCCCCTGCACGGTTTCGGCGGCGGGTACCGTTAACAGCTCAATGTCTTGGTCAGGATCAACCCCCCCAGCGGCGAACCAGTAGCGAATCCAAAAGTCCTGGTTGGCGTTGGGGAAGGTGAAAGCCGCCTTAAACTTGCGGCCCTGGTTGGAGGGGAAGCCCTTAATATAGTCGGCGGCTCCAGAGACATCCAGCCCTAGGCCTTTACCCGCGTGGGTTCCGGAAATGGCAATGCCGTTACCCTGGGTGTTGAGCTGGGCCAGCACGTACATCGGCACCTTTTTGCCATCGGTGATAATGCCTTCGCTGAGCAGGTGGGGCATGGGCATCTGCCACTGACCACCGTCAATGCCGCCCCCAGCCGAGCCAATGGTGACGTTATCCCGCGCAGCGGCCCAGCTTGCCTGCTTGGCCACTTCAACGCCTGTCATCCCATACTTGGCAAAGAACCCTTTTTCCTGGGCAATGATCAGCGGCGACGACTCCACGATGGGCAGGTAGCCCAGCTTAACGGTGGTCACTTCCGGGGCATCGCCCGACGCCACAGGGCCAGGGGCCGGAGTTGTCGTGGTGGTAGGGGCCGTGCCCGTGGTTGCCGAAGGAGGATTGCCCAAACAGCCCTTCAAAAAGACCGAACTAGCCGCCGACACCCCAGCGGTAACCATAAACTTGCGGCGGGTGAATCTCGAAAAATCAGACATAAAACCTCCTTTCAACGCCTCTACAAACAGGACGCTGGAAATAACGTGGATAGAAATTGTGAAAAAGGTATGGGGCCACCGTCAGCGACCAGACCACTGGCCCTACGCGTGAACCGTTGAGCGTTTCGAGGGCGGGCTATGAACTCTAGGATTTAGTTTTATAAATCCTAGCTGCCTTCTCTATGTCATTGAGTCTATACGAAAGTTTTAGCGGATGGAATACCCTCAGCCGCAAAACTCGACTGCAATTTTCGATGCAAAAGATAAGTCCAGCCTATCGATAAAGTTTTTGTAATAGTCTTAATAAATGTTTTGGACTGTCCCTAACCTCAGTTCGGGTTAACCTTAACAGCCCTCACCCTAAATCCCTCTCTCTAGGGGAGAGGGATTTAGGGTGAGGGCTACAGCGCAAGCCAGAAGCAGGTTTCTGAAGATTGCAGTCCTTGGCTTATCACGAACTCAGGTTCCCTAATGTCGAATTGCTGCCGCCCAAATACCGCCCTAGCGGCGAGGGCCTAGGGCGGTGGCTGGGGATATGGGACAGTAGCGCATTGGGTCTGGGATGACCTGGGTACAGCCTTCCTAGCGGCCTAGGGCAGGAATGCCACTGGTCAGCAGATGGCCTTGATCGGCGGTGGCATAGATCAACGTGCGGTCGCCCAAGGACAGCACCTCAGTAGCGGTGCATTCTAAGTAGGCGAGGGCATCGCTGAGGCAGACACAGCCGTTGGCGGCAAGGGTGAAGTTCAGATTGCCAAAGGGGGCAGCGGTGGGCTGCTGGGTCGAAAAGTGGCGGCGCACTGTACGGCCCTCCTGGAGGATATTCAGCCCAAAGACGCTGCCGGCACTGAAGACCAGACTGCCTTGGGGAATCGTCATCATCAGCCCCGGTGGATCAAAGCTAGCTTGGGTGACGGAGGCGGTGAGGAGTCCCTGGTGGCCCGTTGTGACGACACAGAGGGCACCCACAATGCGACCCAGTGCTTGCTGGGTGCGATCCCCTTGGGCTTCGGCAAAGGCAGGGCGCAGGGAAGGCTGCTTTTGTCGCTTCCGCAATTGCTGGGCAAACTGGGCGGCTGTGGTATGGCAAATGTCTAGGGTGTCGGCCGTGGGGCTAAAGCGCACCCGTAACGGATCAAAGCCAAAGGAAAAGTTGGCATCTTGCAGCTTTTGGGCCAGCCAGTCAATGGCCTCGCCGCTCCAGCCGTAGGATCCAAAGACCCCCACGGGCTTGGTTTTGGGACAATGCTCTAGCACCAGCCCTAGGGCCGTCTGCATTTGAACCGGGGCATAACCACCTAGGGTAGGGGTGCCGAGAATCACGCCATCGCACTGGGCGAGACTGTCTAGCAACGCCGTTGGGTCGGTAGTTTCGCAATTCACTAGCTCTACCTCAATCTGGGCTTGAGTCAGCCCCTTGGCCAGATGTTGCGCGAGTTGGGCGGTACTGCCATAGGCGGAGGCATAGAGCACAGCAACCCGCAACGCCCTTGGCCCCTGCTGCTGGCACCATTGGCGGTAGTCTTCTACCACCAATTTGAGGCTGTGGCGCACCAGCGGCCCATGGCCGGGGGCGATCGTCTTCAAGGGCAGCGTCTCTACCTGCTGAAGAACCGTGGCCACCTGGCGCGTTTGGGTACTGTGCAAACAGTCAAAATAGTGGCGACGGTCGGACTCTAGCGATTGCCAAGACTCGTCCCACAGGGCATCAGCACAAAGGTGGGCACCGAATAATTTATCGCTGTAGAGCATACGGTTAGCGGGGTCGTAGGTACAGAGACCATCGGGCCAGCGAGGGGTGGGCACGGTCAAAAACTGCAAGGTATGACCCTGGCCTAAATCGAGCTGGTCGCCAGAACGCACCGGGTGCAGCCATGCCGGACTAAGATCTGTGCCCCGCAGCCAGTGCGCCGCCGGACGAGAGCAAACCAAACGAGCCTGGGGGGCCAAGGCATTTAACCAGCGTAGGGTGGTCAGTCGATTGGCATTGATGTGGCTGAGAATGATGTAGTCCAGGGCATCGAGGTCAAGGTGTGGCTGAAGCGCCTCCAAAAATAGGGGCGTAAAGGATTCTCCAGGGGGGTCAATCAGGGCTGTGTCATCGCCATGAATGAGATAGCTGTTGGCCGTCGTTCCGTGCTGGCGGCTGTATTCCACCTCAAATTTAAGCCGTTCCCAGGTGCGCGATCTTAATACCCAGGCCCCTGTACCTACATTGGCAATTTGCACATCACGGGGGCGTGTCGCTGTCGGAATTAGCATTGAATCTATAGGGGAAAAATCTGTGGAGGTAGATGAGGGAAAAGTCATGGCATTCAAGCGTAGGTTTATGGGGTGTGGATCGATGCTTTCTCGTTTAGGAGGGCAGGGAAATATCGCCCCTAGGAGTTGAGATAGACCTGGGGGGTGTGACATTAGAAAGATAGGCTTGGGAGTCTGCTAATTCGTTTGATTGAGGGGCAATGGGAGGCAAATCTTGGGCAAAGCGCAACCGATGACGGCGCGACACGATCTGTTCCGGATCAACGCCATCAAAGGTTGGGGGAATCCAGGCCCGAACTACCAGCAGCGCCCCCAAAACCATCAAAAACAAACAGGTCGCTACCACCTGCACCCAGGGCGTTTCTAGCACTCCCCGCACGATGATTTCCCGCAGCACCGACACAATGGACACCTCCACCGCTACCCCAATGGAAACTCGATGCTCTTGCAGATAAATAATGAGCAATCGAAACAGTTCTACCAAAATGAGTAAAAAGAGAATAAGCTGCTAGTCATCTAAACCGCATATAATACGTTAAAGTTCTGAAATGAGCCATGGGATTCAGAAACTATCTAACATCCGAGGAAAAGCAGGAACTTCAGAAGCAGTTGAAGTTCCATGAACATCCTGACGTTCGAGAGCGAATTCTGATATTGCTTTTGCGCAATGACGGCAGAACTCAACAAGAGATCGCTGACTTAATCGGATGTTCTTTGCGGAAAGTGGCCTACTGGAGCACCCATGGAGATCCAAACCAGTTAGATAGCCTAATCGATGACCGAATGAAAGGCAACTATCATAAGGCCACGGATCAATATATTGACTTACTGATAGAAATCATTGATAAAGAGCCCCAAGATTACGGTTATGAGTTTGGTACTTGGACTGCCGAGAGACTTGCCTCTCATCTGGATAAAGAGACGGGAATAAAGTTGAGCGGTAGCCAAATCAGACGGATATTGGTCAAAAAAAATACGT